>Ga0209381_1000812_pt1 | contig 63966 bp, 55 predicted proteins | sample DewCreD2012metaG_FD_184111 | JGI IMG/M metagenome (GOLD analysis project Ga0209381, IMG submission 184111) | Hot spring sediment bacterial and archeal communities from British Columbia, Canada, to study Microbial Dark Matter (Phase II) - Dewar... ... | reverse complement strand
TGTCGTGGACCTTGTGGACGAAATGGACAAGAAAATCAATCCCCTTGCGGGTGAAGTCCACTGGGTCCACAATGTCCATCTCGTCCATGGTTTGGTCGAAAGAGCCGCGTTCAACTGCCGATTTTAGGTTTATCGAAATATCTTTTTGGGTTTACAACCGCGCGAGGGCTTTCTTGATGCGGGCCTCGGTGAGGATCATGGAACGGACCGTGTGATAGTTGATCTTCCAGGCGTGGGCCATGTGGTCCCAGATCAGGTTGTTGTTTTCGTCGAACAAAGGCCACCATTCGCCGACTTCGTGGTTGATCATCACATCCATGACGAAGCGATGCACATTCTCGTATGCGTCGAGATACTTTGCGTCTCCGAACAGCAGATAGGCGTCCATCAGCCCCGTCAGGCATTCGGATTGCTGCCAGAATTCCTTGTTTCGCTCGCGGGCCGGGCCGTCGTGTGGTCCCTCGCAGAATACGCCGCCCTTGTTCCAGTCTATGCCGTAGGTTACGCAGTGGTCGAAAATCTTCTTCAACCGTTCCTTGTACGGGTCCAGGTCCAGCCCCAAGATTTCGGCGGAAAGCAGAAACAACCATGCAAACTCGACGTTGTGTCCGAAACTCGTATTGTTCATGGGACGGCCTTCATCGTCGTCCACGTCGCGGTCCGCGCCCCAGACATCCTTGAACAGGATGGCGCGCAGCGGCTTCCAATCAAGCGAGAATTGGGCGATGCCGGTGCCGAATTCCGGGTGCAGGATGCGGTCGAACAGGATACGGATGATTTCGAGGGTCCGTTCCTTGTGGCGTGGGTTGCTGGTGGCGGCGTAAAGGTTCGTAAACGCCTCCATCAAGTGCATGTGGACGTCGTATGATTTCCGGTCACCGCCATAGACTCCCGGCCGTTTCTTCGCCCAGTCACGCTCGAGAAATTCGTAGTACCCCCCGGCGTAATTGTCGGCGGCTTCGGTTTGAAATACCTGGTAGGTTTTGAGCGCCCATTCAAGACCCCGCGGATCATTTGATGCGCGGGCATATTCCGACAGGCTGTAAATCCCGAACGATTGTCCGTAGCCGATTTTGCTCTGGTTGACCGGCGTGCCGTCGCGCTCGGTAGTCCAGATCCATCCGCCGTATTCATAGTCCCAGAAATGCTTGATGAGAAAATCAACGCCCTGCCGGGCGCTTTCGAGAAAATATCCGCCGCCGAGTCCCGCCCGGTGCGCCGACGACGCGGTGTAGATCATTCGCGTCTGGCAGATGAGGGTTTTGAGTGTTTCGCCGGTCGGGTTGCCGTTTCGGTCGAGATAAGTCAGGAATCCGCCGTATTCCTTGTCCTCGCCATGCGTCATCCAAAACGGGATCAACTCGTTGCGCAGATGATGCGATACTTCCTGCAGAAACCTTTCCAAACGCGCCTTCGTCGTCATGGTGTAAGTCCTCGAATTCTGTTTTTTTTCATGGTCCACCGGGAAGAAATTTGAGGAAAGTCTAAGCCCCTTGGAGTCCAAAAGGCAAACATTGGCCCTCGATTTTCTATGAACCTTTCTGAGTCGGCAATTCAGGTTGCATTTTGCCGCCGTTCTCAATGAACTGATCGAGCACGGCAACCCTTCATACCCTTCATAAGCCATTCTATGTCAATAAGCACGAGTTTTCAGGAAGCACAGGATTCAAACCGCAGTCCGCGGACAGCGTCATCAGTCTTGTTGGCGTGCATAGTATTCGGCCTTATGTCGGGCGGCGTATTCTTGCAGTTTTGCCGCAATCTCCGGGTACTTCTCAAGCACGTTGGTGGTCTCGAAGGGGTCGTTTTCCATATCGAACAAGGATAGCTCTATTTCTACATTACGGTATTCTCCTGCATGGCCGTCCCGCCCGGCTCTGACGAGTGTTCGATATTTGTGAGGAAGATGGAGCTTCCACCGGCCGTCCCCGCTGATCACACCCTCAAACTGTCTCTCTGTCGAAAAAGGATAATACTCGTGCGGGTTTTCGGCATTCGGCTCTCCTACAATAAGAGGCTGACCTGACCTTGTGGAGATAACGCACTTCACCCGAAAGATAGGTTTTTGTCTACTTTGTCCACAAGGTCCACGATGTCCAAGGCTCGCGAACAAGGGACACAGGCTTCGCCTACCGAATCCATCTGAAAAGTTTGGGACGGGGAAATAGGATGTAAATCGCGAGCCGCGTCGAGAAGATAAACGACTCCTTGCCAGCACTCCCATGCCGCGCAATATCCACTAAAGGACTGTCTCGTTTGCCACTCTCGCACGCGGCTCACAATGACATCCTTATTGTACCATATCCCCTCAAAAATGCAAGAAAAATCGTTACCCGTCAACGTGGCCATCCCGGTTTTTTCCCGGTGCGGCTAAAGAAGGCCGTGGGCGCGGGCGACTTCTTTTTCGAGCGACTTGTAGTTTCGGTTGTAGTTTCGTTGGACAGCCTGTTCGGGCGGCGTCCGCTGTGCGATCTCGTTCAGCAGGCGCGCCATACGATGGCGGCCGAATTTCGATTTCAGGTAGAGAACCGTGGCATGGGCCTGCGCATACGCCGCGGCGAGGGCCGGCGGCTCGATATTGTCCATGGGGCTTTTTTCCAGCGCCGCCAGGGAAAAAAGGGCGCCTTGTGAGGCGCTTTCGCGCAACAAAGCGAGTTCGCCCGGTTCGAGATCTCCGCGCGCAATCGTCTCGGCCAGTCCTTCGTTCAACCACCACGGCACATCGTGTCCGGCCAGAAAACGAACGACCACATGCGTGAATTCGTGATAGAGGCGCTTGCGGAGTTCCTCGTCGTTGAGCGGAGCGCCGTCGTCCGCCAGCAGGGGCAGCCTGATTTTGCCGTCGTACAACGCGCCCACGTGTTGCCCGGCCTGCGTCGCCGCCGAAAATTCCCGTGCGCTGTAAACAATCACCTGTACCGGAGTGGGCGGATAGGCGCCGCCGAATTCGCGCCCGACTTCGATGTAGGCCCGTTCCAGCACGCTCAATGCCCGCCGAAGCATACGCGTGGGAATCTCAGGGGAGTAGGTAAATTGGAAATGGCGCGACGAGGAGGGGCGGAACGCCGCCTCGACGCTTTCCTCGCGGGATGCCTTCTCCAGTTTTTGTTTCAACCCGGGGCGGTTTGGCGCCACTTGGAGGACCCATTCCCATTGGGTGCGCGCTGACGGCAGGTCGTTGTCCATGTAATACGCGTCACCGAGCAATTCGTGCGCATCGAGACTTCTCGGCGCGAGATCAATGGCTTCTTCTAGACGTGCGATGGCTTCCGGGACCAGATCCAGCCGTAAATAATACGATCCCAACTGTACCAGCGGCGCGTAATTTTCCGGATCGATGCCGATGGCCAATTCGAGGTGCTTGGCCGCGGCCGCGAAATCGGCTTCTTTTGCAAGCGCGTTTGCGGCGGATTGGTGCGCATTGCACAAATTGCGGCGCACGGTGGCGTTGTCCGGAACCAGTTCATAGGCCTGTTCGAACAATTGAATGGCCGCGTCGAACCGTCCCTCCGAGTAGAGTTGCGCGCCTTGGTTGTTCAATTCATGGGCTGTTGTCTGCGCCTGCGCGGCAAAACCGGCCGGAAACGCCGCCAACAGCGAAAACACGATAGGGACCAGCCGTCGTTGTTGTGTCATGATTCCACGTGCGGTAGCAGGGCTATTGCCTCGACTTCGACCTGTATATCCATGGGCAGGCGCGCGGCCTGGACGCAGGTGCGGGCGGGATAATCGGCGGGAAAAAACTCCTTGTAGATTTCGTTGAATGCCGCAAATTGATTCATGTCGGCCAGGAACGCCGTGACCTTGATCACCTGTTCGAGTCCGGATCCGGCATCCTCAAGGATGGCCTTGAGATTCGACAGCGTCAGCCGCGCTTCTTCCTGAATCGTCCCGCGTTTTATGCCGCTTCCATCGGGCGCCACAGGGCCTTGCCCGGACACGAACAGCAGATTGCCCGCGGCTACGGCATGGGAATACGGCCCCTGTGCGGGCGGGCCATTCGGCGCGATAATACAACGTTTTTCCACGTCAAGCCACTCCTTCGATTGTAGTCTTGAAGAAACAGTACCACAGGAACGCCATCGCGTCAAACGATTCACTCAAACCGCAAGACACCGAAACGTTCCGGCTGATGCAGGTTGAGATCGGAACCGATGGGGGCCCATGTCGCCCAGTGGGGATGCGAGGAGGCGTCGGCGCACTTGTTGAAATTGGCGCGCCATGTCTGGCCCGCGAGAGGACGAAGCGGGCCGATGTACTCTTCCAGGACATCCAGCGGGATATGGAATTCCAGTGTCCACGCGATCGGCGCCGTGATTTCGGTGTCAATGCGCGCGGGCATCGAATGGAACAGAGTCACGCGCGATCCGATCGTCTTCGGGACCTTCATAAAAGATTCGAATTCATCGTCCGGTTCCGCGGGATGCGGCTTGCGCCGCCAATCGGTGATGTAATAAAGCAACAGGCCGCCGCCGCAATTCATTTCGAAATTCATATATCCGCGATCCGGTTTGGGCTTGACGAAAAATTCGACGCATGAATCTTCGTACACGGCCACCTGATACCCTTCATGCCGGCAGACGACATAGCGATCCTCAACGCGAAACAGACCGTAGAGATTTGCGTCGTCGTAAAGCATTTTGGCCTTGACGCGGGGATGATGATCGCTGCCGGCCGGATGAAAATGCGTTAGGGCAAGCGCCGGGACAACGTTCCATGGCGCGTCATCCCAGCGCCTTTGCCCGTCGGGCGGATCGGCGGCGCGCATTACCAAATAAGCAGGAATCGAAGGGTCCATCGGCAATCCTCCACAGGCTTTTTACCGGATTCATTCAGACGTTTCAAGATGCAATGGATAGGGTCAGCCCAATTTGCACAGGCCATAAAATGTGTTTGCCATCCTGAAAAAAGGTCCGTTGCGCGTTGCGAATCCGCATGCTATACTCACTTTACCGGTTACAGAAAAGAAGGGCATGCCGGGGTTGGTTGGCGCGGATGGGACATGCGATGGCGATTGATGTGGTGACAGTCGGAGTTGTTTGTGCGGACGTGATGGTGAAGCCGGTAGACTCGCTGCCGAAGCGGGGTTCTCTGGGGCTTGCCCCGCAACTGGAATTGCATTTGGGTGGTCTTGCGGGCGTAACGGCGGCGGTTCTATGCCGCTTGGGCGCCAAGACGGCTTTTACGGGCCGGCTGGGACAGGATGGGTTCGGCGATTTCATTATCAGCACGCTTTCGGCCATGGGCGTGGATGTGAGCCGTGTGCGCCGCACGAGCGAATGCGGCACCTCCGCGACCGTCGTCCTGATCGCTTCGGATGGCGAACGAACCTTTTTACACCATTTAGGCACGAACACCTTGACCGGTGAGGAAGACATTGACTGGGATCTGGTGTCCCAGGCAAAGATCCTTCATTGGGGTGGAACATCCATTACGCCGGCCCTCGACGGAAAGCCCATCGGGCGCATCTTCGCGAAGGCGCACGAATTCGGTGTAAAAACTTCGATGGATACCTGTTTCGACGGGAAAGGCATCTGGTTTCCCCATATCGAACACGCTCTGCCGCATCTCGACATCGCGATGTCGAGTATCGAGGAGGCCCGGAATTACACGGGCCAGGAAACGCCGGAAGCCATCGCCGATTTCTACTGTTCCTACGGCGTCGAAACGGTGATGGTAAAAATGGGCAGCGAGGGTCTGTATGTCAAGAACGCAACGGAATCGCACGTCATCCCCGCGCACAAGGTGCCGGTGATTGACACGACGGGAGCGGGCGACGCTGCGTGCGCCGGTTTTCTCTACGGATATATCCGAGGCTGGGATCTGCGCCGCTGTGGTCAACTGGCCAATGCTGCGGGCGCATTGACCGTTCAAGTGATGGGGGGCGCCGAGGGCGTCCGATCGCTGGATCAGGCATTGCTATTGATGGGGAACGACTGACATGACGGTTTGGTTCGCCGCAATGCTGGTATGCGCCGCCGGTTTGGCGCAACAATCGCAGGGGCTTGTCTCTCAATCCGAACTTCCGCCTCCGGCTACGGAGGTTGCCAAGGAACAGCCGGCCGCCCCGGCGCAACCTCGGACCGATTCCCCGTCCTCCAACGTCCCGGTCCAAACCACGGCTACTGAAACCCGCACCGGGGCAACACCGCCCGATACGGCGGCGCCTTCCGTGAAAACTCAAACGGAAAGAAAACCGGCGTCCGGCACACGCGTGGCGGCGTTCTGGTTTATCTTGCCGGGGAAATGATCATGCGGATGGATTTTCGGACATTGGGGTGTGCCGTGGCATGCCTGTGTGCGCTTGCCGCCGCCGCCGAAGAAAAGGAAACCGGCGCCGCGTCCGAAAACCATCCCGTCCAGAAAAGCGCCGGTTACCGGCGCATGCCCTTTATTGGTCCGGAACCCGGCGCGCCGCGGACGGCCTCCCGCCCGTCCGCCATCCCCACTATCGAGGCGCCCCGCCATAAAGTCTCCGAATCCTTGGATGGCGAGACGCCTTTTTTTCCGGAGGAAACCTTCGTCCAGCCCGATTGGACGCAACCCCTGCGCGATATCGAATTCGACCATATGACATCGCCCATAGGCGGAGGCAAGGAACTCGCGCTCGAAGGAAACGTGCGGCTCAAACTGGATACACTTTCGTTTGCGGCGGACCGTTTCTGGAACAACGAAGCCTTGGGTGTCATGCATGCGCAAGGTAATGTTCAGATAACACAGGGGGCGGCCTATCTTACTGCCGACGACATTTATTACCAGATCCCGGATGAGGCCGACATGCCCAAGGCGCTTATACTGGAACCGCACACGAGCGAGCAGCAGCGCGCCAAACTGCGGCTATCCTTCGGTTCCGTTTCCGGTAAAAACATCCACATCGTGGATCCGTCCGCCGATATCACGGCCGGGCGTCTCGAATACGACGTCAAATCGTCGAAGGGACAGATTGAAGAGGCGCAGGGCCGGATTGGACTTTATCATTTCGGCGCGGCGCGGTTGAGGATCATCGGCCCGGCGGATGTGGACGGCGAAGACATCTGGGTAACGACCTGCGACCACGATCCCCCGCACTACAAGGTTAGACTCAAAAACGCCATGATACGGGACGGAAAAGCCGTCTACGGGGAAAGCGCCCGCCTGTATATCAATGAAGCCCGGATGCCGCTGTACTGGCCGCGGTACGGCTATATTCCCGGCGAGCGCGGCACGCTGCTCAACTTCGATCTGTCCGGAGGACATCGCGCGGGCATAGGCTATTACCTCAACACGGGCCAGCAATTTGCCCTCAGTCACGATGCAGGCATCGGCCTGCGCCTGTTTCCCACCACGCGCGCCGGTGTCGGTTTTGGCATTGATTCCAGTTACGATTTTATGAAAAATCCGGCCTCGCCATTTTATTTGAGCAAAGGCCGGCTCAATTCGCTTTACACGACGGAGGGCCAAGGATATGTCGAATGGCGGCACCGGCAGGAAATCTTCGACGACACGATTATGCTGGCGCAGGTCGAGCAATGGTCCGACAGCCGTTTTTACAAAGATTTCTTCTACGAGAAATATCGGAACAGGACCCAACCGCGCACTTTCGTGGATGTGACGCGCACCAAACCGGGGTATGTCCTCAGCACGACCGTCCGAACCGATTCGCACGGTTTCCTTCAAGAAACCGAACAGTTGCCGGACCTTTCCTATCATCTGCTCCAACGTCCGCTCGCGGAACGTCTTTACGTCTCGCTGGACAGCGTGACGGGATTCTACAACCTCGATTACTGGACCAGCGTGCTGGACAAGAGCAAGGAGCGCCATACGGGCCGCCAGATTACCGTGGGCCGCGCCACCTATGATCTCGACCTGCACGAGGCGTTTTCGATCAATCCGTTTGCCGAGGTGGACAGTACGGTTTATGCGGGGCGAAACGGCGGTGAAGAAAGTGACTACCGGCTTGGCGGCACTTTCGGCGCAACGGCGCAAGGCCGCCTGCACCGGGCCTATTCCGGCTTCGGGGGGTTCTCGGGATTCAAACATGTGGTCGTTCCATCGGTGACCTATTTCTACCGTCCCGATCCCTCCATGAACGTAATCGAGACGCCCCGCTTCGACGCCTATGACGCGGCGTACGGGAGAAGCCGCATCGAGGCCAAACTGGACAATGTGGTCTTTGGACGCAACGAGCGGACAGGCGACGTCTGGCAGGTCGCGCGTCTCACATTGTATGGGGGCGAAGATTTTTCGAATGAGATAGCACGCAGCAGGGATCTGGAAATGGAGATGGATATCCGGCCCCGGCCCGCATGGGGCTGGGTGGCTTTTGCCGAACATCACGACATCAATCAGGACTCGATTCAGGAAGGCTCCGAATTTGCCCGGATGGCTATGCTTCAATTGCGCGATCCGCTCAATCCGCTCGGTCTGGACAGCGACGCCTTGTTCCGTTATGACATGCTCTATGGCAATTACGGTCGCGCGCTTACGTATCTCTATTACGGCGAACGATCGCTGGAAGGGCGCATGAACGCGCGCATCGGGTTTGCGTATACCGAAACGGGCGACACGTTGTACAACCGGGAAGTGCTCTACGGACTGGGGTGCCGTCTAGGCGATCATTGGGGGGTCGCTTTCGAACACCGGTATGATTTCGCCCGTGAAAAAATGACGCAGCAAAAATATGAACTCCGGCGAAACCTGCATTGCTGGGAGGCCGCGCTCGTTTTTCGCGACCGCGAAACGGGATGGGATATCGGCATGGAATTCAATATTGTGGCATTTCCAGGCACGCGGGTGAAGTTCTAAGCGCCGGAAATATCGCGTTACCTTGGCGAAAGGATTGGAAGCATGTCAACACGAATTGGTTACTGCATGGCCGTTCTCATGGCGGTATCCTTTTTCGCGGCATGCGCGGGAACAGCCGCCGCGCAGGAGGCGCCGGATGAGGCCGCCTTGATCGGCGTGCTCAAAAGCGATGCGGGATGGCAAGAAAAGGATGCGGCCACCCGTGCGCTGCGCCAAAAAGGCACGGCCGCTTCCGTGCCGGCGCTGGCCGCCCTACTGACGAACAAGGAACTCTCCCATTCTGCCCGGTATGCGCTCGAACCGATGCCGTATCCGGAAGCGGGGCTTGCGTTGCGCGATGCCTTGGGCAAAACGGACGGCCTGCTGAAAGCGGGTATGGCCATATCGCTTGGCGTGCGGCGCGACCCGGAAGCCGTGCCGATGCTTGTCCCGTTGATCAAAGATGCCGATGCCGACATTGCACGCGCGGCGCTCGGCGCGCTGGGCCGGATCGCCAACGAACCGGCAGTCGAAGCATTGATGGATCTTGGAATTCGCTCGGAATTACTCCGTGGCGCATGGGCCGAAGCGTTGCTCACGGCGGGTGAAATCCTCGCCAAGGAGGGAAAACGGGAACAGGCCATTAGAATTTATCAGGTGCTGCAATCGAGAAAATGGCCGATCCATGTGCGAATGGGCGCGTTTCGAGGACTGGCCTGCACGCAGCCCGACAAGGCGCCGGCTCTTCTGATGGGCGCCATGAAGGGCAAGGATCCGGCGTTTCGCGACATGGCCGCCCAACTCGTTGCCGAATATCCGGACAATGGCTTGGTTCATGAGTTCTTCGAAGGTCTGAACACGTTACCACCCGCCGGCCAAGTCGCGTTGCTGCGCGGTCTGGCGGGCCGCGCAGACAAGACGGCTGGTCCGGCGGTAGCCGGTTTGTTGGCCGCTTCGAACCAAGAGGTTAGACAGGCCGCCGTCAAAGCGCTCGCTTCGCTGGGCAGCGGAAAGGACGCGGCGGCGCTTGCGGATTTGCTCCTCTCGGATAATGCCGAACTGTCAAAGGCGGCCTACGCCACGCTGGTTGCGTTGAAAGGCGACGATGTGAATCCCGCCATCGCCGCGGCCCAAGCAAGCGGTCCCGCGGCCCGGCGCGCCCTTTTGCTCGATATTCTGGCCGACCGCCGCGCGGAGCAAACGTTGGCGCTGGCCTTCCAGGGACTTTCCGAATCCGAACTTCCCCTGCGCATCGCCGCGTTGCGGGCCTTGGCGCCGCTGGGCGGAAGCGATCAGGTTCCCTTGATCCTGTCGAATTTGGCCAATGCTTCCGAAACGTCCGAGCGCGCGGCCATCGAGAAGGCGCTGATCGGCATTGCGGCGCGTTCCGGGGAAGCGTTGTTGCCCGCCATTCTCGGCGCCATGAATAGCGCCTCTGTCGAATCGCGTCTCGTTCTATTGCGCGTGGCCGCCAAGATGGGCGGTTCCAAAGCGCTCGAAACCGTTTGCGCCGCCACGAACGACGTCCAAGCCGCCATCGCCGAAGAAGCCGTCCGTGTGCTTGCCGAATGGCCCACCCTCGACGCGGCTCCGTTCTTGATCGAACTGGCCAAGAGCGACGATCTCAGCCGCCATGTGCTGGGTATTCGCGGATATGTGCGATTGGCGGGCATCGAACCGGCACCCGAAGTAAAATCGAAGATGCTGCTGGACGTGATGGATCTCGCCCGGCGCCCGGATGAACAAAAAATCGTGCTGGGCGGCTGGGGCGGCATTCCGACCTTGCAGGCGCTCGATGTGCTGACGCCCTATCTCGCCGATGCGAACGTACGTAACGAATCCGCGGTCGCCATTACGGCTGTCGCGGGACAACTCGGCAAGGATGCTGCAAACAAGCCGCGCGCGGTGGAAGCCCTCAAGGCCGTGATCGAAAAATGCGAGGATGGCGGCATCCGCGAACGGGCTCAGAAAGCGCTGAACAATCTGCCATGATCACTCGCGCATGCAGCGGCCTTTCCCCCTTCTGCGTGTTTTTCGCGATGGCCATGTCTTCCGCGGCCATCTGCGAAGACATGCGCGATTACTGGCCGCAATGGCGCGGGCCGGACCTGAACGGCGTATCCACCGGCGCGCGAAACCTGCCCGAAACATGGAGCGAAACGGAGAACATTGTCTGGAAGACACATCTTCCCTCGTGGAGTGGCGGAACACCGGTGGTTTGGGGGAACCAAATCTTCGTCACGTCGCCATCGGAACCCGAATCGGGACAATCCGAAGGCGGTTCGCGGCTGTTGCTTGTCTGTCTTGCCAAAGAAGACGGGCGTCCGCTTTGGATGCGCGATCTCGACTCCGGCAACAGGGGCCATCATAAGCAAAACATGTCGTCGCCGTCGCCGGTCACCGACGGCACGCATGTGTGGGCCATGACGGGCACCGGTACGGTCGCCGCACTGACCATGGAAGGCGATATTGTCTGGAAGTTCAATCTTCAGAAGGAATACGGACCGTTCGGGTTGAACTTCGGATATGGTTCTTCTCCTCTTTTGCACGACGGCAAACTCTTCGTGCAAGTCCTTCATGGGTATACGACGGACGCCCCTTCGTATGTCATGGCCTTCGATGGCGCGACGGGCAAAGTGCTGTGGCGCGTCGAACGTCCGACGACCGCCCTGAGCGAATCGCACGACGCCTACACGACGCCGACGCTGGTTGCCAATGATGGAAAGACACAAATCGTCGTGTCGGGCGGCGACTATGTAACCGGACATGATCCCGAAACGGGCGCGGAAATCTGGCGCGCGGCCGGACTCAATCCACGTAATTCGAGAAGAAACCGGATCATTGTTTCGCCGGTGGCCGTTGACGGTATCGTGTACGCCTGTTCAAGCCGAAAACCGCTTTTGGCTTTGCGGGGAGGCGGCATGGGAGACGTCACGGCCAGCCACCTCGCGTGGAAATGGGAGCAACCGAGCGGTCCGGACGTACCCACCCCTGCCTGCGACGGCAAATACCTGTACATTGTTGACGACCACGGAGCGGCCACCTGTCTCGATGCGAAAACAGGCGCGACGATCTACGGTCCAGAGCGAACGGCCAAAGGCATCGTCAGCGCGTCCCCCGTTATTGCGGACGGCAAAATCTATATCACGAATGAAGACGTGGTAACGACGGTTCTTGCCGCCGGATCGGAATTCAAGATACTCGCAACCAATACGTTGCCCAGCGAAGGAAAGACCCTTTCGTCGCTCGCGGTGTCTGAAGACCGTATCTATTTGCGCACCCCGGCGCATCTCTATTGCATTGGGAAAAAACCGTAGGGTGAACGAATCATGAATCAACCAGTAAAAAAAGGGAACACGATTATGTTGACACGGCATGGCCTTTACGCATTTTTTGTTGGTTTCACTGCCTGTTGCGCGCTTGCACAGGAGTCCCCGGCGCCCGATCCCGAAAAACGTGGCCCCTATCCGGTCGGCGTCACGACAATGCAATTCACGGACCACGCCCGCACCGACGCTATGACGAAAAAGGACCGATCGTTGTTGACGGAAATATGGTATCCGGCCACGGATGAGACGAAAGACCTGCCGAAAAACCGGCTGCTCGATTTCTTTCTGCGGGGAACCGACGCCGCATTGCCGATCCTGATGCAGGCGGCTTTCGGCGTGGATGTGAAAAAACTGGATGAGTCGTTCAAGAACACGGCGGTTCGCGATGCGCGCATCCGCGACGGATTTTTCCCGCTCGTTTTGTTTTCCCACGGAAACGGCGGACTGCGTTTTCAGAATGTGTTTCTGTGTGAACACCTCGCCAGCCATGGTTATATCGTCGCGGCTCCAGATCACACCGGAAACGCGGCATGCACCTATGTGGACGGACAATTGGTCGCGTATAACGAGACCGGCCGCGATCAGGCGGCAACCGACCGCCCGATTGACATACGGTTCCTCATCGACACCTTCCAGCGCCTTGCCAGCGGCGCCGACAGCCGGTTTCTCGGCCGGATTGACATGAGCCGCATCGCCGTGGCCGGCCATTCGTTCGGCGGATACACCAGCACCTGGGCGGCCGACACGGATCCGCGCGTCCGCGCCATTATCCCAATGGCCGGCGTCGCCAAAGAACGGGTGAATGTCAATTGTCCGGCCCTGGTCATGGTGGCCACCGAAGACAAGACGATGGGCATCGAAGGCAATGATCGGATCCGCAAGTACTATGAAGACTCGAAGGGGCCGCGCCATTTCGTCGAATTCAAGAACGCCGGCCATTTTTCTTTTACCGAGATGTACCAGTTCAAGCCCGATTTTGGCGATGGCATCGGCTCCGGCAAACGCATCGCTTCCGGCGAACCCCTCGCCTACACACCAATGGACATCATGTTTCCGCTTATCAACGGCTATGCCACGGCCTTCCTCGGCAAGTATCTCAAAGGCATTGAAGCCTACGAAGTGTATCTCAAAGAGAACCGAAATCCCGCCGAACTTATTGTCAAGTGACGTTTCTGCCCCAAAAACAGGATGGTAGGATAATGGATTATTCCGGTTGGCCACCCCGATTTCCGGAGCCGCCTCCTTCCCTGCGATTGCCCCGCCAGAGACGGCGGTTTCGGTTTGGACCCTCGTAGGTATCGTCCTCGGCGCTGACGGCCCCGTCGCCGTTTCGGTCGAAATAGTCGAACGCGGGCTTCATCAAATGCGAATCGGCGGCGGCGGCCTCTTCGAAAGTGACGCGCCCGTCGCCGTTGGCGTCGGCTTCCATGATTCGCTGTTTCATGCGCGTGTTGATGTTTTGTTCGGGCGGATCGAGCGATTTGTCCGCCAGCGCGGGATCGGTCCATTGAATCCGGGGCCGTACGGTGCCGAAATTTTCCACGCGGCGGCCTTCCGCTTTGCCCACCACCTTGCCGTCCTTGTTGAGAATATCGGCTTCATACGGGCGAGGTTCCCCTTCCCGCCGTTTTTCGCCGAATCGGACTTTTTTCACATGGACTTCGCGGCTGACAAGCCGGGGGTCTTCGTTCAAGGTCTTCAGCACCATTTGGGCATCCTGGTCTTGACAGGCGCACAGCGCCAGCGCCATCAACAGGGATGCGATTGTCAATCTACTCTTCATCGCGGATTCTCCTCTCAGCGACCCCGGTCGAGCATCGTGCCCAAGAAAAGGGCCATGCCCTCGCAACACGGCGCCGGCCCGCGCAGGTATCGCTGAAATTCGACATGGCCATCCATGTACAGTACGTTCGAACCCCCTGGAATATGGTTGAAATACTGCACCTTTGTGGAAATAGTGTCAAACATGACAAAGATGGCGCTTTGCGCCTGGGCATTGGATGCCGGATTGTTGATATCGGTGATCAGGAAACGTTCGATTCCCTCGCGAAGACGATAAACGATTGTTCCGCCGGCATTTCCGGTGTTTTCCTGCTGCCCGGTATGGGCATTGGTGTAGGCCGTGACCTTGACGTCCGTGTCTACCAGTTGATGACTCAACGCACGGAAATCGGTGATGTCCGCAAGGCTTCCAAGGTCAATTTTATCCAAGGCCGCCATGGCCAACCCCTCGAGGGTTGCAATAAATTGCGACGGCCCGCTCCGGTCGGGATTATCCACTTGGATGTGCTCATTCAACCGGGGCAGATACGAAATGACATCGCCGATGGTGGTCTGCGGATCGTCGTCGCCGCAACGGTCGAATAGATAACCGAGATAGGCGTAACTTTCACCGATCAGTTCATGATCCTCGGCAAGGCCAATCAGACCCGTGTCTGGATTCCGCGCGGTCAGATCCTCGACTTTGCTGTTCGGATCGGAAGGGCATACCGCTATAGCGGGATCCGTCAGGTATTCGGGGAAAATGGCGTCCACCATGGGGCCGGCGGCGATATCCACGCGCGGACGCGGGATGATCGAAACCACGTCGAATTGAAGCGGTGGGAATTTGGCGGCCGGGGCTTCGCCCGAATACATTTTGAAGATGACGCCAAACTGCTTGAGGTTGTTCTGACAACTCGAACGGCGCGCCGATTCGCGCGCGCGCGCCAGCGCCGGCAACAGCATTGCGGCCAGTATGGCGATGATCGCAATGACCACCAGCAACTCAATCAGCGTAAACCCTCGATTTCGCATGGGACGCCTCCTTCTTGATATTCACATGGCCTGGGAAACCAGAACCATTTTCTCTACTTCCCTAATGGCGGAAAAACGAACCTCCAAGTATTTTACACTTATTTGACACCGGAGTGGTCATACCGGTTACGCTTTTTCCACAAATTTCTTTTCCTGGAACAGTAGGATGAATGCCCGATTCAAACAAGGGAATTAGGTCAAAAAGAGGTATAAAGCGCGGGCATGGCTTCCCGAAGGGCTTGCTGGTTCTCTTCGGGATTGCCCCGGCGGAATATGCGACAACGTTTCGCCGGACTGTCGAAACTGACGTCAAACTGGCCATCGTCGCGAACCGCCACTTTGCACGGGAGCAGGCCGCACGGCAAAGTTGTATCGCCTGGCGCGGTCTTGGCGGCGGGGATGATGGCGTAATGCCCGTCTGCGCGCCGCACGAGTTTCCGGTTTGCGACGGCCATCCACGTCACGGTTTCCCAGACGTTGTGCGGACGGTTGCAGACGCGGTCCATGACCTCTTCGGACGGTTCTTCCTCGAGCGCGTTCAGAAAGTCCACCCGCGCCGACCGGTCGAACGCATAGACGAGATAATTGCGGAGCGGGGTCCGCATCCGGCGGATAAACGACAACGCCGGCAATTGCCAATACGTGTTGTGTATGCCCAAGTCGAATGCGCTCTTTTCCGCCGCGCACGGATAAATCGCAAGGGGCAAATCCGATCGAAGAACACGCACAAACGCATGCACGTCGAGTTGCACGTTCCATTCGAGAAAGCCGGGGGGTAAAGCCCCGGCCGCAATATGCGCACAACGCGTTTTCCGGCGCATCAGCCCCGGCGCACGGTTGTACGCGACGGCCAGCGGACGCAATGACCCGAACGACACGATTTCGACCGGTTCCGGGCTTTCACGAAGCACGCGCAACAACAACTCGATCCCGGCCTGCTGAAACGCGGGTGCGTCGCGCATTTCATCGTCCGGACTTCGCATCGCCTCGAACGGTCCCACGGCGCAGGGCACATTGCGACCGAAGATCGCGTTGAGTTGCGCCACGGGAATGAAGCCCGGATCGCGTTGCCCATGAGGGTCGTCGTAGGCGTGATCGGACGGGTTTACATAGGGGCGCCGGTAGCGTTGCGTTACATCGAGAATGATGGCCTTGAGATCCACTTCGGGCAACGCATACGCCATAATCAGGTCCATATTGTCACCGGGATCCTGCGGCGGATGGTACAAGTCCGTGATATCCACCACCGGAACCAGCCGCGTCTTGTAAGGGATTGCGGTGGCATCCAGCGCATACGCCATCCCGCCTGCGGCTGTTGCCATAAAGAGTCGTCGAGAAATTTCCATACAGGCCTCCTGCCGGTTCAATTATCCTGAATTCGAGGCTAGAAATAAAAGATTTCAAGCATACGGAATCTAGTATCCTAAATGCTTGGTAATTAGTCGCTTATGAAGGACGTTCTCTTTTGGGCTCCTCACGAAAATCTGTGCAACTATTGTAACGATTTCTTTTTCCAAGAGATTTTTTCGGTGACGCTAAAGTTTTGGCTCAAGTTGCCGATAAATTATGCAGGTAAGCGGGAATGCGCCCGCGAAGCCCGATGGACAGTTGAATAGGAGTCGAACGGTTCGGGTAAATCCGGACCGGCCTGCGTACGGAAAATGGGACCGGACGCAGGCGAGCCGGCCAATGGCCAACAGGCCAGATGGCCAATGGATGGAACCTGCCGGAATGGAAACGGCAGGCAGTGACGCCGAATGCCCATGGGATGGAATCCCGGATCCTGAAGATTCGGTTTCCACGGCATTCGGGAAAATGGGACGCGGTTCGCCTGAAGCGATCCGCAAACAACAATCGCGCAAGGACGCGCGAGGGTCCAAGCACTCACGGAGGATAGCACTATGGGACTGCGCATCAACACCAATGTAGCCGCCATCAACACCAGCCGCGTCTTACGACGCTCCACCGAGGCTCTGAACAAGAGCCTGCAACGCCTGTCCAGCGGATTGCGCATCAACGGCGCCGCCGACGATGCCGCTGGATTGGCCATCGCCGAGGGATTCAATTCGATGGTCCGCGGCGCGTCCGTGGCGCAACGCAACGCCCAGGACGGTGTCAGCATGGTCCAGACCGCGGAAGGGGCGCTCAGCGAGACCACCAACATCTTGCAGCGTATCCGCGAACTGGCTGTTCAGGCCGCCAACGGCACGCAGAGCACGAACAACCGCATCGCGATTGACAGCGAGGTGTTGCAACTGCTTTCGCAGATTGACAGCATCGCCACGGACACGGATTTCAACGGCATGCGCGTGCTGAGCGCGGCGCAGACCGTCACGCTTCAATCCGGCGCCATGACGAGCCAGACGCTCGTAATCGCCGTCAGCGGCGCGAAAACCAACGATCTGGGCATCAGCGCCGTGCGCGTTTCGACCATGGCCGCGGCCGTTTCCGCCATCAGCACGATTGATAACGCCATCAACAGCGTCACGTCGTTGCGGAGCAAGTTCGGCGCCTACCAGAACCGGCTTGAATTCACCATCAACACGCTGGCTATCCAGCAGGAAAATTCGTCGGCGTCCGAGAGCGCTATCCGCGACGCCAATATCGCGCAGGAAACCATCATGTTCACGCGCAACCAGATTCTGGTCAGCGCCGGCACATCGGTCTTGGCGCAGGCCAATATTGTGCCGCAAACAGCGCTTCAGTTGCTCCGCTAACGGTTTCTCCCGGCGGTTTGCCGGTGAAACGGCTGTACACGGCTACATTGGGAATCGCGCGCCGGCCTCTGGACACGTAGAGGCCGGAGCGCTCAACCGCATGTGGTGAAAGGAGGCGATGCTTATCCGGATAGCGCACGCGAATGGACACGATTTCGCGGCGTAGCCGGAGAATCGAAGATACGATTGGCAACACTATGCGGCGCCGTGAAGCAGGGATGCTTCACGGGTGTCACTCAAGGAGGTAGGTTATATGGAACTTCGATTCGACACGAACGTTCCGGATCGGGATGCCGGAAGGGCAGTGGACGACATTTCGCGGGCTTTTACAGGTTCGCGGGAGGGTGTCTCTTCGTTCGCCGGCATCATCGGAAAAGCAGGATGCCATGCGGGATCCCTCAGTGCAATGGGCGGCAAATACGTGTACCGCACAGAAACCGTTGACGCTTCGCTTGCGGTTCAGGCGGAGAACGCTATTGCCGCGGGAAATGCCATCCAGGATGTCGGCATCGCCACGAATACCGTACGTTTTCGGGTTTGCGGCGGGATCTGTCACGACAGGGCAAACGCAGGCAAGGAAACGATTCAGGGCCGGGTAGGGATGCCCGGCGCCTAATACCAACAAGGAGGTAGACACATGGGTTTACGCATCAACACGAACGTGGCCGCGATTGATACGGGCCGAATCCTCAACCGCAACACACAGGCGTTGAACAAGTCGCTCCAGCGGCTTTCCAGCGGCCTGCGGATCAACAGCGCCGCCGACGACGCGGCGGGATTGGCCATTGCGGAAGGGTTCAACTCGATGGTCCGCGGCACGGACATGGCCCAGCGAAACGCCCAGGACGGCGTTAGCCTCGCCCAAACCGCCGAAGGCGCGCTGAGCGAGACGACGAATATTCTGCAGCGAATTCGCGAATTGGCCGTGCAGGCCGCCAACGGCACGCAGAGCACGAATAATCGCATCGCGATTGACAGCGAGGTGCTCCAGTTGCTTTCGCAGATTGATTCGATCGCGACCGACACGGATTTCAACGGTATCCGCGTGCTCAGCGCGGCGCAGACGGTCACCTTGCAGGCCGGCGCCATGACAAGCCAAACGCTTGTTATCGCCGTCAGCGGCGCAAAGACCAACGATCTGGGCATCAGCGCCGTGCGCGTCTCGACCATGGCTGCGGCCGTGGCCGCCATCAGCACGATTGACAACGCCATCAACAGCGTTTCAACGTTGCGCGGCAAGTTCGGCGCGTACCAGAACCGGCTCGAATTCACCATCAACACCCTGGCTATCCAGCAGGAGAATTCGGCGGCTTCGCAAAGCGCCATTCGCGACGCGAACATCGCCAGCGAAACGAGCGCATTCACGCGGAACCAGATTCTTGTGAGCGCGGGCACGTCGGTGCTGGCGCAGGCGAACCTCGTTCCCCAGACGGCATTGACGCTGTTGCGCTAAACGGCCTTGGCGCCTTGAAGGAGCATGATTATGGGAGTGGCTGGCATCAGCGGACAGGACCCGGTTCGACTGGCGGCGTCCCCTGCTGCACAGGCTCCTGAATTCCTTCCGCGCCCCGTGAAATCGCAGCAAGACGGCGCCGTTCCGGTGGCGCGATTAGGTCCAAGACCGAAAGAGGAACAGGTGCAGCGGGCTGCGGCCGAAACCGTGGCTTATGAAGGCCCGAAACGCACGGGCACCCGGCTGCGCATTGACGCCGCCAGCAAGCGGATCGTTGCGCAAATCATCGGCGAAAACAACGAGGTCCTCAAACAGATTCCTCCCGAGGAAGTGTTGAAGATCTCGGCCAAGTTCCAGGAAATGAACGGCAAGTTGTTCGACCGGAAAATCTGAGGAACGCGGCGCGTTCAACGCCTCGGCCACGCCCTGGCGGCCACATCGGCCGCTGGGGCGTTATTTTTTGGCCTTGCCCTTGGATTTGTCTACCTTGTTCCCGGCCAGGGGCTCTTTTGCGGCAACGGCCAGTTTTCGGATGCCGGCGGACGTTGCCGCGGCCATGGCCCGCGCCATGGCTTCATGCGGCGCTTCGGGATCCGTTTCGATAAGCAGGCCATCAGGATTTTCCGGGGCTTTCTCACGCAATACATCGCCGAGGTTCGGCAATGGCACGACCCGGCCGTCAACCGTATAGGCGCCTGATGCGTCCACGCTCAACCGCAAGGTCTTGGGCGTAGTTTCCGCATTGCTTGTTTCGCCCACACTCATGACGGCCATGTTCAAGCCCGCAAAATCTATCATAGGCGTTACGACCATCATGATGACCAGCAGGATGAGGAAGATATCCGTGAGCGGCGTGATGTTGATCTCATGGATCTGGTAGCCGCGCTGCGAAGTCATATTGCAGGGACCTCTTCAAGCGCGGGGAGACGGTCCAATTCCTCGGAACGCCGTTTCGACAGCGTCTCCACGGCGACCGTCATCGTTTCGAACTCGGCCTCTCGCGCCGCGTCGAACACTTTGAGCACCATGCCGCTTTTCGACAGGCGATCCGCCTGAATGATGACGTCTTTTTCGGTAAACGATCCGCTCTTGTCGCGCATGGCCTCCGCAAGATTCGCGGGATTCGTCTCGTCGCCGTCCACGAAATACCGTCCGTCCCGCGTAATTTCGACGACAAGCCGCACCTTTTCAATGGGATCGCCGCCATTCACCACTGGCGGAATGATTTCGGTCCGGGTCATTTTCAGCATCGGCGCGACCACCATCATGATGATCAGAAGCACTAGAAACACGTCCGTCAGCGGAGTGATGTTGATTTCATCCACCAAACGCTTATGGCCGCCGGCGCCGATCGCTTTCATGTTCGCTAAATCTCCGCGGGACGCCGGTAGGGCTGCGCGGCGGCCGGCGTAGCCGCAACCGCGGGACGGCGATCGGCCACCGAAAGGAACAACAGTTTCAACAACTGAAAATCTTCTTCCCAACGGCCCACAATGGTGTGGAAATAATTATTCAAACCCACGGCAAGAATTGCGACGCCCAACCCGAATGCCGTCGCAATCAATGCCGAGCCAATCCCGAACATGATCATCGGCGCGCCTCCGCCCCCGCCGCCTTTGGCCATCTCGCCGAAGGTCAGCAAAATGCGCACAACGGTGCCAAACAGGCCCAGATAGGGCGAGATGGTGGCAATTGTTCCGAGGATGGACAGGTTTCGTTCCAGTTTGCGCGTTGCAAGATTGGCCGTAATGTCAAAGAGGCGCTCGAAACTGCTTTTTTGTTCCGCAAGCGTCCGAATCCCTTCTTCCGAAACTTCCCCCAGCAATCCGCCCAGTTCACAACTCAGGTTGAGCGCACTGTTCAGATTGTTCCGCTGCAGGTCGCGTTCAAGCCGGTTGATGAATTGGACCACGTCGCGCCGGTTCCGCCGGTAGAACACAAAACGCTCAACTGCCACCGACAATACCAAGACCGAACAGAAAATAATCGGCAACAGAACCGCCCAGTCATGCTTGACGGCAAACGTTATCAATTCCATGGTTCATTACCTTGTTTCGCAGACCAATCCAAGCCGGAAGACGGAAGACAACACCCCATACCGGCTACCGCTTTTTGATACACTATCCCTTGGCCGGCATGAAAGTTGCCCAACCGTCCGGCCAATAAGCGGATCCATCCCCTCGCTGTCATCAATATATACGACTCCATATCCGCTACACCACAACATATCGTTGTGAAGAGCGTAACTTTATCTTCAAACATTATCACATTTGATCCCGATGCTTCAAGCCATTTTACGAAAAAATTTTGCGAAAAAGCGTAAAAAAAAGACGACGAGAAATGCCGTAAGAGGCAAAAATCGTCTTTATAATAAAGACAATCGGTATTCAATCCGGGCATTTATTGACACCGATGTATTACTTTGTAATAATATTGACCAGAAAGAGGAAAACACCCCATGACCAAGCCCAAGGCCAAAGAAGAAATTGTCACCTTCAAGGTGGATGCGTCGTTATGGAATCTTTTACGGGGAATTGACAACCGTTCCGAGTTCATTCGCGAGGCGATATTACGGGCGCTGGAAAGCGCTTGCCCGCTATGCCGCGGCACAGGTGTGTTGACGCCAAAGCAGAAGGAACATTGGGACGCCTTCGCCGAGGCGCATCCCCTGCGCGAATGTGGCGATTGTCATGAATTTCATCTGGTGTGCTCGGCCGAAAAGACGCCGTGAGGATTGCTGAATGGCTGTTTTACTGATTGGCATAATGGCGATGGCTGCTCCCCTGAAAGCAGGCGTGGGTATACTCCCGCTGGCGTATCTGGCGGAACGAATTGGGGGTGGCCGGGTCGAGGCGCCGGTGTTGGTGGGACCGGGACAAAATTATCATGTCTATGAACCGACGCCAAAACAATTGGCGGATCTTGCCGGCGCTTCGGTCTATTTTGAAATGGGATTTCCGTTTGAAAAGCGGGTGGTTGCCAAAATGGCATCGGCCAATCCAAACCTGCGTGCCATCAATGTGATTGAGGGGATCGTATTGCGTTCTATGGATGAGGAACCATGTGAGAAACATCATACGCATGATCACGGCAACCTGGACCCGCATGTGTGGCTGAATCCCCTCAACGCCCAGATTATCGCACGCAACATGGCGCGTGTTTTCAAGGAAAGCGATCCGCCCCATGAGGCCTTCTATTCGGCGAACCTTGAATTATTGGAGAAGGATCTCGACACGCTGCATGCCCGTGTTTCCGCGATCCTCAAACCGTTCAAAGGCCGGACGTTTTACGTGTATCACCCGGCATTCGGCTATTTTGCGGATGTGTACGGATTGAAACAGAGGCCGGTCGAAATCGAAGGCAAGGAACCCACGGCGCGGAGGCTGGCGGAGTTGATTGAACGGGCCAAACAGGAGAATGTCCAGGCTATTCTTGTTCAGCAACAATTTCCCCACAAATTCGCCGAGGCGGTCGCGCGTGAAATTGGCGGCCGGGTCATTTCCGTGGATCCGCTTGCCCGCGACTATATCGCCGGCATCGAATCCATTGCACAATGCTTGTGCGAGGCTTGGGCGCAGCCATGAAAGCGGATGCCGGCCTGTCCATGCCATGAATGTAAATATCCCTTTTACGCTGGGAGCGTAGTCCATGTCCGCAGTTGTGTTTGATAACGTATCTTTTGCCTACGAGGGCGTTCCGGCGCTGTCGGCTGTGAATTTGCGGATTGACGATGGCGATTTTGTTTCAGTCATCGGGCCTAACGGCGGCGGCAAGACGACTTTGTTGAAATTGATCCTCGGTCTTCTTCAGCCACAGCAGGGGACTATCCGGGTTTTGGAGCGCACACCCGCGCAAGCCCGGTCGCAGGTCGGGTATGTGCCACAATTTTTTCAGTTCGATACGAGTTTTCCCGTTCGCGTGCTTGACGTGGTTCTGATGGGACGGCTGCACCGCATTCCGTTCGCGGGGCGTTATCGCGCAGACGATCGAAAAGCGGCGGAATCGGCGTTGCGCGATGTGGAATTGGCCGGTTTGGCATCGAGTCCCTTTGCGGCCTTGTCCGGCGGACAGCGGCAACGCGTGCTCATCGCGCGTGCAATGGTTTCGGAACCGCGCCTGCTGTTGCTGGACGAGCCGACAGCCAATATCGATCCCGCCGTGCAAAACGAACTGTTCCGGCTGCTTGACGAATTGAGCCGACGCCTTACTATCATGATGGTCACGCATGATATCGGTTTCGTTTCATCGGCCATCCGCCGCGTGGTATGCGTGAATCGGACAGTCGTCGTGCATCCGACCAGCGAACTGACCGGCGGCGCCATCGCCGATCTGTATCGTAGCGATGTCCGTATGGTTCGGCATGATCACCGGTGCGCCGAGCATGGCCACGAGGTACGCCATGGTTGAGTTTTTTCATGCCGTTGCCCACCATGGCTTTTTGCAATATGCGTTATTGGCGGGGTTATTGTCCAGTATTGCCTGTGGCATTGCCGGCACATATGTGGTGACTCGCCGGATTAGTTATATCGCGGGCGGTATTTCGCACTGTGTATTGGCGGGGATGGGGGCGGCGCGCTATTGCGAAACCGTCCATGGTTGGACGTGGTTCTCGCCGCTTTACGGCGCGACGGCCTCGGCGCTGGCCGCCGCCCTGATTATCGGGATGGTGAGCCTGAAGGCCAAACAGCGCGAGGACACGGTAATCGGGGCGTTATGGGCGATCGGGATGGCTGTCGGCGTACTTTTTATCGCGAGGACGCCGGGATATAACGAGGACTTGATGGCCTATCTTTTCGGCAATATTCTGATGGTTTCCGGCAACGATCTGCTGCTGATATTGGCGCTCGATGTCCTGATCGTCGCTGCGGGGGCGATCTGGTACGATCAGTTTCAAGCCGTTTGTTTCGACGAAGAATACGCCCGGCTGCGCGGTGTTCCCGTGGAATTGTTTTACCTGCTTTTATTGGGGTTGGTTGCCCTGACGGTCGTGCTGCTTGTAACGGTGGTGGGGATAGTGCTCGTCATTGCCATGCTGACGTTGCCTGCCGCCATTGCGGGGCACTTCGCGCGCACATTGCGCGGCATGATGGCGCTCGCGACGTTGCTTTGCGCCTTGTTTACGGTTTTAGGGCTTTCGTTGAGTTACGCGCCCAATCTTCCCGCCGGCGCGACCATCATCGTTGTTGCCGGAATGGCATACTTGGCTACGGCTGGATTGTGCGCGCCGGGTATTCGCGCCTGGTTTGCCGCCCGTTTTCGGGGCAAGTGACGGACGTCATTCAGCCGGCCATTTCAAAAATTTTAGACAGAATGTGTTCCGGCTCAAGCCGTTGATTCGATAGTTGCTCGGCAATTCCGCCGTCACCGGGCACGGTAACACCCATGAAGTCATATTTGGGCGCGAGGCCGTTTTTCAACAAACAGGCGCCATAACGCACGCCGAGACCGTTGGCCCGGTTTTGGCCTTCGACGACCAGCACGAAGGGCGTTTTGCCCACTTGGGCAAGCGTCTCGCCATCGCATATATTGAGTGTCGGTTTATTGACGAGTCCGACGTTGAGGCCTTTGGCGCGCGCCCGTTCGACGGCGTCGAGCGATCGGTAAAGCATTTCGCCGTACGATACGACGTACCCCGCCGTTCCTTTCCGGATGATTTCATCCTTGCCGGGCGTGAATACATAGCCATCGCCGAAAAATCGGCTGCCGTCTTCCTTGAGGATATACGGGACCTTGGAACGCGTCGTGAACACATAACGGATGCCTTCGTCGTTCCAGATGCGCTCGACGACGGCCTTGAGTTGCAAGGCGTCCGCCGCGAAATACAGGCGCGTCTTGTCGCCTTCGGGAATACCCGAGTGGGCCAGAAAAATGTTGATCCCGAAATGGCAGGTGTTGTCGGCCATGTCGTCCACGCCGGCGTGCGAGAAATGGCAAATGACGTTGGCGTCGTTGAGGCGCGCCATTGTCGCTTCAGAAACGATCATTTCGAGAAATGCCGAGAAGGTGCTGAAAATGCCCTGTTTCCCCTTTTCAAAGCCGAAGCCGGCGGCCGCCGAAAAATTGCCGCGTTCCTGAACGCCGCCATTGATGAAAACTTCCGGATGAGCCTTGCGAATGCCGTTCAGGCCGGTTGAACCTTCCAGATCCGAATCAACGACCAGCACGCTTTTCACGCGGTCTTCCGGCGTCATGCGGTCGAGGATGCCGTTGACGATATTTCCGAATTCGGTGCGGTTGCTGCCGGTCTCGGACGACGAACCGAGATACACAACGCTGGACTTCGGCACGGTGATGGCCTTCAGGTACGCGACGGCTTCATCGTGTCCTCGCGCCGAAAGATATTCGATGGCGGCGTCTTTCTTGATGACGTCGTGGCCGGCATGGCTGCCCTCGATGCCCGGGACGCCCGGCGCCATGACGCGCTTGTTGATCAGCGCGACCGGCCCATTCGTCGCAACGGCCTTTTGCATGCGCGCGAACAGCGCATCGAGATCTTCCCCCGGCCCCACGTCTACGGTAAGCCCATGGCCTTCGAGCGTCCGGCCAATGTCGTAGCCCGGCAAATAGTCCGCCGGATGGCCCGAGATGGTCACGTTGTTGTCGTCAATGCACAGTTTGACGTTGAGCTTTTGCGCGACGGCAAGCCGGGCTGCTTCCGCGTCGTTGCCTTCCATCTGCGATCCGTCCGATCCGAAGAGAAACACGATCCGGTCCGGATTTGCCTTTGCCACGCCATTCACGAAAGCCCACAAGTGGCCCAGACGGCCCGAAGCGAACTTGACGGGGATGTGCGGATTGGGTTCGGGATGCCCGTAGAGTCCGTGGCCCGCCTCGCGATAGTGCAACAGTTTTTCCATGGGGATTTCGCCGTTGAACGCCATCATGGCGTATTGAATCGCCACGCGGTGCCCCGCCTCGTCGAAGTAGATCGGATATACCTTGTCGCTGCCGCGCCGAAACGCATCGGCAATCAGGACTTCCGGCACGATGCTGTACGCGCCGCCCGTATGCCCGCCAAGACCCCGTATGCCCGCGATGGCCGTGAAGAAAATAATGGCATCGCGAACAATCTGGACGTTTACGGCAAGCCGATTGCGCTGTTCGGTCGTAAGGGTTTGCTGATCCGGCGCGATGGCCAGTGGTTGGTAGGCGTTGGTGTTCATTGGGAAACTCATGCCTGCATCCTCTCATGAATCCTGTTTTTTGGGAACAATGCTTTCTTTTGTCAGTGGTCGCGCGCCCACCGTGTTCCGCGCGGCACAGGGACAGAGTATAGCATGTATTCCTTCTTGATTTCCGCTTCAATGGGCAAGGGTATCTAATTGTGCTGAAGAGCGGAATTTGCCAAGTCCAAAGTACGCCTATCCTTCTTCGTGCTCGTACCATTTCAAAAAGGTATCCGACGGCCACTTCGTTCGTGCTCGTGCTCGCAATCGAAGTGAATGAAAGTACGTATGTCGCTAGATCCTCACATTCTCTGCGAAGTTGCGCATCTCTATTTTCAGCATTCGCGTAGGTGTGCCCCACTCTTATGACAATGCGTAATCGTAATCGGTAGAAGCCATGGCGGAAACGACTCATTCTGTTCTTTCTTACGACGCAAAGGTCCCAAATGGAAAGAGAGAATTATGTCGTTGGGCGTCCTAAAGGCAGAGCGCCCGGGCGGCGGCAAACAAATTGAACGATCGCTCCTGATCGCTTCTGATCGCTTCGATTACGAACACGAGAACAAGATGGGTTGCGGGCCTGAGAAATTGTGAATAGATGGCGAAACACGTGGCGCAGACTGTCGAGTCTGCACGGATCCGCTGGAAAAACGTCTTTCTTTCACAGACTCGACAGTCTGTGCCACGCGGCTGGGCTATTTTTCACAAGGTCTGAAATAATTTCGGATCGGTGGGCGTCGAGGCATCGTCTTGCCATCATGAACCTGGATTCGGCAGTCAAGATCGGATTCTACGTGCTATCCTCTGGATGTCGTGGACCTTGTGGACGAAATGGACAAGAAAATCAATCCCCTTGCGGGTGAAGTCCACTGGGTCCACAATGTCCATCTCGTCCATGGTTTGGTCGAAAGAGCCGCGTTCAACTGCCGATTTTAGGATGAATGGAAAATTCGATGAAGATGACGATGAAGAGCACGATGTGCGAATACGGTAAGCTGGTGATTTTCCCGGAATTTAGAAGCGTTTGCCCGGGTATGCGTAATGGGCAAGCGTTTGTTTTTCTGGAAGACATAATGTGTGTGTGTGGTGGTGGGGGGGACGGTGTCATTCCCACGTGCCGGAGAAGACCTCGGTGGCAGGGCCTTCCTGGTAGACGAATCCGTCTTCGGCCCATTCGATGCCGAGTTCGCCGTACACCAAGTGCACGCGCACTTTCCGGTCCACGCGATCGGTAATCATCGAAGCGAGCGCCGCGCCGCACGATCCGCTTCCGCTGGCCATCGTAATGCCGCTGCCGCGCTCCCAAATCCGCATGACGATGTTCCCGCGATCCACGACATGGACGAATTCGACGTTGGTGCGCTGCGGAAATGCAGGATGATTTTCAATCTTCGGTCCAATTTCGGCCAGCGGAACGGCTGTCGCGTCTTCGACGAAAACGACCGCGTGCGGGTTGCCGATATTTGCGCAGGTGATCCGAAACGTGCGGCCGTCCACTTCGAGATTTTCTTCCAACACGCGTCCCGGCGAACCGATCATCGGGATTTCACTTCGATCGAAACGGGGACGGCCCATATTCGAGCGGACGGCGCATACCTTTCCGTTTTCAACGTTCAGCGCGACGCGGTTCGGTCCGGCGAGCGTTTCGATGACAAATTCCGTATCCTGGATCATGCCGCGTTCGTAGACATACTTTGCGAAACAACGGATCCCGTTGCCGCAGGTTTCCGCCTCGCTGCCGTCCGCATTGAAGATACGCATCCTGAAAGGCGCTTTGTCGCCCGGCATCACAAGGATGATGCCGTCCGCGCCCACGCCGAGATGCCGGTGGCTCATCCGACGGGATAATTCCGCGGGATCCGCTATCGGATGTTTCTCCGTTTCGATAAACAGATAATCGTTGCCCAGCCCGTGCAATTTGGTGAAGGCGATGGCCATGTCTATTTTCCCTTTCGTGCGAGCGCCGCCATGACGAAGCGGCCGACCAGTTCCGAATAAGAAATACCCGCGGCGGCGGCGGCCTGCGGATACAACGAGGTTGGGGTCATGCCCGGCGTCGTATTCACTTCGAGCCAGACGGGTCCGTCGGGTCCGATGATGAAATCGCTGCGACTCCAAATGGCGCAGCCGATGGCCTCATGCGCTTCGATGGCCCATTTCTGAACCATTTGCGTGAGTTCCGGTGAAATCCGGGCGGGTGTAATCTCTTCCGAAGCGCCCGCCGTGTATTTGGCGTGGTAATCGAAGAAATCCGAGGTAATAGGGCAAATCTCGGTGACAGGCAATGCCACAGGCCGTTGGCCGGGAAATTCGTCCAAGACGGCGCAAGTGACTTCTGTTCCCTGGATGTACTTTTCGACCATGACAAGGCTGCCATAGGACAGTACCTCGCTCATGCTTTCCGCGAAGGCCTCGGCCTTTCGTGGAATCGCCAGGCCGACACTCGATCCCTCACAGGGGCTTTTGATTACACAAGGGAAACCGAGTGTTACACGAATTTCTTCGAGCACGCCCGAAGGATCTTCACGCCAACGCGCGGCGGAAACCGTGCAATGCGCGGCGACGGGCACGCCGGCCTGCGCCGCCACGGCCTTGCTGCGCCGCTTGTCCATCGCGAGACCGCTGCTCGCGCATCCGGAACTGGTGTATGGAATTCCCAGCAGGTCCAGCATGCCCTGAATGCGCCCATCTTCCCCATACGCACCGTGCAATGCAATAAACGCGCAATCCACATGGCGCCGTTTCAACTCGCGGACCGCATCGAAGATGTCTATTGGATCACTGCCGGGAAACGACCACAGTCCCTTGCGCGAAATCGTAACCGGCGTTACGTCGAATGCGTTTCGATCCAATCGTTCGGAGACATTGCGGCCTGAAACGAGCGACACCTCGTGCTCGGAACTCATGCCGCCCATCAAGACGGCCACATGCACCTTATCCATCCGGTTTCCCTTCTTGGCCGAATACGAAGATTATTCCCTGTTATGCGCGAAGGTTCCCTGCAAAACCCGAATAGCGCGATCGGTGTGTTAGAAACGTTCCCAATGCAATACGTCGTCCAATGGCCGTTTTACGGGATTTGGCCGGGCCGTTGAATGGCCGATCGTGACCAGGCTGATGAGTTTGTATCCATCCGGCGCGTTCAACATTTGCAGGACCTGCGCCGCGTACGGTTTTTTATCGCCTGCCACCCAGCACGATCCGAGGCCGTGTGCGCGCGCCGCCAGCAATAGATTCTGCGTGGCCGCGCTGCCGTCTTCGAGATAATACGTTCCGTTGCGCGCCAATACGACAATGCATACTGGCGCGTCCGCGATAAAAGGGCCGTTCGGCGCCAGTCCGGCCAGCCTGGCGCGCATATCCTTGTCTGTAACCACCACGAATTCGCATGGTTGCTCATTGCGCGCCGTGGCGGCCAGCCGCCCACAATCCACGATATCCTCGATGATTTCCTTCGCTACCGAATCCGCGGTGTACGCTCGAATGCTCCTGCGTGTTTTCAGCATTTCAATAGCGTCCATTTTCCAATCCTCCTTTTCGTTTTTCGCGGCATAGCATAGCAGGAAAAACAGCCGGGAGAAAATGAGGGGCGAACGGCGGAACGCTGATTTGTCATAAAGTGTCGTTTGATCCCGATCACGAGGCTGCCGATAATCCCATGGGTAGGGTTTTACGGAAAGAATCGTATCCGCCAGGCGAGCCGATGGCTGGACACGAGGAATCGTTGGCGACATGGCAGAAAACGGTGAACGGCGATTTTTACGGGCGATCTCCCTCATGGCGATCCTGGGTATATTGGTTTTTTTTGCGGTGTTCAGCCGTCCCTTGTTCACGGGAAACGTTTACACGGAGGACGACCTTAGCGCGTTCAATCTCCCGCTGCGTCATTTCTACCATCGCTGCCTGCACGAAGGCGACAGTCCGATTTGGATTCCCTCCATGTTCTGTGGCTTCTATCTTCACAGCGAGGGGCAGGCGGGCATGTTTCACCCGATCCATGAAGTGTTGTATTCATATTTTCCACTTGCTCCCGCCTTCAATCTTGAATTGCTTGCCAGTTATCTGGCCGTCTTGCCGGGCATCTATTTCCTGCTTCGCCGCCGATCCATACCGGCGCACGCCGCTTGGCCCGGTGCGCTGTTGTTCACTTTCTGCGGATTCAATTTCACCAACTATCTGCATATCATGATTCCGGCGGTCATTGCGCATGTGCCATGGCTGCTGTTGTGTATAGACTCTCTCTTTCGTGCGCGATCCACGCGTGAACTGGCCTTGCCGGCGTCCGGCATCGTCATCCTCACGGCGTCGCAACTTTTGCTTGGCTTCCCGCAATGCGTCTATCATTCGCTGTTGATTGAGGGCCTGTATGTCCTTCTCCTTCTTTGGGAGCGCCGTCCGGCGTTTCCTGCTGTGATACGGCGTATCGGCGCACTGGCGATCGCGAAAGTTCTGGCCTTGCTGTGCGGCGCGGTGCAAGTTCTCCCACAAATGAATGCCGCCCGGCATTCCGTGCGTCTTGCGCCGTCGTTCGAATTTGTCATGGCCGGATCGCTCCATCCCGCGAATCTTCTGCAAATTGTGAACCCCTATTTGTTCAATCGGCATGGATGGACCCCCGATCTCGCCCAACTGTGGGATCCGCCCTATTTCACCGCGTTGTCGCCTATTCTCTTGCTATGGGGCCTCATCCGTTTCCGGCATCTGGGCAAGCACAAGCCGCTCGTTGCGGGAGCGATCGTCATGGCGGCCGTTGGCCTTGTGCTAGCCCTGGGTTACTACGGCTATATTTACCGGCTCTATGTGCTGATCCCATGGTTGAACAAGTTCCGAAACTCATCCCGGCATATCCTGCTTTACCATCTGGCGATGACGGTTATCGTCGCAGTCGCCTATGCGGATCTGATAACCGTGTGCCTGCGCCGTGAACCGGTCGCCCGTTGGCTGTGGCTTTGCATCCCCGCTGCCTTGGGCTTGGCGACGGCTGTGGCCGCCGCCTTCATTCGACTCAGCCCCGATCGCCCTCTTTTTCAGGAGATCGAAAGGCATCTTGCGCCCGCGGCGAATATCTGGACTGGTGCGGCCATCATGGCCGTTGCGACTGTCCTGGTCATCCTGGCGTCGCGTGGCCGGCGTTTCGCCATACCCTTGTTATTGATGTTTACAATCGCCGACGTGGCCGCCTACAGTTTGCGTCACAAGCCCTGCGAAGACCTCGATGCCTTTATCAATCGCATCCGAATTCCCGGTGATTGCGGTGAATACCGTATCGATCCGGATTTCCGGCCCGTCTGGGCCTACAACGGCGCGCCCATGCGTGGCTGTTCCGTCGTATCTGGGTATGCCGCGCTGTTCCCACTCAACCGGCTAGACTATCAGGGCGGCCAACTTGCACCGCTCCGTGCGGCAAGTTGCAAATGGCGCAAGACACGGCTTGGCGGTCCCGCAGACCTTGCCGAAGCATACAACCGCGGCGTTGAATGGCTCGAAGTGCCCGATCCCGTTTCCCGCGTACGTTGTGTGGCCAAGGCCATCGCTGGCAACGATCCCGCGCGCGATATCGGTGAAATTGACCTGCTCTCCACAGTCCTCGTGGATGAACCGATCGAACTTTCCGATTCCCCTCCCGGACATGTGACGGCTTTTACCGAAAGGCCTGGCCGGCTTGCCATTTCGGTGGATGTCCCCTCGCGCCAGATGGTTGCGATATCCGATCGCTACCATCCCGGCTGGTGGGCAACGGTAGACGGACATCCCGTCCCGGTTCACCGCATCAATGGCGATTTCATGGGATGCGTCGTTGAGGCCGGGCGGCATACTCTTTGCCTCGAATTCGATCCGGATGATTTGAAGACAGGCAAACGCCTGACGCTGGCCGGCAAGGCGCTGGCGTTGATCTATTTCTTGGGGCTGTTGATCTCGAAGCGGCCGATTATGAGTTGAATTTCCCGCGCAGCGCGGCCAATTGATCCGCCAGTAATGTGTTGATTTTTCCGCCGGTGTCGCCGTAGGAGGCGCCCGTTTGATCGACGGAAGATCGCCGGGGCCCGTGATCGGATTTGCGATCCGCGCGATCGGGACGTTCGGCGCGCCTGTCGCCTTCCCGCCGTCGTTCGTTTCCACCTTCCTGGCGCGGACGCCTTGCCTGCCGCGGCCGATCCTCGGAGTCCCCGGCGTCAGGTTTTCGTGTTTCCGCGCGGCGGGGCGGTCTTGCGGGTCGTGTTTCATCGCGGACGGGTCCCGTTTCGGTCCGGCTTTCGCCAACAGCCGCCGAAGGGCGTTCTCCACGCCGCCCACGTTCGGTGCGGCTGGCTTCAGGTGCTTTGGGTTTGTCAAGCAGGGCCTTAACCGACAAGGAAATCCGGGGTGTTTCCTTGTCTACCTTGATGACTTTGACGCGTACAATCTGGCCGGGCTTGACGATGCGCCTGGGATCCCTCACATACCGGTTGGACAACTCGGACAAGTGTATAAGGCCGTCCTGCAGGGCGCCAATGTCCACAAACACGCCGAAATCAACCAGTTTGGTCACCACGCCTTCGAGTTCCATGTCTTCTTTCAGGTCTTCGACGCACGACAGGAACGGATACAGATGCGGGATATGGAAACGTCCGCGCGGATCTTCGCCCGGGTGCATCAATGCGGTGCGGATGTCCTCCATGGCCAGCGGCCCTATCGTGTCGGTTTGGAGCGAAGCCATGTCGGCATGCGCCAAAACCCGCCGGTTGCCCATCATCTGCGAAACCGGCATTTTGAGATTCGCCGCAAGTTGTTCGACGATGCCATACGCTTCCGGATGGATTGGCGTATCGTCCATCGGATTTTCCCCGTTGCGAATGCGAAGGGAGCCGGCACACTGTTCAAAGATTTTGGGGGTCATTCCCTCGACGCCGGCCAGTTGTGCCCGGGAAACAAAACCACCTAATTCCTCGCGCTTTTTAATGATGTTTTGCGCGACGTTCGCGGGCAATCCGCACACATACCGCAACAATTCCAATGGAGCCGTGTTGACATCCACGCCGGTTTGCGAAACGCATGAGGCGATTGTTTTCACCAGTCCCTCGCGCAATTGTTTCTGGTTGACCTCGTATTGCAGCGGGCCGACACCGATATGACGGGGCTCCAATCCCGCCAAAGCGGCCAGCGGATCTTGGAATCGCCGCGCCATGAATACCGCCTCGCGCGTTTCGGGTTCGAGATCCGGCAGGGCTTCGACAACGGCAGGGGAGGCCGCATAGGCGGCCGCCGCGGCGGAAGATTCCACCGAGAGGTACGCGCCCTTTTTGCGCAGTTTGGCCAGAATGGCGTTGAGACGCCTGGCGGTTTCACGCGATCCGGACGCATTGCCCATGGCCAGCACATAGATGCCGTGTTTTTCCATGAACGCGCGAAGCGCATCTTCGGCGGCCTGTGCCTCCTCTGTCTTATCCAAGGCCGGCAAGGCCAACTCACCGATAAAGGCGCCGTCCGATCCGACCGCGGCCAGGCGGCAGCCTGACTTGGCCACGGCCACGCCGATGACCGGTATGGGGCCGGCCGGCGCGCCCATAAGCGCGTTTCGGGCATTTTCACGGCACGAACGAATCGCTTCCATTTCCGCGCGGCGGCGGACGAATTCCAAGGCTTCCTTTTCCAGCGTGGGCCGGAGATGGCGGGCATAGGCGTCTATGAGCGCAAGACGAATCTGCGCCCCGAACACCGAGTTCGGATCCGACAGCCGATGATCAAGCAGAATGTTGAACATGCGGACTTCGTCAATCACGATATCCACGCGCAATACGCCTTCCTTGGCGCCGCGCAAAACGCCCAAGAGTTTCGCGGGGGGAATTTTCGCAAGCGGTTCCGACAGGCCGAAAAAGGATTCGTAGCGGGTCTTGGTTCCTTCGGCATTCCGGGTCGGACGCGCCGTAAGCGTGCCATGTTCCAGCATGAAGTTGAGAATCAGCGCGCGAATGTCCGGATCCATTGAAAATCGCTCGATGAGAATATACCGCGTTCCTTCGAGGGCTTCCTCAGAGGAACTGATGGACTTGTCCGGCCTGACGAATGCTTCGGCGAATTCGTCTACGGTTTGAATACCGGGGAGTTGTTTCATGATGAAGTCGGCAAGGGGACCCAGGCCTTGCTCGATGGCGGCCGTTGCGCGCGTGCGCCGTTTCGTCTTATATGGCAGGTAAATATCTTCGAGACGCATCTTGTCGTCGCATGCTTCGATACGCGCCCGCAACTCGTCCGTCAACGCGCCGTCCGCTTCCAGCGCTTCAAGAATGGCCTTACGGCGGTTGACGAGGTTGGCGGCTTGCCGGCAGCGTTCGGCAAGGGTTTCGATCGTGCTCTCGTCCAGACCCCCTGTGGCGTCTTTACGGTAATATGCGATGAAAAAAGGCGTCGCTCCGTTTTGGAGCAAACGGTGCGCCGCCCGCACCGCCTCCACGTTCAAAGACAACTCCTGCGCGATTCGTTCAAACCACTTCTCTTCCAGCATGATCCCAATGGCTCCACTGCACAAAAAGAAACCGACAAGGCACGAATAATACAAGTCTAGCAGAAAAAGACGGCGCTGACAAAGAAAAAACCGGCGAAAAACGAAGCACGGCACGGCGGCCGGGTTCGGCCTCCGTTATACCGTCATTCAAATCACCACCTGTAACGTAAGCGTTTCCGCGCGGTTTTCAAACGAAAGCCATAACGTTGACGAGGCTGGATCCCATTTTGATTCGATAGGAACCTTTGGGGTGGATGAGATGGATTTCGGCTCATGCGGTAACAATATCCGCGCCCGGCACTGGGTCGCTTGCGGTCCGCGCGCATCGAAAGTCAACCGGTTGTTTTCGAAACGCTCGTTGCGAATACGCGCCGCCGCGGCCACCACTTTCGCCGCCGGGGTATGTTTGCGCAGCCAATCCAGATCGGCCATGAGTACACGCTCATCCGGCAGGACGTTTTTCTTCGTGACAATGGGCAGCGCCGCATCCAGCAGATCCACAAAGCGCCCTTTGATGAGCAACGGTTTCGTAGAAACACTTTCGTCCATGACCGCCGCCAATACATAGGGGCCTCGCTGTACCTTCAGGTAATGCTGCGTTTTCCATTTTCGCCCCTGCCGGGCAAACATCGAAGACACGAGTTTTATTACCTTCTCCGCGCCGTCAGGCTGTCTGGACAAGGCGGACGGCGACTCGCGCAGAATACGCACGAATCCTTTGCCCACGGCTTCCGGTTTCGACAAAGCGGCATCGGTCGTGCCTAATTTGCGGAAGAGATCTTCATAGGCCGCCGCTTGGATTTTACCCTGATCGTTCCACCATTCGCGTACGCCGTGATAGGCGTCCGGATCGCCTTCCACGTATATCAGCGCGCCGCCTTCGCGCACCCATTGCGCCAGTGCATCGTGATATTCAGCCCTGAGCGGTTTCTGGCCTTCATACGAAAGCAACAGCACCGAGTAAGGTTTTAGGCAGTCCGCGCGAACACTGTTTTCCAACTGGACGATTTCCAGCGGAACGCCATGTTTGATCAGCGGCATAGCCAAACCGTACACATGCCCAAACGGCGGATCGCTCGGCGCCGGCGCCGCGCGCTGGAACATCAGCGTGTCCGATACGAGCAATCCCACACCGCGCGAACCGGTATCGTACCGCACGTCCGTCTGTTCCATATCGTTCAGCGCATTGAACACGGTCAGCAACTCCGTCGCATAATCCGACGGAATTCCCTCGCGCTGGCCCGATTTCGCGTCCATGTCCAACTTGGGATACGCGCCGCAGAAAATCCGGTCCGGCCACGGCATCACCTCGAAACGAAACACCTCCGGCCACATCAGCGAGGCAACCAGCGTGCATTCATAGTTGCGCTTGTAGTCGTTCCAACTGCGGTTCGGGTTGTCCTCGACGGGATCGGCCAGGAACCACAGTTTCTTGCCTGTCGGCCGCACCATCGCGATCATTTGGCTGTATTCGAGAAAACCCGTCTCGAACGTGCGTTCCTTTGTCTTGCCCCGATAGATGTTGGGCGTTCTTGCGGTGCCCGTCCAGACTTGTGCGATGTAGCCATCGAACGACGGAATGTCGCTCAAATGCGATTCGGGACTCACGATCCCCCAGTGCGCATAGTTCAGCAGGGTGTGTGTCGGCACGTGGCATTCGACCGTCCGGCCCTTTTCCGCCGCGCGCGCTTTGGCAAAGGAAAACACTTCGTTCAGCGCGTTGAAATACATCTCGTACTTCAGGCGGCTTGCGCGGTACTGGGCGTCCGGACTCGAATCCGGCGGCTGCCACGGCTCGCCGTAGAACCGCTGCCATTCCTGTTTGAACGCTTCGCTCCATCCCGCGCGCGTCCAGAATTCCGGCTCTTCGAGATACACCGCCTGCACGCCGTCGTCAATCGCCGGGGCGATGTATTGCTTGATGAACTCGACATAGCAAGGTGTCGGCACGTTATAGCCAACCGTCGTGCTATGGCCATGCATCAGCAGTTGGCCCGTGCTCGTCGTCTGCACCTCTTCCGTACGGAATCGCCCGTCCACCGTGTAGTACGCGTCATATCCGCCCCATGCGATGCCCGTCATCAGGCTGACCGTGTACCCCTGTTCCCGCCATGACTTGGCGCGTTCGGGAAAATTCGAACCGACGCCGTATACAATGGCCACATCGGAGGCCGCGTCAATGGCCGGGTCATACCCCGGGCTTACCTGGAAGCATGTATAGTCCCTTGCCTGCGCCTGGCAGGGGACGGCCGCCATCAACACCAGCACCGCAATCGAAATGTAAATCAGTCCGTGCATCGCGCCTGTCCTTTCTTGCCCGTTTACCGTCGCACACCCATGGCCGGCGCAATCATAACCCGGATTGCTCGTGCCGTTCCTGTTGCTACCGGCCATTGTAGTCGAAATCAATCGTAAAACCGCCATGAGGCAGTTGCAAAATCACGTGATCGGGCGAAAAAGACGGAATGACTTGCTTTTCGGCTTTATAACAAGCGTGTCTGTTTTTTCGCATATTTCAAATGACCACTGACAATGAATCGCTACACAATGGCCTATTACGCAAATGCCTTCGCCATGTGGCGCAGACTGTCCAGTCTGTGAAAAAAAGCACTTTTTTTAGGGTGTAGAACTGCGCAGACCCGATAGTCTGCGCCATGGGTTTCGTCATTGATTCACAACCATCCGATTTTCTGTTTCCGAAAGAAAGACTATCTCATCCATGACGTCCATCGTTCGGAGGAACGATCCGCATGCTTATATCGTTGTCGTATCTGGAAGCGCGATCGCGGCGGCGAAAACATCCACGCTCTCTGCTCCGGCTTCACGGAGCACCCGGGCGCATTCCGTTACGGTGTCCCGCGTCGTTACGACATCGTCTATCAGCAACACCGACTTTCCTTTTGTTGAATGGTCCTTGAATGCAAACGCTCCCGCCACGTTCCGGCGGCGTTCTTCCGGGCATCGCAGGCGGCTTTGGGGAATTGTAGGCCGGACTCTTTGAAGCGATTCGTCATGCCGGACATTGGGGAACGCCGGGGCGATTTCTTGGGCCAGAAGCCGGGATTGATTATAGCCGCGTTCCCGCTCCCTTACCCGGTATAGCGGAACAGGCACGATACAGTCGTACCGGACGACATCCATATAGCGGACGGCAAAATCCCGCATCATCGCGCCCAGATATCGTGCGACAATCGGCCTGCCGTGAAATTTCAGCAACTTGATTGCTTTCTCAACGGCCTCCTCATACCGGGCCGCCCCATAAATACGCCGGTATGGCGGCGCCGGACCGGAACGGCATTTTTCACAGGGATAATTTTCCCGCGTTCCGAATCCCGCGGCCGCCGGATGGGGTTTCCCGCAGACGCCGCAGAATGGCGGCTCTATCCGGGGACTCATCTCCCAGCATGTCGGACAAAAAAACAGATTTTCCTCCGTCAGCAGCCGAATGCCGCACTGATGGCAGAAAATGGGCGTCAAAATATTTTTTACGGCCAATAACCAGTCGTTCAACGGGCGCATGGTCTTCTCCCGCCATAGTTTACCTTGCCGCAATCGTTTGGCGCATCCGGGGCGATTTCTAATGCGCGCCTCGTTTTCTCCACCCTTCCCGTTTGAATCCGACGGAACCAGACAGAATCAGGCGGCTTGCGGTATTCAGAAGAATTGATGTAAACTTATTTTGCCGTTGGACATGGAGGGTTACGACATGTCGGCTCGAAAAGTGCTTTTGACTGTAACGTTGTTACTCGTTGTATGCCTATGCTTGGGTTGGCTTGTACAGCCGGCCTTCGCGCAGGATGATCTCCGAACGGGCGCTGACAAAAAAATTGGGACAAAGCAGGGACTGGATGTCCTGAAAAATGCCGGCAGCGGGGAAAAGCCCAAGGCATCCAAAGTGCAAATGGCGGTCGGTATCGGTTCGATTTTCGTCATGATTGCCATCCTCAAATGGCTGTAGGTTAGCGATTCGGCCCCGTGTGAATCCCAATGGGCAACCCGGCCGAAGGCCGGTGCGGATCGGCGAATGAATTGCATGTGGAAAATCGCACCGCGCCCGGGAAGGCCAGTGAGATAGGAACGTTCATCTTGAAAGAGCGAATACTGATTCTCGATGACGAAGTGACCATTCTCGACGTGCTTCAACAGCATCTTGCCGAAGAGCAATACGAATGCGTCGTGACCACCTCCCCAAAACAGGCCCTTGGGGAACTGCGCGAACACTCTTTTGCGGTGCTGCTGACGGATCTCAAAATGCCCGAAATGCACGGCATCGAAGTGGTGCGCATTGCCAAGGAAAACGATCCCGATCTGGCCATTATCGTGATTACGGCGCTGGTGGACGTCAAACATGCCATCCAAGCCTTGCGTATCGGCGCCTACGACTATGTGCTCAAGCCATTCAATCTGAGCGAGATTTCGCTGGCCGTGAGCCGCGCCATTGAAAAGCGCAATCTTGTTATCGAAAACCGCCGCCATCAGCAGGATCTTGAACAAAACATTCGCGCGGCGACCGCCGACCTCAAGAAGGCCAACGAAGAACTGCGGGCGACCAAGGAGTACCTGGAAAATCTGCTACACAGCACGGTGGATGCTATTTTTACCACCAATCCGTCGGGCGTCATCACGTTTGCCAATGAAGGCGCTGTCAGCATGCTGGGCCACCGCCGCGAGGAATTCCTGGGCCATCCCTTTGCGGAGTTTTATACGGGCGGACGCGACGAGGCGGCTTATGTGCAGCGTCTTCTACGTGAAAACGCTCCATTACAGAATTATGAGACCGAACTGAAACACAAAAACAACCGGCTGGTGCCGGTCAACATGTCCATCTCATTTGTCAGGGAGACCGACGGGCGCATCGCTTCGATTTTGGCCATCTGCAAGGATATCACGCGCCAGAAAAAACTCGAAAGCGAACTCAAGGAAATGTCCATCAAGGATTCGCTGACCGGTCTTTTCAACCAGCGATTCTTTTACGACCGGCTCGCGGCGGAAATCGAACGTGCGCGCCGCCAGGATCATCCCTTGTCGTTGCTTCTTTTCGACATTGACCAGTTCAAGACCTACAACGATTGCCACGGCCATCTGGCGGGCGATACGGTCCTTCAAACCGTCGGGCAGGTCGTGATGGAATCCACGCGCGAACACGTGGATATCGGTTTTCGATACGGGGGGGACGAATTTACGGTCATTCTCCCCGAAGCGGATGAAGCCGCGGCCTACAACATCGCGGAACGCATCCGGAGCAGTTTTGAAGCCCGCCGGTTCGACACCCTTACGCTGAGCATCGGCCTGATGACCTACCGCCAGGGCTATTCCTTGCGCACGTTTATCCAGTTCACCGATGCCATGATGTATGACGCCAAACGGTCCGGCGGCAATCGCATCTTTGTTTACCGGCCCGAAAACGCCGTGTCACAGGAGCAACCATGAAGTTCGGTATTTGCAGTGAGATTTTCAAGGATTGGAATGATATTGGCCGCGCCATCGCCTTTGCGAAGGAGATTGGCTACGACGGATTCGAAATCGCGCCCTTCACGCTGGCGCAGTATGTGACCGATATACCGGCGAAAACCCGCAGGGATATCGTGGCGAAAGCGCGCGAACATGACCTCGATATCCTGGGCATCCATTGGGTGCTCGTCGGCCCGGAAGGTATCTACCTCACCCATCCCGACAAGACCGTTCGTGATCGTACCGCGCAGTATATTGCCGATCTGGCCCACTTCTGCGGTGATGTCGGCGGAAAGGTCATGGTTTTCGGATCGCCGAAACAACGCAACGTCATGGATGGTGTGACCTATGAGCAGGCCTTCGACTATGCCGTGGAGGTTTTCAGCCGGGCTTTACCGGTTTGCGCCGAACGAGGCGTAACCATCTGTATGGAGCCATTGACGCATCTCGAAACGAATTTTTGCACCAGCGCCGAGGAAACGGTACGGTTGATCGATCGCATCGCCCATCCGAACTTCCGCCTGCTGCTCGACACCAAGGCCATGGCCTTTGAGAAAGAGGGGCGCCCCGCGACGATTCGCCGATTCGGCAAGTATCTCGCCCACTACCATGCCAATGACGAAAACATGAATGGACCCGGCTGGGGCGACGTGGATTTTGGGCCGATTTTCGAAGCGCTTCGCGATATCGGCTACGAAGGCTACCTGTCCGTCGAAGTGTTCAAGTTTGAACCCGGTCCCGAATCCATTGCCGCCAAGAGCCTCGAATACATGAAGCGTTTCGTGTAATCCGTGGTGTGGGTTCTATTCCGGGCGATGGAACGGCCGATAACGGCGCTGTTCTGGGACAGGGCGGGTATCACCCCGGATGCCGAAGCGAGGGAGGCCAGCCATCGGCGTCTTTGGAATTTTGGCAGGGGCGGCCTATGCGATACCGGCCACAACACGCCTGTTCGCGGCGCGCCATGGTGGATTGAGCGATGAACCCGGAATGTTGGCATGCGCAATCGGTTTGGATATAGGGCCGCGGTCTTGTCGTTTGCGGCGCTTGCGCTGGCGGGTTGTCACCGAAGCGAGATCCCTGCGCTTAGGGTCGGAAACGGCGCGGAACCGCAGGATTTGGATCCGCATGTGGTGACGGGCGTTCCCGAACATCGCATTCTTTCGGCGCTGTTCGAGGGTTTGGTGGATTGCGATCCGGGCGATTTGCATATTGTGCCGGCGGCCGCGGAATCCTGGACCGTTTCCGGCGACGGGCTTCACTATGTTTTTCATTTACGCCGCGATGCCGTCTGGTCCAATGGCGACCCTGTTGTGGCGGAAGATTTCGTTTATGCCTGGCGGCGCATTTTAACGCCGGCCCTGGGCGCCCAGTACGCCCAGATGCTGTATTGTCTGAAAAACGCGCGAGCCTATCATGAAGGAAAGCAGGGGGATTTCGGGGAGGTCGGTGTTCGCGCTCTCGAATCGAAAACGCTGGAAGTTACGCTCGAAAATCCCACGCCGTATTTCCTTTCGATGCAGATCCATTTTGCCTGGTATCCGGTGCATCGCGGCACGATCGAACGGTTTGGAACAATCACTTCGCGTAACAGCAAATGGACGCGCCCCGGCAATTTCGTGGGCAATGGAGCGTATCGCCTGAATCGCTGGGTTCCGAACAATTACATCGAAGTCGTGAAAAACGAACGGTATTGGAACGCGCGCAAAGTGCGGCTGCCGCGCATCGTGTATGTGCCGATGGACAATGCGCTTACTGAAGAACGCAGTTTTCGCACCGGCGCATTGCATTTGACGGAAAACGTTCCATTGCTGAAAGTGCCCGTTTACCGGCGCGACCATCCCGAACAAATCCATCTCGATCCGTATTTCGGGTCTTATTTCTACCGGTTCAATGTGACGCGGCCGCCGCTGAACGACGTTCGGGTGCGCCGCGCGCTGGCCATGGCCATAGATCGCAAGACGCTTACGTCGCGTGTGCTGACCGGCGGGCAACGGCCCGCGGGCACGCTAACGCCGCCGGGCGTCGCGGGCTATGTGTGCGATGCCGGCATCGAGTTCAATCCCGCCGAGGCGCGGCGGCTTCTGGCCTCGGCCGGATTTCCCGGCGGACGCGGATTTCCCGGGGTGGAAATCCTCTACAATACGAGCGAAAGCCACAAAATTATCGCGGAGGCCATCCAGGATATGTGGAAAACGCATCTGAATATCACCGCCCGGCTCTTGAACCAGGATTGGAAGGTCTATCTCGCGTCACAGCGCAGCCTGGATTATTCGATTGCGCGCGCCAGTTGGATCGGAGACTATGCGGATCCGAACACGTTTCTGGAGTGTTTTCTCAGCGATAACGGCAACAATAATACCGGCTGGGCCTCAGCTGCGTACGATGCGTTATTGGACGAGGCGGCCCGCACGCCCGATCCGGCCGCGCGGCTGGATCGTTTGCGCGCGGCGGAGCGCATTCTGCTGGATGAGTGCCCGATCATTCCCATTTACTATTACACCCGCGTATATCTGAAATCACCCGAAGTCCAGGGTTGGAAAAGTAATATTCTGGGATATATTTCGTTCAAGGATTTGTATTTTGAGGATACAGCGCAATGAAATCATGCAATGGGTATGCTTTCGGATCGGACCGTTGCCGTAATCGTGGACGATGGCGATGACGAGAACGATAAAGAGCGCAGGGCGAGAAATGGGAGACGGTCTGATGGGTCGCCGGAATGTCGTGCGCCGGCGCAGGCCGGAGAACGGAGCATGACACGATTCACGATCGGGCGGCTGATTGAGATGATCCCCGTGCTTTGGATCATCGTTACCTTTGTCTTCTTTCTGGTCCGTTTGGCGCCTGGGGGGCCTTTTGACGCGGATCGTGTCGTTTCAGAAGATGTTTTACAGAATCTGAACGCCTATTATCATCTGGATTGGCCTCTTTACCGGCAATATCTCGACTACATGGCACGGCTGGTCCAGGGGGATCTCGGCCCGTCGTTCAAGAACGCGAACTGGTCTGTCAATGAACTGATTGCGCTGGGTTTTCCCGTCTCGCTCGAACTAGGCCTATACGCACTTGCGATTGCGTTGTCCCTTGGATTGCTGTCGGGTGTTTTGGCGGCGCTCCGACCCAACACGCTGCTGGATTACATACCCATGTCGTTCGCGACACTGGGAATATGCGTGCCGACCTTTGTGCTCGGCCCTCTGTTTTTGCTTGTTTTTGCGCTGCATCTGCATTGGGCGCCGGTGGCGGGCTGGGAAGGCGTCTCACACAAGATCCTGCCGTCGCTTACGCTGGGAATCGTCTATGCGGCCTATATTGCGCGTCTGACGCGGGGCGGGATGATGGAAATTTTGACTCAGGATTTTATCCGCACGGCGCGCGCAAAGGGTCTTTCGGAAGCGCGGGTGGTGCTGCGCCACGCACTGCGCGGCGGCATACGTCCGGTTGTTTCATTTCTGGGTCCGGCGGCAGCGGGTTTGCTCAGCGGATCGTTTGTGGTCGAAACCATTTTCCACGTGCCCGGCCTTGGGCGCTTCTTCGTGCAGTCGGCCTTCAACCGCGATTACACAATGATCATGGGCACGGTGTTGTTTTACGCGGTGCTGATCCTGCTTTTCAATCTTCTCGTGGACATTATGCTGGCGTGGCTCGACCCGCGGATTCGAGGCGCTTCATGATGAACGCTACAGACTCCATCGAACGCGGCACATCGTTGTGGCGCGACGCCGGGCGGCGGCTTATGCGTAACCGTCTCGCATTCGCAAGCGCATGGATTTTGGCGGCGTTGGCCGTAACCGCCCTCGCGACTCCATGGATTGCGCCTTACGCCTATGACGCCCAGGATCTTCAGTTGGGCGCGTCGGCGCCGTGTCTTCGGCACTGGTTTGGCACGGACCCGCTCGGCCGCGACCTGTTCACGCGAATTCTGTACGGGGGGCGCGTATCGCTCGGCGTCGGGTTTGCGGCGACCGCCGTGTCGCTCATCTTGGGCGTGGCCTATGGCGCCATCTCCGGTTTCTTCGGCGGACGCATTGATCGTGTCATGATGCGCGCCGTGGACATTTTGTACACGATACCGTTTACCATCTTCGTGATCATTCTCGTGGTGTTCTTCGGACGAAACCTGATATTGCTTTTTTTGGCGATTGGCGCCGTCGAATGGCTTACGATGGCGCGAATCATTCGGGGGCATGTGCTGAGTTTGCGGAAAACGGAATTCGTCGAAGCGGCGGTTACGATGGGTTTCTCCTATCCGCGCGTTATTTTCCGTCATATCGCGCCAAATGTGCTGGGGCCCGCGATCGTCTACACAACCCTGACGATTCCCAACGTCATGCTGCTCGAAGCCTTTTTGAGTTTTTTAGGGCTGGGCGTGCAGGCGCCCATGAGTTCATGGGGTGTCCTGATCAAGGAAGGGGCCGACGCCATGGAAGAATTCGCATGGATGCTCATTTTTCCCAGTATGGCGCTGTCCTTGACCTTGTTCTGTCTGAATTTCCTTGGCGACGGACTCCGCGATGCCTTCGATCCGCGCGCCGCAAAGGATTGAGGATAGGGGATGTGTCCATTCCGTCCTGCTCGATCGTACGGAACAATTACTTATTTGTGGATGTTCCCATAGTCAGGAGATTGCGATATGAAACGCGTGGCCATTGGCGTGCTGTCGTTGCTGCTGATTGTGTGCGCTTGGGCTCTAGCCGCAAAGGAATCCGGTATGGAATGGAGGACATTGACCCCGGAAGAAGAGGCCGTAATCGTTCATAAAGGAACCGAACGGCCGTTCAGCGGGAAGTATGAACGTTTTTCAGGCAAGGGGATCTATGTGTGCAAACGCTGCGGCGCACCGCTATACCGTTCGGAAGACAAATTCGATTCAGGCTGTGGCTGGCCGAGTTTCGATGATGAAATTACCGGCGCCGTGCGGCGACAACGCGATGCCGACGGGATACGTACGGAAATCCTGTGCGCAAGATGCGGAGGCCATCTCGGCCATGTGTTCGTGGGCGAGCGGCTGACGGACAAGAACGTCCGGCATTGTGTAAATTCGATTTCAATGGATTTCGTTCCCGCGGCCGAACCGCAACCGGCGCGCGAAACGGCGGTTTTCGCGTCAGGCTGTTTCTGGGGCACGCAATACGTTTTCCAGCGTGAACCCGGCGTTATCTCGACGCGCGCCGGTTACACCGGCGGGCGCACACCCCATCCCACCTATTCGGAAGTATGCAGCGGCCGGACCGGCCACGCCGAAGCCGTTGAGGTTATCTTCGATCCAAGGCAAACGACCTATGAAAAATTGGCGCGATTGTTTTTCGAGACGCACGATCCGACCCAGGTAGACCGGCAAGGCCCGGATGTGGGGGACCAGTACCGATCGGCGATATTTTATAATGGCGATTCACAGAAGGCCATCGCTGAACGATTGATGGCGGAACTTCGCGCAAAAGGCCTCGCGCTCGCCACGCAACTCGTTCCGGCTTCCACTTTCTGGCCCGCCGAGGAATATCATCAAGATTACTATCAAAAAAACGGAGGAACGCCCTATTGCCATGTTTATACAAAACGCTTCTAACGCGTGTGGGGGACGCGCGCGGGGACGTTTGACACGGTTGGCGGCGCTACTCTAGACTGGCGATGGCAGCCGCGCCGGACAAGGCGCCGCAATCCGAAGGCATGCGGATTCCAGAACCCGGATCTTTCAGGTAATCCGCCATTTGAAAGAAGTTCGTCCCCATGTCACATGGCGAGAAAATGACGGATACCGGCAGTCGAAAAGGCTCTATGGCCGCCCTCATCGCCAATATCCGACGGCGTCCCATCGCCGTGGTGTTGGGCGTTATCGTTTTGATCGCGCTGCTGCTTCGATTGCCGGGGCTTGATTATTGCATGGCCCCGGACGAGTCTTTCACTTTCACCAATAATATTATAAAGGGCCTCGATTCCGTATTGTTTGGCCCCTATTTGGCCGGCAATCATATGCTGACCTCGTTGCTGGTCTGGGCCATGTACAATCTGTTCGGAGACCACGACTGGGCCTTTCAATTGCCGACTTTGGCGTTGGGCTTGGCGACCGTACTTGCCGCCTATCCGGTCGGCACGTTGCTTTTCCAGAACCGGGGCGCAGGCCTTGCCGCCTCGTTTTTCTTTGCGTGGGCGCCTTTTCCGGTCGCGTATTCAACCAATGCGCGCGGTTATTGCCCCATGTTCCTGTTTATTCTGTTCTCCGCCGCGTTCCTTTATCTGAATTTACAGAAACCGGCTCCCTTGCGATGGTTGGGACTTGTTCTCTCGACATTCCTGATGGGCTTGAGTCATTTGTCATCCTTGGTGGTGTTTGCGGCGTGGGGCGCCGTGATTGGCGTATATGCCCTTTACTCGTTGATCTACCGCCCCAAGCGATCGTGGCGGCGGATAGTGTCCTGTGTGGCGGCCGGCGCTGCGTTGATGGCGGGGCTGGCGTTGATTCACGTTGCCTATTCGCCCGTTTTTCTTTTGTTTCATGGCGTGATGGGCCGCGCATTTCGGGGCGCATGGCCCACCGACATTTCGACATTTCTCGCAGGTGCGGAGCAGGTGTGGCAGCCTTTTTGGAACTATACCGACGCACTGACAGGGCTTCGCGGATCTTTTTTCTGGACGGCCTGCGCATTGGCGATTTTCGGGACAGCCCTGTCACTCCGCCGTGGCGCGTATGGTGCCCTGGTGAGTCTGGCCGGTATCACTGCCCCCGCCGCGGCGCTGATCGTCTTTCACCTACGCATCGAACCCCGTTACACACTTTTTCTGCTGCCGTTTTGCGTTCTTTCGATGGCGGCCGGCGCCGCCCTGTTCGCCGAAATGGCCGGCGCGGGAATTGTCGCGGCCGGCGAGTGGATAGCGGAAAAATGGAGAAACCGATCGGCATTTGGGCCTGAAGGCGCCGCTGGGGTGGACTTTGATCAGTTCCCGGCAAGACGCCGTCTTGTCGTTTCTGTTGTGGTGTTTTGCCTTGTTGCCGGTTTCCTTGCGCGGGGTACGTTACCGCTCTATACGCGAAATTTTCCGTATTATGCGCCCCCGATAACCTGTGTGCTGGCCGACACCAAGTCGGCGGCCCAATATGTCGGCGAACGGGTAACGCGAAACGATATTTTTTCCTATCCACGATTCCTGATGCATCCGGTGGAACATTATGCGGAGCGTTACGTTTATCCTTCCCTATCCGCCACGCCCTGGCCCCCCCGTAATCTTACGGTTTGGCTCATTTCCTCCGAAATCGGGAAGGATCCCCGGGAAGAGGGTTATACCTTACCGTTCACGCGAAAGGCCGTTTTTTACGGATGCAGCGTCTGGGCGTGTGAAGTGACATCGCCTGCCCTGCGAAAAATCGCTTTGCCGCCTTTCGCATTCAAACCGGGTGTCCAAATGTTGGAATCCTTGGATCCGTGGTCCATGTCCACCTGGGAATTCATGGAGCCGATGGAATTGGAACTGGCCGAAAATATTTCCGATCCGGCGGAGCGGACGTTATTCGTAACCCCCACGAGCCCGACATGGCACTGGGAACTCTTTTCGCCCCTGGAGCCGTGCCATGCCCACCGGATGGCCTTTATTCGAGGCGAGATACGCGCGATGGACACCAGCCGGCGGGGCGTGGGGCTTTGCATGCGCTTCTTCGACGCCGAACGGAAAAATATTTGCGAATGGCCGATACGAGTCCCTGCAAAGAAGGATTTTCCCGCACCCTCATCGTGGCGCACGTTTCAATTGGGTGTTTTTTCTCCACCGGGAACCTGTTTCGTCTCCGCCGGGCTTGAAATTACGACACCAGTGCACCCTTTTATACCGGTGGGTTTTCGCCGTGTCGAACTGTGGTTGGAAGCAGGCGGCGGCTGATTGTTTGAACCACGCGATCAGGTATCGAGAGTGTAGAGGGAACCCTCGCCGGGGCAGGCGAGATAGCGAAATCCGCATTCGCGCATGAGCCGGAACACCTGGCCGAGCGAAGCGGCCAGCGGTTCTCCGTGCAGATTCATGCTCGTATTGAGCAGGCATCCCGTTCCGGTGAGTTCTTTGATCAAAGCGAGCAACCGCGCATAGGACGATCCGTCTTCCCGAACAAACTGCGGGCGGCACGATCCATCCACGCCCAGCACCGCTTGAAGGGATGCGCGGCATTCGGTCCGCGCACGGTACCCCATGGTCATGAATCGGTTTGGACGTCCCTTGGTGTTTTCCAGGAGACGCTGTGCTTCGCTGTCGAGCATCGAAGGACAAAACGGCTGGTACCATACCCGTTTCTTGAGTTGCAGATTCAGGCGGTCGCGAATGTCCGGGGCGTCGGCGCGCGCCAATATGCTGCGATGGCCCAGGGCGCGGGGCCCGTACTCCATGCGGCCTTCGTACCAAAGCAAAATTTCACCCCGGGCAATCAGTTCCGCCGCCTGCCGGATCACGGCTTCTTGGCCCTCGTATGGCGCCATTCGCGTAATGCCCGCAGGCGGTTCCGGGGCGTCATTCGTCTCGGGTCCCCAAAAAATGTCCTCGATCAAGATTTCCACGTTTTCACCGGCATCCTTTGCCGCTTGCAGGGCCGCTCCCACAGCCAAACCACCGTCGCCCATGTGGGGAAACACGAAGACATCCGCGATATCGGGGGTATCGCGTAGCCGCATGTTTACCTTGATATTTGATGCCACCCCGCCGGCCAAGGCGATGTTCCTGAATCCGGTTTTGTTCACGGCGTTCCGCGCCAGCGTTGTCATATGGATTTCCAGGGTTCTTTGCGCCATGCACGCGAATTGTTCCGATGGAAAGTACCAGAGGATTCGCTTCAATTCGTCGTAGAGTCGTAAAGGACCGTACCGGGCCCGAACGCGCAGTCCGTCCACCTTGAAGAGGCTGATCAGGGGGTTCTGTTCATCCGGAATAGGATAGGCGTACGTGGCGAGGGCCATTACCTTGCCCTCGTCTTCGAGTTCGCGCATGTTCAACAAATTGGTCACATGTTCAAAAAACACCCCAAGCGAATCGGATGCCGGGGTTTCTTCGAGACGTTCCAGCCGGCCGCCGGAATACGCTGAAACCGTGGCGGACAATCCGTCGCCGACCCCGTCCAGTGTAATTACGGATGCCGCATCGAAGCCGCTGAGAAACGCCGCCGTGGCGGCATGAGCCTGATGATGATCCACCAGGACCAACCGGCGGCCGGCAATTCCCAATTCAGCGAGGCGGCGGCGCATGGCCGCGTTGCTCAGCGCCTCTGACGCGCGGTTTCCCGGAATGGTCGTCAGCCAGTACTTCCAGCGTTTCTCCATCCGATGCCAATAAGACGGCGCTATCTTTCGCCGGCGGATCTGGTAATAGGTTTCCTTTGTGAAAGGCGCCCATCGCGCTAGTGTTTTCGCCACGTCACCGGTTGAATAGGCCACGAGATCCACGTCTTCAGGCCGCCACCCACCGTGATTGAGGCAACAGCGTATCGCGCGTGCAGGGAAACATATTTCAAGTTTTCTTCGGGTAAACCGCTCCTCATTCACGGCAATGCGAACCCGGCCGTTTTCCAGCAATGCCGCGCCCGAATCGTGGCCGTCCCATATACCCAGCACTATCATGACGTTTCGTCCTTCATCGCAACAGTCTCAACACGCCGGCCGGGCGCATCTGTAACAAAGCCGCACGCCATGTCCTGGCGCTTCTAAACATCAATCGGTTCGCCTCGGCAAGAAAATGATTCAATTCAGCCGGACTCAATTCGCAAAGGCTGATCCGTATATGCGTTTGGCTGATTCCTTTCCACACATCGTCCAATGTCATCAAGCCCTGCGAAACGGCCTCCGCGAACAACCGCGATCCCGGCCATGGCGCCGCCCCGTAAAATTGGATCCAATCCAGGGGAAGCGCTCGGGCCAGTTCTATGGTGGCGCGAGCCGTCCGGGCTGTTTCGCCGGGCAAACCCAGCACGAAATGGCCCGAAGTCTGTATGCCCGAACGGCCTGTCATTTCGATTGCGCCCCGGATTTCTTCGATGCCTATTCGCTTTCCCGACCGGTCCAGGATGCCTTGATCGGCGGATTCAACGCCGAAACTTACCATCCAGCATCCCGCTTGGCGCATGGTCCGGGCAAGTTCCGCGTCAATGGTGTCCCCGCGGCTGTTACAGGTCCATCGGATAGCCATGCGCCTGCGAATCAATTCTTCGCAGATTCCGGCGACTTGGCCGTGATCGATGGTGAAGGTATCGGACCAGAAAAAGAAATCGTGTACACCGTATTCCCGCGTGTTTCGCTCCAATTCGTCCACGAAATGGACCGGATCCCGTTTGCGAACCCGTTTGCCATGATAGGCCGCCGAGGTACAAAACGAGCAATCGAACGGGCAGCCGCGGCTGGGCGCCGCCATCAAAAAAGGGCGGCCCGACAGCGGCAACCGGTATTGACGGGCGCCCACGAGACCCCAATCCGGAAAAGGCAATGCGTGGAGATCTGTCCGCGCCAAGGTTGCCGCCGGGCGCGGCTGTCCGCGAAACCAGACGCCCGGAATGTCTGGACATGGAGTGGATTGGCTCAAAGCGTGCGCCGCTTCGATTATGCAATCCTCCGGCTCACCCAGGAAGATTGCGTCCACGTCAGGCTGTCTGTCGAAACAGGCTTCGGGCAGCGCCGCCGGAAACGTTCCGATGATCGCCGTTCGCATGCCGGGCGCGGCCTTGCGCAATGCCGATGCAAAGGCCAAATCCGAATCGGGCGTTACATTGCCGACCGGCCATATCGCGATATCGGGATGGTATGCCTTTGCCTTGCCGATCCATTCCTGAAGGTTTGTGCGCGAAACGGCGCCATCCATAATCAGAACGCCGGCGCCCGCCTGCCGAAGCAGCGCCCCCAAATAAGCCAGCGTCAGCGGCGGCCACGTAGTACGCCAGATACCGCCACTCTGCGTACAGCGTCCTTCGCGTGTTTGTGGTTGTTCGCCCGGCGGATTCACCAGGAGCACGCGGGTGTTTTTCAATCGTTCTCCGGATCCGATCACGGTTCCGCATCCGAATCGCGGGCGCATGGGCCCTTCCGGGTTTCCGGCTGATAAAGCGTCATAGATAACAATACTTTATAAGGGTGTAGACAAACCGGAACGAAACTTTCCAGAGTTTGATATGCGAAGATCCGAATCGGCGGCGGTATTCGTGCGCGGGGACTTCACCCATACGATAGCCGCGCCGCAATGTCTTGATAATCATCTCCTGTTCGATCGAAGCGATATTTTCGCGCAAATCCAGTTTGCGCGCCACGTCGGCGCGTATCGCGCGAAATCCGTTTTGACTTTCGCTCAGGCGAACCCCGAAACGCCAATTGATAAAGGCCGTAATAAAGGAACTTCCCGCCAGGCGAAAAAATTCGTCAAAACCGCCGTGCAATTCGCTCGATCCGCCCAAGAGGCGGCTTCCCGCCACATGGTCCGCTTCGTCTTTCAGAATGGGATCAATCAACCGGGGAATATCGTTGGCATCATGCGAACCGTCCGCGTCCATAAAGACCAGTATGTCTCCGTGGGCCGCCTCGATGCCCACGCGAATGGCGTCGCCTTTTCCCCGGTTGTGATCCGACAACACCACACAGCCCAGACGGGAGGCGACTCCCATGGTGTCGTCCGTCGAGTGGCCGTCCACCACCACTATTTCATCCGCGTAACGGCGACAGGCGAGGATGACGTCGCCGATGTTTTCCGCTTCGTTTTGCGCGGCGATAATGACCGATATTCGCGGTTTGCGTACCTCTTCTGTGCTCATGCTGTCCCTGACATGTAGGAAACGCGGCCAAACCTGCCATGTAAAGGGAGTATACACGACATCCATGCCGCGCCAACACTTTCCCGCCCGCGGATTTTACGATGCAGGCGCCACCGGCGCGCAAAGCCATTTCGGGCGGGAATGAACGGTTCGATTGAGTTTATTTTCCTTGCATTTTCGTGACGGCGGTGGTTTGATGGGACACCAACGGTCGAATCAAAAGGATTGGAATAGCCTTCGTGGTAAAAATACTGGGCACAACGGGTTTTGTTTTTTCATTTCTTCTCGTTGCGGCCGCGCAGGAAGCCAAAGTGGGCTGTCCCGCGCTGTGCGATCGGGATTGGGCGGAAGGCTGTACCCCGAACGATACGCCGCCGGTTTCAGATTTTTGGGCCGGCCCCGGCGTGACGGATGTCACATTTCTGGCCTTTGGTGATGCGCAGACTTCTTCGGGTCCCGCAAACAAGAACATGTTGAATGCTCGCGCACTGAACGCCGCGGATACCGTTTTGAGTTGGACGGAAACGTCGTTCGGAGTGAATGCGCCGGTGGGACGCGTACGGGGGGTGATCATGGCGGGCGACATATCGAACGACGGGCGCGACGGGCGTTATATGACGGAGGATAACATCGCCGAGTTCACGGATGTCTACGGCCTCTGTGGGAATGCAATATTGAAATATCCCATTTTCGAGGGATACGGCAATCACGACTATTTCACGTACGATCACCTTATGTACCGGCTATTTCTTGCCCATCCCGTCGCGGACAGCGTCAGCCAACGCAACCCGTACCGGGCCGGTCTTGTTGAAACGGCGCCGGGCGCGGATGGGCATTATTCGTGGGAGTGGGACAACATTCATTTTGTGCAATTGAATCTCGCGCCGAGCGATCTTGTGCCGGCCATGAACGTGGCGGGTGCGCGGAATCCGCGGCAGGCCCTTCGATTCCTGCGGCAGGACCTTGCGAAACATGTCGCCGGCACGAATAAACGGGTGGTGATCGTCACGCATTACGGTTTCTACAATTCGTGGGATTTTGATGGATGGTGGACCTATTCTGAAGCCAACGCCTATCATGACGTTATCAAGTATTACGATGTTATCGCCCATCTGCACGGCCATGCGCACAGTACCGGTTTCTATCATTGGCGTGGCATTCCGGTGTTCAATCTCGGTTCCCCATTCTATAATGCCGCGGATTCGAATCCCGACGGGCGCGGTCATTTCAGCGTGTTTCGCATTACGGACGATTTTCTGTATGCGGGAGACGCGGGATGGAATCCCGCCGATCCTGAAAACGACATCGTTTTTCCGGGCAAGTGGTATGCGAAAATTCCTTTGCACGACAGGGGGGTGTCGCAGGCGATTGTCTGCAACCCTCCGCCGGACCGTGTCCGCGCCGGCGACCGCCTCGAATTGGTCGCGCCCGAAGGATCTGCGTTCCTGTGGGAACGAAACGGCGAGCCTCTTTTCGATATACCCCCGCGGATTGCCGGTGTAGAATCGCGCACGCTGGTTATCAATCCCGTTCGCGAAAGCGATAGCGGCCTCTTTACGGTTGGCTACGACAATGGTTCTGGGAGCAAGATACTGGTGAAAAGCGAACCGCTTCTGTTGAGGGTGCAGCCGGGCGCGCTGCCGGTGTCGAATCTCTGGACAATTGCGGGACTTGTCTTATTGCTTGCGGTAGCCGGGACATGCCCTCGGTATACTTCCCATTGACTTCGCCTGCATCCGCTACCCTGGATTCGGCATGGATCAGTACCTTACGGTGTGGCTTCTATCAACAACTACAAGAAGTTTTTGGGCAACTTACACAACCAATTGAAGTACAATGATCCTGGATTCGGCAGTCAAGATCGGATTCTATGTGCTATCCTCTGGACGTGGTGGACCTTGTGGACGAAATGGACAAGAAAACCGATCCCCTTTCGGGTGAAGTCCACTGGGTCCACAACGTCCATCTCGTCCATGGTTTGATCGAAAGAGCCGCGTTCAACTGCCGATTTTAGGATGATTTGTCGAGTGCGAATACCGCGGAGTTCTTGCCTCGATGACGATGACGATGACGAGCACGAGCACGAGCACGAAAAGAGACTGGGTTGTGGGCAGATCCCACGTTGGGTTCAGCGTTATAACTTCTGGACGTCGTAGACCTTGTGGACAAAGCGGACTTCATCCGAAAGGGGATCGGTTTTCTTGTTCACTTCGTCCAAAAGGTCCACGACGTCCGCATCTTGCGCACAGGACTCGGGTTTCGATTGCCGAATCCAGGGCTACCGGTTTTCGCCGGTATCCTGTTGTTTCCGTTGCGGCGCGATTTCTTTGCGAAACCGGGCGACCGCCTTGAGATGATCGGCTTCGGTTGTACTGAAGGTATGCGTCAATCCGTCAGCGTTAGAGACGAAATAGAGGAAATTCGCCTGCGCCGGGCGCAAGGCCGCCTTCAATGAGGCCGCGCCGGGATTCGAAATCGGACCGGGGGGGAGGCCGGAATACTTGTACGTGTTGTACGGCGAATCGGTTTCCAAGTCTTCGTACAACAGACGTTGGCCGTATTTTTTCAAGGCGAACTGAAGCGTCGAGTCGAACTGAAGCGGCATGTTTTTTCGAAGGCGGTTGTAGACAACCGCCGCGACGCTGGGCCGTTCTTCCGGAACGCGCGCCTCTTCTTCGACCAGCGACGCAATCGTGACAACGGCCAGTTTGTCGAACCCTTCGGGCGGAGGTGTTTGCGCAACCAGCGCGGCATATTGTTTTTCAAATTCAGCGGCCATCCGTTCGACGACTTCGCGTTCTGTGGGTTTCCGATCGAAATAATAGGTACTGGGCATCAAAAAACCTTCGAGCGTGTCGGCCTTTAGGCCCATACGCGCGATGAGTTTTGGATCGGAGGCCGCTTCCACGAAAGCCGCCGGATTGCTGAACAGTTTAGATGCTTGTTCAATGCTGAGCCCCTCAGGTATGGTCACGCGTAACTCGGGCGGGACTTCCGCCGGATCCGGCGTTCGGTTGGAACCCTTTTGCAGAATATGCAACAAGTCGAGCGCTGAAAGACCACGCGGGAGATTGTACCAGCCTTGTTTGACGGGTTTTCGCACGCGATCCGCCCGGAGCGCAATGCGGAAAAACAATTCGTGCTCGATAAGCCCCTTTTCAACAAGGATACGCCCGGCTTCACGGCCGGTTATGCCGTCTGGAATCGCGATCTTGACCGGTTCGCCCGCCATGCCGGGCCGTGTGGCGTGTTGATACGCGAGAAATCCCGCCAACACGGCCGCCACGCCGACGAGCAGGACCAGCCCCATGCCTATCACGGCCAGTTTGAAGACACAGCCCCATCCGGTGCGTTTCTTTTTTGATGGAGGCATGGGATGGATCATCGGATAGATCTCTACGGCGCGTTACGCTTGTTGCGCTGGCGGTCGAGATAGGTTTGCAGAATATGGTGAGCGGCGATCTTGTCTATCACCTGTTTACGGCCTTTCCGGCTGACGTTGGCCTGAATGAGCATGCGTTGCGCCGCCGCCGTCGAAAAGCGCTCGTCCTGTGTGACAATTTCAATGTTCACCGCGGTGCGCAGTTGCTCGATAAATGCGAGCACTTTATCCGCCTGCGGCCCCGGCTTGCCTTCCCGGTTCAGCGGAAGTCCCACGACGATACGGACGGCTTCAGTTTCTGTAACCAGTTTGGCGATGGCCTCAATATCATTCTTGAAGCCAGCACACGGAATGATCGAGTGCGGCTGCGCGATGATCCCCAGCGGATCGCTGACCGCGACGCCGATGCGAACGTCGCCGACATCCAAGCCCAGTATGCGGCCATTCATAGACAGTCCCGATCGAAGGCCCAAAGCGGGTTTGGGGTTTGGGGGTTGGGGGTTGGGGAAAGAAACCATGTTGGTGTTTGCCGGTGTATGCCAGTGTTTGTCAATGTGGATAGAGAGGAAAACGTGGACACGCCCGGGACTGGCATCTCAATAATCCTTCCTGTTTTTCGCGATTGCGGCTTTATGAAGATCCGCCCAGCAATCCCGCCACGATTTCCGCGGCCTTCGCGATGGCTTCGGGCAATTTTTCAGGATGTTTGCCGCCGGCTTGGGCCATATCGGGTTTGCCGCCGCCGCCGCCGCCCACGATGGGCGCGAGGTTCTTGATGATCTCGCCTGCCTTGACGCGCCCGGTCAAATCCTTTGTCACGCCCACGCAGAGAAATACCTTGTCCTCGGTGGCGCTGCCGAGTACGATTACGCCGCTGCCGAGTTTGTCGCGCAGGTTGTCGAGCGCCATACGCAGCCCGGCGGCATCCTGGCCTTCGACCTCGGAGGCGAGCACCTTGACGCCCATCACGTCGCGTATGCGCGACATATAATCCACCGCGGCGCCGCTGACGGCCGCCTGTTTCCATTTCGCGACTTCGCGAGCCAGACGCTTGTTTTCTTCCAATATCGCGTGAATGCGCTGATCCAATTCATCCATCGGCGCATTGAGTAATTGTGCGCTGTGCGCCAACTGCCGGTCGCGCGCCTGAAGCGTATCCACGGCGGGTTCGCCGCAGACCGCTTCGATGCGCCGCACGCCTGCTGCGATGGACGATTCGCCCAGAATCTTGAGATAGCCGATTACGCCCGTCTCGCGGACGTGGCAGCCGCCGCAAAGTTCCATACTGATATCGCCGATCTGCACCACGCGGACAACGTCTTCGTATTTCTCGCCGAACAGCGCCATCGCGCCCGCCTGTCTCGCCTCGGCGATGGGCATGAATGAAATGCTTACGGGAGTATCGGTGCGGATATAGGCGTTGGCAAGCCGTTCGATGTCGTACAATCGCTCCGCGCCGATGGCTTCGAAATGTGTGAAGTCGAATCGCAACCGATCCGGCGTGACGAGCGACCCGGCCTGATGCACGTGATCGCCGAGTACGTCCTGCAAGGCCGCTTGCAACAGGTGCGTCGCGGTGTGATGGTTTTCGGTGGCGCGGCGTTTCGCGGCGTCAACACTTGCCGAGACCGTGTCGCCCTGTTTCAGGACGCCGCGATTGACGCGCACCACGTGCAGCGTGACTTTTTTAATGGGGGCTTTTGTGTTGAAAACATGCGCGGCGCCGTCAGCGGCGTCAAGCGTTCCCGTATCGCCGATTTGCCCGCCGGATTCGGCATAGAAAGGCGTCTTGTCGAGCACGATTTCGCCTTCGGCGCCTTCCGGGAGCGACTCGACGCGCTGTCCATTCAGGATAATGGCGACGATGCGCGCAGGACATTGCAGCGTATCATATCCGACGAATTCGGTCTGGCCCACCTCGTCCGCGACGATGCGATAGACCGGAGCGAGCGTCTCTTCGCCGCTGCCCGCCCATGCGCTGCGTGCCTGCTCGCGCTGTTTCGCCATGGCCGCGTCGAATCCTTCACGGTCCACGGTGAAACCGCGGTCCACGGCGATGTCCGTCGCGAGATCGAGCGGAAAACCGAACGTATCGTGGAGTCTGAACAGTTCCGCTCCCGGAACCGTTTTGTCGCCGGATTTTTTCATGCTCTCGAACACTTCTTCGAGGCGATCCATGCCGCGCGCCAGCGTGCCCGCGAAACGTTCCTCCTCCGTCAGGATGATCTTTTCGATTTGAAGCCGCTTTTCGACCAGTTCCTGGTAATGATGTCCCATGCGTTCCACGACGGTTTTCGTGACTTCGTACATGAACGGTTTTTCGAAACCAAGTTCGCGCCCGAACCGCGCGGCGCGGCGCAACAGCCGCCGTTCGACGTAACCCCGTCCCTCGTTCGACGGCAGCACGCCGTCCGCAATCATGAACGAGAGCGCGCGCGCATGATCCGCGATGACGCGGAACGGCACGGGATTCGATTCATACTTGACCCGGCACAGCGCCTGTGTCGTTTCGATGATGGGGAACAGCGCGTCCGTATCGAAGACGGTTTCCTTTCCTTGCAGCAGCGCCGCCACGCGCTCGAGTCCCATGCCCGTGTCAATGCCGCGGTTCTTGAGCGGCGGGCGCGATCCGTCCAATTGCTGATCGTATTGGGGAAAGACGAGGTTCCAGAATTCGATGAACCGCTCGCAATGATCGCATCCCGGCGCGCAATCCGGACGCCCGCAGCCAATTGCCGCGCCACGATCAATGTGGAGTTCCGAGCATGGACCACACGCGCCCGTGTCGCCCGCCGGTCCCCAGAAGTTGTCCTTCTTGCCGAGCCGGACGATTTTGTGTGCGGGAATTCCGACTTCCTTCTCCCAGATGCCGAACGCCTCGTCGTCCTCCTCGTATACGGAGACCCAGATTCGTTCCGGATCGAGTTTCAGGACTTGCGTCGAATATTCCCACGCCCATGCAATCGCCTCGCGCTTGAAATAGTCGCCGAACGAGAAATTACCCAGCATCTCGAAAAAGGTCAGGTGGCGAGAGGTCTTGCCGACTTCGTCGAGATCGTTGGCCTTGCCGCCCGCGCGCAGGCATTTCTGCGACGTGGCCGCGCGCCGGTAGGGAACGGGTACCTCGCCCGTGTAATAAGGCTTGAACTGGACCATTCCGGCGCTCGAAAACAGCAACGTCGGGTCGTTCGACGGCACAATCGTGTCGCTCCGCTCGATTACATGACCGCGTTCACGGAAGAATTCCAGGTAACTGGCGCGTATTTCGTCGCTCTTCACCGCATCAATCTCCATTCTGGCTTGAATATTCCGATTCGCAAATGGCTCCGGCGTCTCGTTCGTGCTCGTGCTCGTAATCGTGTTCGTAATCGAAAAACCCGAATATACAGTCCTTTACGATCCCGATCACGATACAGGCACTTTACGGACAGATAGCGAAAAATGTATCAAATATTGGGCATGTACCGCACCTTTTTCGGTTGCATGCCCTGTACTGAAGGCCCTCTTGCGGATACGGAAATGAAACCACGCGCACACACCATGAGTCGTAACGGCATGGAAACCGTGAAACGAATTCTGTCGGGCCGCCATACGCCGGTGGAGATTCGGTGGCACTTGGCGGCCTTGGCGGTCGTGTATTGGGGCCTCGTCTTCTGCGCCTGGCTGGGTTATTCGGGGAAAAACCCGTTTTCGATCACTACCCACATGCTGAGCGCCTTGGGAAGCTACGACGAGCGGCACAATCCCGACTGGTATTGGGTGTTCTCCCTCGCCATGATCTACTGCGGACTGGCCATGATTCCGGTCATGATCTATGTCTACCGCCGGTTTGCAACCATTTCCAAGCGAGGCGCGTGGGTTGGAGCGTTCTTCTTTTTGTCGGGTTGTTCGGGGCTTATTTTGACGGGGTTGTTTCCTTATGCGCACGGCACCGCCTTCGGAATTTGGGATTTGAGGCATGTCCATGGGGGCGCGGCGGGTTCGATGGGGGCGGCCTTCGTGATCGGTTTTCTCTGGCATGGACTGCTGTTGCTCAAAGACCGGTTCACGGCGAAATCCCTGGTTGCCGCCGAAGAAACTTCGTACTTGCGATTGGCGGGGCCTTACCTTGTGTGTTCGCCGGTCTTTATCGTCGCCGGTACGCGAGTCCAGTGGGAGTCCATCCATGCAGCGCTGCAGGCCGTAGCCCATGCGTCGCTGCGACAGGCGGCGGATGCCTTGCGTGCCGCCTTTGACCAATTCCATCATTTCGCTCTCCTGGAGCATCTGGCCATTTGGGCGCTCACGATTTACGTGATCTGGTTTACGATTGCCTTACCGCATCGGATAGGGCACGGGGAATCTACCAGCGAACGACAGCCGGACATCGAAGAAGACGCGGAAAGTGCCTGCGGCTGACATCTTTTTCATAACCCATGCATTACAACGCCTCGGCCGTTTCTTGTGCTTGTGTTCACATCTATGTTAACGTTCTTTAGTGAAGCGGGTCTCTTCTTGTAGAACACTGTGGAGAACGCAGAAGATATGAGCGACTTTATGAAATACATTGCCGCTCGGAAACGGCACGATCCGGCGTTTGCCGAGGGTTTCGACGTAGGCTACGAGCAGTTCAAGATCGGGGTCTTTCTGCGGCGCGTGCGCGAGGAAGCCCGCCTTACCCAGGACGAACTTGCGAACAGAATGAATACACGAAAATCGGCGATATCTCGCATTGAAAACCACGCCGAGAACATCAACATCGCCACGCTTCAACGGTATGCCGCCGCGCTGGGTAAGCGCATCCACATCTCCGTGATATAGTTTCGTTGTTCGCAACTTCTGCACGTGGCGCGCGGAAGTTGCAAACAAAGAAATTATACTCTTGATTGAGACATTGCGGCTGGGCCGCCTTAGGGAACCATCGGCGATGAAGACATTGCGTGTGGGCATGGTAGGCTATGGGTTCATGGGCAAGGTGCATGGGCATGCGTACCGGTCGCTGCCGTTTTATTACGATCCGCCTCCCGCGAAGGTAGTGTTGGCGGGCGTGGCCACGAATACCGAGGCGAGTTGGCGGCGCGCCGTGGACGAGTGGGGCTACGAATTCGGCACGACGGATTTCCATGAACTTTGCGCGCGCGACGACATAGACATCATTGACTGCTGCACGCCGAACCATCTGCACCGCGAGGTGCTCCTGGCGGCACTCGAACACGGCAAGCACGTGTACATGGACAAGCCGTTGTGCTTGAGTCTCGAAGAGGCGCGGGAGATGGCCGCGTGCGCGAAGGCGCACCCCGAATGCATCACGCAGATGACGTTCAACTATCGCTTTATTCCGGCGATTCTGCGCGCGAAGGAACTGGTCGAGGCTGGCGCTCTCGGACAGGTGTACTCCGCGCGCGTGTGTTATCTGCACGCGGGATACGTCAGCCCGGAGCGGCCGATCACGTGGCGGCTCGAAACGGACAAGAGCGGACGCGGCGGCGCGCTGTTCGACCTCGGTTCGCATGTCATAGACTTGACCCGTTATCTTCTGGGCGAGTTCGCGGAGGTGCAGGAACTCGCCGAGACCTTTATCAAGGAGCGCCCGCTCAAGAACGATCCGTCGAGGAAAGGCCGCGTGGAGGTGGACGACGTGTCGCTCCTGTTGTTCCGCTTGGCAAACGGCGCGGTCGGAACCTTGGAGTCGTCGCGCATGGCGATGGGCGTCCAGGACGAGATCCGGTTCGAGGCGCACGGCAGCAAGGGTGCGATCCGGTTCAATCTCATGCAGCCGAACTATCTCGAATATTACGACGGCACGCTGCCGGAAGGGACCTACGGCGCGGACCGCGGCTTCAAGTTCATCGAATGCGTCGCGCGCTACCCGAAACCCGCTTCGCTACCCGGCCCGAAGAACACGATCGGCTGGGAACGCTTCCACGTCCACTGCATCCACAACTTCATCTCATGCGTCGCGGAGAATCGTCCGGCACGGCCCGATATTCTCGACGGCGCACGCGTACAGGCCGTGATGGAAGCCGCGCTCGAAAGCCGCCGGACCCGTGCGTGGACGCGCGTGCCGGATTTGCAGGAAAGCGCTTCAACTACAAGATGACTGGCCGTCCCGCCTGTCGCTTTCATCGGCTCGCCGGATGTTTCCGGTTCCAGTGCCAATAGAAGGGAAGTCCCGAAAGAATCAGCCCCAAGCCGAACAGGGACTCTCCCGGCATTTCGATGACGGTCACGACCACGAGCACAAGGCAGAACGCGGCAAAGGCCAGGGGCAGGTACGGATACCCGTGGACGCGATAGGTTCGTGCCGCGTCTTTATGCGTTCTTCGCAGGATAATGACACCCATCGAACTCGCGCCGTAGAAAATGAACGAAGCGAAAATGACCATGTCGGTCAGTTGATCGAATGTGCCGGTCAGGATGAGCAGCGAAGTCCATCCCCACTGCATCCATAACGATACGGATGGCGTGCGGTACTTCGGATGGCATATCGAAGCCGGCTGAAAGAACAGCCGGTCGCGCGCCATCGCGAAATACATCCGCGAAGGCGGCAGCAACTGGCAATTCGTCGCGCCGAACGTCGAAACGAGAATTACGACCGCCACGAATATGGCCGCTCCGCCGCCGAACGCTTTTCGCATGATTTCGACGCCGAGAATGGCGTTTTCATTGTCGGCGTAGGTACGCATTTCGGCGATGGGCATGACGTGCAGATACGCCACGTTGACCAATGCGTACACGGTGACGACCCCGGCCACGCCGATCGCAAGCGCGAGGGGAATGGTCCGTTTCGGATTGCGCACCTCGCCGCCCAGGAACATCACGTTGTTCCAGCCGTCGTAGGCCCAGAACGCACCGCGCATCGCGACGAACATCGCGCCGAACAATCCAAGCGAGGCCGAGTATTCCGCCGCCGGATCCGCCAGAACCGGCGTCAACTGCCGGTACGATCCGTCCGGCCACCAAAGGCCGAGCAGCACAATCGCCGCGATGCCCAGCAATTTCAACGTGGTCGAAATGTTTGCGACGAACCCTCCGAAGATTACGCCGAAGTAATTGATCGATGTCAGAAAGAACAAAGTCGCTATCGTGAAGACTTTGACGCCGAGATTGTCGAAAGGGTGAAACAGGCCGAGCACGGATACGGATTCCCAGGACGGATCGAGACGCGGGAAAGCGTGCAGGGCGTTGGCCGACATGCCGAACACATAGGCGATCGAACCGACCGATGCGGACTGGATGACGACGAAGCCCGCCCAGCCGAACATGTAGGAAAAGAGCCTTCCGTAAATCCGCTTGAAAAACGCATACTGACCGCCCGGATCCGCGATCATGCCGGCCAGTTCCGCGTTGCTCAGCGCGCCCATGAGCGAGATGACGCCCGCGCCCAGCCAGCATGCCAGCAGCAGCCCCGGCGACTGCACCGCATCGGCCATGACGGCGCTCTTTTTGAAGATTCCCGAACCGATCATGTTGCCCATGACAATCATGACCGCCGTGAAAAGACCCAGGCGCGGAAGGAGTCCACTTGCATGGGTTTCACGAGAAAATTGGGTCATGGGTTCTCCTCTATTTCATGGACAATGTTCAGCGTTGTACAGCGTGAACATAGGAAATTACAACTTGCCCCCGATAATCGCCACAAGAATCGGGGGAATATTGCTTCCGGTTTATGCCGTCTTTTGCAGAGACGCACGCGGAAATTGTGGATACTTTGCGGCAACAGCGTGCGCTTTTTCTTGAATTGCGCGTATAGCGTCAAGGGTGGACAAGTGCGAGACCTCGGCGTGTATGGAGTCTTTCCAATCCCAGACCTGCTTCAGTCCGTCGGAAATATATTCTTCGTTTTCTCGATTATGGTTCATAAATTGCCTCCAGCGGCGATAGCAGGCGTATCGGATAACGATAACCGGCCTCTATGTTCACGATTTGAATTCGGGCTTCACGATTTACGTTGGCCAAGTGTTTGAAATTCCACGACAAGAGCGCATCCATTTCAAAAACGGTGGCATACGCCACATGTTGCGCATCTTCCGTTTTGTTCCTTGGGATCGCGCCACGTTCGATATAGAGAGCAGCCAATTCGATTACGGTATCGCGATAATTGTCGGGAAGCAATTCCAAATGGTATTCGCGAATTGCCTCCAATAACAAGGCTCGATGTTCCATATTGGGGTCACGATCGATTTCGAGAAGCACTACGTCGGAGATGAATAAATCGTGTCGCCCGGCATGGTTTTCGAAGAAGTCAACGGTTGTCCGGCGAAAATCCGGCGCATCGGTTACGAATAAAAAATTGATCACCGACGTATCAATGTAAAACTGCATTCTTTTCATAGCGATACAGCGCCTCTCACGACGCGGCTTCAACCAACGGTGCAACTATCTACATCAGGTAGCTGCATAGGTCTTATGAGTTCCATACATCCGATTATATCATGTCAAGCGCGTGTGCGCCCCGCTGTTCGAGCCGGTTGCGTAGTTGATTCCTGTCAACGGTAGTGGGGATGCGAGCGGGTCGGGAAAATCGAGTTACCCGCAGGAATGCTCAACTGGCGTGGGATTTGGCGGCGCAAGCGTTTTTTTCGGCGTTTTTTCGACCACGCGGCGCTTGACACGGGGATTAGTTGCTCTGTATAATGGGTGTGGTAGGAACGGAGGATATCGCGCATGTACATCCATACCACGCA
>Ga0209381_1000809_pt1 | contig 64295 bp, 32 predicted proteins | sample DewCreD2012metaG_FD_184111 | JGI IMG/M metagenome (GOLD analysis project Ga0209381, IMG submission 184111) | Hot spring sediment bacterial and archeal communities from British Columbia, Canada, to study Microbial Dark Matter (Phase II) - Dewar... ... | reverse complement strand
ACTGCCAGTTGTTATTTGACTTATTTGCTCTATTATCATTTTGTCTAAGGGCTTTATTTAATATAACAATTTTCCCTTAGACCTATTTTTAACTAATTACCTATTATTTTTTGATTTAACAATTAACTCAACCCTTCCACCTTCGGGGCTATATTTTACTGCATTTGTTAAAAGATTTGTAATTATTTGTCTAACTAGTCTTATGTCAATGTTTACAAATTCTTTTTCACAATCAATTTTTATCTCCAGTTTATGTTTGTCAGTAAGTTGTGCTTGTACATCATTACTTATTTTATCGAATAGAGAATGAACGTTTACAATTTCCGGGTTGTTTTTTATAACGTCTCTTTCGGCACGGCTAACAGTAAGAACATCATCAAGGAGCTGTGTTAGATAATTGACCGTAGAGCTAATTCTTTCGTAATGTTCGTTTAATTTTTCCTCGCTCCACTTTTTTGAATAACGTTGAATCATCTGCGATGACGAAAGGAGTGCAGCCAATGGTGTTCTGAATTCATGTGAAACCGTTGCAATAAATCTGGTTTTTAATTCATTAATTTCTTTTTCGTTTGATAAAGCTATTTTGAGTTGCTCTTCTAATTCTTTCTCTTTGTTTAATTGCTCTAATAATTCCTTATTAAGACGATTTAGCTCTAAAGTTCTTTCTTCAACTAAGTTTTCAAGATGAATTCTGTATCTGTTAAGTTCTTCTTCTTTAGCAACTTTTTCTGTAATATCCTCTTTGATGGCAATAAAGTTTATTATTGTACCGTGTTTATCTATAATTGGTGAGATAATTGCCGATTCCCAGATAATTTTCCCATTCTTCGTTTTATTTTTAAATATACCAATCCAGCTTTGTCCATTTAATATTTTACCCCACAAGTTTTTGTAAAATGATGAGCTGTGTTCCCCCGATTTAAGGATTCTTGGATTTTTATTAATTACTTCGTCAAGAGAATAACCGGTTACTTTAGTAAACATTGGGTTAACATATTCTATGTTGCCATTAACATCAGTTATAATAATGCTAATAGGGCTTTGTTCTATAGCTAATGACTTTTTGATTAATTCTCTTTCATAAATTTTTCTATCTGTTATATCGAGAACCGTGAAAACTACTTCCGGTGATGAATCTTCTTTTTGTATTGTAGTAGCAGCTAATAAAATGTCTATGCTTTCCCCGTTCTTTTTAATCCACCTTGTTTCGACCATAGCAATTCCACTAGCTCTAATCTGTTCATAACTTTTCGTTGCAACATTTTCCAATTCTTTTTCATTTGGGAAGAATAAACTAATATTCTGACCAATTAATTCTTCCTTTGTATAACCGGTCATTTCTGTAATTCTAAAATTTAGCTCAACCAATATTCTATTAACAGTTACCCCTATTCCAACAGGAGCTACACGGAATATACTGCTGAGTTTCTCTTCCTTTTCAATAAGTTTTTTCTGAAATGTAACTCTATCGGTTACATCATGAACAATTGAATGAAGAAAAGTTTTGCCTCCGATATTTACACTGCTGCTATATACTTCAACATCTCTGACCGAGCCATCAGCCAATCGGTGCTGAAAATCAAATCTAATCTGTTTATTATCAATTGCACTTTTAATTTTTTGATTTAGTTGAACAGGGGGAAGTAAATTTATTTCATAAATACTTTTATTCTTCAACTCATCCACAGACCATCCATAAAATTTGGAAGCAGCTTCGTTTGCATCTACAATTTTACTGGTTTCAGCGTCGATTAATAATTTTACAGCCGAGTGGTTTTCGAATAAGCTTCTGAACTTCTCTTCACTTTGTTTCAACTCTCTTTCAATTCTTTTTCTTTCAGTTATATCATTAATGAATGCAAAAAATATTCTTTTATTATTTTCATTAAATAGTTGCAGATGAACTACTACATCATAGAATGAACCGCTTTTCCTCTTATGAACGGTTTCGAAGACCAATTTATTTTTTTCACCTGACAATAGAGGGCTAATCATATTTCTGAAGGACTCTATATTAAATAATGGTTTCAGATCAACAGAAGTCATTTCCTTAAGTTCTGCCAAACTATATCCTGTGTTTTGAATAGCACCTCTGTTGGCGTATTCAAATTTTAATGTGTCGGCATCAAACAGATAAATTTCATTTAGACTACTTTCAAGAATATTTAGTAACCGGAATTTTTCCTGTTCAAGAACCATTTTTTCTGTTATATCACGTGCAATTCCTTCAATAGCGATTAACTTTCCATCATCATCAAAAATTGGCGTATTCTTCTGCTCTGTCCACGCAATTGATCCATCTTTTTTTATCCATCTTAAAGTCAAGGGCTTTGTAATATTCTTTTCCCATGATAAATTCTCTAATAATTTTCTATCGTCAGGATGAACAATCTTGAACCCTAGATCCGGGTCTTGATAATGTTCTTCAACAGTATATCCTGTAATTCTTACGGCTGCACTGTTAACAAAAGTAAAACCGCGCTTAGGGTAAAATTCATATCGATAGATTAAGTCAGGAGCATTTTCAGTTAATCGTTTATATTTTTCTTCACTTATTTTAAGCGCTAATTCATTTTCTTTCCTTTCAGAAATATCTCTCATAAATATTAAAGCACCGTCCTCGTTTTTATAATTAATCGGGGCGCCTGAAGTCTCAACCCATATAGTTGAACCATCACTCCGCAATGCTCTTAATTCCTGATATTTCAGAATAGGTTTTTTATCAATATTAAACACCTTCATTCTTTCTTCTATTATTGCATGATAGTCTGAGTGGAATTGTTCAATAATTGGTTTGCCAATTAATTGAGATTGATTTTCAATTTTAAATATTCTGCAAGCTGCGGGATTAAGATATGCAAACTTTTTGTTTGTCTGAATAAAAATTGGTTCCGGTGCATTTTCAATCATAGTTCTGAACCTGAGTTCACTCTCTTCAAGTTCTCTCTGTTTAGCTCTTTCTATAGTTTGATCTCTGAAGACAAGGACCACGCCAATTATATTACCTTTATTATCCTTCATTGGAGCTGCGCTGTCTGCAATTGGAATTTCATTACCATTTTTATGAATCAGAAGAGTATGATTTGCTAAACCAACCACTATTCCTTCGCTCAGTACTTTTTCAACCGGATTAGGAGTAATTATTCTAGAATATTCATTAATAATTTTGAATACAATGCTGAGAGGTTGACCTAAAGCATCTTTTTCATTCCAACCAGTTAATTTTTCAGCGTTAGGATTAAGATGAGTAATATTTCCGCTTTTATCAGCAACAATAACAGCATCACCTATGCTATAAAGCGTTGTTCTGTATAAATTTTTTTCTTTGTCCAGGTCCTCAACAAATTTTTTGTTTTCGAAATGTTCGATAATTACTTTACCAATAAGTACAGTTATAAGTGGATAAAAGACCATTACTGTGGTTGTAACAGTTAAAAAAGCTTCGCCGACAAATTTTTGTGGAAGGGTGAACATTAAAACCATCATTACAGCACTTACAATTAAACCATATAAGTACAGAAGTGTTTTAGATAACTTAATTTTTCCTTTACTATTCAGATAACAAAACAAATAACCTATTAGAAAAGAGGCAATTATAACTGAAACTCCGGTAATAGCTCCTCCACCTCCTAAGTAAATTCTAAAAAAACTTGCAAGTAAAGCTGAAATGAATCCCGAGATTGGCCCAAACAAAAGTGTGCAAATACTAATTACAATTGAACGTCCATCAAAAATAATTCCTTCGGTTAGGTTGAAAGGATAAAGCATACCAATAATTGCAATTATACCAAAAAGGAATCCTTGCATCAATTTGCCTTGCAAAGTCTTTTTATCAAATTTTGTATCAATAAATCCTGATAACGAACTTAATGCAAAGAGTACCGAGAGATTATAGATTAAGTCAATAATTATCATATAATATCCTGGATTTTAAGAGTCATTTTAATTCTTTCGGTTCATTTTAATATAAATAAAAACTGTGAGTTGTAATTTGAATCACATTGATTACAAACAACAATTTCAAGAAATAACTTAATTAAAAAAATTTTTCCAGCAAATAAAAAAGAGCGGCTTTTTACCGCTCTTTTATGTTTATTGAATTATCTTTTTACTTGCGATGCTGTGCTTAGCATAACAGGTAATAATTATTCAGATTTTTTGAGAAATTACACATGAACAATTTTACCGTTCTGCCGCACTCCTAAATGAGATCTTTCTGTGTTTACCTTCCGTGTTTCGTTATCTATCCTAAACTGACTTACTAAATTCTGTAATCTCTCCGTCAATCTGTTCAAATCCTCTGCTGCTCTGGCTATCTGTTGTGTCCCGCTCGCAGATTCATTCGTTACTTGTGATATCGACTCGATATTCTTACTTATCTGCTCAGCTGCACTCGATTGCTCCTCACTGGCTGCTGCTACCTGATCTATCTCCATTGCAACCTTCTCGGCACTCTCGTTTATCTTCAACAATACCTCTTCTACCCTCGCATTCAACTCTATACCTTTCTCCACAACCTTACCGGCTACATTCATTGATGTATCGGCTTCTTTTGCCTCTTTCTGTATCGCTTTTATCGTCTCTGCTATTTCTTTTGTTGCCTTTGTGGTTCTTTCAGCAAGTTTACGAACTTCGTCTGCTACCACTGCAAATCCTCTTCCCTGTTCTCCAGCTCGTGCTGCTTCTATTGCCGCGTTCAATGCTAACAGGTTTGTCTGATCTGCTATATCATCTATTACCTGAGCTATCTCTCCTATCTGGTCTGTCTTATTTGCCAACGAACTGATTATTTTACCGGTTGTCTGGGCTGATGAGATGATTTCATTCATTCCTTTCTTTGCTTCACTTATCTTTTCTACTCCTACTTGTGCTTGTGCTTTTGCATTCTTTGCATTTTCGCTAGCTGTGGTTGCATTTCTGGTTGTCTGAAGTATGGTTGACGTCATTTGACTTACTGCAGATGCTACTTCACTTGCCTGAGCGCTTTGTTCCTGTGCACCGGCTGCCATCTGTTCACTGCTTGATGAAATCTCGCTGCTTGCGCTTGCTGTTGCTTCTACGGCTTCTGTAACACTGGCAAGCATATTTTTAATATTTTCTACTGCTGCCTTGAAACCTATAAATAGTTTCCCTACATCATCATTTTCTCTTTCGGGTATAAGATTTATTGTCAAATCGCCGTTAGCGAATCTTTCCATATTTTCTAAAAGAACTTTGGTGTTTCTGGAAAGATATTCTTGTTGCTTTTCTATTTCTTCTTTTGCTGACTTAGCTTCTTTAGCTGCTTTTTCGGCTTCTTTACTTTTTTCTTCAACTTCCTGCATAGATTTCTTAATGTTGGCAACCATTACATTAAAGTCGTTACCTAGTTTTCCAAGTTCATCTTTTGTATTAAGATCAACAATAACATTCACATCGCCAGAAGCAACTTTACCAGCTGCATCACTCAATTTTTTAACCGGCACAGATATTTTACGTGCAACGAAAAATCCAATTATCATAGCACCAACTGAAGTAAGTAAAAGTATAAGTGTAAATTGTGATTCAATACCGGCAATTTCTTTCTCAACATCGTCAACATAAATTCCGCTACCAACAATCCATTCCCAATTTTTAAGACCTTTCACATAAGAAATCTTTGGTGAAGGTATTGTTTCGTTTGGTTTATTCCATCTGTATTCAACAAATCCTTCTCCTTTGCTTTTTGCAACTTCAGCCATTTTAATAAAGACGAGTACTCCATCTGGGTCTTTGTAATCGCTCATATCTTTACCGTTAAGAGCGCTATTAATGGGATGCATAATCATTTTAGGAGAATAGTCATTGATCCAGAAATAGTCAGATTCGTTATAACGTAATCCTTTGATCAGATCCATAGCTTTTTGCTTTGCTTCATCTTCAGTCAATTCTCCGTTAACAACCATTTGATAATGAGTATTAAGAATATTGTAAGCTACTTCAACAGTGTTTTTAACATTTTCCTGTTTATCATGATAAAGTTTATCGCTTATAACAGGAACAAGAAATATGAAAAAGACAGCGAATACTGTCACTAATATCGCTAAAGAAAGTGCAACTATTTTGTAGAAGACTTTCCAATCATTGAATCTAAGTAGTTTCATTTTATAACCCTCTGTTTTAGTTTTTATTTGTCAATTAAAAAAATAGATAAACACCTGTCAGCAAACGGATATTAGCAAATTCCTCGCTGTTAGATATTTTACCTTTAGTGTCCGGAGTGCCATAGGCAGCAGAAGTATATTCAAGTTCGGTGGCAATTCTAAACTTGCCAGAGTTTACAATTATCCGTGGTGAAACTCTATACACATAATCGATATTAAATCCTCGTGCATAGGGAGCAATTACATTATTATTAGCGCCATTATTTTTTGTGTAGCCAGCAAATAAGCCAAACTGAATATCCTTTCCATAAATTAGTTCTGACCATACAGAATAAATATTGAGATTTGTGTATTTCTCAACTCCTGTATCGTTAGCTTTTTCTGATACACCATATCCACCAAGCATAACAAGATCATTCAGATTCTGACCGTAAACGCCTTCTAACTTAAAAGTGAAATCACCTGAATTAACTTTCGCAAATGCGAAGCCGGCATAACTACTGATCGTTTCGTCTGTATAATAATTTTTTTCAGTTACTAATCTTGGTTTTAAGATTTTATAATCGCCTCCAAAACCAAATAAGAATCCATTTGTCTGGAAAGCAATTTGAAGATTTAATGCCGGCAATGAAGAGTTCCGAAGATAAATTGAAGAATTTCCCTGTGGTCCAGGACTCGAAAAGTCTCTTTGTGAATAAGCTATTGCTGTTAATCCAACAGAGCCAAATTTTTGATTGAACCGTATTTGCGGATTACGAGAAAACGGTTGAAACGGAGCTCCTGTATTGAATGATACAACGTCCGGGAAAGATTCAACAATAAACATTGGATGCCAATATTGCCCGACTAAAATTGATGAAGAAGACCATTCTAATTTTACAAAAGCATGGCGAAGTCTGAATCCGTTAATATCGCCTTCAACATTCCCGAAGAAAGCGCCTTCAATTACCCCGGTTGTCTTTGCGCCAAGAACATCAGGAGCTGTAATTTTTCCGGTTAACCTTGTTTGTATTGATAGAATATTAAATGATGGTCTATCATTTACAACTTTACCCGTAGCATCTTTCTTATCATTTACAGGAAATATTAAAAAATGTCCTTCACGGAGAGATACAACTTCTCTTGTGTCATAAATGATATCTGTTTTTACAAAACCCCCGAATGTGATTCCAAAACTTTTATTTTCTTGTGAAATAACTTTAGAAGAAATCAAAAGGACAATAAATAATGCTAATAATCTTCTAGTTGATTGCATTTAATACCTCCTTTTGTTCGTTCGTAAATACTTTGTTTAAATCAAGGAGGATTAATAAACGATCATCAAGTTTTCCTACCGCTGTTATGTACTCACTATCTACTCCGGAGACCAATTCCGGTGGCGCCTCTGTTACACTCTTCGGAATTCGTAATACTTCACTTACTTCATCTACTATGAATCCCAATGTCTTTTCTTCTACTTCTACTACTATTATCCGGGTGTTCTTATCATTTTCTTTTCTTGACATTCCTAACTTAGTCCTTAAATCAACTACCGGAATAATTTTACCCCTCAGATTAATAACACCTTCTACATAATAAGGTGCGTTGGGTACTTTGGTAAGCTGCATCATTTTGTTGATCTCTTTTACTTTGAGAATATCAACTCCGTATTCTTCTTTACCAAGATAGAAACTGACTAACTGGAGAAGTTCATCATAGTCTTGTTTTGTGTTTTGAAGTGTTTCCACTTTTTTGCCCTCTGTTTTATTTATAAATGACTTATTGTATTTAATTATCGAAATGAGTTGGCATTATTTTAGATAAAGATTAAATCCTAAATAACATGATCAAAACTTTTTATATTTTGGGGGAGGGGTAAAATCTTTGATTATGTTAAAAAAATGAAAAAAGAGCGGCTTTTTACCGCTCTTTAATGTTTATTGGAATTAATCTCTTTACTTGTGATGCTTTGCTATGCTTAGCACGACAGGTAATAATTTTTCAGATTTTTTAGAAATTACACATGAACAATTTTACCGTTCTGTCGTACTCCTAAATGAGATCTTTCTGTATTTACTTTTCGTGTTTCATTATCAATCCTAAACTGACTTACTAAATTCTGTAATCTCTCGGTCAATCTGTTCAAATCCTCGGCTGCTCTGGCTATCTGTTGTGTCCCACTTGCAGATTGGTGTGTAACTGCAGAAATTGACTCTATATTTTTGCTTATTTGTTCTGCAGCAGAAGATTCTTCTTCACTAGCAGCGGCAACCTGGTCAATCTCTGAAGCAACTATTTCAACGGTTTCGTTTATTTTAAGTAAAGATTCTTCTACTTTTGCATTTAGTTCAATTCCCTGAACAACAACTTTAGTAGCAATTTGCATGGAATGATCTGCTTGTTTTGCTTCTTGTTGTATCGCTTTTATAGTTTCAGCTATTTCTTTTGTTGCTTTTGTTGTTCTTTCGGCTAATTTTCTTACTTCATCAGCTACAACAGCAAAACCACGGCCTTGTTCTCCTGCTCTTGCAGCTTCGATGGCGGCGTTAAGTGCCAGTAAATTGGTTTGGTCTGCAATATCATCAATAACCTGAGCAATCTCTCCAATCTGATCAGTTTTGTTTGCAAGCGAACCGATAATTTTACCAGTAGATTCCGTAGATGAGATAATTTCGTTCATACCGTTTTTAGATTGGTTAATTTTATCGACGCCAATTTTTGTTTCAGCACTTGCAAGTCTGGCTTTTTCCGATGCATTGCTGGCGTTTCTTGTAGTCTGTAAAATTGTAGAGGTCATCTGAGTTACAGCAGATGCCACTTCACTTGCCTGAGCGCTTTGTTCCTGTGCACCGGCTGCCATCTGTTCGCTACTTGAAGAAATTTCCGCACTAGCACTTGCAGTTGCGTGAACCGCTTCTGATACTTCACTAACCAATGCGCTTATGCTACTCACAGCGGAGTTAAAACCTTTGAATAATTTACCAATTTCATCATCTTTATCTACATTCAAAGATACTGTTAAATCACCATTGGCAAATCTGTTCATTTTGTCTAATAATATTTCCACGCTTTCAGCGAGATATTTTTGTTGAGCTTCTGACAAAGATTTGGCTTTTTCTGCTTCATTAGCGGCTTTTTCAGCTTGTTCGCTTTTTCTTTTTACTTCCTCCATTGTGGAATTAATATCATTAACCATTTTGTTAAACGAGTCAGCTAAATCAGCAAATTCATCTTTGTTTTTTACTTCTGCTTTTACACTCATATCGCCATTGCCAAATCTCTTGGCTGCATCAGTCAAAGTTTTTAATGGTTGCGTGATATTTCTTATTGATACAAAGGTTACACCAAAAGCAAAAATGGTACAAACTATCATTACAATGATTGTAATTGATTTTGCTTCTGTGGACATATTTACCATTTCTTCCATTGTTGAAGTACTTAATACCTCCAATTCATCTACAGACTTATTAACCTGGTCGGATATTTCTTTTCCCATATTATCAACGGAAACCATTTTTTCTTTACCTAAATTCGGGTCAATTTTGTATGCATTATACATTCCTACTCCGACATTATAAAACTCATTTACATTTTGTTTAAGCTTTTCCAGTTGATCTTTTTTTAATGGATTCAATTCAATCAATTGGTTTATATGTTCTATCGCCTCGTCACGATTTAATGCCGCTTCTTTAATTGCACTTTCCTCCAACGTAAGTGATGCATCGGTTACGTATTGCCAAATATTTAGTGAATGATATCGTACTTCAGCCGCCAAAATAGTCTCGTCATTTATTTTGTCAAATGATGTTACGTCATTGGCATGTTCTGTTTGATTTATAAACGAATAGATACCGAATAATCCTGATAAAAATACAATGCTTCCGAAAGAAAGAATTAGTTTTGTGGAAATACTTAACTTCATTATAGTTGCCCTCTGCTTATTATGTTTTTGTTTATTAGTTAAAAATTAATTTCAAATCTGGAGCCAACTACAAATGCATTACCGGATTTTGTGCAATAGGATGGATTAACTATGTACTGAATATCCGGTTGTATAGTTAACCAAGGTGTTAATTTCAGCAAGTATGTAGCTTCAAAATTTATTTCGTATTCTTTGATAATTTCATCGTTTAGTTTAGCAACCTTTCTATAACTGGACGAATTATGAGCAAAAGCCATTGCAATTCCAAACTTGTCATCGGTGTTTAATAGTCCTGAAAAATTAAGCCCTGTCCCGATGTAAAAATCAACCGGATTAATATTTGTATTAGCATAACCTATTCTTATAAATCCTTTTAGTCCTAGACCAGCATTTTCTACATTTTGATTAAGAACCCTCTCGGCAGTAAAATAAAACCCAAAATTATTCTGACGATGCATTGCATCATTAATTATGCTTGTGTTTGTAATTGTCTTTTGTGAATAGACCCATAATCCAACTGCGATTTTAGAATGGAGAGTTTCATTTTCTTTGTTCTGTAAACCGATCTCAGACACTAATAGCAAACCCTCCTGTTTATTCCAGGAGATATGTGTTCCATATGGATTTTCAAGATTACCGGGGACAGCATCTAAAGCAACAACTTGTAAATATCTGCCGGATACCGATTCATATTTTACTCTTAGCCCAACAGAAGTCGTTGGAAAAATAGATGGCCCATTTAATCCGCTCTTTGCAAACTCATCACCGATACCATGAGAAGGGTTAATAAATATTGAAGAAGTTTCTCTAACATCAAACTCTGAATTTAGATCATAAAGACCCAATGCCAAAGAGAGACTTTCATTAAAAAATTTTTTCTCAATTAAAAACTGGTATAATTTCCAGGTCGGTACTGCTTCGATATTACTTATACCTTGTGAAGCGCCTACTAATTCGCAAGCGGAACCCCCTCCGTTACCCAAGAAATGAATCAGAAGATTTGTGTTACCCCAATTAATACTTTTTTCAAGATCGGCAGACAAAATAATATCGAAATTATCCAAATATTCAGAACCTTTTTGTATTCCACCCAAAAAGTTTGAAAAGAGATCCGCTTTGTAATTAAACTCAAAATAAAATCCGGCTTTGTTAAGCTTGGATCTTAACCCACCCCAATCCCCGCTAAAGAAATCCCATTTAAATAAATCTTCCGTATTTTCTTCTTCAGCATTATTAAGAAATTCGGTATTTATATTATTATGCAAAGTTTGTTCACTACTTGTATACGACAAAAAAAGTGTGTCCGGGGGAGGTGACTGAGCTACTGAAGAAGAAAGTAAAATTACTATGTGTATGACTAATGCGATTAAATAATCTCTTCTATAGATTCTGAAAAACATTTATTGCCCTCGATTTTAATCAACTCATATTTAGTAATATTGCTTTCTATTAATTTGTAAATGCTTTTTTCTATGGTTGAAATTCACAATCTGAAAAATGTCACCATAATACTGTTTTTGTTGAGCGTTATTTCTGCTCTTATGCAATCCGTTTTACTGTTTATGTTTCTTTGCTGCTAATATTATCGGAAAAGTGCCACAAACATTTAGTCTGTCCTTAATTATAAACTAAATGAGTTATAATATATGTTGCAACAATAAGTGGTATGAATTCTTGAATTTAGTCTTAATGAATATTTGATTAGAGGGGAACAACACTATCCATAAATAGAATTATAATATGGATTTTTCCAAAAAGCTGTTATTTGATTTTTTACTTGAGGATGGTAAAATTGAGAAATGATTTTATGTTTGATTATAAAGTAAAAATTAGTTCATAGTGCCGGGTTTAATAGAAAAACTTACAGTTGTCCCTTTATTAATTTCACTTTCAAAATTAATTTTTGACCCGAGATATTCTAATGATTTTATTGCGATTGCCAACCCAAGACCGCTTCCGCTCTGATTAAACTTTTCCCTATCAATTTGTTTAAGGGCGGTTATCTCTTTTAATTGTTCTTCTTTAATTCCAATTCCATTATCCTGAATGGCTATTTGATAACCTGACTCATTTTTCTTACCAAGTATAGAAACTGATTTCCCTTCCGATGAAAATTTGAACGCATTATCAATCAAATGAACCAATGCAAAAGATAACAAGTCCTCACAAAGAACTATCTCATAAGGTTCAACATCCAATACCAAATCTTTACTTCTGTTATATTCTGAGGAAATTGAAAATGCTGTTTTGCTTATAAGGTCTTCTATATTGAATTCTGATTTCGCAAGGAAACGTTTTTTCATTTCCAAATCGAGATCAATCATAAGAAGGTTAGAGTATAAAATAAATTTTTCGATTACTTTATGAAGTCTTCCACTTGAGTGTTTAATTCTTTTAACATATTCGATAATATCATTGTCATTCAGTAAGTCATAATCATCAATTATTAAATCGGAATACCCCATAAGTGCAATGAGAGGTGTTCTTAATTCGTGAGGAACGCTCAAAGCCACACTTTGAGAAAAACGTTCGATTTTTTCTTTTAACAGTTTTGCTTTAGACAACCTTAATTCTATAGAACGCAACAAATCTTTTGCTTTGAATGGTTTTACAATATAATCATCTGCGCCAAGGTTCATCCCTTCTCTTAAATCAGAATGATCTGTGCGCGCTGTTAAAAAAATAAATGGAATATCAGAAAATTCTCTGATTGATTTAATTTCTTTTATAAGATCCAATCCGGATTTTACGGGCATCATCACATCAGAAATAATTAAATCCGGTTTAACTTCACCTAATGTATTTCTTAAATCCACATCAGAATCAAAGTGAAAGACGGTATAGTCATTACTAGAAAGAATTTCGATTACAGAGTCTTTAACGTTAGGGTCATCTTCAAATAGAACAATTTTTATTTTTTCGTTACGTTCATTTTGATTCATTTTTTCCCACACCAAGATATTTATTAATTATATCTATTAATTCAATAACTCTAAAAGGTTTATGAAAAAAAGCATCTGCACCTGCACTCATAACTTCATCAATCAAAAAACGTTCTACAACAACACTAATAATTATAACGGGGACCGTTTTGAAATCCGGATCAGATTTAATTTGTTTCAGAAAGTTTAACCCATTGTATTCAGGCATTAACAAGTCACAAATAATCAAGTCCGGTCTTATTGATTGAAGACTTTCATAAGCTTTTTTTGCTTCCTTAAATAAGAAGACCTGGAAATTTGCTTCTTTGACAATTACGTCCAGAAGATTTAACATATCTTCATTATCTTCTATTAGAATTACTTTTTTCATTCTTATCCTGTTTGAATTGTAAAAGTAATTTTAGTTCCTTTGTTAAGTTCGCTTTCAACTGAAATCTCGCCACCGTGGATCTCTATTGCATTTTGGACTATATTCATGCCTAATCCACTTCCATTAATATCTGCAACATTTTTCCCTCTGTAGAATGGCTCGAATATTTTTTTCAAGTCATTTTTATCAATACCCAAACCATTATCTTCCACAATAAACTGAATTTTATTGTTTTTCTTAGTGACTTCCAGCAAAATATCACCACCTTCGGGCGAAAATTTAACAGCATTTGAAAGTAAATTGTTCAAAATCTGAGTTAAAAGTTTAGGATCGACAGTAAGAATTTCTTCTTTCAATTTATAATCGAAAATAAGGTTATGCCCTGGAACCGTTTGAAACTGAATTTCATTAAGAATCTGGCTGCACAATTCTTTCAGATTCACTTTTGTTGGATTAAACTTAATCTTACCACGATCTGCGCGACTTAGCATTAACACATCATCGAGAAGTGTGGTCATATAATTAACAGAGTCCTGAATTTTTTTAATATGATTCAGGACTTTTTCTTCGGGCCATTTTTTATAATACATTTCGACTAAGTCGGCAGAAGCAAGAATAGTAGTTAAAGGAGTTCTGAATTCATGAGAAGCCATAGAAATAAAATTAGTTTTCATTTCATTTAATTCTTTTTCCTTGTTTAATGCCGCCAAAGTTTTTTCTTCCAATTCTTTACGCTGGGATATGTCGAAAAAGATACCAACAATTCCCTCCGGTTTATTATCAAGCGTTCCGAAGGAAGCTTTGTAAACAAGAACTGCAATATTTTTACCATCTTTATCGGTGAAATAGGTTTCATAACTTACAATACCTTTTTCCTTTAATAATTGCTCATCTGTCTCCATAGCTATTTTTTTAGCTTCGCCATTAAGTACCAGTTCTAATGTTTTTCCCAATAAATCTTCTTTCTTCATACCATAAAATTTTTCGAAAGCCGGATTAACATCCGTATATCTACCCTCGCTGTCTTTTACAAAGATTGGATTAGGAATAGTATCAATTAAGGATCTAAGGAATTCGTTTTGAGAATTTAACTGAGCCGTTCTTTCTTCAACCATTTCTTCAAGATGTTCTCTGTAACGGGTAAGTTGTTCCTCGGTTTTAACTTTTTCAGTAATATCCTCTTTAACGGCAATGAAATTAGTTATCTCACCATTGAAATCTTTGATAGGTGAAATATGAGCAGATTCCCAGAAAAGTTCGCCATTTTTCTTTTTATTATGGAAAATTCCTGTCCAGCTTCTACCGGAATGTAAGTCATCCCACAATCCCTTGTAAGCCTCCGGCGACCATTCTCCGCTTTTAAGGAGATTAGATTTCTTCCCTATAGCTTCATCATATGAATATCCGGAAACTTCACAGAATTTTGGATTAACATATTCAATAATTCCATCCTTATTTGTAATAACAATAGAGACCTGACTTTGTTCTACTGCATGAGAAAGTTTTCGAAGTTCATCTTCTGCCAGTTTCTTAAGCGTTATATCTCTCATAGAACCAAGTATTCTAACCGGTTTACCACTTTCATCGGCAAGTACTATTCCGTTATCTTCAATATAGATGAAACTGCCATTTTTGTGCTTCAATTTATAATTAAGTGAATAGCTACCCGGTTTTCTCATAATCTCTTTTATATTACTATAGTACTGTTTTTTATCTTTCTCATCTATCATTTGATCAAGCTGTTCTTTGTCAAAGCTATTTAGCTCCTCTCTTGTGTATCCTAATACTTCTTCAATTGCACCTTCTCTGTGAACTTTTCTATTAATTAAATCTCTGTCGTAAACTATCGTTCCGGTTTTTTCTGCAAGGATTCTAAATCTTTCCTCATTTTTGCGTAGATTATCTTCAGCCATTTTCTTTGCAGTAATATCCTTTAAGGAACCAAGCATTCGGTAACTAATTCCATTATTATCTTTCAGAACAATTCCGTTATCTTCAATATAAATGTAATGACCTTTTTTGTGACGCAATTTATAGTAATGAGTATAGTTGCCTCCGGATTTAATTGCTTTATCAGTTAGTTCTTTAATTTGCTCGAGTTCATCTTTGTCAAATAAATTGTAATATTCATCAGCTTTAATTTTTCTGAATTCTTCCTTCGAGTATCCAAGAACTTCTTCTATAGCACCTTCGCGATGAACTGTATTGCTTAACAAATTCCAGTCATAAACAATAGTACCTGTTTTCTCCGCTAATATTCTTAGTCGTTCTTCACTTTCTTTTAATGCATCTTCAGAATTTTTTCTTTCCGTTATGTCCGTTATTGTCCCAACGTATCCGACAATATTATTAAATGCATCAAATTCCGGTATTGCTTGCCCCATAACCCAAATAACATTTCCATCCGGTCTAAGGAAACGGTACTCAGCAACAGATATATCTTGATTTTGTGTTGTAAAGTTCCAGCCGGCTTTAATTTTCTCTCTATCTTCGGGATGCAGAGCTTGTAACCACCCGTCACCCATTGCTTTATCTGCCGGAAGACCAGATAGTCTAACCCACTTAGGGTTTACATAGGTTGTATTTCCATTGGGATCGGTTCTAAATATACCTACCGGAGATACTTGTGCGAGTGTATTAAATAGCTGCTCACTTTCGCGGAGCGCGTCCTCTGCCTTTTTACGATCAGTTATATCCTTACAAATGCCTTCATTAAAAATTACTTTACCGTTTTCGTCTTTAATGTACCTTGCATTATCTTCTACCCAGATTATTGTACCGTCTTTTTTCTTTAGTCTGTAAGTTTCTAAATTGCTAATAAATTCAGGATTACTCCTTAAAATTTTCTCGCGTTCTTCTTCTTTAACGTAAACATCTCTTGGAATATAAAGATTTTTTAATTCCTCTAAACTTTCATATCCAAGCATTTTAATGAAAGCGGGATTAGCATCAACAAAATATCCATCGGGTGTGGAACGATAGTAACCATTTGGCATACTATTGAATAAATCTCTGAATTTCTCTTCGCTTTGCTTAATAGCTGCTTCTGCTTGTTTTCTTTCCGTTATATCTTGTATAGTCCCTACCATGAAAACCGGATTACCTTCAGCATCATATTCTAATTCACCTAATCCATGAACCCATAATTCTTTTCCATCCTTTTTACGAACAATCTTGTATTCTTTATCAAACCTGTTTTTACCAAGGATGACATGCTTAACTAAATGATCTTGCATAATTCCTTTGTAATCAGGGTGAATTATAGAAAGCCATCCTTCGGAAGTTTTTTCAAATTTTTCATCAATACCAAAAATTTCATCCAGCATTTCTGAACTTGTCCATCTATCGTTCTTTATATCGTATAAGTAAGATCCTGTTCTGGCAACCTGTTGAGATTTCTTCAGATAAAATTCGCTTTTCTGTAAAGCTTCTAAATAGTTTTTACGTTCAGTTATATCTTGACATATCCCTTCGTAATAAACCACATTTCCTTTTTCATCTTTTATTAATCTAACATTGTCTTCAATCCATATTATAGTTCCGTCTTTTCTCTTTAACTTATATGTTTTTACTCTTTCGTTAGATTCAAGGAAACCATTTACTGAATCTTCATAATTCCCCGATTCAATCAAAACATCTTTGGGTATGTAAAGTTCTTTAAGCTCTTCAAGATTATCATAGCCGAGCATTTTAATAAAAGCTGGATTAGCATCTACAAAATATCCATCGACCGTTGAACGATAATAACCATTGGACATTGAGTTAAATAATGTTCTGAATTTCTTTTCGCTCTCTTGTAGTCGTTCTTCTGCGATTTTCCTTTCAGTAATGTCAAGTACTGTAGTTAAGGCAGCATTTTCTCCATTAATAACAATTACTTCTGCAGAAAGAATACCGAAGCCGGTACTTCCATCTTTCTTACGGAATTTGAATTCAAAATCTTTTATCGACCTGTGCTTTTTGTATAATTCATTAACATATTTTCTTTGTTGTGGATCAGCCCATAAATTTAATTCTGCACCGGTTTTACCAATTATCTCAATGCGCGAATACCCGGTAAGTTTTACAAATGCATCATTGATATCGACGAATATGTCGTTATTGTCTTGAATGGACATAGCCAATGGTGTGGCATGAAAAGCTTTATTAAATTTATTCTCAGATAGTTTAAGTGCTTCTTCATAAAGTTTTCTCTCGGTAATATCCGTTGAAATGCTTATTAAAACTTCCTGATTATTCCACTTGGTTATTTTTGTATTAACGATTAAAGGGAAAGTAGAACCATCTTTTCGTCTATGGCTTACTTCGAATAAAAGTTTTCCTTGCTTGTTTATTAGTTCCATCCTTTCTTTAATTAATTTAGCGCTTTCTGGTGTATCGATTTCCGGTAAAGTGAGTTTCATAAATTCTTCTTCGGAATAACCATGCATTTCCAGAGTGCTTTTATTAGCAAATAAGATTTTCCCTTCTTTGTCATGTACAATAACTGAAACGGGTGAAAGATCTAACAATTCAGCCATCAAGCTGATTCTTTCTTCAGATCTTTTCTTCTCAGTTATATCTACAAAAGAAGCCATTAGATTAACAGGTTTACCATCAGCGCCGTAAACTAAAGTTGCAGTAAGTGCGAGGATTATTGATTTATTATCTTTCCTGATCGCCTCTAGTTCCCCTACAAAACTACCCTTTTCAAGAACGGCATTTAGAACCTTATTTGCTTCATTCGGGTCTTTCCAGAATTCAAGTGCTGATCTTCCAAGAACCTCGTTTTCATGATCGTAACCCCAGAGATTAAGGAAAGATTTATTAACATAATTTAAATTTCCTTTGAGATCGGAAAATGCAATTGCGTTAATAGATGATGCAATTGCCTGTTCCTTAATACGAAGATTTTCTTCTGCAGCTTTCCGATCAGTAATATCAGTTACAATTACTGCAAACTGATCCGGACGGTTTCGGTAGGCAATTACTTCATAATATCTACCCAATTCTCTGGAATAGTTTTCATAAGTAATTGGGTTACCCGTTTTAACTACATAGCCATATTTTTCAATCCAATATGATTCAGTATTAGGCAAAACTTCCAGGACTGTTTTACCGATAATTTTTTCTCTCTTTAGTCCGGTTAATTTTTCGAAACTTTCATTTACTTCAATAAAGCGATAATTAACAAACTTTCCCTTCTCGTCATATATTGCTTCGTGTACAGCAATACCTTGATGCATTTGTGTAATAAGTAATCTGAATTTTTCTTCGCTCTCTTTCAAGTTTTTTCGGGCGTTATATGCTTCAGTTACGTCCGAAAAGACTAAAACAACCCCGCGTATGTTTCCACTGTTATCCTTTATTGGAGCAGCACTATCCGAAATATTTCTTTCGGTTCCATCTTTTGCTATCAACAATGTATGATTTGAAAGACCGATTACATTACCAGATTCAATAACTTTTTGAACCGGATTTGGGATTGGTTTACGAGTTGTAGCATCTATCAAATGAAAAATCTTTTCTAAAGGAAGACCTTTTGCTTCTTCATATTTCCAGCCGGTTAATAACTCGGCAACAGGATTAATTTTTACAATCATCCCTTTTTCATCTGTGGAAATAACAGCATCTCCAATCGAATTAAGAGTAATTGCAAGGTTCTCTTCACTCTCTCTTATACTGACTTCCATCGAATGTTTATAGAGAGACATTTCAATTGTTGTAAATAATTCACGGTTATCGAAAGGTTTTATTAAATATCCGTAAGGTTCAACCAATTTTGCACGTTCTAAAGTGCTATCATCCGAGTATGCGGTAAGAAAAACAATTGGAATATCTGCAAATTCATTTATTTCCGAAGCTGTTTCGATGCCATCTTTTTTTCCTTTTATCATTATATCCATTAGGATAAGGTTAGGTTTAGATGACTTAACCAGACTAATGGCTTCCTGAGATGTAGTAGCTACACCAACGACATTATAACCGTACTTTTCAAGGGTATTCTTTATATCAAGCGCAACGATGGTTTCGTCATCAACCACAAGGATTTTTACTTCTTCTTTTTTTGGTTTCTTCAGTTTCATAATTTATCTCTAAATATAATTTTAAACTCTGTTTGTTCTTCGGTACTTTTTATACTTAACTCACCGCCAATTTGTTTTGAGAGAGATTTTACCAGCATCATACCTAGGGATTCACTTTTTTCTATCTCAAATCCATCATCAATTTTAACACCGTCATTAAGTACCTTAAGTGTAATTACGTTATCATCGTTATTTTTCAATGAGATTGAAATTCTACCCGTTTTGCCATTGGGAAAAGCATGTTTGTATGAATTAGAAATCAGTTCGTTAATTATTAGTCCACATGGAATTATTTTTTCCAGCGTTAAGTGAATATTGTCGATATCAAGATCGATAGAGATTTTATCGCTGTTGACGAAAGAATCTTTTAAGAAATCAATTAGTTTGTTTACGTAGGATTTGAGATCAACGGAATAGAAATTACTTTCTCTATACAAAAGTTCATGAATTAAAGCCATTGATTTTATTCTGTTTCTGCTTTCTTTAAATATCTCCAGTGTCTTGGGATCTTCTGTTAGACTGGATTGAAGGTTCAGCAGACTAATAATAACCTGAAAATTATTTTTAACGCGATGATGAACTTCTTTTAGAAGAATTTCTTTCTCTTTTAACGAAGCATTAAGTTTTTCTTCAAGTTTTTTCCTTTCGGAAATATCTATAATGATGCCTCGGATACCAACTGGTAATGATTTTTTTTTGATAACATTAGAGAATACTAAAACAGGAAATCTGGTACCATCCTTTTTTAGCGCAGTGTATTCTTTATTCTCATCCGGATCATCATTAAGTAAGCGTTGAATATTTATTACAGCTCTTTCACGATCCTCGGGGATTAACATTTCGGTTGCCTTTAAGCCTTCTTTGAAATCTGATAAAGAATAACCGAAATGTTCAAATGCTGCTTTGTTGACAAATTTAAGATTTCCCGCGAGATCCATTTCAAATACAATCTGTGGTAAAAGCTCTGATAATTCACGGAATCTTTCTTCGCTATCCTTAAAAGATTCTTCTGCTTTTTTTCTTTCTATTGCAATTGCAGCTACTCCTGCAAAAGCCATAGCTAATTCTCTGTTAACAAATTCCTGATTTTTATGACCGGCTAAAATCATTGTGCCGACAAGTTTATTTTTATTAACAAGAGCAATTCCCGCAAACCAACCTATGTTAAACAATACTTCTAACGGTTTACCAATTATGTTGGGAATTTCACCATTACTTAATTCATGGATAGAATCTATTTTACTGAAAATTCTTGTCGTCATTTCCTTATAAAAGTCAGGTGTTACTTTTATACTTTTACCTACAAGTTTGGTATTAAGATAATTAGAGACAAGCTGATTATCTTTTTCATTCAGACTGGTATATTCGACTACCATTTCAGATCTGCTTTCGTCATATATATTAATTAAAACAGCTCTTACTTTGAATATATTTTTAATTCTATTAACGATATAAGAATAAATTCTCTCTGCCGGTGAATGAGCAAGTTCTAATGCGAATAAGTTTAATTCAATTAGGGAATCTTTATCGTTGTTTGTAAAACTTTCCCGCAAGTTATTTTTAACTTTTTCCTGCTCAAGCTGCAACTTTAAGTGTTCGTTTTCTAACTTAAGCAAGTCTATCTTCTTTAAAAGTTCTTCTCTATCATTTTCAATAAAGGTCATTTGGGAATTTTTCCTCAATATTTTCTGAAATCAATTATCCAAAGCACAATTCAAATTATTGAATATATTTCCATAGTATGCTTTACTACAACTCTTAATTATCGAAAGAAATTAAGCTAAAATTAAATTTGATTTGTAAGAGAATTACTGTAAAACTAATTCTCACACAATTTTGTAAGAATCAGAATAACAAAAAGTATTTTCTAATTGCTCAAATCTTTTGGTCTTTTTTGCTCGGGAATTTTATTATAAACTCTGAACCTAAGTCAGAACTGTTGACAATAAGCTCTCCTTCAAGCTGTTTGGTAAGTGTATTAATAAGCATCATTCCAAGCGATTTAAGTTTTCCTAAATCCAATTCTTTTGAAATTCCTATTCCGTTATCTTTTACAGTCAGATAATAATTATCGTCCGTGCATTCTTTGAAAGAAATAATAATTTCCCCTTTTCTACCGGTCGGAAAAGCATGTTTCATAGAATTTGAAATCAGTTCGTTAATTATTAATCCACAAGGTATTATCCTATCGATATCAATACATATATTATCCACATCCGAAATAATGTTTATATCCGACTTAGTATCAACGTAAGTTCGCTTTAGATAATCTACAAGATTATCAATATAATGACGGACATCGAGCGAGTCAAAATTAGTCTGACGATATAACAGCTCGTGAGTTAATGCCATTGATTTTATTCTGTTTCTGCTTTCTGTAAAGTACGGGATTATACTTGGGTCATTAATCAATTCTGACTGAAGACTTAGTAAGCTAATTATAACCTGAAAATTATTTTTAACACGATGATGAACTTCCTTTAAAAGTATTTCCTTTTCTTTTAATGAATCGGTTAATCTTTTCTCGAACTGTTTTCTTTCAGTAATATCAATAGTAGCTCCTATAGTTCTAATCGGTATTACTTTGCCATTTTGTTCATTAAAATAAGTCTGAGCCCTTATGCTAACCCACCGTTCTGTTCCATCCCTTCTGATAATTCTAAATTCAGCATCAAACAATCCTTTGCCATCAGGATCGTGTGCTTTTTTGCCTTCTTCTATCACCCATTTCTTATCTTCAGGATGAACAGAATCAATAAACTTTGCAAGAGTAATCTCTTCTTCTTGATCGTAACCAAATATTTTTCGCTGATAGGGAGAATAGTAAAGTATATTATTAATATGATCATGATCATAAATTCCGATCAATGCAACACGTGTTGCTTGATTTAATCTTTCCTCGCTTATCTTTAATGCTTCCTGAGCTAATTTCTGCTCAGTAATGTCGTGTACAATTGAATAAAGATAAGTTTCTGAATCAATAACAACAGAGCCGCTAAAGACCTCTACATCCCTAATTTCACCATTAGCGAGGCGATGTTTAAAGAAGAACCGGTTTCTTTTTTCATTTTTTGCTGCTTCCATTTCCCGAACAATTTCAGCGGGACTTAGGATATTTATTTCCATAATTTTTTTATTAACCATTTCAGCGTGAGAATAACCATAATATCTGCAAGCAGCCGGGTTGGCATCAACAATTTGTCCTGTTGAAGGATTTATTAAAAGCATAACTGAGTGATTATTATTAAATAGTGCTTTATATCTTTCCTCACTTTCTCTTAATGCTTGCTCTGCAAGTTTTTTCTCTGTGATATCTTCATAGGTACCCAATACACCAATAATATTTCCGTTCAAATCTCTTAGCGGAACTTTACTTGTTTTTAACCAGATTATATTTCCCGACGGAGTAGTTTGGGGTTCTTCATAATTAAGTTTTGGAATACCGGAATTAATCACCTGTTGATCATCAGCACGATACAATTTCGCCTGATCTTTCCAACCCATATCATAGTCACTTAATCCAATCAACTCTTCCGGAGATTCTTTGCCGGCATCATTTGCAAAGGGTTTATTGCAACCTAAGTACATTAAATTATTGTCTTTCCAAAAAATTCTGGATGGAACGGTATTTAAGATATTCTGTAACAATTGATTTAACTCTGCCAAACGTATTTGTTTTTCTTTTAACTCCTCTTCAGCTTTTTTACGTTCAGTTATATCTCTTGTAATAGAAAGGATACATTTTTCTCCACCAATTTCTATAATACTTGCAGACATAAGTCCCGTTTTAATTGTTCCATCTTTCATTCTGAATTGTGCTTCATAATTATTTACAAAACCTTTGTTTGTTAACTGATCAATCAAGTATTTACGATCCGAAGGATTTACCCAAATATTAATTTCTAACGAGGATTTCCCTATTATATCTTCATAAGAATATCCAGTGATATTTGAAAAACCATCATTAGCCTCTAAATATACTCCGTCTTTTACCCGGTTTATGTTGATTGCATCGGGATTTGTTTTAAACGCTTTTGAAAATTTATCTTCGGAAGCTTTTAATTCTTTTTCAATTTTTATTCTTTCTCTTACTTCATCTTCAAGTTGAGTAATATATTGTTTACTTTTCTGGTAAAGGTCAGCGTTAGAGATTGCCAAAGCAGAAATATTAGATAAAGATCTACATACATCAATTTCTATTTCGTTAAGTTCTTTTAGTCTGCCAACCGTTCCGACAATTAATATGGCAATAACATCTTTTTGAGTCTGAATAGGTAAATAAAAGAGCGATCTGAATTTTCTTGTTTCAACAATATTTTTTTCAGCCGGACTCAATTCCACTTTGCTGGTATCATATAAAAACAATGGCTTTTTACTTTTAACAGTTTTATTGATAAATGGATGGTCTGAAATAAATGCGTGTCTAAAAATATCAGGGAAATTTGGGTCTAAAGGTGGAGTAGTTGCCGCAAGGTACAAATCATTTCCATTGATTTGATAAATAGCACCGCTATCAAAATTCAGAAGATGCGTAACATTATCAACGATCGATTGTAATGTCCTGTTCAAGTCAAGCGAGGAAGTTAACTGGTTACTTATTTCCAGAATAGCTACTAAACTTTTATTATGTTCTATCAATTTATCATTAGCACGTTTTTTATCTGTTATATCCTGAACAGTGGAAACCATAAGATTTTGTTCCGGGATAGGGATATTAACAGCAGATATATATTTGTCTTCACCTCGCTCTGTTGTAATCTTTATATTGTCCCATTTCATTCTTTCCGGTTTACCACTTTGAATATCCCTTGATATTCTATCCTTAATTACTTTACGGTATTCAGGATCGGGATAAACCAGCTCAAAAAATTTAGATACATCTTTTATTTTATCTTTGGGCCAGCCATAAATTTCTGAAAATTTATCATTTACATAATTTGCTAAACCGCTGTTAAATTCATTTGTAGCAAGACCAATCGGTAAGTTATCAAGGATAGTTTGAATAAAAGAATTTTTCCTTTCAAGTTCGGCAATAATTTTCTTTTGCATATCGATGTCTGTATGCGTTCCGACTAATCTTAGCGGCTTACCATTTTTAGTATATTCAACAATTCTGCCACGATCCAAAATCCATTTGTATGAACCATCCTTACATAATAATCGGTGCTCATTAATGTAGATGGAAGTTTCACCTTTCAAGTATTTCTTAAGATCGCTAAAACACTTTTCCTTATCATCCGGGTGAATTCTGCTTGACCATTCTTCTATGCTATCGGAAATCTCATCATCACTATATCCCAACATTCGTTTCCATGTAGATGAGAAATAAACTTTGTTTGTTTTTGCATTCCAATCCCAAACACCATCACCAACACTTTCGAGGGCAAACTTCCAGCGCGTTTCAATTTCTTCAAGTTTCATCTCAAGTTGTTTTTTATAGGTTATGTCCTTAAAGGTTATGATGTTGTTTCCTTCGGCAAAATCTTTAATAATATTTAATTCGACAGTTAATTCTACACCATCCTTTCTTTTTATATTCAGCTCAACATCTTGATTATTTTTGTGTGAACTATCTTTCCAAAATTCTGTGAAAGATTTAAGCGAATTTTTCACAAAGATATTTTTTATAGAACTACCAATTATTTTATCCTTCGTTACTCCTATTAAATTAAGCGCTTTCTTATTTGCCTCTCTTATAATTAGGTTATCATTAACTACAAAAACAGCATCCGAAACCAGTTTCAAAAATTTCTTAATCTCTTTATCAATTGAAGGGTTAATTCTTTCCATTTGGGAAGAGGAAACAGAATCAGATTTTGTTGGTTTCATAATTTTTTTATTCGGATGTTTAGCTTTTTTCATTGAAGCCGATTCTGTTTTTGATTTCTTAGCTCCAGATTTGATTTTAGATTTACTTTTTATATTCTGCGCCCTTTTAGATTTCATTTTTAGAGTCATCTATTTGTTATAATTATTATCGTTACGTCGGAATGATGTTTTAACACACATCTCAATATTTTTTAGATAGAAATGTTGATTTATAGCCCAAAAACAGGGAATACGCCCTCTGCCAATAAATACCTAATCAAAAGTTCTATCTTGGACTTAAAATCGCAAAAAAAATGAACAAAGAAAATGTTCGTGGATACACTACTTAGTCGTTAAAGAGGTTAGTTAATCCAGATTTGTTAAAACGTTAATAGAAATTAAAAATGTTATACAAGTAAAAGAAATTTATATTTAGCGAAATGTTACCGCAAGCTATTTGCAAATCCGAATGGAAGCCATGAAAAAGTAAATCCAAGAATTACGTTCCCATTCTGACCATAAGCACCCCAGAGCCCCGGGGAAATACTGCCCATCTTTATTAAACCGGGATAGATATTAACATTAACCATATAATCAGTTTTAATTGTTACCGATAAACTTGCCAGTAGAGAGTTATTCTTATCATAAAACAGACCTAAATTACCAACCAGACCAAGAGTTTTTTTATTTGTCTTCTCATCTAATAAAATTAAATCGCTTGCACGTAAACCAAAACCAACGGATAGACCCGTTCCATCTTTGAACTTATATGATAAACCACCAACTCCATTAGTTCCAAAATAATAGAATGCATACCACGAATCAGTAAATGGGAACTTCCATCTTATTGAGAAAAACTGACCGTTGTTATGAAGTTCACCATTTCTGATTGAGAACGATGGCTGTTGCGACCAATCAGCAAGATTTAAATCTTCTGCAAAAAATCTTTTAACACTTTCTGAAGTAAATAAAAGTATTCCTCCTATATCAAAGATGTAAATATCAGCTATCGGATCAACATCATCCCCGACATAATTTCCATTCTCAGCGATTTCATTCACTAAGTGGTAACCCATTACAGTTGCAGCCGATAACCAACCCGGTGCAGAATAATTATTATATTCATACCATTCTTTAAGTGCTGCATACTCCATTCCGCCGCCAATTAAATGCAAGGTATAATTAGGGAAAAATTGTGCGTTCCTTTTACTCAATGACAGAGGTAGAACCTGATCTTTAATAAAATTCCACCAGCCATATCTACTTATTGGTTGAAATGGATTCGATAGATTGCGCCAAATATTCTCTGCAGCAATTTTGTAAGGAAAGTTTTTTATATCTCTTTTATCGCCAACCTGAATCATATCAAATCCACCGCTCAGTAAAACATATATCGGGTGATAAACGGCTTGATTACCATAATCGTAACCTTTATAAAAGTACCCGGTTACATTAAATGATTTTACAGAAGACCAACTTGATGTGGCAAGATTATTTTCCGAACGAACTCGCCAATAATATTTTGTGAATGTATTTAATCCGCTTACTTGTGCTGAAGTGTCTTTAATTCCATTTTCAGAATAGAAAATTTTTGAGAAAGTACTATCCAACGAAACTTCTATTGAATAGGTTTCTGCTTTATCTATTTTAGTCCAATTAAGAATTGTAGTAGGAGAGATATCGGCAGAATTATCAAATGGGTAAGTTATTTCTGGCTCTGTCAACTTTGTAACAAATAAAAATGTTTCTGACCACTCAGATATACCATATTTATTTTTTGTTTGAACCCGCCAAAAGTATTTCTGAGTGTTTTTTAATTCGCTCAATTGAAAAGATGTTTCGATTAAACCGGTTGTATCAACAATTACGCTATTAAATAGACTATCCTCACTCAGTTGAATCGAATAACTATCGGCATACTTGCTTTCATTCCATTTCAACGTTACTGAATGCGGTACATTCTTTTGATAATTAAACGGGGATAAAATTGCTGGTATATCCGGAACAGTCCCGATGGTTGAGAATGAACTAATCACAGACCAATCGGATTCGCCATATAAATTTTTTGCTTTTACTCGCCAATAATATTTTGTGAGGTTTTTAAGTCCATATACCTGAAAAGAAGTATCAATCAGACTTTCCCTGTTGATAAGAATCGATTCAAAAGAAGGGCTTTCAGAAATTTGCAACGAATAACTTACTACATTAAATACACTCTTCCATTTGATAAAATGATTTATATCAATATCTACTTCATTATCTAAGGGAGTTAAAAGTTCAGGTTGCTTGGGCGGGGCAACTGTCTTAAAAGAAAATATCTCTGACCATTTTGAAATTCCAAAGGTATTTTTACTTCTTACTCTCCAGTAATAAACCGAATTAATGCTAAGTCCATTCAATTCGTAATTATTTTGTTTTAATCCTTTACGACTATACACAAAATTCTTAAATAACTTATCGGTCGATACTTCCAGCTCATATTCTTTTGCATACTTAATTTTTGACCAACTTAAACTAACCGATAGATTGACATCTTCTTTCCCGTTTTCAGGTTTAAGTAATTTGGGACTCGATGGCAAAACTCCGACAAATAATTCGATTGATTTTTCTGTTTTCTGTTTGCCGTCATCCGCTACAACTTTAATAGTATCAGACCCGGGTGAAGAAGGTGCAAGGTATTGTACAGACTCGCCACTATTACCATTAATAAAACTTCCTTTTTTTGCATGCCAGGTAATAATCAAACTATCGTCGTCGGTATCCTTTGCGATGCAGCTAAGGTAAGCAACAGAGCTTATTAATAATGAATCAGAATTTGAACTAAGTTCAATAATCTCCGGTTTTGAATTTATCTGCTCTATTGGTGATTCTTCTCTTTGACAACCATTAAAGAAAGAAATTACTACAACATAGAGGAATAAAAATGTATTATTGCGCAAGAATATTCTATAATTCATTTAGTTATTTGAGAATATGCCTGAATAAACATTTACAGAGACAAAAATGTTTTCGGTGTTGAAAATAGCAAAATGGGATTAGAAATACCCTCTACGCTTTTGAATAAATGTTCCTTTTATTAAGTTACTGCACAGATTATAGTGTCAATTTATAAAATAATTTTAATTAATTACTTTTCATAAAAAGTGCTTACTCAATACAAGAAAATATATTCTCTGATTTTGGTTGTGTTTTGTTTTAACACATTTTTGTTCGCACAGAATAAAATTCCAAATGGCTTGTGGAAATTTGATGACACTTCTAATCTTAAAAAAAGTGAAACAGGTAACGAGTTAGAATTTTCAGGTACACCTATTATTGTAAACGGACCAAGTGAATTGAATGGAGCCATTCGTATTAATAAAGGGACATATATTAAAGTTGACCATGGTATTTCTCCAAACAGCGGCAAATTTGTAAATGAATATACATTACAAATTGATTTCAGGATTCCCCGATTAAATGAATGGTACACTTTTTTTCAGACCAGTCCATCAAACTCAAACGACGGTGAATGTTTTATAGATCTATCCGGTTATATTGGTGTTCAAGCAACTGGATATAGTACGTATGCAGTCAAACCAAATGAATGGTACCGATTAGTAATAACAGTTAAAAATGGAACTCATTATAAATATTATCTGGAAGGGCAATTAATTCTAAATGGATTTTACCAGAACATCGATAGCCGGTTTGCACTTGATAAAACACTTTTAATGTTTGCCGATGACAATGGCGAAGATGGTACAATTGATTGTGCGGAAATAGCAATTTGGGACTATTCACTTTCCGAAAGCGAAATAAAAACTTTAGGGGATTTTGGACATGGTTCTAAATTACTGATCCGCGTCCCCTATCTTCAAACTCCATCATCAAATTCAATAATTATTAACTGGCACGATACAACTTCAACCGGAACAAAAGTAGAATTTGGAACCACTCATTCATTAGGTCAAACAGAATCTGGTTCAAGCGAGACAATTGCCGAGTCCTACATCTGGCATACAGTGAAACTGAAAGGACTTACCCCTAACACAGAATACTTTTATAGAGTTAAAAGCAGCGCTGGTTCATCAGAAATTTATTCTTTTAGAACATTACCGGATAATAACTACACAGGTAAATTAAGGTTTCTGCTCTTGAGTGATACGCATGCAAATGATACGACAATGACTTCCAAAATAATCAGAGAAGCAAAAAAGAAGATTAAACAATTATATGGAGAAGATTTTCAGAATAAAATAAGTCTTGTTTTACATTCCGGTGATATGGTTGTTACTGGTTATGATGTAATGCAATGGACGGATCAATATTTTGCTCCGATGGCTCCACTTTCTCCTTACGTTCCTTTTATGACTGTTTCGGGAAATCACGAGGGTGAAAGCTTTAATTATTATTCTTATATGAAATATGATGATGTTTCAGCTTTCCCGTCAAGTGATCTGCTTAGCGAAAGATTCTGGTCAATGAATATTGCTAACACAGCTATAATCGGAATTAATTCTAACCTTACAAATTCCAGAAGAACACATCAAACTGAATGGTTAGAAAGAAAACTACAGGAGATTGAATCGAATCCACAGATAGATTTTGTAATTGTTCTTGTTCATCACTTACCAATTTCAGAATTATGGGGCGAAGGAATTTCTGATGCCGGTTCAGTTTACGTTCGTAGTCAGATAATTCCGATTCTTAAAAAGTATTCGAAAATTGTCCAACTATCTTACGGACACACTCACGGATTTGAGAGAGGAACAATAGAATCGGAGAAGCAAAACGGTGATTTTAGAATTATCTGCGGTGGAGGTGGAGGCGGACCACTTGATATCTGGGGCAGTTACAAAAATTTTGATTTCCCGAACATTCATATCTCTCTTGATCACTATTCATTTCAGCTGATCGAGATTGATGTTGCCGCCAAAACATTCGAAGCTTCTTTATTCAGTCTTGGTAATCAATTGAAACCAAGAGATGCCGAATTGCTTGATAGCTGGTATAAGAAGTTAAATCAACCGGCACCATCAAAACCGACTGCTTATTACCCCACATTTAATAACTTTAGTGTCACCTTTAATTCTTCACGGGTAAATAACGATTCATTAATGTCAGTTCGAATTCAAGTTTCTGAAGATCCGCTTTTTAATAAGACATTTGTTGATTCAATGTTTCACTGGAAAAATATTTACGGCGTTGATGTAAATTTCAATCCCGCTGATCTTAATAGAAATATTGACTTAACAAATATTTCTCTTAATCATTCTTTGTTTCTGCATGAGAAGAAATATTTTTACAGAGTGCGTTATAGAGATCATAATCTTAAGTGGTCGGACTGGTCTAATAGCATTGAATTTGTTATCCCCGATATTTCTGATGATACGGCAATTTCCAGTTACGAGTTAATGCAGAACTATCCTAATCCATTCAACTCCTCAACTAAAATTATATACCAGATTCCTCAAAACGGAATTGTATCTTTAAGAGTGTTTGATGTGCTCGGCAAAGAAGTGGCAGTGCTTGTAAACACAGAGAAAAAAGCCGGAAGATATGAAGCTACATTTGACAGCAGTAACTTGAGCAGCGGTGTCTATTTTTATACTTTACAATTCAGCAACTCTTCAAAGGAAAACAATTATTCATTTAATAAAACAAGAAAATTAATCATCATAAAGTAATGCCGATTGAATTATAGATCATCTCATTTACTTTGCTTATTAAATGTATTAAGAATTTCTTTCCCCGCTAAAATCACAGCACCAATTCCGTGTACGTCATTTAATGGTGCCGGTCTTGTGTAGTAATGAATCAATTCATCACTTGTGCCGGTTCCTGTACAAACACCTTCAACATCACCGTTACCTGTTATTTTAGTCATTATTCCTTCCCAACCTTTAATTGCAATTGGCAAGTAACGTTTATCAATCAATCCGATATTTACTGCGCGTGCAATAGAATAAGAAAACATTGCAGTGCAAGATGTCTCAAGATATGAATCAACTTTATCAAGCAGTTGATGCCATAAACCATTTTCACTTTGATAACGAGAGATTCCAATAATATGTTTTTTAAATAGACTGATTAATTCTTCTCTCTTAGGATGATTAACCGGTAATCTTTCAAGCAGATCAATTTGAGCTAACATTGCCCAACCATTTGCTCTCCCCCAGAAGGCAACACCGGGTCTTTGTTCATCCGAGTACCAGCAATGATACATTAATCCATAATTGGCATTGAACAAGTATTTGTGAAAGTTTATAACCTGTTTTACAGCATCATCAAAGTATTTTTTATTTCCTGTCATTTCTCCAAGGCGGCATAAAAAAGAAATTCCCATGTAAAGATCGTCTGCCCATAAAGTGTATTTGTGCGGGAAGGTTCTTACAAGTGTTCCATCTTTAAGTCGTGCTTGTTTAATTAAAATATGATTAGTTGCGTTATCGATATATTGTTTGTACCGCTGTTGATTATCTGATTTGTAAATTTCAATTAGACTTGCACCCATCGCACCGCAGTCATCTAATTCTTCGCAAATAAAAAATTGTCCGAATGGATAACTCCATTTGCTTTCATTTTTGTACTTAGACTCAAAAAAGGAATAATTATCGAATGTGAACGCAAGATTTTTATGAACGAATTCGCGATACCGATTGTCACTAAGCAGAACCGATAAATCAATCATTGCTAAATTCAAAACACCGTTCCAGTAACGCCAATCGTTGTACTCGCTTTCCGGTTGAAGAATTGCATCTGGTGGTGCTTCGGAAGTTGAGCTGTATTTTTTGCCGGTTTGCTTATCAACGAATTGAAAAGTTGCATTTTTTAATACGGCGTTAGCAACTGATAATATTTTTTCTTGGATTAATACTTTATCCTGTGCTTCTGTTGTATTGAGGGGTATGATAGGATTAATTATCAGTAACGCAAAAATCGTTCTGCTAAAAAATATCTTATTTGACATTTTCTATCACCTTAAAAGAATCATTTTTTTGTTTAATACAATCTTTCCGGATTTTAATGAATAGAAATAGACTCCGGAAGAAACCGGATTATTCTTGTTGTCTGTTCCATCCCAGACTACTGAATAGTTTCCTATTGTCTGATACGAATTGACTATCGTTTTTATCTCTTCTCCCTGAAGGTTATAAATAACAAGTTTCGTAAATGATGATTCGTTTAAAGAATAATTTATTGTCGTAGTCGGATTAAACGGATTGGGATAATTCTGATGCAGAACAACATTAGTAGGTATAATTCGATCATCATTAATTGAAGAAGGTAAATTATCATTAATAATTGCATAACTGATTCCGTCGTACCATGTGCGGGTTATATCACCTGTAATTGTTGTAGCTCCGGTTCTCGTTGCTTCATCATCAACAAATATTTCTAACTCTTCACCGGATTGTTTTTCAACTCTTCCAAGATATGCTTGATAAAGAAATGTATTATCGTTTCCATTTAATATTACTGGTGTTTGATGAGCATTAACTTCAACCTGTTTACATGCTATCGATCTGAAAACTTGCATGTTATCTTGTGACAGTCCGGCTTTTATTCTCCAATCGTAAGAAGGATTTCCCCAGAAGTTTACCCATATATCATAAACACCTCTTTTAGGAAATGTAATTTTTGTTTTCAATGCCGGCGCATTTTCTCCGCTTGTTTCCGATGAAGTTAAAACCGATCCTCCGTTTCCCACACCTGTTCGTTGATGCCAGCGGTTATCAAGTCCCCCACTTCCATTATCAGGACCGGTTGTCGAGAGCGAAGAACCATCTGCAAAAGTTGTATTAAGACTCGTGGCATCGACATAATTCATTTTTGACAGAGTTTCATTTTTGCTCTCAATAATTCCAACAACTGCCGCATCAAAACTTTGAGCAGTTATGTAAGAACCTCTGCACCATAATAAAATCATGTTATCCTTGTCCCACAAAGGAATTATGGGACGAATATTATCGCGCGTAGAATTTTGAGTTACAGGTGTCCATGTCCAAGTAACACCATTATTTGTTGTAACACCTTTGAAAATTTCACGGACACCAAGGTTTGTGGTATTATCGCGAGGATCGAATGGAGTGGAAATATAAAGTGTGTTCGGATCATTCGGAGCTAATGCACCCAGTCCAACATAATCGGCTTCCGAAGAATAAAATTTATAACCGGCTCTACCTAAATATGAGTATGACCAACTTTGCCCATTGTAACGGCAATAGATAAAATCGTGATCGGGATTAATACTGTTATCAGGATAACCCGGACTTTCAAATTGATTAGCGCGTGCAGTAATTATTGCGGCTATTGTGCCGTCATCATACCGAACAAGATCGGCTTGCCAGCACCGGTAAAGGGTTCTGTCGCCTATTGTGGTTCCATTGCTGAAAACTTTTGTGAAGTGCCAGTATGCGGGTATAAAGGTTTCATCATAAATGTTGTCGTCAACTAATTCGCCATTGGATTTGTATGCTTTACCATTTTTTATGTATCCATGATAAATGCTTGTTAATGTATCTCGCGGATGCTGCTCTGTAAAAATGAAATCGATTCTATCAATTCCATTACTCCAGTATTTGTAATAACCTTTGTTGTAAGAGTTGCTTGAGTTGGTAGTTAACTGTCCGCCAAATGTCCACGTATCACCCATGTTATCAGATACAATAAAATTAGGACTACGATTGTTCGCACGAGAAAAATTATACATTTTTCCTTCGGCTGATAAGTAATAGATATTGTTATAAGCTATTGTATAATTTGTTCCGCCCGGTCGTTTTGTCCAGTCATAAGATTGTTCGAGTGTCCACGAGTTACCGTCAAATATTCTATAGCGGTTTTTATACTGGTCATAATGATCTGAATACATTGCTATATATTTACCATCGGGACGGACTAAAAATGCCGGAGCGTTATGATCATCGCTGCTTAACTTTCCCAGATTGTATCGTGTTGATCTGCGGGTAATAAGATCATAAATTACTGCTTCATTCAATCCTGTTCTGTTTGATCCACCGAATCCTGTTTGACATGCAGAACTTCCTACGATTATTTTTCCTTTAGCAATATCAACTATAGCTCTTTCATCCTGAAACCAGCACCAGAGACCATTATCGTTAAATTGAATCAGGTTACCAAACACAATATCTTTTTGAGATTGAGCAATAAGCTGGAGATTTATTAATAAAAAAAGAATGCTATAACAGCTTTTAGAATAGATAAAACGTTTCATAAAATTCCGTAAGATAGATTTGTAATTGAAAATAAAATAAAAGATAGTGTTAAGATTAGTTTTTTCATTTTACCCCCATTTGTTTTCATGAATTCTTTACAGCATTAATAAAAGCATTTATGTTTTCTGTCTTTACACCGGGAGGCATACCGCCACCGCAAGACATAATTACTCTGTTTCTATTTGCCAATGTTTTGATTAAATCGGTAGTAATTTTGGTTACATCTTGAATTGAACCGGCAGCCAGCACATCACGCGGTGGAATATTACCCAATAATGTAACTTCATTTTTAGTAAGGTCTTTTAATTCGTTAAGTGTTATGTCAAAACCCATATTAAAAAGATTTACTCCCATCTCAGGTAAATATGGTGCAGATACTTTGCATGGCGCGTCATTATGAAGAAATTTTACTGTAACATCAGTATCGAACAATTCCTTAAAGTAAGGAAGACCAAAAGTTTTGAATTCATCCTCGCCGATAAATCCAATTATATCGTCAAGAAGAAAAATTCCATCAATTGAAGGGAACGTTTCGCGTTGAAGTTCGATCCAGTTTTTCAGAAAGTTTGTAATTTTTCTGATTAGTTTATCAGCTCTTTCCGGTTCGGAAATCATTGCCATTAAAAATTCTGTTGTGCCCATTAAATAATTTGCGATGTTTAATGGTCCGCGCGCAACAGCAAAACGAATTTTATGTCCGGCTTCCTCAATTTTAGGTTGAGCTATTTTCAGGCGATTTAGTACAAATGGAAGCAACCCGTCGGTTCTTGGATCCGGATCAATAAGTGTATCGATCTCATCCGAAGATTTGATTACAATGTGCGCATGAGGAAATTCATCGGGCGGGAAAGTGCATCTCGCACCGAATGCAGAAGGTTCTGTACACATGCCAAACTCAGACCAGAACCCGGGTAAAAACATTACATCAGGAAATTCATTAATCGCTTTGAGATTAGCATCGAGCCACAACTGATCGTTTGAAAAATAATCTATTATTCTTACACCGTACCAGTTAGGAAGCCACGGGCAATCAATAATGAAACCAATTGGAAGCGGATCAAAATTTTCTCCATTAATCACTCTCTTTAAAATATTCCATTGTTGGTCGGTCATTTTATCTCCTAAAATTTTTTTCTGTTGTTCCTTTCTTTAATATCTATTGACAAAATTTTTTGTTATTTACTTATTGAGTTATATACATCATCATTACCATTGTATTCAAACCAATCATAATACGCTACATTATTACTCTTTTTGCCAAGTGAAGTTGCATACATTCCGTAAACACAACCTGTAAAGTCACGCGGTATTTGTACTCTTAAAAACGATGCATCCATTTTGTCAATAAATTTCCATTCCTCATTTTCAAAAGCATAGTAGAATAAATAATCGTCTCCGGTTGTTTCGATTTTAAGGTTGATCTTTTCATCCATTTTTTCTTTTGGAATTTCTAACTGTTTAATCAATTCCATTTCATTTTCAGATTTCGGTTTCTCAACTGAACGGAAGAGCTGAACAACTTCTTTCCCGTTTTCAACCGACTTACACAAATAATAAAAACAAGTTTCGTTAAGAAATACAATTATTCCAGCTTTTTCATTTTCTGATGAAGGATTAAATAACATTGATGTACTTGCATAACCTTTGTTATGCTGCTGACGTCTTGCAATAAAACTCGGATTTGATTTCCCCGAACACGTTTCCGATCTAAGATTAATTGCGAGATATTCTTTCTTAACATTTAAGTCATACCATTTATCATGCGGAGTTCTTAGGAAAATCCAGCTTGGATGGAGTTGATCTTTATTAAATTCATCTTTGGTAATAAAATTTCCGGAGTAGGGAATATCAACTTTACCCGTTGTCGGCTTTATTGGTGACTGATAATAATATTGAATCTCTTCGAAGTCAGGATTAATAACCGGCCAGCCATCAATCCATTTTATTGGTGCAAGAAAAGTTTCTCTTCCAGTGTAATAATTTCCTTTGTGTGGTCTGCATGCTAAAAAAATGGACCACCAGTTACCATCATCAGTTTGAACAAAATCTGCATGACCTGCACAAGTAACAGGAAATTTTCGGTTGTGATCTAAATGTCGTTGAGTAAGAATCGGATTTTTATCATATGGAATATATGGACCATCGACTTTATCACTTTTTAAGATAACTTGAGAATGATCCTCAGCAGTTCCGCCTTCTGCTGCTGTTAAATAATAGATTCCGTTAATTTTGTAAATGTGAGGACCTTCAATCCATACCGGTTTTTTTGAAATATCAACGCCGCCGTTAATTAGTATTATTGGTTCACTTATAACTTTCATTTTATCGATATCAAACTCAACCATTCGGACAGTTCTGTGACCGGGGTATAAAGGTTTGTTATCGGGTGCATCGCTATTATATGTTATGTAAGTTTTTCCATCGTCATCAAAAAACAAAGATGGATCGATACCATTAATTTCTGGAAGCCAAATTGGATTGGACCAGGGACCTTCCGGTTTATCGGCACTAACAATAAAATTTCCACCACCATCAACAAGCGTGCATGTTACATAAAACTTTCCTTTGTTATATCTTATAGCCGGAGCAAAAATTGCGCGTGATACACCAAAGCCCTCTAAATTTAATTGTTCGGGTCTATCTAAAACATGCCCGATTAATTCCCAGTTAACTAAATCTTTGCTGTGAAAAATTGGAATTCCGGGGAAATAACCGAATGTAGAATTAACAATGTAATAATCGCTTCCAACTTTACAGATACTTGGATCGGGATAAAATCCGGCAAGAATTGGATTAACAAATTTTTCTTCTACCCCTGAACATGAAACGAGGGTAATAAATAGTATTAGTAAAATAAAAAATCTTTTCATTCACTCACTCCTTTTAATAATTAATAAGAGTGTTACAAAAATTTTATTCGTTATTAAATAAGCGAATATCCGTAGCAAGCATTCCGGCTTTACTGGCAGCTTCTAATCCTAACTCCCCATCTTCAAAGACCTGACATAAATGAGGTTCTACATTCATACGTCGTGCTGCTTCAAGAAACATATCAGGTGCAGGTTTCGATTTAAGATTATCATCAGCGGTTATAATAGCTTTAAAGAGATGACGAATACCGAGATCATCTAGTTGAACATTAACAGTTTTTCGTGAACCGCCAGAAGCTACGGACATTGGTAATTTATCTTTATATTCAAAAACTATATCAACAACATGTTCAATCGGTTTAAATTCAGTACGGTGCTTATAGAAGTAATCGTACTTTGTCTGTAATATTTTTTCTATGTCGATAGAAACGCCATACTCTTTAGAATACAATTCAAGAATTTCGTTGCTCGGCATTCCTTTTTTTGAATCAAAGAACTCAAAATCCCACTTAAGACCGGCATCGTTGATAGCGAATTCCCAGGCTTTAATATGGAGCGGCATTGAATCTACCAGAGTACCGTCACAATCGAATATCAGTCCTCTGATAAACTCCGGAACTTCGATCTTCATTTTCCTCCTTAATTAAAATGGATTTTCAGATGGATAAAAAACGCCTTTAGGATAATTAAAGAAAACCTCTTCAACACCAAGCATTTTACTTGCGGCAAATAATGTCTTGCCTGAATGTTTAAATGCTATTGCGGTATGATGAGGAAATTTCTTTTCTAAAAGTACATGCCGGTAAAATCTTCCCATCTCATTAATTGCAAAGACACCGATTGACCCGAAAGACTTTGGATTAATATTCAGCACTTCTCCATTTGCAACATAAGCACGAACCTTTGCATCAGAGGTTGATTGTATTCTGAAGATCGAAATCGGTCCTGATTTAATTTGTCCTTCTAACGTTCCTCTAGTAATATTTGGATCTTTTCCAGGTTCCATCAAACGGTGCATAATAAGTTGATATTGCATAACAGGTTGAATAAGACAACCGGCAGATGTATTGCCGCAATGAAATCCCATCCACAAATCTGTAATTGAATAATCACCGATAATGTTCTTGTTCTCTTCATACATGTCTTTTGGAACAGTGTTATTAATATCAAGAATTGCCGGCGGCATTTCCGTTGCGCAAATTGCCATGTATTCACTGAGGGCGCCATAAATATCAGCTTCGCAAGCAACCGGAACACCGCGAGCCGCAAGTCGCGAATTAAGATAACACGGAACATGCCCAAAATATTTTTCGAATGCTGGCCAACATTTGTTAGCAAAAGCACCGTAACTCGAAGCGCCAAGATTTGCATTCATAAATTTTTCTAAAGCCAATTCATACTGTGCAAGTTTCTCAATCAAATCCGGATATGTATTTCCTTTCTTCAATTCACCCGCCATCTCTTCTGCAATTTTTTTGATTTCAGGATTTCCTTTCTCAGCTTGAACAATATCTAACAGGTCAAGTTCGCTGTTTTCCATTATTTCGATACCGAGATCGAACAATGGTTGAATTGGTGCATGACATGTTAGAAAATCGAACGGACGCGGACCGAATGAAAATATTTTAAGATTGCGAACACCCAGTACAACGCGTGCAATAGGAATAAATTCTGCCAGCATTTTTGTAATATCTTCCGGATCACCAACGGGATATTCAGGTATGTATGGATTTAATTTTCTAAGACCGAGATTGTATGAAGCGCTCAACAAACCGCAATACGCATCACCTCGACCATTAATTAAATCTTTACCTGTATCTTCGGCAGCGGCAACTATCATAGTCGGGCCATCAAATTTTTGAGCGAGTAAAGTTGTAGGACCTTCGGGACCGAAATTTCCGAGATACAATGCTAATGCATTTATTTCTTTTTGTTTCAATTCATCAAGAGCTTTTAAAACATCCTTCTCATTTTCAATTATTGTCTCAATTTCAATAACGGGAACATTCTCTTTTTTGCACTGGGCAATTACATTCTGTCTCCGTTTTCTCGAAAGTTCTATCGGAAAACAATCACGGCTTACTGCAACTAAACCTAATTTAACATTTGGAATATTCTGCATCGGTATTACTCCTTATTTTTCTTCTGACCGTAATAAGCATCCGGTCCATGTTTTCTATTATGATGTTTATTCAAAATATATTTGGGCAATGGTTTCAGTTTTGGATTTAATAAAAGAGAATTGAGATTCATGAATGCAACTTTTTCTAATATCAGATTATTTTTAACCGCATCAATTGCATCTACTCCCCAGGTGAATGGTGCATGTCCGGCAACTAATACTCCAGGTATTGAGCTATAATCAATTTTGCGGAATTTTTCTATAATAACTTTACCTGTGTTCAGTTCATAATTTTTTTCGACTTCAACCGGTTTCAAAAATCTTGTAACAGGAATTGAACCATAAAATGCATCGGCGTGTGTTGTACCGTAACATTTTATTTCTTTACATGCTTGTGCGAAGATTGTTGCATACAAACTATGGCTATGTGCAATTCCACCGATTGTCTTAAATGCTTTATACAAGTGAAGATGCGTTGGTGTATCTGACGAAGGTTGCAAGCTACCTTCAATGACATTACCATTTAGATCAACAACCACCATATCATTAATCTTAAGTTTATCATATTCAACGCCGCTTGGTTTTATTACTACAAGTTCCCTTTCTCTTAAGATACCGCTTACATTTCCCCAGGTTAATGTTACAAGATTGTGTTTTACCAAATCCAAATTGGCAACAAGCACCTGTTCTTTAAGTTGCTTTACATTCATAACTTATTTAAAACCTCATTTCTAATTGAAAGAAGATCCTTCATTACATTATACATTTTACCGGACCATTCCTTGGTACCGAATGCATCATGTAATTGTTTATAAAGTTTATACAGCTTCTTATATACTTCATGATTTTTTTGATTTGGTTGATAGACTTTACCAATGCCAGTCATAACTTTTTGTGCTTCGTCAATTGAATCATATCCGCCGGCTTTTTTACCGGCAGCAACTGCAGCAAATATTCCCGCGCCAAGTGCAGGTGTTTGCTCGCTCTTGGATATTTTCATCGGTCGACCAATTATATCAGCATAGATTTGCATCAACAGAGAATTTTTAACAGCGAGACCGCCACAGTTAATAACTTCTTTTACATCAACTCCGTATTCTTCAAGTCGATCAATTATTGCAAGTGCGCCGAATCCCGTTGCCTCTAATAACGCTCTATAAATTTCGTGCGGTTGTGTATGAAGTGTTTGCCCGACTAATAACCCTGTCAACCGAACATCAACTAAAATTGTTCTGTTTCCATTATTCCAATCAAGTGCAAGTAAGCCACTTTCTCCCGCTTTCAATTTCGAAGCAGATTTTTCTAAGTTCTTAAATTTCTCGACTGCTGTTTTTCCATAAGAATCCGGGACAAGATTATTAACAAACCAGAGGAAAATATCTCCAACTCCGGACTGACCGGCTTCAATTCCGAAGAAACCATTTCTAACAGAACCATTTACAATTCCGCATACACCCGGGACATCACTTAATTTTTCAGTCTCGGGATGAATCATAATATCACATGTACTTGTACCAACTATTTTTACCAACGAACCGATTTTAATTCCGGCACCAATGGCACCCATGTGCGCATCAAATGCACCGACAGCAATAGCCACATCAGTAGATAACCCAAGTTTCTTCGCCCAATTTTCTGATAAATATCCGGCAACATTTTCCGATGTGAATGCCTCACTATACAATCGATCTCTTAAATCACCAAGCCCGGGTGAAAGACGCTCTAAAAATTCCTTGTCAGGTAATCCATTCCATTGATTGTTAAACATTGCTTTATGTCCGGCAGCGCAAATACTTCTTTTAATTTTTTGAGGGGAAAGTTCACCGGTTAATGAAGCTGTGATCCAATCACAAATTTCAACCCAGCTATAAGCAGCGTTAAAAACATCGGGTGCAGAATTTTTACAATGAAGAATTTTACTCCACCACCATTCCGAAGAATAGACACCACCGATTTTAGACAAATACTGAGGACGAATTTCTGATGCCAATTGTGTAATCTGTTCAGCTTCAGCAAAGCTGGTATGATCTTTCCAGAGCCATACCATTGCGGCTGGATTCTTCCTGAATCGTCTATCGAAACATAATGGTTGTCCCTTTTCATCCACGGGCATTGGACTACTTCCTGTTGTATCTATTCCTATACCAATAACATCAGAATTTTTAAAACTCTTTCTTGCGGATTTAGCTTTTCTTAATGCACCTTTTACAGTTGCTTCAATTCCTTTTATATAGTCATTAGGATTTTGTCTTGCAAGATGAGGATTCTTTGAATCTATTATAACTCCATTCTTCCCCGATGGATATTCAAATACATGTGTCGCTAACTCATTTCCATTAGCAACATCAACAATTAATGAGCGGCACGAGTTAGTGCCAAAATCGATTCCGATAACGTACTTTGACATTTTTTATTCCAATTATTATCCAACAAAGTATAAGTAAGCAGCAAGAATCAGAACTAATACAAGACCGGATAAAATTACATCTCTCTTATCCCAGCTTGCTCTCGATTCTCTACGATGTTCTTCATTTATTGTCCCGAAAGTCAATCCGCTTATTCTTTGGTAATCCGGTTCAGCAGTCATATAACTAACAATATACATTACTGCTAAAGAGATAATAAAGATTAACAAACTATAATACTGGAAAAACGTGTTATTAATAATCCAAAGAAGTGACCCGGTTTCGTATTGAAAACCTTTTAGCAATTTTACAGGTGTATCAATAGCAAGACGAATAAGACCAAGAATAAATCCGGTGTACAGCGCAGCGAGACAACCTTGAGTATTCAATCTTTTATGGAATACTCCTGCAAAGAAAACCACAAAAATCGGAGGAGCTAAATATGCCTGAACACCCTGTAAATAATCGTACAGACCTTTTCCACCTCTAATAACAGGAAGCCACATCAATCCGATAAGAACCATAACAGCAGTTGCAACTCTACCAATCCAAACTAATCTTTCCTGAGAAACATTTGGTCTTAAGCGCGAATAAAAATCGATTGTGAATAATGTAGAGGACGCATTAAATACACCGGCGAGAGAACTCATTAATGCAGCAAGTAAACCGGCAACAACTATTCCTCTTACACCAACGGGTAAAACATTTGCAACCATTAACGGGAATGCCTGTTGTGCATTATCGCGAATTATATGTCCATCGGGACCAATTAATTGTTGTTGAAGAGCAGTTACTTTTCCACTTACTGCTAATGCATAGCAAATAATTCCGGGAATAATAAAAATGAATACCGGTAATAGTTTGAAAAATGCGGCGGCAATAGAACCACGACGTGCTTCTGTTTCGTTTTTAGCGGCTAATGCACGTTGAACAATATATTGATCTGTAGTCCAATACCACAAACCTATAATAGGTGCACAGAACAACATTCCAAGCCATGGATAATTATCATTAAAGTACCATGCCATCTTTCCGGCTTCTTTAACAGGTGCCCAAGTTCCTTCCACTCCTGATGGTACTAACGGTTTCCAGAGATTAAACATTTCTGAACCGGCAATTGCCCGAAGTTCTGACCATCCACCAAGGTAAGACAGACCAAATATTGTAACTAGCGCAGAACCAATGATTAGTATAATAGTTTGAATTGCTTCGGTGTAAGCAACTGCTCGCATACCTCCAAGTATTGTGTATAGACCAGTTATAAGTATTACAAGAATAGAACCAACCCAGAAACTATCCATACCCCAGAAATTTATATCGGGTAGAAGAACAGCAAATACAACCCCACCGGCAAAGATTCCAACTGCAATTTTTGTAAGCACATATGCAATTAAAGAAATCCCGGAAAGAACTGTGCGGGCATGTGGAGAAAATCTTCTTTCAAGAAATTCAGGCATTGTAAAAACTTTTGATCTCATATAGAAAGGAACCATAACCCATCCAAGAACAAGCAAACACCAAGCATGCAATTCATAATGTGCCATTGCAACTCCATCCGTTGCACCGGAGCCAGCTAAACCAACTAAATGCTCTGAACCGATGTTAGATGCAAATATTGAAGCGCCAACAATGAACCAACCAAGATGTCTTCCGGCAAGAAAATAATCTGTTGTTGTATTCTGACGTTTTTTAATTACCCACCAGGCAAGTCCAATTATTATTGAAAAATAAGCGGCAATTACTATCCAATCAATTAGAGTTAATACAGACATGGTATAATTCTCCTTGAATTGAAATTATCTTGTTGAAAACTGGTAAATAGTTGTCTGTTTGTATTCTTGTCCCGGACGCAGAGTTACCGATGGAAACTCCGGCTTGTTCGGTGAATCAGGGAAACATTGAGCTTCAAGACATAGTCCGGTTCTGTATTGATAATTAATTCCATTTTTCCCTTTTATTGAGCCATCAAGAAAATTTCCGGAATAGAATTGCATACCGGGTTGATCTGTAAAAACGGTCATTAGTCTTCCACTTACAGGTTCATACAATTCAACGGCTTTTCTTAATTGTCCGTTATAATTTCTTAAAACCCAATTATGATCATATCCTTTTCCAAAAGTTAACTGCTCAAAATTATCATTTATTCTTGCACCAATTGCAAACGGAGTTCTGAAATCCATTGGAGTTTTATCAACAGATTTAATTTCGCCGGTGGTTATTAATCCTTTATCAACCGGAGTAAATGTGTCTGCTTCTATTGTTAATTGATGGTCAAGAATTGTATTCAACGGATTTCCGCTCAAATTAAAATATGAATGATGCGTCGGGTTTAGAATAGTCGGTTTATCGGTTGTTCCTTTGTAATCAATTCTCAACTCATTCTTATTTGTAAGAGTATAAGTAACAGAAATTATAACATTGCCCGGATAACCTTCTTCGCCATCAGGGCTGATATAAGTAAGTTTAATGGCCGGCTCGCTTAGTCCAGAAACAATTTCAGCATTCCATAAAACTTTATTAAAACCAAATTTACCACCATGCAAATGGTTTTCTCCATCATTAATTGTAAGCTGATATTCTTTATCATCCAGCTTGAATTTACCTTTACCAATTCTGTTACCATATCTACCCACAATAGCACCCTGATAAGAATTATCATTGATATAACCAGACAGCGAATCGTAACCCAGAGTAACATCTTCTAACTTTCCATTTTTGTCCGGAACAATTATTGATGTTACTATTGCTCCATAATTAATAATATTTACTTTCATACCGGAATTATTCTTCAAAGTAAACTGATATACTTCTCTTCCATCCGGCAATTTTCCGTATAGTGATTTTTCAATCATCGTTTCAACCTTTTTGTTGTTACACCCTATTATAATCAATGGTAAGATTATTATTACTAATTTCAGATACAAATTAGTCATTTCTTAACTCCGCTTTTTTTCTTATCGAAAAGTTTACTAAAACTTTGCGGTGGACCAAGATAGCTTTGCTTTAAAGCGCCGTGATTAGTTTCTATAACAATTTTCTGAAGGACAACGCCCGGGTCAATAGCCCAAACTTTTAATGTGTGCTCGCCTTCTTTTTCTAGTTTATGTTTTGTAGTGGTTATTTTAATGTTATTACTAACCTTTTGATTCCACTCGTGCGGATATTTCCAATCCGGTATTGTATCAGCACTATGGATATTTACAATCTGAGGAGATTCGTCATCGAATGAAACCGCATAACGTAAACCTTGCGTATGATGAAAATTTAGCGTTGGAGATAAATAAAGATTAACCTTCATTTCACCTTTAGAAAAGAAATGAATTTTGTATTCTAATCTTGGACTATCAATACCAAGTGATTGTAACTGTGCAGTAACCGGTACAATAATCATAGCAGATGATGTTCTTCCCAGATTGGGAATTTTTTGCCATTTAACCAAATCAGTTTCTACAGCCTGGTAAAAATTTTCAGCCTCCATTGAAACATAACCATTACTTTCAACAAATGCATCATCACTTACTTTTACAGGTTTATAGTTATTAATAATCAAGTTCACAGTTACACTTTTATTGGTTCCACTTATTTTAATTTGTGTTTTTTGTTTTCCAATAGGGACTTTTTTCCAATCAATACCTACAAATATTCTTTTCTCTTTTTCTATTTTTCCTTTTGAATCAGAAATTATTACCCAAGGTTCGTTCTTTTGGATAGAAAAATTAAAATGCTGCTTACCTCTGTTAAATATTTCTATGTAATAAGATTGTTTATTAAAGGAGTCGAATTCCGGGAGAATAGCTTCTTGTTGTTCATTTGGCCACCATAATTCTGAACCTTCAATTGAAATACCCATATCAGCTTCGTAAGGGATATTAATTTCTTCTACTTTAGGCATATAATTCTTATCGGGTTGCTGCCACGATGAATAACCAATGTGCGTCTGATCCATCATATGGACCCACTTACCATCTGCCATTATATTATTATAGTAGTAAGTTATCAACGAATCTTTTTCAAATAATTGTCTGGATAGCATGGCATAATCATTTGTTGAAGCTCGTCCTTGTTTTGCATACAAACGATTTTTTGCAACAGCGAAATAAAGTTCGTTAAGATTTGCACAAGCTTCCGGTTGATGTAATACTATTTGATAAAAAGCATCCTGATATTCTTGAGGAATTAACTTCGAAATTTTTTTTGCTTTTTGAACAAGGTTATTGTATTCGGCTACAACAGTTTCAGCTTCCCGATAATTTACTAAACTGTATGTATCGGCGTAAAGTAATTCGGGTTTTCTTCGGGAGTTAAATTTGGTGTATTTGTTTAGTACATCTGCAATTTCATCAGCATATTTGTTACCGAATTGTTTTTCTGCCCAATTAATTGAATACTTAGGTAAATCCTCCGCAGATATTTTTTCAGGATCCCATGCAAAGTCCAGAAAGAAGCTAATCGGAAATTCCATTGGTTTAATATCACCAACATTGACAATCCATATTTCTTTAGCACCATATTCATAAGCGAGGTGCATTTGTTCCCACACACGTTCTATCTGATTGGTATTAAGCCATTTGTAATTGCGCGGACCGCCTACAAAATCGTAGTGGTAATAAATTCCATAACCACCTTTACGCGGAGGGTCTGATAATTTAGGAAGTAACCGGAGATTGCCCCAATTGTCATCGCATAATAATAATGTCACATCATCCGGAACGCGCATTCCCTTTTCATAATATTCCTGAACTTCTTTATACAAAGCCCATACCTGAGGAATAGTAGTAACATCTTTTTTAGTAACCTCGGCAATAATTTTTCTTTGATCGGCAACAATTTTTTCGAGTAGAGAAACATTTGCTTCAGGGCTCATTGCTTCATCACCGTCTCCTCGCATTGCAAGGGTTATAATACTTTCGTAATTACCCATCCTCTCAATACCATCCCGCCAAAATTTTCTAAGAGCAGAATCATTTTTTTCATAATTCCATGGACCAGAACCATAACGACGCCATTCGTCATGAGCGCGCATCATTGGCTCATGATGCGAAGTGCTAATTACAACCCCATACTCATCTGCAAGTTTAGGATTCATGGGATCATCATCATAAAATGCACTTCCCCACATCGCCGGCCATAAGAAATTACCACGTAAACGAAGTATTAACTCAAAAACATGTTCATAAAATTTATGGTTGAACCCTCCAAATTTTTTTTGTGACCAGCCGGTTAGTGCCGGAGCTTCATCATTAATAAATATTCCTCTGTATTTTACTTTTGGCTCACCTAAAGTAAATTTTTTAGGGAGAATGTAAATGTTCGATTTTTTCTTTACAGGTACATCCGCCCACCAATACCAGGGTGAAACGCCGATTTGTTCGGAGAGATTATATATTCCGTAGATTGTACCACGCTTATCACTTCCAGTAATAACCAATGCACGTTCTACATTTGGAAACGGCTTTTCTATTACCTGAATCAAAAACGTTTCCCACTTACCAGCAATTTCCTGTATATCTATTTTTTTCTCTTCAATGAGTTTATCGATTAAATGACTTTTACCAATTGTTCCGATCAACACTATTTCTTTAGCTGCGATTATATCGTTAATCAAATCTGGTTGAGCACCGCTTACATTTTTAATATCAGCTTGAAGATGTTTGCCGACACGTAAAACACCGGCGAAATCGTTGCCACTAATTATTATAGGCGCTGATTTTCCTTTTTCAACTAATGTAAAACTTCCTTTAACTTTTTTTGTTAATACATACGAACTGTTATCTATTGAAAAAGAGGAACCTTGTGAAGCAGAAAAAAGTAGGATTACGGCTAAAAGTAATTTCTTCATGCAAGCCCTTTATTATTTTATTTTCAATACTACTTACTATTCAAAGTCATCTGTACGGAAAGGTGAAGCCGGCAGCCCCTCCTTATTGTACAAATTAGCCCCTTCGGGATTATCAGCCCAGGCATACCTGACTGCAATTGGATTTTGAATCTGATCACTCCAAACGATTACTTTATTATTCACAATTTTTGCATTTGCCCATACAAATTTTTTGTCTGCACCGGCAACAGCAAACTGTTTCAACTCTCCATCCTTGGCAATCAAACCACTACCAATATGATCAAAAGAAATCTCTATTGTATTCCCTTTTACTTTCATTGACTTATATACAGGACCGGAGTAAACAATATTTTTTTCTTTATATGCTAATTTTCTTGCAGCGAGTGCCAATCTTTTTCCGACATCTTTTTTATTGAGAGGATGAATATCATTCCATTCACCGATATCAATAGTAACAGCCATACCGGTATTAGGAACAGAAAGAGATTTAAGTTGCGATTCTCTTAACAAAGCCCACGAGCTTTCTGATGGTTGATCTTTGGCTTCCATAAAATTTGCGAGCTGAACAAAGAGGAATGGAAATGCTCCCTGTTTCCAGTTATTACGCCAATCAGCAATAAGTGTTGGAAATAATTTTCTGTATTCCATTGCTTTGTTTGGAGCAGTATTAGATTCGCCCTGATACCAAATGACACCTTTTATTTTATAATTAAGTAGAGGATGAATCATTGCGTTATATAACCCAAGCGGTTTCCATCTGATAAAAGTCTGGCTGGCAAGCGGATCCATAACGGCACCAAGTTTTAATTGCCATTCACCTTTGAGGTCAATCGTATCTTTATCAATTATTAACTGATATGGTTTATCTAAAACAAAACCTCCTCTGCCGGAACTGTTGACAAGTCGAACACTAATAATATTTTCACCTTCATGTAACAAATTTGCCGGTACTTCATACCATCGTGGTGGATATTGATATGTTACATTACCAACGAAAACACCATTAACAAATGTCGAATCTGCATCAACCAATCTTCCTAATATTAGTTTGGCTTTTTTACCAACGTATGATTGCGGCATATTTATTTTTTTTCTGAACCATACAACACCATTAACATTCCCGATTTCTGTATTAGACCAATAACCGGGAATATTCATTGTTAACCAATTATCAGTATTTAGATTTGGATCGGACCATTTTAATGAATCTTTATAGCCAAGGTCTTTTCTATCAAGTTCGGAATACCATGCTTGAATTCTTTGTTGATCACTTGTTTCAATCTGCTTGATTAAAGAACTATCTCTGAATTTTTGAGCTTCGTTATAATAGTGAGGAAAATTCTTTAACGTTTCTTCGCTAATCCATGCTTCAGCCGGGGAACCGCCAAGACTTGTATGAATCAACCCAATTGGAATTTTATATTTGTCATAAATCTCTTTTGCAAAGAAGTAAGCTACTGCAGAAAAATTAAGCACAGTTTCCGGGTTAGCTGCAACCCAAGAACCATTATCAAGATCGATGTGGGGAATATTAAAATCGTATTTCTGAGGAACCGTAAATTGACGAATAAAATTATTTGTTGAATTAGCAATGTCATTCTCATAAAGAGGTCTGACACGATGCATTGGCAATTCCATATTAGATTGACCCGAACAAACCCAAACATCTCCAATCAAAATATCTTTAACAATTATAGAATTACTTGCTTCTATTTTCATTTCGAATGGGCCGCCGGCTTTCATCTTAGGTAATGTAATTTCCCATTCACCATTTTTGTTGGCTTGTGTCTTATAAGTTGATTTAATGAAATTAATTTTTACAACTTCATTTGGTGCAGCCCAACCCCATATTTTAACAGGTAGATCCCTTTGAAGAATCATTCCATCACTTATAAGTTTGGGCAGTTTAACCTGACTAAATGAGTTTGAAAATAATATTAGAGAGATAAAGAAAATATTTTTAAGTAGACTTCCCCATAATTTCATTTTAATCTCCGCTGTAATTTTCTTTTTTATTTATGTCAAAAATACAGTTATATATCCCTCTACTTAATGTGATAAATTCTAAAGTTTCCACTCACTTGTAACAAACCAAGCATAGTCAATAAACCATTGTAATATCTATAATGACCTGTAGGAATTTTTAATTCCCACAGTTCGCGCACAAATTCTTTTCTTATCTCGAGATCAGAAGCAAGCGCCGCTACAGCATTCATAGCAACCAGACCTTCGCTGTGATCTGGCATTAACATTTTACCGTCAAGCGTAAATAGACTACCGTAATTTTTAATTCCTTGCGAGTAGAAAAAGTTTAGTAATCTATTAGATTGTTCAATAGCCCATTTATCTTTAGCAAACCACTGGTAATCAACAGCAACATTCATCGCTACACGCCAAGCATCATACTGAAAATTATTATGACCGCCGCCCCATCTATCGATTGGAGATCCGTCAAAGTTTGCATAGTCCGGGGCTAATCCGGTTAGAGCATGGACTGCTCTTTTCAAAAAACTCCGGCTTGTATCAGCAACCTCTCTCCAAAAATTATTTTCTTTGTCTGCCCATAAAGACCACAGTTCATAAAAGTGAGGTAAATGATAAGATGGATCGGTAAAATCATCTGCATCACCATTCGGAACGAAAACCACTTGCTTATGTTTTTTGCTGAACATATTTGTCACAACATCACGCTCATCCGAATTCTCTGATTTATTAAGCATTGCATCTAAAATTTTTTGTGCTTCTTTTTTGTAATTATAAATTCCTTCTCCATCTCCCCATCTTGCAGAAGCAAAGAAGAGAGCCATAACAAACCATTCTTCTCCGTCTGATGCGGAGTTTATGCTGATTTTTGTTCCGTCTGTTTTACAGTGCCATGCAAAATAATCTTTATGTGGACCGCTTTGATGTTGCATATAAGTTTTTGCCCATTTCCACAAACGGTCAAATTCCTCTTTCTTGTTTAACTGAACAGCGATCATCATTCCATAAGACATACCTTCAGTCCGAACATCATTATTATTTATATCAACAATATATGCCATATCATCACCCATAGGATAATAGACTCGTTCGGTTTTATCGTCGCCGTAAAATAATTGATTAAATGCATTATCAATTTTCAACTTTACTTCTTCATCAGACAAACCTAACAGCTCTACAAAAAGATTCTGATAAACACCTGTGTGAAACGAACCAGTTTGTTGATTTTTCTTATCAATTATTCCACATCCAAGTAATAATAGAACAGCAAGCAAAGTTAATATTTGTCTTTTCATGGTTATTCTCTGTAAAGATAAAATTGCTATTTCATAAGAATTAGTTTTTTTACTTGGTTAAATTGTCCGGCATTCAATTTATAAAAATAGATACCCGATGATAGATGAGGAACATTTAATTTGATACTATGTGTCCCGGCATCAAATTCTCCTTCAGCAATATTCATTACAACCTTGCCTAACATATCAATCAATTCAAGTCGCACATAATTCCTATTTGGCAGTTTGAACGAAATTGTGGTAGAAGGATTAAACGGGTTAGGATAATTTTGCAGCAATTCGAAATCTTCCGGTAATTTTTCAGCTTCACTTACAGAGACAACTTTATCACCGGTGATAAAACTCGCAACTGTTGAAAAGTCGCTGGTTCCTTTATCATTGGTTGCGCTAACACGCCAGTAATATCTGGTATTAGCTTCAAGAGTTTTCAATTGTAAAGTGGTATCGGCTACTGTTGTATCAACAACAGTTGAAGAAAAAACACTGTTTAGTGAAACTTGAACTTTATAAGAAAGAGCAGAGGGAGATTGACGCCAAATTAAAATTGGATTACGGGGTTGATCAACAACAAGATTAGGCGAAACAATCGTTGGAATTTTAGGACCCTGAATAAAATTACGTAACCATTGCATTGCCGGACGCTCAGCATTTCGTTCATCAATTAAGAATGCATAGGATTGCCACGTTTCATAAATCATATAACCCCAAAGTGTAATCCCTTTAACACCCGGATTATCCCAGAAAATCGGGAAATAGGTTCTATATCCCTGTAATTGATTATTATCATCAGCATCATTGTAATCGAATTCTGTTATGTAAACAGGTAAACCAGTAGCAACAAGTCTGTTAAGATTACTTTGAAGAACTGAAGGCTGGTAGTTTTTTATTTCGAATGTATGTCCTTGTATTCCGATACCATCTATTAATCCACGAACTTTTAATGTATCAATTAACTTAAGATAATTAGTTGTTTCGGTATTATTATGTAATATGCTATACTCATTCAAAATTAATTTAACCCCGGGAGCCATATATTTTCGCGCCAGTTGAAATGCAGTAATTACCCAATCCCATCCTGTGCTTCCGTTTCCACCAAGTGCGTTAGCATAAGAAGGTACTGCATGAAAAGGTTCGTTAACAACATCAACGTAATCCATTTTAGGATATCTTTCTCCCACCAATCTAATCCATTCTTCCACCTGATTTCTTTGTTCTTCTAAACTTAAATCAGAAATCCATCCGGGCTGTTGTTGTCCCCATACTAATGTGTGATGTTTATACTTAAATCCATTGTTGATCGCATAGTTGTAAGCCATATCAAGTGCAGTCCAATTATACTGATCTTTAGTATATTCAACACTACCCCACTTGCCAGAATTTTCCGGAGTGACTTGGTTAAAATATTTTGAAAAATTTGACCTAATGGTATTCCTGACACAGCAACCAAGAAATTTATCTTTTCCTTCCGCCAGTGGTTGAGAAAATGTTTCTGTGTAGAAACCACTAATAATGAGAGTTAAAAAAAAGATTTTGATTACTTCTTTTCTATGTAAAGTTAACCTGAGAACTTCAATTATTTTGATATCTTTAGAGTTGGCGCTTTTATTTTTCATAGTTGTGTCCTTTGATAATTATATGAATCTCATTTTTACTATACAATCTATTTTAATAGTACGAATTTCTTGGTTTCAGAAAAGTTACCGGCTCTTAATGTATAAAAGTATATTCCACTTGGTAATTCTGAATTTTGCACACTGAATTCTACACTATATTTCCCCGGTTCTTTAAATCCATCAACAAGCGTAGCAATTTCCTTCCCCAGTACATTATAGACTTTAAGAGTTACGTATTGTTGTTTTAAATTATGTTTCGAATCAAAGTTTGGAATTGTATAATTAATTGTTGTTGATGGGTTAAAAGGGTTAGGATAATTTTGTGATAACCAATACGTGCTTGTAATTTCATCCTCAATGTCAACAGATACAATTCTATCGCCAGTAATAAAACTTGCTGTCGTAGAATAGTCACTTGTTCCATTATTGTTTGAAGCAGCTACGCGCCAGTAATATCTTGTGTTAGCGGATAATAATTTCGCCTGATAAAGGGTATCAGTTACTATTGTATCGACATCTACATTCGCAAATACACTATTTGCAGATAGTTGCAACCTGTATGATGTTGCAGTTTTGGAAGAGCGCCATTTTAAGACAGGATTACGTTCAACATCTAATACTAAATTCGGCGAAATTATTTCTGGTGGCAATGGACTCATAACATAATTTCTAAGCCATTGAAGAGCAGGACGTTCAGAATTATCATTCCTTATCAAATATGTATAAGGATGAGAACCCCATATATCACCTTCAATATAACCCCACAAAGTAATCCCTTTAACTCCAGGATTGGTCCAGAATATCGGAAAATAAATTTTATACTGCGCTAGTTGATCAGCATCTTTATCTTCATCGATATCAAACTCGGAAATATAAACAGGTAATCCCAATGCTGTAATTTTATTTAGATTGCTTTTGATTGTATTAATATCATAAACATAAGTGTTAGAACTACGAATGTCACTTCTAAATTCAAAATAATGCCCCTGAATACATACACCATCAATTAATCCGCGCTCCTTTAGTAAGTTTATTATGCTTATATAATTATTTGTAGCAGAATTACTATGAAGCAAATTATATTCATTCAATAGCAGTTTTACTGAAGAAGGTGCATACTGTCTGGCCAGTTGGAAAGCAGTGATTATCCAATCCCATCCCGTAATACCGTTACCACCCAAAGCATCTTTATAAGGAGGCGGTGCATTAATCGGTTCATTCACAACTTCAATATAATTTGCTAAAGGATATCTTTCGCAGACATTTTTTATCCAGTTTTCAATTGCAGTTCTCTGTTCTTGTTGACTAAGAGAAGTGATCCAAGCTGGTTGTTGTTGACCCCAAACAAGTACGTGATGTTTGTAGATAAGTTTTCTGTTAATAGCAAATGAGTAAATTTTATCTAAATTAGTCCAATTATATTGACCGCGCACTGTTTCTACCGAACCCCATTTGCCATCATTACCTGGAGTTATTTGATTCCAATATTTATCGAAATCCCTGAAAATAAAACTACTTGTCCCAGCTCCTAAAAATTTATCGCTACTTTGAGCAAGGGGTTGAGTTAATAATTTTACTGGAAATAATATAAGCACAATAAAAATTGTTGTTAGAATTTTACAAATTATGAAAGAAAAATTTTGGGTCATCTTCAATATTTCATTTTTTGAATAGATCATTCTTTAAACAAATTACAAAATCATTATGGTTATCTGAAATAAATCAAATTCAACTAAAACATACTTTTTTCTTTACATTTATAATCGACAAGAAAAATTGTTTTCTTATTTAAGTAACATAAGTTTTTTTGTTTCTGAAAAGTTACCTGCTCTCAGATTATAAAAATAAATTCCGCTTGGTAATTCTGAGTTTTGCACTCTGAACTCTATACTATATTTACCAGCACTTTTATATTCATTTACTAAAGTGGTAACCTCATTCCCTAATACATCATAAACCTTAAGGGTGACCCAACTGTTTTCTGATAATTGATAACCGATTACAGTTGTTGGATTAAACGGGTTTGGATAATTTTGATAGAGTGCAAATGACTGTGGAATATTTTCTGTATTTGCTACACCCGTTGTTATTTTGACCAAATCTTTGATTGCTTTATTCAAGTCTTCAAAAGAATTTTTTAGTGTAGTGTGAGCAGGGGTATATGTAGAATAAGTCTGAGTAAATGCAGTTTTTGCTGCGTTTAGTGCATTATTATAATTAGCCCATGATTGGGTTGTATATTCACTTTCAATTAAAGATTTAGCAAAATTTAATAACGAATCTAATTTATTGTAATAAATCCCTACATCAACAACCGCATAAAAAGCGGGTTTACATTGATTATTAGCATCCCAAAGAGATGTAGCTTCATTTGTAACAAAAGTATATTGATCATTTAATCCATCTTTAGAAACATTTATTATTTTCCCTCTTCCGGAATAATAACTTCGCTCTATAAAACATTTAAACAATTGTGCATACTGATTAGCTTGTTGACTGAGAAGATATTCAGATGGATTGGAACTATTAGTTCTAACATCTAATTCAGTAACAGCCATTTCACTACAGATCGGTTCAAACTTGTTATAAGATGCAATCCATTGTGATGCTGTTGGTGAAGTTAGTGAATTATGCTCTTGCATACCAATTCCATCAAGATATCCGGCTTTAAAGATTGGTTCACAGATTCTAACAATTCCGTTAGCTTTAGCTGACAAGTGAGTATTATAATCATTGTAGTAAAGTTTAATTTGTGACTCACCATATTCATTACAATACTTACGGGTAAACTCAAAAGCTTTCATAATATAGCTGTTATCGCCAAATGTCTGATACCATTCACTATCTGTAGTGCGGTCTAAACCATTATCATTTACTGCTTCATTAACAACATCCATTGCGGAAAGTAAACCGGGCCAGTTTTCATGTATCAACCGGATTACTTCCTTGATGTAGTTTTCTAATCTTTCCGTCATCTTTTCCTTTGAAAGGCGAGCGCCAGTTGAAGAATAACCGGTTCTAAAAAATGCTGTCCCCGGTGTTTGGCTATGCCATACAAGTGTATGACCTCTGAATGTAAATCCCTGTCTCTTTGCCCAATTTAATTGTGCAATTAAGTCCCCGTTAAATTTTACGACAGGATGTGTGTCAGCATAATCTTTGTCTGCTTCCGATGCAGCATTATACGCAGCAGCACTTGCATTGATATCAATAGTGTACTGTGGTTTCATATTATTGCCGGGGGACATGCTATTCATATGAAACTTTATAAGTTGACCACCATAAGGTGCAACGACTGATGATTGACCCGGAACCGGAGGATCATCGGGGAAACCAACATGCCTATAAGAAAGAAGGCAACCAATTTTAAAGTCATTCTTAAAAACATCCTTAAGTGCAGGAACATTTGTTTGAATTGCACCCGTCTGTGCTTGAGCATGATTTGTTATAAATAAAAATAAGGATATAAAAAAAATGCTCAGGTTATTTTTTAACTTTTTCATTTTTCTCGACAATTTTTTGATGGTTAAGACTAAACAGCCCCAATTTTCAGGGGCTGTTTAGTTAAGAACTTATTTAAGTTTTCTTAATCATTTAAGCGATTAAGTGAAAATACTATCAATAAATTTTATGATAGTAACAACAGCCAATTACTTCAGCAGTGTTAATTTTTTAACACTAACAAAATCTCCGGCTTTTAACTTATAGAAGTAGATTCCGGATGCCATATTGGTAGCATTAAATATTACTTTATGATTTCCGGCTTCATAAGTGCCAGATACTATTTCTTTAACCACTCTACCCAAAACATCATAAATTACAAGACTAACCTCACTACTCTTTGGTAAAGCAAATTCAATAGTGGTAGTTGGGTTAAATGGATTGGGGTAGTTTTGGTTAAGAGCAAATTCTGTCGGGAGACCATCGGCATTATCATCTACAGATGTATATGTAGGAACAGTAATTGGATTACCGAGATCAACTTTTACATCATAGAAATTAAGTGCCGTTGCCCTATTCGGGAAGAATGCAAAGTTAACAGAATTAAATTTACTTACAGGTAACGGAGATTTTGTATCTGTGATAGTTCCGGCCCAGTAATATGATTTGTCTGTCTTAATAAGAAAATGTTTAATTTCCATTCCACCAGATTTTGGTTGAATAGAAATAGCAAAATCATACTTACCTTCACCGGCAACTGCATTCTGTGGTAGTTGTAACTGACTACTTAACGGATAGTTATTCTGTCCGGTTTGTATTAACCATGTTCCATTTACAACAGCACCATAGCTACCATACTTGTTAGTCCACCATTCTGCAGCACCATTTTTTCCGCTTGGTGGTAAGAAGAGATAACCGCTTGTATTATTTTCGCTGGTTGACCAAACCTTATTGGCAAGTGTTCCCGGATTTTCTGTAAAGAATAACCCATAACGTAAACTATTAGCAAGATCAAATCCACCACCAACAAATTCCATTTGACCAGTGATAATAATTGCTTTATCAGTGGTTGGTGTAACAGGATAATCAAAACCGCCACGAACAGCAACAAATCCATAAGGAGGAGTAGAACCTGAGAGTGAGAAGTTTCCAATTACATCACCAGGTGTTAATGTCCAACCATTTGTTCTGTTGCCAATGAATCCCCAAGTATCGATATAATATGATTTGAATGGTGGATCCGGAATTGTAATTGGATTACCCATGGAGAGTTTAACATCCTCTAATTTCATTTCTCGCATTGCGGCGTTTGTTGAAGTAGCTGATCCTTGAATTGCAAAACAAACTCCATTATATTGAGTAGTAATCATTTCATCATCAATTGCTGTTCCACCAGACCAATAACTATTATCAGTCTTAATTATATACCACTTAATTTCATTAGTACCATTTCCAAGTGGTCTAACAGAAATTGCAAAGTTGTATGTTCCGGCACCCATTTCGGCACGAGCTGGTGCTTGGTTAACGTGTCCTAATGATCTGTGTGAATTACCAAACGTACTTAACCATGCACCCCCTCTAATAACACCAATCGAACCATTACCACCTACGACCCAACTAACTTTATCGTTAGTACCACTTTGTGGTGTTATCATATATCCTTTAGCATCAGATTCTTTACCCGTCCAGTATGCAGTCGCTTTGTTCGTATCTTTTAACACACCTGCACTATCATGCATAAAAATTCCGTAACGCAAACCACTCCAAACAATTGGTCCTGAACCAACAAATGTTATTTTACCTGTAACTATAAGTGCCTTGGCGGTTGTAGGCGTAATAGGTTCTTTAAATTGACCTCTTATAGCTGACCAACCATTTAGGGGTTGATTACCCTTAACACCTGCATTTCCATACACTTCGCCAGGAGCAAAATCCCATCCAGCTGTTCTTGTAGCACCTTTATTTCCTATGAATCCCCAATCCTCAACATAATAATCAACCCATGGAGCTTCTGGAACTACAACTGGATTTCCTAAACCAACCTTTACATCCATTACGCGCATTGCACGCATATCAGCATTCGTCGCAGTAGGTGAACCTTGTACTGCAAAACAGACACTGTTAAAGGTTGCTGTAATCCCTTCGTTATCAATTGAAGTACCACCAGTCCAATATTTATTATCATCCTTAACAATGTAAAAAGTTAATTCATTAGTATTATTTGCAAGTCTTCTTACAGAAATAGCAAAATTATAAGTTCCAGCAACCATTTCTGCCCGAGCAGGTTTTTGTGAAATAACACCCAAAGATCTGTGTGCATTTCCAAATGTACTTAACCAAGCCCCTCCCCTAACAACACCATGAGTTCCATTTCCACCATCTACCCAAGAAACTAAATCGGTTACACCACTATGAGGTGTAATCATATAACCGTTAGCAGCTTCTGTCCCCGACCATGCTGCTGTTGCAGTTCCAGCATTTTGAAGTTCACCTGGAGTCAAAACATTGAACAAACCATATCTTAATCCACTCCAGACAATTGGTCCAGAACCAACAAATTGGATTTTACCAGTTACTACTATAGTTTGATTAGCTGATAATGTAATAGGATCAAAACCACCTTTAATAGCAGCCCAAGTTTCTAATGGTTTGGTTCCAACTACACCAGCATTGCCGGGAGTAGTGCTTGGTTCAAAACTCCACCCCCCACCGGTTCTCGTTGCACCGCCATTGCCAATAAATCCCCACTGTGTAATAGGATTGAGGGTTTGGCCGATTACAGTAACACTCATTAATAAGAATGTTACAAAGATGTAATTTAACCTTTTCATAAGCCTCCTTTTTGTTTAATTATTGTTTTTAAATTGTTGGAGGTTAATAAAAAATGGGGTTGGAAATCATTAGCAACAAATGAATTCCGAGAATGAAACCTCCAATTATTATTAGACAGAAATTTTATTTTACCCATGTGTATATCTTAAAACCTTATCCTCTTTATCTATCATCCCGACTTACATTTAACAGCAAGCCGGGATTTTAGATTAAATGGAGGCACCCATTTATTTCATCAAAACAAGTTTCTTTGAAATAGAAACTCCATTACTTTGTAACTTATACAAGTAAACACCACTCGATAATTTCGAACCATCGAAATCAGCTACATATTTACCAGCATTTTGGAAGCCTTCAAACAGAGTTGCAACTTCCTGACCAAGTGTATTGTAAATCTTTAGAGATACATTACCAGCAACCGGAATTGAATATTCTATTTTAGTTGTTGGGTTGAACGGGTTAGGATAGTTCTGACTTAAAACATATTCAGTAGGAATTTGAGTTGTCTCTTTATCGTTGACCGACGTAACAAGCTGATCTCTCCAATTAGTAATATAATCGTACTCTGCTTGTCTTTGATTTTTCCATTGGTTGTATTCTGTAGGCCACCATCTTAAATCACCTAATGGATAACCACTTAATCCCGCCGTTTTTAGTGTCTGATTTGAATAGGATAAATCTTCTTCAAGCGGCCATAAACCCTGGAAGTCATTATTTGGTTTCCAAGCCCAGTTGACATCGGAATTATCATACCATTTTCGCCACATAAATTCCTTTACTAAAGCTTCATCTGTAGGTGGTTTAGCTAATGCTGGGTTTACCCCATCAAAAAGATTCGCTTTCTTAATCCCAGGGAAAAGTTTCTTACCGTCTTGTCCAACTGCTTCGAAAAATTCAATTGTTCTTGGACTTAACATTGGTTGTGGAACTGGTATTTCATCATCTCTTCTTTCTCTTCTTAGTTGCTTACTATAATCATTATTAGCCATCCAGTCAACAAGCCATGGTTCAAGAAAGTAGGCATTGTGAGCAAACAGAATTCTTCTATCCTCCTCTTTAAAAGGAACTGTAAATCCAAAACGAGCAATACTATCTATTCTAATTGTTCCACCATTGGGATCACCAGTTCCAGTTTGGGCTGGATTATTACCAAACATGAAGCAGTTTATAAACAGACTGTTGGTTACAGCGAGTTTCCACCACCAACCGGATTGGAGCGGAAACATAACTACATTAAGAAATGTGCAATGATTGAAACGAACATCATCTGCATATTCACCACCTTCTTGCATGAATACATAACCAATGTTTGCAAAAGTACAATTCTCAAATTCAACTTTAATTGAATGTAACCCGGTAGTATTATAAGGATAAGAAACTGCTCTTCCATAATATCTCAAATGAGGATCAACACAATTCTTGAAATAAACTCTCTTAAAATCACCTATAAAACGTTGGGATTGAACTGTAATTGCCCCCCCGGCAAGAGGTGGACATGGATAGTAATCAATAATCATATTTTCCATTGTTACTTTTTGACCTTGAACAGCGAGAGGATCGTCTTGGACAACAATTGTTGTTCCTACTTGATCACCTGTTGTTGTAGCTGCGCGTAACCAGAAATTTTTGAAATTAATATTCCCGAAGACTTCAAATTGATAATCCCGGTTTAATCCACCAGTACCTGACCAAACAACTTGAGGTGGAGCGGTTGCTTGAGTTGTTCCGGGTTCGGGTGCAGTTATTGTTAAAGTCATTCCAGCGGGAACACCAATAGTTCCTGTCAATACATAATAACCGTATGGTTCTAATTCAAAAACAGTATTATTAAGAGTACCGGCAGTAATAGCATCTTGCACTGCTTTGTTTAAATTACCTTCGGAAGGGGGTGCATCACTCGCAACCTTTACAATTGTCTGGGCGTAGATAAGGAAGGGGATGCTTATCATTCCTAAAATTGTTAAAATAATTTTCCTCATGCTTTTTTCTCCTTTGGTTAGTTTTGAATAACCATTTATTTAATTACTGTCATTTAACTATTTCAATAAAACGAGTAATTAATTCGAATACCGGCATTTAATGTTAGTCCATAATTCTTCTGACTTGTAAATCCTCCTATTGTTTTTTGTTTTGCTATGTTTTGCCTATTGTTAAGATTATTTACATCCAGGAATAGTTGTAAACCATACCACGGAAGCATTTGCCTTACCGAAACATCTATTCTATAGTAATCTTCTGTAAAACCATCTTGTTCTTGGAAGCTTCCTACGTAGCTGACAGAATTACCTTGAAAGACAAACGAAACCTTTGCAGAAAACCCTTTATAGTCATAACCAATAAATAGATTAGCAATATCATTTGGTTGGTTAATTAAACGTCCATCTCTTAAACTATCTATCTGAACGATTCTGTAACCAGGTCTGCCTGGAATACCGTAGGTTATTTCATCTCTGAAAGGATAATATGCTTTGGAATTAATATGAGCATAATTAAAACCTAACAATAATCCATCAAGTGGGAATGGTAAGTACCAGAATCTTGTCTGGAAATCGAACTCAATTCCTCTTACAAATGCAAGCTTACTATTGTTAAGGTAAGTGTATAGCATAGCACCATCTTTCGGTGGACTTCCAAGAGTTGCATATGTACCAACGGAATCAAATCCCGGCAATGGTTTTTGACGGAGTCTGTAATTTGTAGAATAAGTAAAGTTCTTTATTTCTTTGTAAAATGCCCCTACAGATAAAAGACCTAAATAATTATCGTGGAATGTAATCATTGCATCGTGGTTGAAAGATTGAGCTGGTTTTAATTTTGGATTGCCCGCCCAAACGTTTCCACGATCATAACTTATATTATAATGTGGCGAAAGTTGCGAATAATCCGGACGAGCAAGTGTTTGAGTGTATGCATAACGAATATCCATCCAATTGTTAGGAGTATACTTTGCCTGAACCATCGGAAGTAGAAAATGATTTTTGGGGAATACTATTACTTCATAATATGTTTGGGATCTTGCATCACGTCCATCCAATAAGTTATATGCAAAGAATCTTGAATTGACATCCTCGTATCTGAATCCACCAACAACCATTAAATTCTGAAGTATGTTTAATTCTGCCATTAAATAAGCAGCAGAATAAAACTCTGTATATTCATAATCATTAGGTAGTGTTTGATAATATGAAGTGAACCAACCACCGGGATTGATTGCATCTGCATTTATAGCATCAAAAGAAGGTTCATTAGCAATGTATCTTGTAATAGCATTCAATACAGACGCATTCGGTATCCAATACATACTTCCGAATCTGTTCCCTAAAAATTCTTTATAAAGATCAGAATTTGTTGAAGTGAAATTTGTTCCCGCCATTTTTCCAGCTGCCGGATCATATACAACGCCCGGGAAATTTGCCATTATACCATCAGCAATCCTAACTGTAATTCCGGAATTTCCTGATCTCGTCAGAGTTACGTAAGGGGTGCTTTGATCATTTTTGTGAACGCTCTTCTTATAGTTACCGCCAAATTTGATAAAGCCCGAAGCAATATCGAATATGTTTACGGGTATTTTAAAATCTCCTTTAAGTGATTGTGCACGCTCCCTATATTCAGTGCTGAATAAACTTATTGATGATAGATATGTTTGAGCTGGTCCTAAATATTTTACTTGAGATACTAAGTCCTCGGGGACTGTGTTATAAGGAATACTACCGGCATAAACACCTCCGGTTTGTCTGAACTGATAGTAAGGAGATTCGGGTAAAGAATTTCTTGAATAAGTGTAAGCAGCTTTTAATTCCATTGACATAAAACCGAAATCATTTTCGAACTCGAGAGTATTAATTCCGACATCTGTTGTTGTTATTCCTTCTCTGTATGTGAAATCAAGGTTCTTTTCTCTGTAATTAAGTATTGTTCGATAATCTTTGGAATCAGATTTGAGCTGACTAAACATATTTAACGATCTTATAACACCTGAGGGGAGTTTGTAATCTAAGATTAAATTTGCACCATATCTTTTTCGTGTTTCAAGATGTCTGTTTAGAGTAACATTCGAAACCTGAACTTTATTAAATCCTGTGACAGGATCTTTATCCAATAATCCGGTAGTGTAACTTGCATTCATATTGTCTGCATCTCTATCATACTTTTCAGCATTACCAAGAGCATATACACCCAAAGCATCATCAAAAAAGCGACTACTTAGTGATACTACACCCCGATAGTTACCATAAGTATTACTTTTGCTTGTATATCCTGATTGCCACAGAAAGTCACCTTTTAAACCAGATGGTGCTTCTCTAAGCGCCATATTAACAACACCACCAATTGCATTTGCATTGAGGTCGGGAGTAAGTGATTTATATACTGAGATTGTCTTTAACATATAAGGTGAGATCATGGAGAGGTCAACACTTCTATCATTATTAATAGTGCCGGCCGTTCCTCCTTGAGATGCAGCACCAATCTGTGTGCTTCCCGTTGATGCAAGCGAAATACCACCAACAGCAACCTGATTAAATTGTGGGGCTAATCCTCTTATAACAATTTTATTTGCTTCGCCAGAACTTTCAAGAGTGGCAATTCCCGGTAAACGTGAAATTGCTTGAGCTGCATTGAAGTCAGGGAGTTCCTGAATTCTTGCTTCAGAAACAACGTTGGCGATTTTATTTGAGGTTAATTGCTGTTGAATTGCAGAAACTTGTCCTTGTGCTTGCGCTGTGATTATTACAGCTTGTCCTTCAATAGTTTCTGGTTGCAGAGAAAAATTTTGCTCAAGTGTTCTATTAGCTACAATATCAACATCTACAGTAATTGAATTGTAACCGATATAAGAAATTCTAATTGTATGTTTTCCAACAGGTATATTTCTTATAACAAAATTACCATCCAAATCTGTAGCAGAACCAAGATTAGTGCCTTGTACTATAACATTAGCTCCAACTAAAACATCCTTTGTTTCTTTATCAAAAACTCTTCCTTTAAATGAACCCGTTTGAGCATAAATTATTTGTGATGTAATTAAGATCAATAGTGTAATCATCGGCAATACACTTTTATAAATTGTTTTAATCATATTCATTCTCCCGATTTATATTAATTCTTTCTTGCAATTATTTTGAATTAATCTTTTCATTTTTCTTAAAGATAAATTATCACACGGTCTGCTCTTGTCTTCTTGCAACTAATTCTTCTTCAATTTTTACCATCATTTTATTAGTTAATGGATAAAACAGCATCAACCCTCCGCCAATAAATCCAAAGACAGCAGGTATAAAACTCATTAGCATAATAATTCCATTTATGGTTTCAGGGGATTGATCTTGATTAGCAACAAATCCAAACAATGCTAACGACCATCCAACAATTGCACCGCCAAGAGTAAGACCAACTTTCAATGCAAATAAAGAAGCTGCCATTATAAGTCCTGTAGCACGACGTTTATTTTTCCACTCGGAATAATCT
>Ga0209381_1000808_pt1 | contig 64309 bp, 63 predicted proteins | sample DewCreD2012metaG_FD_184111 | JGI IMG/M metagenome (GOLD analysis project Ga0209381, IMG submission 184111) | Hot spring sediment bacterial and archeal communities from British Columbia, Canada, to study Microbial Dark Matter (Phase II) - Dewar... ... | reverse complement strand
CCGCCTTCCCCAAAAATTGACAGTACTTCGTAATCGCCGCCGTCAGCGTCGTCTTCCCATGGTCAATATGCCCCATGGTTCCCACATTCAAGTGCGGCTTCGATCGATCAAATTTTTGCTTCGCCATTTTCCTCTCTCCTTTTCTGACAAAACTGATGCCAGCAGTAGAGCCCACGATGGGATTTGAACCCATGACCCCGTTCTTACCAAGAACGTGCTCTGCCGACTGAGCTACGTGGGCTTGACGTGCTGCCGGAGCATCCGGGAGTGGGCGGTGAAGGATTCGAACCTCCGAAGGCTTCTGCCAACTGATTTACAGTCAGTCCCCGTTGGCCACTTGGGTAACCGCCCGCTGAATTGTTCCGAACCTTTGCTGGCTCGAGTTCAGGGTCATCTCTGACCCTGAACGCCAGCCAACAATGGAGCCGACGACGGGAATCGAACCCGTAACCGCCCGCTTACAAGGCGGGTGCTCTGCCGTTTGAGCTACGTCGGCAAGCCCTGCCTGCCTTTAAGCAGGGCGATTATACCAAAGCCCGAACGCAAGGGCAAGGTTATTAAAGAACTTCGTGCATGACTCGACACGAAGCAACGGCGCAAGAGTTTATCAGGATTCGAAACGTGCGTCAAGCATTTTTGAACTTTGATTTTTTCGAAAAAACCTTGACAAACCTGATGGCTTCATGTATTATAGAACAAATATTCTATTTATCCTGCCAGGCAGGTGATGTATGAGCCAAGAATTTGACCAATTTGAGATGGCATTGCAGGCTTATCAAGAATTGACCGGCCAGAGCATTCCGGAGCAATCTTTGCCCCACCTTACCCGCTCAACCTCAGGTCAGGGAAGATTGCAGCCAGCCGCTCTGCCTCCGGAAACACTCTTCCTGGGAATAGCCACCGACGGTTTGCCGATTTTACTTGATTTAAAAGACCCCAGCCCTGGTGCATTACTTATCGCTGCTGAAACCGGAGCCGGCAAGACGACTTTCCTGAAGGCCGTTATTCATACGATTGACTCTGAGCAAGTACGCTTCTGCGTGCTGACGGCATCGCCAGAAGAATGGGATGACCTGGCCGATTCGCCCTCCTGTTTGGGCATTTTCTCGCCATACGAAGCCATTGTGCCAGCATTCCTGAGTGACCTGGCAGTGTGGGCACGTGAGCAACGTCGGGCCGGCGAATGGTCGCTGTTTCTCCTGGATGATTTGACCCTGGCCGATTCACTGCCACTGGAGGCGCGTCAGACTCTACGCTGGATCCTGGTGCGCGGACCCCAGCGTGGTCTGTGGCCAATAGTGACGCTAGATACCGCTCAGGCGGAGCAGGTTTTGCCATGGCTTGCGGCGTTCCGCACGCGGGTGTTGGGACGCGTCCGTAAACGGGATCAGGCCGAAGCGGTGACAGGAACCGCCTGGAATCCCTCGCTGGAGACAGGTCAGTTCGCCCTGCAACAAGGGCGCCAGTGGTTAAAGTTCTCGGGCCCACAGTTTGATGAATCTGGAGGCTGAAATGCAAACCGGTATGCTTTGGTTCGACAATGATCCCAAAACAGCCCTGGCGGCTAAAATTGAACGCGCGGCCGCTTATTATCGTCAAAAATATGGTCGGGCACCCAATTTGTGTCTGGTGCATCCCAGTATGCTGACCCAGGAGGAGTCGGAAGGGGAAATTACCGTGCGCCCTTATCGGCCTGTCTTGCCTGGTCATCTGTGGTTGGGGATAGATGACAGCCGTTACAAAAAGCGGGAATGAGAAAGCAGGGAGGGCAGTTATCCCAGGGCAACCACAAAGGCAATTGCATGGCTCTGGCTGTGGCTAAGGCTGAGCGACCAATACACAAGCCCCAGTTGCTGTGCTTTTTGGGCCGCCGTCCCATGCAGATGCAGGCTGGGAGCATGTTGGTCATCACTCAAGATTTCAATCTCGTGCCAGGCAATTTCGCCAATGCCGCAGCCAAGCGCCTTTGAGACCGCCTCTTTGGCCGCAAAGCGCGCCGCCAGTGACTCTGGATGTCCGGCACACAAATCAATTTCTGCCGGGGTGTAGATGCGGCTCAAATAACGCCGTCCATGCCGTGTCAGCGCCATCTTAATGCGCTCAATCTCAATCAAGTCAACGCCGGTACGCAAAATCATAGTTTTCAGGGGCCGGCAGTGGCAATCACCAGCCGTTCGGGGTCAATGAATTTACGCGCAACGGCCAGCACATCTTCTGGTGTGACCGCCTGGACCAAGCCGGCATACTCGCGATAGTAATCTAAACCCAGACCATAGCGCTCGATGCTGAGCAAAGCATTGGCTACGCCGGCATTTGACTCGAGGGAAAGCGGCAAGCGCCCGATGAAATTTGCCTGGCTGTCAGCCAGTTCCTGCTCGGTCACGCCTTCGGTCACAAAACGAATCAATTCGCCGCGGATGAGGTCAACAGCCTTTTCAAGGTTGGATGGGTTGACGCCAGCACAGACATCCCAGGTGCCAGGTCCCAGCCCGGCATTGAGGCTGGAATAGGCATAGTAAGCCAGGCCAGAACGTTCTCGCACAATATCGCCAATGCGTCCCATCAGTCCAAATTGGCCGAGGACCGAGTTGCCCAGCGCAGCCGCAAGATAATCAGGATCGCGGCGCATGGGACCGCTCCCGCCCATATCAATGTCAACCTGTGATTTTCCAGGGATCGCGTGGTGACGCCTGCGAGGTTTGTCGGGAGGGCAAAAAGGAGGCAAGGGCGGCGGTTCGGGCTGCAATGGGTTTTGCCAACCGCCCAGTGCCTGTCTTACCTGTTCAACCGCTTGCTGCGGTTCTACTGCGCCAACAATTGTAATGACCATGCCGCGCGGTCCATAGTGGATGCGGTGAAACTGGATCAAATCGTTCACAGTAATGTTTTGAATTGTCTCCGGGAAGCCATCCTCTGGCCGGGCATATGGATGGTCGGCATAAAGCAATTCATCAAAAACCAGTCTGGCCATTTCAGAGGTATCTTGGGCGCGAATGGCCAAACCGGTCAAAATTTGGGCGCGCAAGCGCTCAACCTGTGTTTCAGGAAAGAGCGGTTCACGCAGGGTGTCAGAGAGCAGGTCTAAAAGAAGTGGCAGATCCTCAGCCAGGGCACGGCCAGAAAATCCGCTGCTATGTACACTGGTAGAAAAGCCCAAATGGGCAGCAACCGATTCCAGAGCATCATAAATTTCCTGAAAATCACGTTTTTGGGTGCCACGCATCAGGGCCGAGGCAGTGAAACTGGCCAGGCCTAATTTTTCATGCGGGTCAAACAGGCTGCCAGCAGAAAAGTAGCCGCTGAGGTACACGGAGGGGCTGTTGAAGTTGGCACGTGCGAGTACCACAATCCCGTTATCCAATACAGCGCGAGTGATGTCATCACTGCCCGGCAAGGAATGGGAAGGAGAGGGAGAAGGGTTCGTTTTCATGCCGTCTTATCTCCACTACCGCTTGGCAGGTAGATGCCAACCACCCGGTTTTGTGGGCGAAAATAAGTTTGCGCCACACGTTGAACTTCCTCAGGAGTGACGCTGGCAAGCCGTTCCAAATAGTTGAGAAACCACTGATATGAGGCGAACATTTCAGCATATCCGAGCCAAAATGCCTGATTGGTGATGTTTTCACTGCCATAAGCAAACAACGCTCGCGCTTGTTTGATGGCGCGCGCCACTTCTGCTTCGGTCACACGTTCCTGCTGGAGGCGTCCAATCTCTGTATCAAGGGCAATCAGCACTTCTTCCGGCTTTCTTTGGGGATGAACCGTAATCGTGATATTGTAAAGGTAAGGGTCAATGGTAGCCATCATGCCGCCACCTACGCTAACCGCCAGGTCTTTTTCAACCAGGGCGCGATACAGGCGCGAGGTGCGATTTGATGTTCCGCCGCCGCCAAACATATTCAGGCTGGAGGGTCCGGTCAGCAGGCTATCCAACACCGTCAAGGGAAAGAAATCGGGATGTGCCGCCGGGGGGCAGTGGTAAGCAGTTTGAATATAGGTGGTCTCGCCTGGACCTTCCACCGTCAGGCGAATTTCACCACGCTGTGGCGGTTCTTCGCGAACAAGGCGAGGCGGTTCAGGCCCTGGCGGAATATCCTCGTAAAAACTGCGGATTTTTTGCAGCATAACTTGCGTCTCAAAATCTCCGGCAACGGCCACCACGGCATTATTGGGGGTGTAATATGTACGATAGTGGTTGTAAAGGTCATCGCGGCTTATGAGATGCAAGTCGGCCAGGTCACCGATTACCTCATGATGATATGGGTGGACTCGAAAGGCGGCAGCCTGTACCGCCTCTCCTAATAAGAAGAGCGGTTCGTTTTCGTTGCCTTCGCGTTCTGAGATGACCACCGTCCGTTCAGAGGCTACTTCCTGCGGGTCAAATGTGCTGTTCACCATTCGGTCGGCTTCCAAGTGCAGGGCCAATTCAATCTTGTCTGCCGGCATGGTTTCAAAGTAGGTGGTCCAATCCAGGTAAGTAAAGGCATTCCACATGCCGCCATCGCGGGAGATGGCTCGGTCTAAGACACTGGCCGGAAAGCGCGGCGTACCTTTGAACTGCATATGCTCCACCCAGTGCGAGATTCCCGTCTGACCGTTAATTTCGTCACGCGAACCGACGCGGTACCAAACCCAAAAAGAGATAATCGGGGCGGTGTGAATCTCTTTGAGCAAGATTTTTAAACCATTCTGCAATTTGATTTCCGTGATTTCGGGCATAATGCTCCTAAGTTGCCAAAGTTTATCTATTTTACCTGCAAACCGGCTGGCCATCTACCGAAAGGGCATCTGGCTCCAGCATACAGTAAAAGGGTTTGATGGCTTCGCGCAATCCGGTGAAGGGAGTATGCAGGCCCGTCTGACCCAGGTCAATATCTACCGGCACATCCAGGTGAATGGGAATCATGGTTTGTACCGGAACGGTCATCTGCAGGCGAATGGGCAGGTTGGTACCGGCTGGCAGGACCACATTGGCCGGTGCATTAATATCAATCAGCGGCGTATCAATGGTGACATGGGCACCGCGTATACTCACGTCCTGGCTGAGGGTTACTACCGTTTGACTATCGAGTTGCAAATCAAAACTGACCGGCACCTGTGCATCTACCGCGATAACCGTCTGGATATGGGCACGGTCCATTAATTCAAAATTGTGGTACAAGTCACCTGGCAAGTCTTTAACCGGGGGTATTTTGACGGTGACAGTCGAGAGGTTATTCCACAGGCTCAGAAGTACCGCAGCCAGGATGATATTGACCGTCATTGAGATGATGCTGGCCACTGTCCAAAAAGCGGGCAAGATTTTGTCCTTGCGGATGAAGGGGTGGGAAGGCTTTGCTTTGGAGGCAGGTTTCTGCCTGGGTCCAGGAGCAGGCTGCGGGTCGGGCCGAACCGGCGGCTTGGCCGGCGAGTCCCCATCTTTGTGCGCAGCCGAGAGGATGGCGCGTATCCGCTCTGATGGGTCTTCCTGTTTGCGAGGCAGGCGGGAGAGGGGGGAATCGGGCTGGGTCATCATAATCTCCTTGTTGTCTTCAAGTAATCTTCAAGGGACGGCCTAAAGAATGTGAACTGCACGCAATGGTTATCTTTGCTCCTTGCACTAACCTGGTTAATGTTTTGCCCAAGTATAGTATGATTAGGCTTAGATGGCTATGGAACTTTCCAGGATTGAATTTTTCGCTATGAACACTGCACTGCGCCGGCTGGGACAGCGCCGGTTTGAGTTGCCCATCTTTTGTCGAATGGGGCTGGATGTGCACAACCGCGATGTGCTGGAAATCGGCTGTGGGTCAGGGTACGGCGCGTTTCTGCTGGGCAGACAGAAGCCGCGCTCCTATGTAGGGCTGGATGTCATGCCAGAGCAAATTGAACTCGCCCGCCGCGACTACCCCCAGTACGATTTCCGCGTCCAGGATGCTACAAATCTGAGCGATTTCGATTCGGGCAGCCGGGACGTGGTGGTGATTTTTGGTGTGTTGCACCATATTCCTGCCTGGCGACAAGCATTGGATGAAATTGTGCGCGTTCTCCGGCCGGACGGCCATTTTTTCATTGAGGAGCCGCGCGGAGTTGAGTTGAGGATGTTCGACTTTATCTTCCGCTGGGGACACCCCGAGACCGATTTTGGGCTTAAGACCTTTGAGAGATATTGCGTCCAAAGAGGGCTGAATCTCATTCAAAAACAATGGACACCGCTGTTGAGTATGTATCACTGGCAAAAAGGATGGAATTAGCATGGAAACCATTACTCCTGGCCTGAGCGCCGAAATTGAGACTCTGGTGACAGAAGCAGATACCGCCGCTAAACGGGGAAGCGGATTGGTTCCGGTTTATAGCACTCCAGCCCTGGTTGGATTGATGGAAGCCGCGGCTGTGCAGGTGCTGAAGGGCCACCTGCCTGCTGGTCAAACCAGCGTGGGTACGCGCATTGACATCCAGCATCAGGCGGCCACACCGGTCGGAATGCGGGTACGGGCACGTGCAGAGTTGATCACAATTGAAGGACGAAAACTAACCTTCAGAATTGAGGCCTGGGACGAGGTCGAAAAAGTGGGTGAAGCCGTGCATGAACGCTTTTTGGTGGACGAATCCCGGTTTATCCTGCGTACACAGGCCAAAATCAAGAACGGTTGAGGATATTATCGGCACTGCCCCAACTCAACCAGAGCGGGGCAGTGCTTTGGTAGTATCGAACCGATCTCAAAACCTTATGGCATCCACCCAAAGGTATTCATTATTTGTGTAAAGACAGCCGTCTCAGCAGCCATATCAAATAGGGGTGGAGGGGTGGAAAATGCCCCTGGATTTGCCGAGTGCAAAACAAAACGCAGCGTAATACAGGCTGTCTCTTTCGATGTGGAATACGAGACCCAGTCATAGATCTGACCAGCAGCGCCTTCCTGTCCTGTCTGCTGGAGGAACTGAATACCGTTAAAAGTCAATGATTGAGACGTGGAGGGGGTTGGCATATTGCTATCCAGGCAGGGAGTAAGCCCCTCGTTCACCAGAACTTCCAGATATTTTTCGCTCAGGTTGGTGCCAGGCGTAAAGGGCAAATTAATGCGCGCTTGCGTACTGCCAGCACTGACAAAAACGGATTCCGCAGGCACATTAAAAGTAAACTTGTAACTTGGGTTCTGGTAACTCATCCAGCCGGTAGTGCTTGCAGCAGGAGTAGGAAGGGGGGTTGCTGTCGGCGGGACGGGTGTGGCCGTTGCAGTAGCCGATTGAGGGGCAAGTGGAGCCGCGGGAACAATGCGCGGCGATATCCATACTGCACGGTCGCCAGCCGCCGGGCCGTTTGCCAAAACCGTGAGAATGAACTTTACCTGTTTGCCGGCCAGGGAGGTCAGATCCAGATTGGCCGTGTAATAACGGCCATCATAGGCCTCATTGTAGGCTGCCAGTGTTTGCACCGGTTCGGTCCCAATCTGGTAATCGAGGCGGAAAAATACATTACACGTAGCAGCCTGCGGCTCACAGTTGACAATAGACTGGAAACGATCACCCGCCTGAACAATATACGGTGGATAAACACCCTGAATCCAACCATAATTGATATTCTGCGGGACAGTCAACAATCCAGGGCGTGCATCTGGCGTGCCATCTTCCAGGACGGTTGTGTCCTTTTTGATGACGAAGCCGCGAGAATCGCCATCTGTCCCGTTACAGGGCAAGACACCCATACCGCTCATCCAGGTAGCGGAGCAGACATTGGCAACAAAGTCATAGCCGTTGGAAGCCGCGCCCTGCGGGACAACGATTTCCACCCAGAAGGGCTTGTTGGCGGCTGAGCCAATCCCAAAGAACCCTCCGGTGGCGTTGCGCAGCATCCAATAGCCTTGATATGTGCCAGGTGCAGCAGGGGCCGTTAGATTAATTGAGATGTCTGCCGTTTGACCAGGAACAATGTTGTTAGAGAGGGAAATAGATGCAGGGGCCCCCATTTGATTCCCGCCCACAAAGGCCAGGCTGTAAGAGGGCGTCCAGGCACAGGTACCTACATTTTTGAGCCGCCAGGTCTTGGTGAAAGTTTGACCACCATTGATTATTGAACCGTCTGGGATGGTCACATCGGCTACGAACTCGGCGCGGTCACAACTGGAGGCAGGCGGCAGGGTAGCCGTCGGCGTAACCGCGGGCGGAGTGGGTGTGAGGGTAGGCACACCGGTAGGAGGCAAGGTTGGTGTAGGCGGAATGGCAACAGAGAAAGGACGCATAATGCTCGGCGCCACCCAGAGAGGGCGGTCGCCAGTAGCAATCCCTGCAGCAGAGACCGTGAGAATCAGTTGGACGTTCTTTTTGCCAACCAGGGGATTCAGGTCAACATCGGCGCGATAGAAGCGTCCATCATATTTCTCGGTAAATTTCCAAACAGTGCCTCCACCGCCAGCATATTTGGCTTCCAAAATGAAATTGACATAGCAGGATGTCGCGCCATACTCGCAGCCGATAATCGCCTGAAAGCGGTCACCGCGCTGAATCGTGAAGGGTGGATAAACCCCCTTGATGACACCGTTATATTTTTGCTGAGGGATGGTCAACAATGCAGGAGCGCCCGCTGCGGTGCCATTTTCAAGCAAGGGATTGTCCAGCCGGACAACATAACCGTATTGTTCCTTACCTTCTTTTTTGGGACAGGGGATAGGACCGCCGTCGTAGTACCACTGGGCCCCACAAACGTTTGCTGTAAAGTCAAAAACCGGCATCAGCGGGGCAGACACATTGATTTCCACCCAGAACGGACTGTTGGCATTAGCGCCAATGCCAAAGAGCACGCCCGAGGCATTGCGGAACATCCAGTTGCCGCGATACTTACCGGCCGCAGATGGCGCTGTCATCTGCACCGACAGGTCAACCACCTGACCGGGCAGCACATCCACCGGCAGATACATCTCCGCCGGCGCGCCCATTTGCTCACCGCCAGCAAAAACCAAAGCATAGGCTTTTGACCACGTGCACGTCCCGGCGTTGCGCAGACGCCAGGTCTTGACAAAAGGTGTTCCAGCAGAAAACGAGGTTCCATCTGGAATAGTCACATCCATAACGAAATTAGCAGCATCGCAAAAGCCGGCGGCTGAGGCTTGCGGAATGGGTTGAAGGGAAAAAAGCAACCAGAAGAGAATTATCGAAATAATCAAGCGGGATTTCATAAATTGACTCCTTTCAGAAGGAAGACCCATCACCTTCCATAAGTATCATACTGCATAAAGCATGCCGAATCAACGAGTGATTTTTACGGGAGTTTGTAACATGGGCCGAGAGTGAAGTTGGGCAATCTCTCTCTAAAAAGTTGATGAACGCCTTTCTGCCATGAATGACACAAATTCCACGAAAAAACATCCTGCAATGCGCGTTTTTGCGCGAAATTCGTGGCGCTCATCTGTCTGGCAACACGAGGCTGCTCCTTTCACCCCCACGATGTTGGTATATTTTCGACCGGGCAGGCGTTGGATGAAGGTTTGCCAGTCCCCCAACGGCTGCAAGGCGCCGCGAGGCTTTTCTTTAAGTTCATACAGCCGGAACCCCAAATCGCAAAGCATTGCCAGGTATGTCTCAGCGCTTCCCCCCGCCTCGCGCAAACCTTTAGGCCAAAACTCACTCATCAGAAGTATGTTTTCCGAACGTGCCAGAGTCTGCTGAAAACCGCGAATGGCCTTTTCTTCGTAACCCTGGATGTCAATCTTGACGAAATTGACTTCCCGGATGCCCAGTTCGGCGAGTGCTTCGTCTACCGGCACTGCCTGGATGGGAAGCGTTTCCCATTGTTCAATACGACCCTGGTAAGTACCTTGATAAAGACGATTATCGCCACGGTTTTCCGGGTTGAGGCGCAGGTGGAGGGTAGCACGCTCAGGTGCAGCAGCCAGGTTCAACGCGTCCACATGTGGACAGGTTTCAGGCTCGTCGCGGTTTACAGCAATGTTCCGTTCAAGAAATTGGAAGGTGCCGGGATGTGGTTCAAAGGCAACAATCCGGCTATTTCCGTCCAGTTGGTGCATACCCAGGGCTGTGTATAGGCCAATATTCGCCCCAATATCTACAAAGGTACCAGTTCCACAGAAGTGCTTTTGGAAGAAGACTAATTCGCTGGGCTCAAAGACAGCCAGTGTCAAGGCTCCCGAAACAACCGGATCGCTCGGATCAAGGTACAGTTTGGCCGGGCCGACTTGCAGGCATTCGGGGACAATGCGCAAGAGCACCCTATTAACCAAGGCCTTGAGCGGCTTGGGTTTGAGAATTTCGGTGTAAATAAATTCGGCCAGGCTCATAGCAGGATTATATCAGGCTGAATGGCTGTGGGCATTCTGAGAGAGATTAGTTCTGCGCCAACATCCGTCGCGCCGCGCGCCGGCCGATCTCTACTGCAAAGTTTGTCCCCCGATCCCAGGGATAGACCTGGCTCATTGAGGCAAAATACAACCCTTGAACGGGCGTGGAAATATCAGGGATATTCTTTGAATGTCCTACCAGCGGCACGGGTTGAGCATAGGCCGTTTTGAACAGCCATATCTTTTTCACCCAATCGCGCTCAAATTTGGGATTGATTCTTTGAAAAGCCGGCAAAAAGCGCTCAAACAATTCATCCGGACTTAGGTGGAAGTATTCATGCTCCGGTTCCAGGTAATCTCCAGCATAGACAATATGGTCGCCGCCAAAATAATCAGGGGAAACGTAATTGGTATGTTCCACCAGCGCCAGGCAAGGAAAGCCCGCCGACTTCGGCAGGTTGAACCAATAGTAGCCTTGCTCTGAAAGTCGATGCTTGAGGCTGAGCACCATGACCACGGCCCCCATAGATTTCAACTCCAGCAAACCTTTGAGATAATCCTGCGGCAGGTCAGGACACAAACGCGCCAGCAAAGCGGGAGAAGTGGTGACCAGCACCTGATTGAAAGATTCTGCTCCTGCTGCAGACTTGACGTTCAGACTCCCCCCTGCCTGCTCTCGTTTAATGGACTCCACCTGCACCCCCAGGCGAATCTCCACGCCTGAAGTGCGCAGGTGATCGGCGAAACGATCTGCAAAGGCCTGGAATCCGCCCTTAAACGTGCCCAGGCGCGTCGTCCGGGCCTTGAGCCGGGCCCACATCCAGGCCATGTTGACCTGCCGAGCATAGGTTTCTCCAAATTTGCCGATTACCAGGGGTTCCCACATCATTTCGTACACCCGGCTGCCGGCCCATTTGCGCATCCACTCGTCCACGGTAAAAGTTTCGAGTGGTTTCCAATTGTTGGTCAAACGCAGGTATAAGCCAACCAGTCCGAAGCGAATCTTGTCGAGGCCAAATCCCAGTCCCGGAAAGAGGAGGGCCTTGAGGATAGAATCAAAGGGATACCATTTACCATTGTAGAGAAGCACGGTATAAGGACGCGGGAAAAGCACATCTTCCTGCCAGCCAAGTTCGCGAATCAAGGCAAGCATGTGCTTATCACTGGCAAACCAGTGATGATAAAACTTTTCTACCGACCATTGCCAGTGCGGTTCTTTGAACCCAGCGGCCAGGCCGCCAACAGACTCGGCTGCTTCGTAGATGACAACTTTATGGCCGGCGCGGCTCAAGTCATAGGCTGCGGCCAGCCCGCCAAAGCCGGCGCCGATAATGGCTATTTTCAAAAGTTCCTCCGCATTATTTTTTGCCCACGCCAGACTGCTCTTCCAGGCGGGCAGCCAGCGCTTTAAGTTTGCTCCATTCCTGTCGAATGATGTAGAGCATGGCCAGCGTGCGCAGCCAGCGCAATTCGCAGTGTGGGCTGGCAGCCAGTTGCTCAAAGACCTCCAGCGCCTTGTCGTCTGTACGCCGCGCCCGGCTATATTCCTCGGCCAATTGCTTTAGATAGGCCTCACTCCTGGCGTGTAACTGCCCGGCCTGCTCTAAACGCCGACGTCCCAGTTCTACCTGACGGGCCACCCGCTCAATGGCCGCATTTAACTCGTCCACAGTAAAGGGTTTAACCAAATACTCCTGTGCCCCAACTGCTTGCGCGGTCAACAAAATTGCTTCATCTTTCTGCGCCGAGATGATGATACAGCCGGTATCCGGGTAAATCTGGCTGATTTCGTTGTATGCCCGCAGGCCATCTAATTCCGGCATATTGATATCGAGGATGACAATATCTGGGCGGTGTTCCTTTGCCATATCTACCGCCTGGCGGCCATTGCTGGCAATGGCAACGACCTCAACCCTGTCATTCAGTGAGAGCATCAAGCGAGTATTACGACGGGTTTCCTGAACGTCATCTGCAATGAGTACCCGCACTTTCTGGAAAGGAGAGCCGGTATTCATATTTTCCTCACTTACTACACCAAAAAGAACAAATAAAACCTATCTGTCCAAACAGGCACTTTGGTAACAGTATATCGTAAATTGGCTTTCCAAAACTGGCAAAGTCGTTACATCTGTTTTTCAGGCAGGTAGGCTTGGGCATCCGTCTCATCAGAGGCTTCAAGGCGCAGAGCATCCTCCCATTTTACGCCTTCCAGGGTCAGGTAATAGGCACCCAACAGGGTAACGGGTATCCATAAAGCAAGGTGCAGGACAAGCGTGTAACCGGTGGCTAAATTTAGATCCACTCCATCTGCAACCAGCACTGCAATGCCAGGGGCATCGAAAGTGCCCACATAACCCGGCGCGGCCGGGATGGTTGTTGCCAGATTAACAACGCCGTTCATCAACATCAATACAAAGAAAGTAACATGAAACTCAAAGGCATGCATTACCAACCAATATTTGATGGTTTCCAGCAGCCAAATAAGCACAGAAGTAAAAAACACCATGAGCACGTTCAGGGGAGAACGCAAAAAGGCCAGTCCATCGAGGAATCGATACATTATGCCTACGACCTTCTCGCCAATGCGGCCCGGCAGGAGTCGGCCAATCACTCTCTGCCCAAAGGTTGCGGTCAGCCGCGGAAACATGGCCGCCAGCAAAAAAACGAATAATGCTCCAATAAAGGCCATGCTGCCCCAAATTGCCAAGTCCTGAATCGTGATTTGCCAGTTTCCCACCGGCACAAACACTTTTGCCAGCCGGTCAAGTTGTGCCAGGTTGACAAAGACAAAAGCCAGCATGACAACCCCATCAAAAATGCGCTCAACAATAATGGTAGCCAAAGAAGCCGAAACCGTCACCCCTTCTTTGCGTTTGAGAATCACAGCCCGCAAAATCTCACCCGCCCGCGCCGGATAGATATTATTACCCATGTACCCAATGCAAGTGATGGGGAACATCTGTCTTGTTTTGATGGATTTGAGAGGTTTGAGTAAATAATGCCAGCGCCAGGCGCGTACCCAAACGGCAACGAAGTAAACCGCCACACCAGGCAGGAGCCACCAGTAATTGGCTGTTTTGAGCGCCTGCCAAAATTCGGCCCACTCCAATTTACGAATTACAAAATAGAGAAAAAGCGCGCTAACAAGAACACCAAGCCAAAATTGCCACCGTTTCATGAGCCAATTCTACCATTCGTCATTGCCCGCCGTTGTATAATGCAGATATGCAAAACATTGCAATTGGACAGCCTGTCCCCAGCCTGACTCTGCCAGACCTGCAAGGCCGATTACACATCCTGAGCGATTACCTTGGCCAAATCGTCATTCTGAACTTTTGGTCGGCTACGTGCCCACACTCAGAACGCGTTGACCGAAGCCTGCTTCATTTTCTATCCGAGTGGGGCAAACGAGTGGCCGTGCTGTGGATTGCCTGCGAAGCCAGTGAACCCGTGAGCAGTTTGTCGGCCATTGCCCGCCAACGCGGCCTGCCAGTGGTTTTGCACGACGCCGAACAGATCGCCGTGCAGCGGTTTGGGGCACAGGTAACTCCGCATCTGTTTGTGATTGATGCTTCTGGCATCTTGCGGTATCGGGGTGCATTTGATGACGTCTCCTTGAGCCGCAGAGAACCAAGCCGCTGTTACTTGAAGGAAGCGGTCGAAGCCCTGCTTGGCGGCAGTGCCCCAAACCCAGCCGAGATAAGCCCCTTTGGTTGTGTCATTACCCGCCAATAGTTTGTGCTAGAATCAAAAGCGTGCAACCCACCACCGAATTAATTGCCTTTCTGAAAAAAATCCACCTCTTCAGTGGGCTGGATGAAGATGCCCTTATCTTATTTTTGGAAAAATGCTCCTGGCGAGAATATCAGCCCGGGGATATTATCCTTCGCGAAAATGATGTCGGGGAAAATTTTTTCATCATTTATGCTGGAAGTGTCGATGTCATACGCCAAAAGCAAAAAGGGATGCAAAAATTGGCCACGCTGGTGCTGGGGGACTATTTTGGCGAAATGGCTTTTGCTCATCGCCGGCGCCGCTCTGCTACCGTGACCGCAAAAGAGAAATGCGTCTTGCTGGTGATCCACGAGACAGATTTGAAACAAATTGCCCGACGTTGGCCGGCCTTGAAAGCCAACTTCCGTGTGGCCATCTCCAGCCGAAAATTAGCGCGGCGAATGCACTTCAAATGGCTGCGTTCAGACGAAGGGGAAGTCATCTACTACCTGGCGCGAAAACACCCTATCCTGTTGATACGGGCTATTTTTCTACCAAGCCTGTTAGGCTTAATTTTTGCCACACTGGCTCTGCTTAGTTTGTACCATTCTATTGAATCCTATTTCCAAAGTCCAGACAAGGCTTCAGCAAATTTGCCACTGACGCCTTTTGGGTGTGTGATTGCGCTTGCATTTCTCGCTTCTGTTGGGTGGTTTTTATGGGAATGGGTGGATTGGGGCAATGATTACTACATTGTGACAAACCAGCGTGTGATATGGCTGGAAAAAGTCATTGGCATCTACGATAGCCGCGAGGAGTCGCCGCTCAGCGCAATACAAAGAGTTAACGTGACCGCTGAACTGACCGGGCGTATATTTAACTACGGAGATTTGATTATACGCACCATTGTTGGCAGTTCGTTTGTCCTGAAGAATGTCGATTCTCCCTATCAGGCAGCCGCCTTGATTGAGGAGCATTGGCGGCGATCCAAAGAGACTTACCGAAAGATGGAAGAGGGCGCCATGAAGCAGGCTCTGCAGGAACGTATTCTGCACCCGGAGAGAATCGGTATTCAAGCAACACAAGGTACCATTGTGCAAAAGCCCCAGAAGAAAAAGAATCCCTATGAAGGTCAACGCGGTCTCCGCAGTCTATTTCGGGTGCGTTTCGAACATTCCAGTGTCATCACCTATCGCAAGCACTGGATTGCGCTTCTCCGCCAAAGTTGGTTCCCCGCGCTGGGCTTGGTGGGGTTGATCATTGTTTTGTTTGCAGGCCTGATCGGAGTGTTTACACCGGGCTCATTCCTGCAATTAAGTCCGGCTATTTTCACTTTATTGTGCGGAATATGGAGCCTCCTGTTTCTGATCTTAAGCGGATGGTGGCTTTACCAATGGCTGGATTGGAGCAACGATATTTTCCAGGTAACGCCGGATCAGATCATTGACATTGATAAAACTCCCTTTGGCTCGATCTCCAGCGATATAGCCTCTCTGGATAATATTCTCAACATTGAGTATCGGCGTAAAGGCCTGATAGAATCGCTTTTCAATTACGGAACAGTATATATCACTGTTGGCGGCGGCAAGCAAATGGCCTTTGAGGATGTTTACAACCCAAGCGCAGTCCAGGCCGATATTGAACGCAGGCGCATGGAACGCATTGCCAAAATTGAGAACGATAAAATCAAAGCCGAACGCGAACGCATGGCCGATTGGTTCGCGGCTTATTACCACTCGCAGGAAGATTTGAAAAATTCCCAGCAAAATGCTTCCGGCCAAATCGAGTAAAATAAACCAGCAAGATTTTTTGATTGGTATTGCTTATGACTATTCGCACAATCGTTACCGTTCCTGATGCCATCCTGCGGCGCAAGGCCCAAGCAGTTACAAAATTTGACGAGAAATTGCAAACACTGGTTGATGATATGGTTGAGACCATGCGCGCGGCGCCGGGTGTTGGGTTGGCCGCGCCGCAAATAGCCGTCTCACAGCAGGTCATTGTGGTGGAATATCCGCTTAACGATGATGATGAGGAAGCCAAACCAAAATTATTTGTGGTCATCAATCCCCAGATTGTCAAAACATCGGCAGAAAGCGTGAATGGAATCGAGGGCTGCCTCTCGGTGCCAGAGCTGGTCGGCGAGGTAGAGCGGGCCGAGGAAATTACCGTCAAAGGTCAGAATCGGCGCGGGCAACCGCTACGCATCAAGGCCAGGGGTTGGCTGGCGCGTATCTTCCAGCATGAAATTGATCATTTGAACGGTGTACTTTTCACAGACCGCGCCACGCGCGTATGGAAGCCGGAGGAACCGGTTGAAGACAATGTCTAATCCATGTACCTGACGCATCTCTCCCTGACCAATTTTCGCAGTTTTGCCCGCCTGGACCTGGAAATCCCCCGGCGGGCTGTTTTGCTGGTAGGAAGCAACGCTCAGGGCAAAACCAGCCTGTTGGAGGCCGTCTATTTTTTGGCCGCCTTTACATCATTCCAGGCCCATGCCGACCGGCAACTGGTTCACTTCAACGCCAGTCGGCAGGCACAAAGCCAAGTCTCGGTTGGGCGCCTGACGGCGGACTATCAGCGCGGCACAGGCAAGCATCATCTGGAGGTACGGTTTATCCTGGAGCCGGTGGGGATCGGCAACGGTATACGCCTGCGCAAGGAAATCCTGCTGGACAAGGTCAAGCGTCAGGCCAATGAGGCCATCGGCCACTTCAACGCTGTCATCTTTGTCCCCCAGATGTCACAGATATTGGAAGGGGGACCGGAGGAACGCCGACGCTACCTCAACATGGCACTGGCGCAGACATACCCGGCCTACGCCAAGACGCTAAGCGAATACCATCAAGCATTGACGCAGCGTAACGCCTTGTTAAAAACCTTGAATGAAAAAGGGGGAAGCAGCGAGCACCTGTCCATTTGGGATGAGCCGCTCACCCGCCTGGGTTCACAAATCATCCTGTGGCGTATCCAGGCTCTGCAAGAACTGGAAGTACAGGCCCGGCGTATCCATAGCGAACTGACACGTGGAAAAGAAGTGCTGCGGCTGGTCTATCAACCATCCTACGACCCTCTACCGATCCCGACCGGACAAATCTCCCTGCCGCTGGAATCTCCGGTAGATCGGTCAGGCCTGGGTCCAGAAGAGATCCGCCGCGGTTTTGCCGAAAAGTTGGAGAAAGTCCGGTCTGAAGAAATTGCGCGGGGACAGACCATCGTCGGTCCACATCGGGATGAAGTCCGCTTCCTGGCTAATGGCATTGACCTGGGGAATTACGGCTCGCGCGGACAGATTCGCACAGCCTTGCTCTCGCTCAAACTGGCCGAGGTGGCCTGGATGAAGTCTCGTACCGGTGAGTGGCCGGTCATCTTGCTCGATGAGGTCATGGCCGAACTAGACATCCAACGCCGTGCCGATCTGCTAAATTATCTGGGTGAGGCTGAGCAAGTTTTATTGACCACCACTGACCTGAAATTGTTTACTTCGGAATTTGTCCGCCAGGCTCTGGTCTGGCAGATACAAGATGGAAAAGTGACTCCTGAAAACAACCCGGTGGAGGAAGAATGAGTGTGAAACATTCAGAGGATGTTGAAGCCAAAAATGTTGCGGCGGGTGTAAAGACCACGATCCAGGTATTGATTGCTCCTGACGAGGCGCCGAACTTTGCCATGCGCAAATTCGTCATGCAGCCAGGCGGCGGGATGCCGCGTCACACCAATAGCGTAGAGCATGAACAATATGTGCTTAATGGCCAGGCACGCATTGGTATTGGCAATGAGGTCTTTGATGTCAAAAAAGGGGATGTGGTTTTCATCCCGGCTGGGGTTGTGCACTTCTACCAAAATACCGGCGAGGATACGTTTGAGTTCCTGTGCATTGTGCCCAACCAGCCAGATGAGGTGAAAGTGATAGACGAGGCAAGTTGTTAGTTTTTCAACGCTTGCCTGTTCTTCACGTTATCAAGGCTCCTTCCATTTTCAGCAGCCATTCCTTGGTAGGCAAGCCATTGCCGCCGCCATAACCATGTAATTTTCCATCGCGCCCGACCACGCGATGACAGGGGATAACCAGCGGCATTGGATTGGTAGCCTGAGCACGTCCTACCGCGCGTGCAGCGCGAGGTTTGCCCATTTGAGCAGCGATGTCTCCGTAGGTGCGCGTCTCCCCGTAAGGAATGGCATAAGTGAGTTGAAGTACCTGACGCTGGAAAGGGCGCAAAAGTGACCAGTCAATTGGAATACTGAATTCTCGCCGCTGGCCTTCCAGATACTGGCAGATTTCAGCAGCCGCCTCAGCCGTCCTGTGCGGTTCAAACTTGACCGGGCGCTTGAAACGTTTGACCAGGAATTCACCAAACGCGGTTTCACTCTTTGCCCACTCAACCGCCGCCAATCCCTGCTCTGTAACAGCAATCCACAAATCGCCCACGGGAGTGTCCTTGATTGGGCCTATATAAAGTGGTGATTCAGAAAGAAGAGAAGATGCACGTGTCATCAGACCTCCATTTGGTCAGAAAAAGCGATGATGTCTCCTCTTTATGATACTACAAGTGGGCATTTAAAAGTGCTATGCAAAAGAGATTGGGTGATCATTGGGAACAGAGAACACACAGTGGTCAGGTTATAAAACGTGACCCATTTTTTTGAGAGGAGACCTGGAAACAAACCATTGACAATTCGGTTAAACATGGCTTTAATGATTGCAGGAGTCCAGCAATGTCCTCCATCTTTGCCTCTAGTCTGCCTACCGAACCACTCCCTGCAAGCCGCTTGTTAGAAGCCGTCCAAAAGCAGAAAGCAAACTTAACGCATGGTATGCTGGAAATAGATAACATTGGCGGCGGCTCTATCGGCATTGTTGTTTTTGACAAAGAGGAGATTGCCGCATATGCCCACAATCCAGGGGGAATAGCGGCAATTCCATCTGATGGGTGGAAACAGGTCATTCCAGCCGCTTCAAACAGTAAGCACAGGCTTCTCACCTTACAGGTTGTGCCAGGCACATTGAGAATGGTACATGTCCGCCTGGCACAGCCCCCTGAAAGCCAGATGTTCCATTTGCCTGTAGATACGCTGGTTGAGAATCTTACTCGTTGGCGCGAGAATCCCAAGCCGGTACTCTTGCATATCCGCTGGTCAAATTCAGACGGACTGGTCATCATAAGCGGGCTAAAAACTCCAGACATAGAAGTGGCCATTTTTGCCAACGGTCAACAAATTCCAGACAAAACCACTCTGGCTGATATTGTCGAATGGTCGGAACCTGAGTATGTGTTGAGCATTTTTAATTATGTTGAGAACCAGGCCTGGAGAATTTATTTACTTCAAGCGGCTTTCTCATGTTTGATTGAACACTTGTTGAAACGCTATAGCGAGGTCACAGGCCGCGTTCTGGTTAATTCAGTGGTGCGTTGCTTTAACCTGGAGGCTGCCTCTCAAGAATGGGATATCAGTATCGTCAATGACAAGATTCGGGATAACATCACTCTGGCAAATTTCGATGAAGCCAAAACAAGGTATCAAACCCTGATGCTGCGTACACTGGATCAAATGGGTACGCTGGTTGGGCGCAATCTCGTTCTCCTGATTCTGAAAGACGTCTTGTCGGATATAGAAGAGCCCTGCTTCAGAATATTACAAGACAACCAGATTGTCCCTGATGCTTACTACCCTCTGGTCACTTCCCGGAGTTAACCATGTATCAGCAAAAACAGAATGAACAATTATTATTCGCTGTCGTTGTAGCCGGGAGCATCTTGATTGCTTATGTCATCATTTACCAGTTGCAAACCCTGTCAGAATTCTGGCACACGGTCCTGGTCGATGGAGTGATTGCCCTGGTAGCAACTGCGGCGGCAGTTTCGGCCACTCTGCTTTACAGTATGTTTGGCCCAAGAGACAATCCTCGCCCGATTTGGATGCATTTTGTCCTTGCTCTCTGGACCTGGGCCATTGCTGAAGTCATCTGGATGGTGCTTGACCTGTTTTGGGGAGATTTCGTCTTCTCAATAGCAGATGCCTTGTGGTTGATGGGGTATGTTTTTTTTACCATCTCTGTCAGCATTCAGTATCGAGTCATCTACCGCTGGAATCGGCAGAGAGAAGTCATCTTTATCTTTGGCGGTTTGGGTCTAATTAGCCTGCTGGCAATTCTCTGCGGATTTGTGATAGAAAAAAGCATGGATATCGTCATCTTTACATTGTACTTCTATCCAATAGCAGACGTCCTTTTGGGTTTTGCTGTCTTGTGGTTAGCCATCACGTTTCGTGGCGGTACTTTAGCCGCCCCATGGTTAGGACTGCTGATATTGATTGTCTCTGATGCTCTCTACCTGTGGGCTATGACCACCGACTTCTATTGGGTAACTGGCAGCACCCCGCGCATGATTGTAGATACCACTTACGTGTTTGCCTACCTGATCTTTGCATTGGGCTGTTACTCACCCTACCTGCTCTACAAATCCATTCATGCTTCATCATAAGCGACCTAAGTCACCAACGTAGCAAACACAAGAGTAAGACTTTCTTTACGACCAAACAGGGGAAACCCGTTCTCCTTGGCCATTCTTTTTTTGCTTTACGGCAATGTTACGTTGCAGGCCGGGTCTGCATTTCCAGTGCAATAATCGACACATCTCTGGCATTCGGCCTGTTTGGCTTTAACACTGCTTTCGAGCGATTTGGGGTCTTCCACATTCAACCAGCCGCCGCTTACCACATGCCAACACCCATTGTGATTTTCCATCAGATCTTTATCATTGACATATGTAAAGCCCCAGCAACTACAAACCGAAAGCTGCCTGCAAAAGTTGGGTAGACTGGATCCCGATGACTGTTCCGGGGTTGGCGTTGGCGCCGCGGGTGCTGATGCCGGCACGGTGACGGGCACGTATGTCAGGTGGATTTTGAACCTGACAGGTTGGCTGATTGTGCCTGTGCTGTATGCAATCAGAATAAGTTGTCGATACTCACCGGCTTTGGTACTTACCTGGGTCGCATCTACCGACAGGGCTCTCCCGGCTTCAAGCGGGTTGCTGGAACCGGCCAGCGCGACTGCCTGAACCAGGTCCATCGTCGGGAATTTGTATGCCATCAAGCCGCCAAATTGCTCTGTCTCCAGGTCGATTCGAATAGTTCCGGTCACATTGTCGAAAAAGGAACTGCTCAAAAGAATGATGTTAATGACCTTCGCCTGTGTGCCAGCCAGTTGTAACTCAAATGTGACATCAGCCGGGCTTGAAGATGTGATCGACCCGGAGCCATAATTTAAATCTTTGATGATCTTCCGATTGTTCGCAGTATCCGGTGACCCTTCAAAACCATAGGTAAAAGCACCCGGGTTGCTCACGTCGTTGAAAGATCTCAACACTATGCTGTGTTCTATTTCATAGGGTAGACCTCTGGCCAAAAGGCTGGGATATACGTAATAGGTCTCCAGAAAGCCGGGCCATTCGCCAAGCATTCCTGAATGGACGGTCTGGTAGTCCCATAACGCCTTTTCGAGCGCGCCTTCTGGTCTTGGATCTGTTGCGTAAGTATAGACTCTGACCGGGAACTTCGTTCCATACTTGTTTGCCAGGTAACGGATGAACATGCTGGCACCATAGCCATGACCCTGGGCATCCAGATAAGTCCCGGCAGATGGGTTGAAGAGCGGCTGGCGGGTGAATTTCACACTGTTCGCATCTACCACCTGTGACAAGAATAATGGATCGCCAACGGCAACGCCTTCGAACCACACGGCGGTTGCTTCATCAAGCCAGATATACTGGTTGATATCGTTTCGGTAATCATAATACATCGCCTGGACAAGATGGAAAAATTCGTGTCCCAGGGTCGCAACCGCCTGCGGTTGGGTAAAGTCTGCATTGCGGGCAAATTTTACGTCAAGATAGATTTTCCCGTTGTTTGCTGACGAGTAACTTGCCGCCGCGTCGATGTCTTTCTCCGGCACATCGCCCAGGTGACGGATGTATTCCCAGGTCGAGGGCGAGTTCAGGTCCTTGACCTCGATGGGAATCGGCCAGTTGCTGCGCCGCGTAAAATCCACGTCCAGCGATTTCAGGATTTTCATATGATTGTCCAGGGCGCTCAAGATCAATGCACCATCCGAGGCACTAAGTGTATCTCCCAGGAATACCCGGAAATGGTCATTACTAACTGTTGACATTCCATCGTACCGGCTCAGCCGAAAGCCCAGTGGCCTGGATGCCGATTGCTGTTGCAGGCTTTGCATTGGCGGCAGGAGCATTTCTGTAGAAGCCAGTTCATAGGGATACCTGGATGCCTGCAACCTGTATGGATTGGGAAGCGAGACGCTTGCGGTTCTTGCATTTAAATCCACCCAAGTGGGCAGGAGTTCGTAATAATGCGCCTCCCCGCCATAAGATGGGACGTATCCCTCGGTCTCCAACGATATGATCAGGCTCTCAATGAGTTCCCTTTCCGAAGCATATGGCTGGGCAAGGGCTTCATCGGGGATTGTGAAAGTGACCAGGATGTCGCTTTCAATGGCCTGCACATTCCCTTCCAGGGCGTAGATGGGTGTCTGGTATAGAATGGACGGATCAGGATTATCAAACTGAGCCTGCTCAGAAACCTCAAACGTGACAGATTGGGAGACTGCGCCGGCTAGCAATTCTATGCTCACGCCCTGGTAAGAGAAAACGCCGCCATCTGGCGTAACCTGCATTTTGCCAATTGTCACCGGCGCAGGGAGCGGGATGGTTGGGATTGCTTCTGATTCAGTCCTGTAATCCGAGTAATTATCAGGCGGCCGTTCTTGGAATAAATAGTTGTAGCCCAAGACTCCACCTGCGGCTACAACTACAATGCCAATACATATCCCAAGTACAGCAATAATAGAACAAACGATGCTCCAACGCTTTTTGTTAGAGGCTGTCGAGCGCGAATTGACAGACCAGTTTTGTCGCGTGTATGAATGCATTGAATTCCTACCTTTCCACAGTTGTAATGCCAAACAGTAAGGTTGATAGCGCTGGTACTCGGGAAATGACAGCAACCTGGACTTTAAGAAACCTGAATTCAGGATAGACCATTAGGAACGTCCCGAAGGTTTTAGCAAGCAAGATCTTGGCAACAAAACCAAACCTTCGGGACGGTTGTCTTGCTTATCTCAAACTGATGTTGAGAAAGCCTGCAAGTTCTGCCTGTTCTTTTCTGTTACTCAGAGAGGCTTTGTTATATTATTCATCTTTTTCGGGGTAGTTACAAGATGACAAATGCAATATCCAAGAGTTAAAGGCCTAGCAGTAACAGTACGATTTTGTCGCAGGCTCCGTTTTCTGTGGTTTAATCCGTGTATGAACATCCTTCACGCTGACGACCTCTTGCTCATCATCAACAAGCCCGCCGGTTTGCCCGTCCTGCCGGATGGCTGGGAGCCAGATGCGCCGTATCTGGTCAAGTTGCTCGAAGAAGAGCACGGCAAAATCTGGGTCGTCCACCGGCTGGACAAAATCACCAGCGGCGTGATGGTCTTTGCCCGCACACCTGAAGCCCATCGGGCGTTGAATATCCAATTTGAGCGACATGAGGCCCACAAGGTTTACCACGCCATCGTCAGTGGCACTCCAGTTTGGGAGGAACATACTGCCCGCTATCCCCTGCGAGCAAATGTGGGTCACAATCACCGAACAGTTGTGGACATGAAGCAGGGAAAACGCGCGGAGACACATTTCAGAGTCATTCAACGGGAGCAGGCCTGGGCGTTGATTGAAGCGTCCCCCAAGACCGGGCGGACACACCAGATCCGCGTCCACCTTTCCGCCCTGGGTCATCCCATCCTGGGCGATGTTCTCTACGGCGCACTGCCAACCGACCTCATTGCACGTCCCGCCCTTCACGCCTTCTCACTTACGTTCAACCACCCGTCTAACGGCAAGCCGCTGACCTTCACTGCCCCTTATCCCCAAGACATTGCCCGGGTCTTAAGGCAAAACCGCCCGTAAGGGCGGCTCTGCTAACTGATTACCAACTACTTAATCGCCGATTACTGAATCTTCCGCGCTTCCATGTAAAAGCGCTTCTCATGCGCCTCGCCCATCGAGAAGGTCTTGCGCGGCAGAGCGCCATCCAGGATGACGGTTTTGAACAGGTCACTCTTGTCCATGCCGGGCACGTAGAAACCTGCATTACCGGGTTGGGAACCCAGGTTGATGGTAACTTCTTCTCCATGGATATAGTCAATTTTGGCCGCTCCGCCATCCTTCAAGAAAGTATCCAGAAAGGCCTGTAAAGTGCCAACCGGCAGGTTAGAGGAAGGACGCAGAATTTCCAACACCCCAAAAGTTTTCCCTTCTCCGCCTCCAACCAGACCGATAGCCTGCTGCGGACCTTTGGCATGATCCACCCGAAAAATCATCTCTTCAGCGCTCTCAACCGGTCTGTACGTAAAATCTATCCCAAAGTAATCGCGGAGTGCCGCGAACAAATCGCGTTGCAGGCCGAACAGGATGCGGTGAATCGGCTCAAACACCAGCGCTTCGTCATGCACATTTTCAATTTCCACCAGAGCATAGCGGGCAGGATGATTCATTCCAACCTGCGGTTTCATCCTCTCCCACACAGACTTAGCGGTAGCCAGCGAGTGATTGCCATCACCCATCGCAAAGAGCAGCACCGGCAAATCAGGTGACACGCCGTATTTGGCCGCAAAGGTCTCGGGCCTGGCCAACCCGCGCAGCCCGTCAATGATCTGTGCTTCGGCGGCCTGATCCACAGCGTAACCGGCCAGATGACCGCTGCCAAGCATCAGTTCAAAATCGTAAAGTTTTTCCAGTTTATGTTTTGCAGCCTGCACCGGTTCAATGACCGTGTGCTCAGGGTCATCAATCAGGACCAAAATGTGGGGCAGTTCCAGCATGGCCCCGCTCCTGATTTTCATGCGCGGGGGTAAGCGCTCGATAATCGTGCCCTCTGTGGCGCGAATCAGGCTGGTAGAGCCTTTGGTGTAATCGTAATGCTCTAAATCCAGGCACAAGACGATACCTTTACGCGTCTTATCGCCAATGATCCGCTCAACATAGATCAAACCTTCACGCGGCTGAAGAATGCCGTTTTCCAAATACTTGCGCATGGTGGCTTGAATGCTCTGAATGCGCTCAGCCTCTCCGGGCTTCTCAAGGTAGATTTCTGGAAGAATCAAGTTATAGGTGGAGGGTGCATCACCCACAATTTGCTCCACCTTGCTCCAGTAATCAGGTTGAGAGGTAAATTGATCGCAAGCAATCACGGCCCACTTCGTCAGGTCTATGCCTGCTTTGGGCAAGTAGATTTCTGGAATACCAACGCCAATATCTTCAAAGACTTTCACATCATGCTCCTTATCCGTTCTATTCCTGGCACCGCTTGTAAACCCAGCCCTGAGCAGGAAAGGGCTCAGAGTAGACTCACGAGTTCTTCTTGGCAAACTCAATCAACAGATCAGCCACTTCTGCGCCCACGCGCGCCTGAGCCTCTTTGGTGGCCGCGCCAATATGCGGCGAGCAAATGACGTTATCCAATTTGACCAAACGCCAGTCGGTAGGCGGTTCCTCAGCAAAGACGTCCAGAGCCGCAGCAGCCACCTTGCCGCTGGTCAAAGCCTCATAGAGTGCCGCCTCGTTAATAATCCCCCCGCGAGCACAGTTGACAATGCGAACTCCATCCTTCATCTTGGCAAACTCTGCCGCGCCAATCATATCTGCCGATTCTTTGGTCTTGGGAAGATGCAGGCTGATGTAATCCGACTGCGCCAGCAACTCATCTAACGTCACCATCTTGACATTTGGCGCTTCCTTGACGTAAGGGTCGTAAGCAATCACCGTCATCCCCAGTGCAAGCGCACGTTTGGCAACTTCCTTACCGATATTGCCGACGCCAATCAGGCCGAGAGTCTTGCCGCCCAGTTCCACCCCCTCAAAGGCCTTCTTTTCCCATTTTTCATCCTTCATGGTTTGCGTAGCCTTATAGAGATTGCGGGCCAGAGCAAACATAAACCCAATGGCCAGTTCAGCCACCGAGGCCGAAGAAGCCAGTGGCGTATTCATGACCGTAATGCCTTTTGAGCGGGCATACTCATAGTCAATCGTGTCGAGGCCGACCCCCCCGCGTACAATCACCTTCAAGTTGGGACAGGCATCAATTAAAGGCTGACGAATTTTCGTCCGCGAGCGAACAACACAGCCATCATAAGCCGGCAGGACGTTGAACAATTCTTCGGGAGTGATTTCAAAATTCGTATCCACCGTCAGGCCGGCAGAACGCATCTTCTCGATGGACGCAGAATCGGTTTTATCGCAAACAAGGATTTTCATGATCAGGCTCCTTTTGGGTAGATTAGAAAGGTGCATGACAACACACCCATCATCCATGCACACGCCAAAAACATACAATAGGATTGTAACCAGTAAGAATTTGTCTGTCAATCAAACCAACCAGGCGGGCACAAAAAAATTTTTTGATGAATAACGCCAAAAATAAGTTTACTAATGTCGCAAAGCGTCACAACAAAACTTGCTGCCTGTCTTCTTTAGCAAGTTTTTTATCTCACTGCCTCCTATTGTGATAAATTGCACTCATAGATATAATGAGTCATACAAGATGGTTTCAAACTCAGGTATCCAACAGGAGAAAAAGTAATGAAACGAGCATACAATTTCAATGCCGGTCCGGCTGTTCTGCCGCTAGAAGTCCTTGAGCAAGCCCAGGCCGAACTGCTGGATTACCAGGGCACCGGCATGTCTGTAATGGAAATCAGCCACCGCTCGAAAGAATTCGAGGCCATTATCCAGACAGCCGAGGCCGACCTTCGCGAACTGCTTTCAATTCCTGCTAACTACAAGGTCTTATTCTTGCAGGGCGGTGCCAGTCTCCACTTTGCCATGATTCCAATGAACTTCCGCCCGGCTGGCGCATCGGCAGATTATCTTGTCACCGGCTCATGGAGCAAGAAAGCCTTTGAGGAAGCCCAAAAACTAGGGGCCACACGTGCCGCCGCCAACTTGAAAGCCGAAAACTTCACCCGCGTCCCAGCACAATCTGAACTGGACCTCGACCCCAACGCCGCCTATCTTTACTTTACTTCCAATGAGACCATCCACGGCGTTGAATTCTTCAGTGAACCGGTCCCTCCGGCCGGCGTGCCGTTGATTTGCGACACATCCTCCGACTTTATCAGCCGCCCGCTGGATGTCTCTAAATACGCCATGCTCTATGCTGGTGCTCAGAAGAACGCCGGCCCGGCAGGCGTAGTCGTCTGCATCATCCGCGACGACCTGCTCGAGCGCGTCCCGGCCAATCTGCCCGCCATGCTCGACTATCGGCTGATGGCCGAAAACGCCTCACTCTACAACACCCCGCCCTGCTGGTCCATTTACATTGTCGGCCTGGTCTTCAAATGGGCCAAGAAACTCGGCGGCCTGGAAGCCATTGCACAGCGCAATCGCACCAAAGCAAACATGCTCTACAAGGTAATTGACGAAAGCGGTGGCTTCTATCGCGGTCATGCTCAACCTGAAAGCCGTTCGGTCATGAACGTCACCTTCCGTTTACCCACCGAAGAATTGGAAGCCCTCTTCGTCTCCGAATCCAAGAAACTTGGCATGGTGGGCCTCAAAGGTCACCGCTCGGTTGGCGGGCTGCGGGCCTCAATTTATAACGCCCTGCCAATGGAAGCCGTGGAAGAACTGGCCCAATTCATGAAAGATTTCCAAAAGAAAAACGGCTAATCGAACAACGTCTCCTTTCAGCCCGGCAGATACCTCTGTCGGGCTGATTGATTCTGATGGGATGGACTATAATTGCTCTATGGAATTCTTCATAGACGACCCTAATATTCAACGGCTCCCCCCAGACGAAGTCAGGCTCCTGTCCATTCAGGTAGAACCCTACTCTGACAAGCGACGCCTGAAAGTACGCCTGGAAATAACCCCCTTCCAGAAATCCCCCCATCTCGAACTACAACTCACAGGTCCCGATGGAAACGAAGCCGGCTCAGTCAGCATCATTGAACCGGCAGCCTGGAAAATGGAATTCACCATGCATATCCGCCGCAGCGGTGAAACGGCTGGCAATTATGTCCTGATGGCCAGTCTGTTCTATCCTGAAGGCCCCCATAGCAAGAGCATCAGCCATACTTTTGAAATCCCCGCCGATTAGAGACTTTAGATGACCAGACCTGGCATTTCCACTGTCCACAAAATAACCCCTTATGACCGCCACAAGAAAACAGCAACCCTTCTCGGCCTGCTGTTTACCCTGCTGGTAATTTTGTTGGCTGCGTGTGGCGCCTTGCCGGGGGCGGTCACGCCTTTGCCAGCCTTGACAATTGCCGCCCAAATGACAGCGGAAAGCGCCGCTACCACTGCGGGGCTTGGAGAACTGGTAGGCAGCGAACCATGGTTACTCTCCATGAATGATAACGGTTATGCCCATCTCTTTGCCTTTGACCCGGCTTCTCACACCTTCTTGCGGATCACCGACGGCCCACAAGACGACATCATGCCGGCCGTCAGCCCTGACGGCAGCCGGCTGGCGTTTGCCTCCCGCCGTAACAACCAGTGGGACCTGTACCTGCTTGACCTGAACAACGGCGCACTATCTCAACTGACAAACACGCCCACCTATGATGGGGCCCCATCCTGGTCGCCAGATGGACTTTGGCTGGCCTACGAAACCTATCTGGATGACAACCTGGAAATTGCCGTTATCTCAACCACCGACCGCAGTCAGCCGCCAATTCGATTGACTGCCGACCCGGCGGCTGACCACTCTCCGGCCTGGGCGCCACAAGGACGGCAGATTGCTTTTGTCTCCAATCGCAGCGGCGACAGCGAAATCTGGCTGGCCAACCTGGACCAGGCCGAACAACGTTACACCAACTTGAGCAACAGCCCCAAGAGTGCCGAAACCTGCCCCAAGTGGTCACCAGATGGGCATTACCTGGTTTGGGGTTCAACCGCCGGCGAGAGCGGCTGGAGTGGCATTTATCTGTGGGACGCCAACCAACCTGAAATCATTGCCCATCGCCTGACCGAGGGCAACCAGGCCACATGGAACTACAGCAGCAACCGGCTGATGATTCACGTCAACGCTCCTAACGAGGATTTTATCAGCCTTTACACCCCAACCGGCGAACTCAGCCTTCCACCGGTACGCCTGCCGGGGGCTTTATACAATCTGGGTGGACAGGTCAGGCTACCCGCTACCTTGCCTGAGTCATTAGCAAAAGCAGCCCAGGCTGTTCCCACACCTTTATGGCGCCCTGCTGCAACACCCGCTATTGAAGGCTCGGCCGGCCGGGCTGCCATTGTTCCATTGAATGATGTCATGGCACCCACTGCCCGGCTGCATGACGCTGTGGACGAAGCCTTTGTTGCCTTGCGTCAGCAAGCCATCCGTCTGATTGGCTGGGATCCAATGTCTAGCCTGGAAAACGCCTACGTCCCCCTGACCACACCGCTCGACCCTGGTTTGGGAGAAGACTGGTCCTACACAGGCCGGTCTTTCACGCTTAACAGCGCGGCTCTAACAGCCGGCTGGTTTGTAACCGTGCGCCAGGATTTTGGCTCACAGACGTACTGGCGGCTCTACGTCCGCACTCAGATGCAGGATGGCTCCCAAGGCATACCCCTGCACGACCCACCCTGGGACTTAAACGCCCGTTATGAACTGGACGTGGCCTCCTACGAACAAGGCGGCAAGTATCGTCCAATCCCGGCAGGATACTGGGTTGATTTCACCGATCTGGCGCGGGCTTATGGCTGGGAACGCCTGCCGGCTTTGCCCAACTGGCGCACTTACTATCGCGGCGCACGCGCGACCCAGTTCGTCATGACCGGAGGCTTGGATTGGTACACTGCCATGCTCCAGATTTATCCTCCTGAAGCCCTGATGACCCCAACTCAAATTGCCCCTCCAACGCGTACACCTACCCCCACCATCACCCCATCACCGACTCCATCGCCGACGCGCACCCCTCTGCCAACGCGGACACCCACCACTGCACCGCCCGCCCAAACTACACCAACTGTCATGCCATGAGAAGTATCGGCTCTCTGGGGATCACCGCGATTGTTTTTCCAGTCATTGTCCTGCTGGCGGCTTGCACACCGGTAACGGTCACGCCTTCACCGGTGGCATTCGGTTTTTCGGAACAGGAGCCGGCTTCGGGGCCAGCATCGATTCCTGCCGCGCCCACGTCTGAACCATTGCGCTTCCTGTTCCCAACACCAGCGCCTGAGCCGGTATCAGGCTGGCGTCCTCCGCTGTATCCTGTTCCGTGGGCACTAACCCCCTACGACCATTTCTACTTCATTCGCCCTACTCCTGCCAACGAGGTTAACTGGCCACTGGCCGATTACCGTTATGGTGGTGTTTTCTTCCGCCCTGACTTGGCGCACACCGGCATAGACATTGACGCCAAACTGGGAGCCCCTGTGCTTGCTGCCGGGCCAGGGGTCATTGTCTGGGCGGGTTGGGGCTTTTACTCTGGCTGGCCCGAAAACCAGGATGATCCTTATGGGATCGCCGTAGCCATCCGGCATGATTTTGGCTATCAGGGCAAACCTCTCTACACCATGTATGGGCACATGTCACAAGTAGATGTAGCCGTTGGTCAGCATGTGGAGACCGGCGATGTGCTTGGGCGGGTAGGAATTACCGGCCACACCACCGGTCCTCATCTGCATTTTGAGGTGCGGCTGGAACACAACAGTTACTTCCATACTCGCAATCCAGAATTGTGGATTGTCCCCCCACAAGGCTGGGGAGTTTTGGCCGGACGCCTGACCGACACCAAAAACGAGACCTTGAACGGAGTCAATGTCTCCGTCACATCCTATGAGACGGGGCGTATCTTTTGGGTCAAGTCGTATGGTCAGGGTAGCGTCAACAGCGATGAATACTACAACGAAAATCTGGTTCTCGGTGACCTGCCTGCAGGATGGTATACCATTGCCATTGAATTAGATAAGAAAACTTACGATGCAGAAATTGAGATCCTACCAGGACGCGTGGCCTATTTCACTTTTAAGGAGGGAAAGGGTTTCACTTCAATCGGATTGCCCAAAGCAAAGCCAAATCAGCAAACTCCTGCCCCTTGACGAGCAGAACATCTGTGCTATACTGCGAATAGTTTGTACTTCTTTAGTAAAGCACGAACGGAGCAAAGAATGGCAAAGAAAAATCAAGAAACCTATAACCCGCAAATGGACGAATCTCGGCGCGCCGTGCTGGATAAGGCCGTCGGTGACATCATCAAGCGTTATGGCGAGGGCGCCATCATGCGCCTGGGTGAAGCCCACAGCATGGTGACAGATGTCATTCCAACCGGCTCGCTCTCCCTGGATATTGCGCTGGGCGTAGGCGGCATCCCGCGCGGCCGAATTACCGAAATCTACGGCCCCGAATCCTCTGGCAAAACCACCCTCTGTCAGCACATTGTCGCCGAAGCACAAAAAATGGGAGGCACAGCCGCATTCATAGATATGGAACACGCTCTCGACCCGGCTTATGCTGCCAAATGCGGCGTGGATATTGACAACCTGCTTGTCTCGCAACCTGACACCGGTGACCAGGCGCTTGAAATCACCGAAACGCTGGTGCGTTCTGGTGCGGTGGACGTGGTGGTCATCGACTCGGTTGCAGCGCTTGTACCGCGCTCTGAAATTGAAGGCGATATGGGTGATCCAACAATGGGCGTGCAGGCCCGGCTCATGTCTCAGGCTCTGCGTAAACTTTCCGGTGCCATCAATCAAACCAAAACGGCCGTTATCTTCACCAATCAACTACGCCAAAAGATTGGCGTCATGTTCGGCAACCCTGAGACCACCACCGGCGGACAGGCTCTCAAGTTCTATGCCTCTGTACGGCTGGATGTGCGTCGTATTCAGGCCATCAAGGTTGGCGAAGAAGTCATCGGCAATCGAACACGCGTGCGTGTGGTCAAAAACAAAGTATCACCGCCCTTCCGCACAGCCGAGTTTGATATCATGTTCAATGAAGGCATTTCCAAAGTAGGCGATATTCTCGACCTGGCCACAAAACTTGAAATCGTCCAAAAACGTGGTGCCTTCTTCTCCTATGGTGACATCCGCATCGGACAAGGGCGCGAAAATGCCAAGGAATTTCTACGCCAGAACCCTGATCTGGCCTACGAAATAGAGACCGTCATCCGCCAGAAGGCCTTGGGCGGCGAACTGGTATTGCCATTAGAATCAGATGATGGCGAGGCTTTGGTAGAAGGGGACCTTTAAAAACATTCTGCCAAATGTTGCGTCTTACACGCCGTCTGAACCTGCTGACGTTATGGTTGACCCTACACCTGATCGGGTGGACCTCATGCGCGCCGGCTGTAAGCGTCCCCAGCATTTACCGTCCACCGACCGCCCCCCCTATCCAGTCCGGAGCAGAAGCGGCGAAGGGGGGCGCGCCTTTACCCACCTCGGCCCCCGCCTGTACCAATGACCTGCGCTTCATCGAGGACCTGACCATCCCGGATGAAACGCTTGTCCAACCAGGCGAGCAACTTGACAAGCAATGGCTGATTCGAAACAACGGCACCTGCAATTGGGATCATCGTTACCGCCTGCGTTTGATCAGCGGACTTGACATGGGTGCACCCACTGAGCAGGCACTCTACCCGGCACGCAGCGGCACACAGGCAGTAATCCGTATCGTCTTCATTGCCCCACAAGCAGCAGGAGTTTATCAGAGTGCCTGGCAGGCTTACACGCCAGAAGGATTCCCTTTTGGAGAAGCGATTTACATCAAGGTTATTGTTGAATAAGCACCCAACAGTGTATCTATGAATGCATCTGCCCTGCAAGAACTCAGCCGAGACCTAATTGCCTGCCGCCGTTGTCCCCGCCTGGTGGCCTGGCGCGAACAGGTAGCACGCGAAAAGCGCCGCGCCTATCGTGAACAGGACTATTGGGGCAAACCGGTCCCTGGTTTCGGCGACCCACAAGCGCATGTGTTAGTAGTTGGCCTGGCCCCTGGCGCGCACGGCTCCAATCGCACCGGACGCATGTTCACCGGCGATGCCTCTGGCGACTTTCTCTACCCGGCTCTGTTCCGAGCCGGATTTGCCAATCAGCCTGTCTCCGTCTCCAAAACTGATGGCTTAGCCCTGAACGGCATATACATCAGTGCAGTGGCTCGTTGCGCTCCCCCTGCCAACAAACCAACCTCCACCGAACTGGACAATTGCCAGCCCTACTTAATCCGCGAAATAGAATTACTCCGGCCGCGCGTTCTGGTTGCTTTAGGGCATATCGCCTTCGAACGCATCTTACGTATCTATGGCCTGCAGCGCAATGAATTAACCTTTGCACATGGAGCAACTTTTGAATTGCAGCCGGCGGCGCACAATCTTCCTCTCATCACCTTGATTTGTTCGTATCACCCCAGCCGGCAAAACACCCAAACCGGTCGCTTGACTCTTTCAATGTTCGACTCTATCTGGACCACCGCACGTCAGATTTTAACCGCCTGATGTTCCAAGAAATAAATCATGCCCGAACTAAAAACTGCCCCCGATTTTGAACTCCCCGATTTGCATGGCAACACCGTACGCCTCTCTGCTTATCGCGGCCAGAAGAACGTATTGCTGGTCTTTTTGCGCGGCTTCATGTGACCTTTCTGCCGCGCGCAGTTAGCGCGCCTGCGCGACGACTATGCTGAATTCACTGCCCGGCAAACCGAAATCCTGGCCATTGGTCCCGATGGCCCGCGTGCCTTTCAGCGTTACTGGCAAGAAAACAATATTCCCTATGTTGGACTGCCCGACCCCAAACACAACATAGCCGACCTGTACAAGCAACAAGTTAACCTGCTGAAATTGGGTCGCCTGCCTGCTGCTATGATTCTCGATAAAGAAGGGAACTTGCGCTATCAACACTATGGCGACTCCATGGCCGACATCCCAGACAACAAACTTCTCTTCCTCATCCTGGATAAGATCAACAAGGCCGAGTAAATCTGGTTCATTGACCTTCAGGGAAATAAAGTAGAGAGCCAATTTCATTTACCCGTATCCCTATTTACTTATGTCTTCTATATCTCCTGGGCCCATTGGCCTGCTCGGCTCTGGCGAAACATCTCTTGCTGGCGGACGGCTCTTCGAAGCCATTGCCCAGAATTTGCCGCGCCCTTTACACATCGCCATTTTAGAAACTCCAGCCGGCTTTGAACTCAACTCTGAGCAAGTGGCCGGTCGGGTAAGCACCTACCTGCAAACACGCCTGCAAAACTACAACCCGCAAATTGCAGTCATCCCGGCCCGTAAACGCGGCCTGAATGAAAGCCCCGATAATCCCGCTATCCTTGAACCCCTCCGGTACGCCAATCTCATCTTTATGGGTCCTGGCAGCCCAACCTATGCTATCCGTCAGTTAAGGAATAGCCTGGCCTGGGACATTCTACGCGCCCGCCACCGTCAGGGCGCGGCTTTGGTTTTTGCCAGCGCCGCTGTCATTGCCATTGGAGCATGGTCCCTGCCGGTTTATGAAGTCTTCAAAGTTGGGCAAGATGTACATGTTGTCCCTGGCCTCAACCTGTTTGCCGATTACAGCCTGAGGCTTTCCTTATTACCCCACTGGAACAACACCGATGGCGGCTCAGAAGTAGATACCAGCCGCTGTTTCATTGGCATGGAGCGTTTTGCTCAATGGCATTCGCTGGTGCCCGCCGATAACGTCATCCTTGGGTTGGATGAACATACCGGCATCCTGCTAGACTTTGAAAAGCGGTGTTGCACGGTTAGCGGAGTGAGTTCTGTCACCCTGTTGCAAAACCTTCAGACAGAGATATTCCCATCCGGCACATCCTTCCCATTAGACAGACTCGGCAACTTCAAGACGCCTGAGACCGTAGAATCTGGACTATCAGCCGCCGCGCTTGACTTCCTGCGGCTCTCTCCTGACCCTGAGCCTGCTCCCGTTCCGACAGCCGAAGTCCTGGCCCTGGTGCAAGCCCGCCAACAAGCGCGCCTGCACAAAGACTGGGCTGAAGCCGATCGTCTGCGTGCTCAAATTGCTACACTGGGTTGGACAGTGCAGGATACCCCTGCAGGACCAAAATTAATTCGAAGGGACACAGCAGAACAGTAGGTGGACCTGCTGTTTGTCCACCTTTGAAAGTGTGCACCCAAAAGTTATTGATCAGAGTAGGTCACGTTTGAAACGTGACCTACTGTGTGCTATCTTGGCAACAAGTTTTGCGTGGACACCTTTGAAACAACCCGCTGCAATTGTCTGACAAAAGAGGTAAAATAGCCTTCCAATTATCTGGAGGATGCTATGCGTGCAGTGGATATCATCATCAAGAAACGCGACCGACAGGAATTAACCCGACAGGAAATCGAATTTTTCATTCAAGGTTTCACGAGCGGCGAAATCCCCGACTATCAAGCCTCGGCCTGGGCCATGGCTGTCCTGCTCAACGGCATGACCCCCCAAGAAACCACCGACCTGACGCTGGCTATGGCCCATTCTGGCGCAGTGCTTGATCTTTCCGATGTCGTGGACATTGCTGTGGATAAACACTCGTCTGGCGGTGTCGGGGATAAAACGACGTTAACTGTCCTGCCGGTTGTCTCAGCCTGCGGCCTGCCGGTCGGCAAAATGTCGGGGCGCGGCCTGGGCTTTAGCGGCGGAACCCTGGATAAAATGGAATCCATCCCCGGCTACCGCGTGAATCTGACAACTGAAGAATTCAAACGCCAGTTGGGGGAAATTGGTATTGTCCTCACCGGTCAATCGCTAGACCTGGCGCCTGCCGACGGAAAACTCTATGCTTTACGCGATGTCACCGGCACAGTCCCGTCCATCCCCCTGATTGCGTCTTCCATCATGAGCAAAAAAATCGCTGCCGGTGCGCAAGCCATCCTCTTGGACGTCAAGACGGGCAATGGTGCTTTTATGGAAACAGTGGATGAAGCCCGCGAATTGGCCAATCTCATGGTTTCCATCGGGTCACTGGCCGGACGAGAAGTGGTTGCCCTGCTCTCAGACATGAACCAACCGTTAGGTTATGCCGTTGGTAACGCTCTAGAAGTGCGCGAGGCCATTGAAACCCTGCAAGGCAATGGCCCCGAAGATTTTCGCGAACACTGCCTGCATGTTTGCGCCCATATGCTGGTCCTTGGGCGACGTGCCGCCAACCTGGATGAAGGCCGCCACATGGCCACTACAGTCATTGCTAATGGACGCGCTCTGGACAAATTCCGTGAACTGGTCCGCGCTCAGGGTGGCGATGTCTCCTATGTGGACAACCCGGATCGCCTGCCACGCGCCAGGTATATAGAAGTTGTCCCTGCTCCTCGCAGCGGATGGCTGGCTGAGGTCCGGGCCAGAACCGTTGGGGAGGCGGCTGTTTCCCTCGGTGCAGGCCGCGCCAAAAAGGGTGATCCCATTGACCATGCGGTTGGCTTTGTCATCCACAAAAAAGTTGGGCAATGGGTGGAAAACGGAGAGCCGCTTTTCACCATCCATGCCAACCAACTCGATAAATTAGAAGAGGTGCGTCAAGTTGTCTTGGCAGCCCATTCCTTAAGTGAAACACGGCAAAATCCACTGCCTTTGTTTTATAATTGAAACATCAGTAATGCTTGCAAAAAAAGCAGGAATCGTGCATACTAATGTCAGGAGCGCGCCATGGCCAAAGTTTCCCTGCGAATTTATAACCGTGAAATTGAAAGCCTGATTGACCAGAATCAGTTTGATGAGGCCATTGCTCATTGCAAGCACATCCTCAAGACCTTTCCAAAACACATTGAAACTTACCGCCTGCTGGGCAAAGCCTTTCTAGAGTCCAAACGCTATCCAGATGCTGCTGAAATCTTCCAACGTGTCTTGCTGGCGGTACCTAACGATTTTGTATCGCACGTGGGTATGAGTATCATCCGCGACGATGAGGGCAAACTGGATGATGCTTTGTGGCACATGGAGCGCGCCTTTGAATGCCAACCCTCCAATGCAGCGGTACAGGCCGAATTACAACGCTTATATGGCCGCCGGGACGGCGTGGAACCGCCCAAAATCCGCATGACGCGCGGTGCCCTGGCACACATGTATGTCCAGGGGGAACTGTACCCACAAGCCATTGCCGAAATACGCAGTCTTCTGGCAGAAGACCCATCGCGGGCGGATATGCAGGTTTTGCTTGCCCTGGCTTACTTCCGCAATGGACAAAAAGTAGAAGCAACCGAACTGGCTTCATCGCTCTTGAAACGCTATGCTTACTGCCTGGATGCCAACCGCATTCTGGTAGAGGTGCTGCCAGGCACCGGCCTGGCCGAAAACACGCAGGTTTACCGCCACCGGGTCAATGAACTTGATCCCTACGCAGCCTTTGTCACCGGCTCGGTTTTCCAATCCGATAGCGTGCCAGATGCGGCAGTCAACCTGGAACGGCTGGACTATCGGCCTGGTCAGGCTGTAGATACAAGCACAGTCTGGCCAGCGTCGCTGGAAACGCAAATCGGCAGCCGTAAAGAACAAGAGATTCCCGACTGGCTGCAAAGCGCTGAGCCAGCCATCGAACCGCCGAAAGAATCACCGGCAAGCGACGATTCCATTCCCGATTTCATGCGCGCCGCCGGCTGGATTCCTGCCATCGATGCAGCAGTTGAATCTGAGGCCATTTTGGGCGAACCGCAAAGTGATGCTAGGGCTGAAGAAGCCCTGCCCGCCGAAGAAATCCCCGATTGGCTGAAAGCCATGGCCCCGACAGAGGATACCAGCGCACCAACAGCAGCAGAAACAGCCGCACCCACCCCTCAGGCGGAAGGACTCCCTGATTGGCTGGAAGGTCTCAAGCCGCCCGAGCCCCAAACGGAGCAAATGCCTATGACCGAAGAACAGGGAGAACTTCCAGACTGGCTGGCCGGCCAAAAAGAAGAAACAGCCCCCCCCACCCCCGTCCCCCCAACCGAACCGCAGGCTTCCATTGGCGACCTGGGAACAACCCAAGAAGAACAGGATGAGAGTTTTGCCTGGTTGGAGAACCTGGCTGCCCGTCAAGGCGCCCGGCAAGATGAACTGCTCACCGCGCCGGAAGAACGCCTGGAATCGGCCCCAGAATGGGTTCAGCAGGCAGCTGACCTAACCTCTGCAGCCTCCACGGTCGAGGAACCAACTGCCAGGCAAACAGAAGAGTGGCTCAAGGACCTGGAATTGCAAGAAGAATCCAATCTGCCGCCTGCTCCAACAGAAGGCGGCGAGGAAATCCCTGCCTCTGTGGACTCTACCAGCGCCTGGCTACGCAGCCTGGAAGAACAAGAGCAACCGTCTGCCCAGGTAGAAGCATCCTCAAGTGACGAAGACTTGCCAGACTGGCTACAAATGGCAAAGGAGGAACCGGTCGTAGAAAGCCCGGCCGCTGAGCCATTGCCGACCATGCCTGCCGAGAGTGAAGCGTTACCGGATTGGCTGCAAGAAATTGAGCGCCCAACTTCTCCACCATCCGAGGTCACCCCTGCTGAAGAAATTCCTGATTGGTTGCGCGCCGACCTGGAAGCAGAACCTGAACGTCAACCGACCAGCCCGGCCGAATGGCAGCCCGTAGAACCGCCCTTGCCTGTCTATACAGAACCAAAAACACAACCCATCCCCGAAGTACAAAAGGCCATTCCAACACCCTCCCTCGAGTCACCGCTCCCTCCACAGCCTGTGCCCGAACCCGTAAAAGAACTGGCTACCGAAATTCACACCGGCCATACCGGTACGCTATCTTCTGACCCAACCTTACGGGCTGCACAAGCGGCGCTGAAAGTCGGTGATATTCAGAGCGCAATGAACGAGTATGGCAAATTAATTAAGAAAGCCAGGTTGCTGGACGAGGTCATTTTTGACCTGCGGGAAGCCCTTTACCGTTTTCCGATAGATGTCTCAATCTGGCAGGCATTGGGTGATGCCTATATGCGCGCTAATCGCCTGCAAGATGCGCTGGATGCTTACACCAAAGCCGAAGAACTGTTGCGCTAACTGCCTGCATGGTAAAATCAAGCCTCAGGACTCATACGTCTTGAGGCTTTTTTGAGCCGATGGGGAAATCCCCCTCTATTTCACAAAAACATGGAGAAAAACTTTTATGGAACGAACGCTGGTACTTGTCAAGCCGGATGGAGTCCAGCGCGGGCTGATTGGTGAAGTAATGAGCCGTCTGGAACGGCGCGGCCTGCGCCTGGTAGCCGCTAAATTCATGCAAGTGAGTCAGGAATTAGCCGCCACGCATTACGCCATCCACCGGGGTAAACCTTTTTATGAAAGCCTCTTGCAATACATTACGTCTGCTCCAGTCATGGCAATGGTCTGGGAGGGACCGAATGCCATCGCTGCAGTACGCCAGACAATGGGTGCTACCCGCCCGACTGAGGCTGCACCTGGCTCCATCCGCCATGACTTTGCGCTGGAAGTGGGCCGTAACCTAACACATGCTTCCGATAGTCTTGAAAATGGGCAAAAAGAAATCGCCTTGTGGTTCAGAGATGAGGAATTGGTCAATTGGGAACGCGCCATAGACGGCTGGGTCTTTGAGCAATAGTACCGAATTACTTTCCTGCTTTTAAAGCAAGTGCGACGCATCTCAAAAAAGTGCGTCGCATTTTTTTGGGGGGAAAGCAGGTCAATTGCTATCGTTTGGCTCCTTGGCAGGGCTTTAAGATGTTTGCAACAACCTATTGCAAGCGCAGAAGCACCTTTCCGGCACTCCATAATTCTTCCAGCCGATAATAGTTACGCTGCTCAGGCGCAAACAGATGTACCACTACATCGCCAAAGTCCAATAACACCCAACCCTCGCGCGCCTGCCCCTCACGGGAGCCTTTTTTGCGGTGCTTTTTATGGATATCCTCAAGCACAGCGTCGGCCAGAGCATCCAACATTCGGTCGCTGGTACCGGTGCATAGGACAAAATAATCGGTAAAATCGGCAACATTCTGTAAATCCATCAACAGAATGTTCTCTCCCTTCTTTTCTTCCAGGGCATCAATAATACTGTGAGCAAGTTCAAGGGTATTCAGATAGCACCTCACAAATCTGTGCCCCCTAAAGGGGCTTCAAAAAGCAGCGTGTAGACTGCGCCTGTCGGCTTCAAATCACTGCAAAAAAGGCAAACCGAGGTCACTTGCGTCTGACCAATTAGGCCAATTTGTGTACTTTCCAAAAGCGCACGAATCTTCTGTTGGTCGGCAGGGCCAGTATGCTGACCAACACGCCCAACTGTCAGATGCGGAGAGAAAGGCCGTTCTTCTGATGCATACCCCAACCTAGCCGCGGCTTTTTCTATGTTGTGCTGCAAGGTCGTTAGGACAGATGGGGCCTGGATTCCCACCCAGATAACGCGCGCCCGTTTAGGGTTCGGAAAAGAACCGAGGCCGCTAATTTCTACAACAAAAGGTTCATGCCGTTCAGCCTCCGTCTTTAGCATCTGTTTCAATAGATCGAGGTTGGCAGGCGAAACATCTCCCAAAAATTTCAACGTCAGATGCAAATTTTGCGGCGGCACCCAGCGAATCAAGCGCGAATCCACTGCCTGCCGTAACGGCAGACATGCCTGATAAACAGCGTTTTGCAACGCCGTTGGCAATTCAATTGCAATAAAAGAGCGCAACACACTCATTCAATCAAGCCATCTCAGGCAGTTCCCCTACCAATCACATTCTCCACAGCCTTTTTGAGGTCCAAAAAACCAACTGGTTTGGTCATGTATAGAGAGGCCCCCGCATCCATGCCGGTTCGGATATCCGCAGGCATACTTTTGGCCGAAATTACAATGACCGGGATGGATGCCAAAGCAGGATCGCGGCGCATAAAACGCAATACTTCCAGCCCAGAGATGTCCGGCATCATCACATCCAGAAGCACCAAATCAGGACGTTGCTCTGCAATCAGTGCCATCGCCGGGGTGCTGCTATGCGTTTTGAGTACGCGGAAACCACTCACACGCATCATCTCCGCGAACATCTCGGCGGCATCAGGCTCATCTTCGACCACAATGACGGTCTTTTGTGAATCGGTCATCCTTTGCGGTGCTCCTATACAAATCTCAAAGTGTGATAAAAATAGCATAAGATACCAGAAATGGCAAGAGGGCCGATCCACCAATCTTGCAGCATTGGAGATGAAATGCGTACCATATTTTGGGATTATGAGAAAAACCTTCTGAAGATGATTGACCAGCGCCGCTTGCCAGGCGCGCTGGAAATTGTTGCCTGCCATACACATGCAGAGGTGGCCCGGGCGATTCGAGAGATGACCGTGCGCGGCGCGCCGGCGATTGGCGCGGCGGCGGCCTTTGGCATGGCGCTGGCAGCGTTCGAATCTCGCGCTCGTTCCGCTGCCGAACTCATGCTGGACCTGGAAACTGCCGCGCGCACCCTCAAAGCGGCCCGCCCGACGGCGGTCAACCTGGCCTGGGCAGTGGATCGGGTGCTGAAGGCTGCACGGGAGAAGGGTGAAGGAAGCGATCTTGAAGAAATGAGACGACTTGTGCTTGCCGAGGCCCAGCGCATTGCCGATGAGGATGTCGAAACCAATCGGCGTATGGCTGAACACGGCGCAGCCCTCATCGAAGATGGTGACACGATCATCCATCACTGCAACACCGGCGCGCTGGCGGTGGTGGATTGGGGCACGGCACTGGGCGTCATCCGCACGGCGCATGAACAGGGTAAGCAGGTCCACGTGCTGGTAGATGAGACCCGCCCGCGCCTGCAAGGAGCGCGGCTGACGGCCTGGGAATTGGAGCAATACGGCATTTCCTACGAAATCATCACCGATAGCATGGCCGGTTACTTCTTGAGCCGCGGCGAGGTGCAGAAAGTCCTCTTCGGCGCCGACCGCATCGCCGCCAACGGCGACGTGGCGAACAAAATCGGAACCTACATGCTCGCCCTGGCCGCGCACGATAACGGCGTGCCGGTCTATTCGGTGGCGCCGACCTCCACGATCGACCTCTCCACGCCAGACGGCGCTCACATTCCCATCGAGGAGCGTGACCCACAGGAAGTGCTGGGCCTGCAATTTCAGGGGGAGCGCGTTGCACCGGTGGGAGCGAAAGCCCGCAACCCGGCCTTTGATGTGACGCCTGCCCGTCTCATCACGGCCATTGTGACTGAGAATGGCATAGCCTATCCGCCTTTCGAGGAAACCTTGAAGGACATTGTGCGCGTTTAAAAGTAGTAGTGGTAGTAGGTCACGTTTGAAACGTGACCTACTGTTCTTTTGCGTGGACACAAGCATGACTCATTCTTTGACAATCTGCCCTACTCGTGTTAAACTACCTGCGCTTTCAGTGGCGCTCTCAGGCGAGAGCGCCTTTTCCTGCGTGACCGGTTCGTGCCGCGCTGGACAAATCTTACTTGAAGAAGAGTGCGAGAAATGGACATTCTCCTCACCGGCTCTGTAGCCTATGATTACCTGATGACCTTTCCAGGCCTGTTCAAGGAACAGATTCTGCCCGAACGGCTGGAAAAAATCAGCCTGTCGTTCCTGGTCGATTCGATGTCCCGCCAGCGCGGCGGGGTGGCGCCCAACATCGCCTATACCATGGCGCTCCTGGGCGAACGGCCGCGCGTCATGGCGACCGTCGGCGAGGATTTTCAAGAGTACCGCGCCTTTCTGGATTCGGTCGGGGTGGATACCTCGCTGATGGAGGTCGTGCCGGGCCTGTTCACCGCCTCGTTTTTTGCCACCACCGACCGCGCCAGCGCCCAGATCGCCTCGTTCTACCCGGGGGCGATGGGCGCGGCGGCGCGGCAGAGCCTGCTCGAGGTCCGGCCGCGCCCCGACCTGGTGGTGGTCTCGCCCAACGCGCCGGATGCGATGACGAAGTTCGCCGCCGAGTGCCGTCAGAGCGGCATTCCCTATCTGTATGATCCCTCCCAGCAAATTCTGCGCCTGGAAGGCCACGAACTGGCGCGCGATATGGACGGGGCGCAGTTCCTCTTCGTCAACGATTACGAGTTCGGCCTGATTTGCAAGAAGACCGGCTGGGACCTGGGAAAGATTCTCCAGCATGTCCGGGTGCTGGTGGTGACGCGCGGCAAGGACGGTGCCGACCTCTACACCGACGGCGAACAGGTCTTCATCCCGACCGTGCCGGAGCGGGAGATTGTGGACCCGACCGGCGTGGGTGACGCCTTCCGCGGCGGTTTCCTGGCCGGCTATGCGCGCGGCTTCGACTGGAAACTGTGCGGCGAGATCGGCGCCCTGGCGGCGGTCTACTGCCTGGAGCAGAAGGGACCGCAGGCGCACTCGTACACGCGGGAAGAATTCGTGGCCCGTTTCCGCCAGCATTTCGACGACCAGGGTAAACTGGACGCGATTCTGTAGGGCGGAATTTTCACCTGCCAAGTCATCATTATGGCGGGCTAGAGTCCCGCCCTACGAAACAAGGAGTGAACATGAGCAATTACGACATCAAAGATATTAACCTGGCCGAAGGCGGCGTGCGGCGCATTGAATGGGCCGAGCGCGAGATGCCCGTCCTGCGCTCGATTCGCGAGCGCTTCGAGCGGGAGAAGCCGCTCAAGGGCGTGCGTCTTTCGGCCTGCCTGCACGTGACGACCGAAACGGCCAACCTGGCGCGCACGCTGGTGGCCGGCGGCGCCGACCTGGTGTTGACCGCCTCCAATCCGCTTTCCACGCAGGATGACGTGGCCGCCGCGCTGGTCAACCGTTACGAGGTGCCGACCTTTGCCATCAAGGGCGAGGACAACGCCACTTACTACAAGCACATTGCTGCCGCCCTCGACCACAAGCCGCACATGACGATGGACGACGGCGCCGATCTGGTCAGCACCCTGCATAAGGAGCGCCGCGAACTGCTGCCCAACGTCATCGGCGGGACGGAGGAAACGACCACCGGCGTCATCCGTCTGCGAGCCATGGCTGCGGATGGGATGCTCAATTTCCCGGTCATCGCCGTCAACGATGCCATGACCAAACATTTCTTCGACAACCGCTACGGCACGGGGCAGTCCACCATTGACGGCATCATCCGCGCCACCAATGTCCTGCTGGCGGGCAAGCGCTTCGTCGTCGCCGGTTACGGCTGGTGCGGACGCGGCCTGGCGATGCGGGCGCGCGGCATGGGCGCGCTGGTCATCGTGACCGAGGTGGATCCGCTCAAGGCGCTCGAAGCGGTCATGGACGGCTACGAAGTGATGCCAATGGAGGAAGCCGCCAAAATCGGCGACATCTTCTGCACCGTCACCGGCGATATCAACGTCATTGACCGGCACCACTTCGAGGTCATGAAAGACGGGGCAATTGTCGCCAACTCCGGCCACTTCAACGTGGAAATCAACATCCCGGCCCTGGCGCAGATGGCAAAGGGCGAACCGCGGCTGGTGCGCCCGTTTGTCGAGCAATATGAACTGCCCGATGGCCGCAAGATCAACATCCTTGGGGAGGGGCGTCTCATCAACCTGGCCTCTGCCGAAGGCCACCCGGCCTCGGTGATGGACATGTCCTTTGCCAACCAGGCGCTGGCAGCAGAGTACATGGTCAAGAACGCCGATAAACTGGAGAAGAAGGTGTATTCGGTGCCGGCAGAAATTGACGCCGAAATCGCCCGCCTGAAACTGGCCGCGATGGGCGTGCAGATTGACACGCTGACCGAAGAGCAGATTCGCTACTTGAATTCGTGGGAAGAGGGAACGTAGGATTGAGGATTGAAGATTGTGGATTGAGGATTGAGGATTGAGGATTGAGGATTGTGGATTGAGGATTAAAGATTGAGGATTGAGGATTGAGGATTAAAGATTGAGGATTGAGGATTAAAGATTGAGGATTGAGGATTGAGGATTGTGGATTGAGGATTGTGGATTGAGGATTGTGGATTGGCCTCGCGGGCGGAAGTTCGCGAGGCTGTTTTAATCAAATGCGTGACAATTGTCTATATGGTCGCATACAATTGCCTATTTTCAAAACAACACAAGGACAATATTATATTTTTAAGGATAATTACTACCTTAAAATAATAATTCGTACCGTCAACGAACCGCGTCGATAAGAGCACGTATTGTGGAAAATCACAAGAAAAAACTCTTGTCAGAAAGCGGCACATTGGGCTTTGCCATCCTAAATTAAGGGATGGAGGGGCAAAGCAAATGACCATTGCAGACGTCTCGACCAATACAGGCAAGCAATGGTCACAAGTCGCCAAAATGCCTAGCAGGGGGAATGAACATAGCATGCCGGCGGCTCAGCCTCTTGAGCAGGAAGAATGGGCTAAAAACCGTTCTTCCTGCTTATTTTTCACAAAGGCTCCTTTGATGGGATTCCTGGCCGGCGAGGATACTGACGCGGAGTAGCAGCAATTTTATCGGCCAGCACCAGGAAACGGTCTTCAGCCACACCAGGCAAGTGTACAGGCATAATCTGCCGCATCCGTCCGCCAAGGATTTTCATCGCGCCTTCAGCCGCGTGGGCTTCTGCCGGTCCGCTTTCGCCTTTCTGTGCCAGCATAGTCCCACCCACCTTGATTAATGGGAGCAAATACTCACACAACACTCGTAAGCGGGCTACTGCACGGGCCACTCCCCAGTCATACTGCTCGCGATATTGCTGCATCTGACCCAATTCCTCAGCACGCGCTTTAACCACATCCACGCCTTCAATGCCAAGTTTCTCGATGATATACTGACAAAACTTAACCTTCTTTCCCACCGACTCAACCAAAGTCACCTGCATCGAAGGATAGAGGATTTTTAGCGGCAACCCCGGGAATCCCGCCCCTGTACCTACGTCAATCAAACGGGCAGGCGGGTTAGCCTTCCAGGCAAGCACACATGAGAACGAATCCAGAAAATGCTTGGTACGAATACCATCCAAATCCCGAATAGCCGTCAGGTTAAACTTCTCGTTCCAGGCCAGCAATTCGCGTTCGTAAGTCATCAACGCAATGATTTGCCGTCCTGTCAGGTGAATGCCAAAAAGGCTCTGTGCATCGCGGGCCAATTTTTCCATGATATAGAATTATAAAACAAGTCGGGGCAGATATGCCTACCCCGACTTTCCCATTAGATTCCCAATTCTACTTTTGCTCAACCGGCGGCTCAGAGATGTGCGTTTTCCTGCGCGGGAAGAGAAACCGCCAGACGAAACGGAAAAGTTTCCACAAGGCCCACAGCAGCAACAGAATAATCAGGCTAATCGGGATAACGGCAATCACCAGCCAGATGATGAAACGCACAAACCCCTGGACAAAGTTTATCAAAGTTTGTACCGCATCGCGCGCAGTACCTTGCAGCCGCCAGCCGCCAATCTCAAGCGGTTGGACCTTTTCCTGAGCAATAATCGTCAGGTTGATCGCCGAAAGAGCCGCGGCTTCTTCATAGTACTGCATTTGCCCTTTGATGAGTTCAATCTGCTCGCGATAATACATCATCTGATTGAAGACATCCAACACCTCTTCAGGCGAGGTTTTTTCCTCCAGGATGGTGCGTAACTGTTCCTCTGCATCCTCATAGGTGCGCAAGCGAGACTTGAGGTCCACGTATTCCTTCGTCACATCTTGGCCGGAACGATTCTCCGTCCGGACCTCAACCGTGTCCGATTTTATCTCTGTGAGTGCCTCTTCCAAGCTCTCTGCCGGAACACGGATGGTCATTGAAGCCTCTGGAACTGGCACGCCGTTATCCGTATAAGACTGGTAGATGTTGGAAGAAACCACAAAGCCTCCCATCGTCTTGGCCAGAGCCGCCACAGCCTCCACCTTTGCTTTCGGATCAGCGACAACGATGGTCAGGTCAACATTCTGGATGACCAAACGTTCTTGAGAAGGTTGTTGCAGGGTATAGGCTTCACTTCCGGCCCCGCCACCATAGGCAGCGGATCTTTCCTGAGGAGCAGCAGGAGCCTCCACAAACATTGGCTGTACACCTTCCGCGGGCAGGGGAGCAGTTGCTTTTGGAGAGGCAGCACAAGCCGTCAGGAAGATAAGCATCAGCGCTAAAGCAAACAGGTTGTATTTCATTGTTCTCATCCTTTCTCAAAAAAGCCATCTGTTACAAATGAGACGTAAGGTGCAAATAAATAGTTCCAAACTCATCTTACGTCTTTTCGTGCTTAAAGACAACCACCTTAAACGGTAAATTCAACCAGTTGTTGCTTTGCGGTAAAAGCGATACCGTTTGTAAATTTTTGCTCCCAGGCGGTGCGCCAGCGGCCAGGTATCGGGGTTATCCTCGCCGGTCAAAGAAAGATCCGCCCATTGGTAACCTTTAGAAACAGCGCGTTTGAGCATTTCATCAAAGAGCAAAATGCTCACGCCTGTATCCCAATACTCGGGCGGGACAACCACACTCTTGATAGCAATGCTTTTCGGCGTGTACCGGCTCCAGTACAACAAGCGAAGATAATCCCACGGGTAACGCAATCCATTCACATGAATAAATATCTCATTCAGGTTGGGGATAGCCGGGAACCAGCCGGCTGGCTTTCCGTCCACTTCCGCAAACAGGACCAGTTCTGGGTCAACTACCTTCACCATTGGCAATACCATGGCCTCAATTGCCGCTCGGGTGTAAGGTGTGAAACCCGGCATATGTGCCAGGGAACGGTTCTGCAGATCCACAATGCGCTCAATTTCAGCCTCCATATCGTCAAGGTTGGCACCGCGCACGCGAATAGATTTACGCGTGCGCACCTTTTCTGCCAAACGACTTAAACGCTGCAGTTCCGGGCGGGTAGGATCCAGGCTTATCAGATAAGCCAATCCGTCTCCTCCTGTTTTATTGAAGCCATAGCGCTCAAAGAATTCTGCATAGTAAGGAGGATTGTAACCACAATAGACGGCTGCAGGCCGGTCACGTCCCTCAATCAAAATGCCGCGTGATTCCTCCCGGTCTAAATTGTAGGTGCCATGCAAAGACAAAAGATTGCGCTGACGCGCCCACGCTTCCGCTTGTCGGAAAAGCGCCTCGGCCACAGCATAATCTTCCACACATTCAAAGAAGCCAATCAAACATTCTCCATAGCCGCGCGCGCGGGTAGCAGCACAGTCCTCGGCACACGAAATTGTGCCAACCGGCTTACCACCTCGCCAGGCAATGAAAAGGTCTGCATAGCCATCTTGAAAGAACTTACCGCGTTTGGGGTCAATCATCCTGGCACGCTCTGGCAGGAGCGGTGGAACCCATAACGGATCGCGGCGATAGATACGCCATGGGAAAGTCAGAAAAACACGGCGTTCGCGCTGGGTGCAGACGGGGGTAATGGCAATCTCGGACATAGAAATCAGAGGGAGATAAAGAGCAGCGCCGCCAAGGCAGAAACAATCCCAATCCATTGCGTAGAAACAATGCGCTCTTTGAGAACCAACCAGGCCAGGCCAATGGTTGCTGCAGGATAAAGCGAACTTATCACCGCCGCCACGTCCATCCGTCCAAACTGGTCGGAAAGGATGTAAAAAGTATTCCCGCCAATATCTAAAATTGCATTCAAGAAGATAAGCGGCATCGCCGCCCGGCCTGGCTTCCAATCCTGGCGGCTGGCAAACAAAAACAATAGCAAAATCAAGGAACCGCCGCTGCGGGATGACACAAGTGGCCAGATAACACTACTTTGGTTGCCTTGATGAATCAGGATAAAGTACAATCCAAAACCAACACCAGCCAGCATCGGCAACCATAAGCCCGCAAGGTTAAAACCCGCCTGTACGGCGCCTGCCGGCGGTTTTGAGATAAACCAAATTGCTACCAATGCCAATCCGAAACCAACAAATGTCGGCCATCCAGGTATCCCCTCAATAAAGGAACCAACTACCGCAGGGAGTAAAGCCGCCATCAGGGCCGAGACCGGCACGGCCAGGCTCATCTTCCCTTCGGCCAGAGCGCGATAAAGCAAGACTAACCCCAACGAGCCGATCGCACCGGCCGAGGCGCACCACAGCCAGGACACCCAACCAAAAAACGGCTCCTTCAAGAGCACCACAACGGTAACCAGAATAAAAAGACCAATTACTTCAGCAATAAGCACGACCCGAAAGGCGCTGGAACGGCGACTGGCCAGACCGCCTGCAAAATCTGCCGATCCCCATACCAGAGCAGACATCAAACCGAAAAAGATAGAGAGCAATGTCGTCTCCTTGTTCGTCAAAGGTTAGATTTTTCCAGCGGCACGCGCCCGCGCCAACACATTCTGAGCCGCTTTGAATAAAGGCATATCCACCATTATTCCGTCCAGAGCATAAGCCCCTTTGCCCTGGGCCAGATTGGCTTCAAAAGTCTCTACAATCCGCAAAGCATGGGCAATGGCCGCTTCATCTGGCGTAAAGGCTTCCTGGACAGGAGCAATCTGATTGGGGTGAATAGTCTGCTTACCCGAAAAGCCCAAACGCGCTCCGGCTTCGGCTTCACGCCGCAGACCTTCAATATCGCGAAAGTCAACATAGACCATGTCAATAGCCTGTAAAGCATTGGCAGCACAAGCCACCAATACAGCCGACCGAGCATACAATACCTCCGTTGCTTCAGGTGTACGCGTAGCGCCAATGCTGGCGGCAAAGTCTTCTGCACCAAAAATAATGGCTTCCAAACGCGAATCGGAACTGGCAATTTCTTTCAAATTCAATATGCCGGTGGCCGTTTCAACGCCAATCAACATGCGAATTTTACCTATTGGCAAACCAGAATGCTGCTCATAGATACGAATGCGTTCACTGACCCATTTCACTTGCTCAGGAGTCTCTACCTTTGGTACAACAATCGTATCCGGACCTGAGGCGAGGGCCGCTGATAGATCTTCTTCCTCCCAACCCGAACCGATGCTGTTAATGCGAATGCAGCGTTCAGAGTCTCCAAAGTCCAGTTCACGCATGGCCTGAGCAATCACTGCTCGCGCTTCCTGTTTTCGACTGGCGGCTACGCCATCTTCCAAATCCATGCAAATACAATCTACGCCTAAGGTAACCGCCTTTTCAATTTTGCGCCGGTCATTCCCCGGCATATAAAGCAATGCTCGTCGAGAGTGCATGAGACTACATCCTCCAGGCACAAATTATTGCTTGATTTGCTCAATCTTCAGCCGCGCTGGCTACTTCCTCTGGAGAAAATACCACTTCTTCCTTGCCCATGAGTTTCTCTTTCACCTTGGCCACAATCAGACGCAGATGGCCAGCATGCGCCACGTAGTCCAAATCATCTGCCGGAACAGTCAATACGGGACAGAGCGAAAAACCAGAAATCCAACTTTCATATAGGTTGTTCAGGCTGGACAGGTAATCGGGCGCAATCGTCTGTTCATAAGCCCGCCCTCGCTTTGCAATCCGGGTGAGCAGCGTTTGCACAGTAGCACGCAGGTAAATCACCAGATCGGGCGGTGGCAGGAACTCAATCACAGTTTCATACAACTGGCGATACGTGCGATAATCGCGCGGCTGGATGTGACCCTGCAGGTAGAGGTTACAGGCAAACACCTCTGCATCTTCATATACCGATCGATCTTGAACCACTGAGTTGGGATGTTTTGCCAACCCATGATGCGAGCGCAGGCGGTGAGCAAGGAAAAAAACTTGCGAATGAAACGACCAGGCATCCATATCTGCATAAAAGTCGGCCAAATAAGGATTTTCAGCAACAGGTTCATAGAAGGGTTGCCACCCCAATGCAGCCGACAGTTTTTCCACAAGTGTTGATTTTCCGACCCCAATATTTCCAGCAACGGCAATGAATTTTTTCACCTACCCCTCCCAATGACAATTTGATAGATGCCCGACAAAAATTTTCTGTCGGGCATCCAAAAATCGGCTGCTAGGGAATTTCCCCAGCAAGTTCTTTGTCAATCACATTTTTGAAAATTTCCAGCGGCTGAGCGCCAACAATAGCCAGACCATTTATAAAGAAAGTAGGCGTGCCGTTGACCCCCAGGTTTTCGGCAAAAGCCGCATCCTTTTCTATAAACTCTTTGTAGCGTTCCTCGCTAAGACATTGCTGGAAGGCTTCCATATCTAGCCCTAGATTCGCCGCGTATTTCAAGTAAGTTTCCCGCCCCAGTGGACTATCGCCAAAGAGGGCATCATGAAAGGCCCAATAGGCATCCTGTTCACCAGCGCACATGGCAGCCTGAGCAGCCGGCAGAGCCTCTGGATGGAAACCAAGAGGCAGATTGCGAATGACAAGGCGAATCTGGTCAGGATAGGCCTTCATCAAATCCTCGTACACCTCGTCATGCCAGCGCTTACAATACGGGCATTGATAATCGCTGAACTCTACAATGGTAATGGGGGCATCTGCCGGGCCGATGCTGGGAAAGCCCTGGGTTGGAATGTCGTAACGTTTGACCGCTTGTGTAGGCGCAGGGATGGCATCTTCTACTTCCCCAGAGGGTTGGACAACAACCGCCCGGTCAGAAACGTTCCTGCCCCAGGCAATATATCCTACCAGTAAACCGGCTGCAAAAGCCAAAACGACCAACACAGCATAAAAATGGCTGAGTTTGAATGTAACAACACTTTCAGGCTTTAAGGGGGGATCAGAAATTGTTTTCATACAGGAAATTATATCAGAAGCGCGTATGTTTGCGGGCAACGAGCAAGCCTGTCGTCCAGGAAACTATCCGGTTCGGCGCGCCAGGATACGGTTCCGAAAAGAGACTGCGGCTTTGCGCAAAGGAGAAAGGCGCAAAGCCAGCAAAAGGACAAGCATTGCCCCATAGACCAGCGGCTGCAACACGTCCCCTTGCAAACGTAAGAAATCGCCCTTACGCGCCCAGCCAAAATGCAAGATGACCAGCGGCGCAATCAGATAAACCAGCCGATGCAACCGTTTCCAGTTCTTGCGTAAGCGCTTAACCCAAATATCAAATGAGGTGATTGCCAGCGGAATAAGCAAGAAAAAAGATAAAGCACCCACCAGGATAAACCGCTTTTCAAAGACAGCATTCAGAATCAAATGCCAGTCTAAACCATAATCCAGGTCCAGGAAAACCAGCACATGCAAACAGGCATAGAGAAAGGCATATAGCCCCAAGGCTCGACGACGCAAGAGCAACTCGCGCCAGCCAAACAATGTATTAAGTGGTGTACAAGATAGTGATAGCAACAAAAGCGTAACCGCGGTACGACCAGTACGCTGCTCAAGGCTTTGAATAGGATTGGGGCCCAGGCTGCCAGTGACCAAATCAAAAATTAAACGCATGAGAGGGAAAACAGCGCCCACATGCATCGCCGCTTGAAGCGGGGTGAGACGAAATCTATTCATCATCAATAGTATACGCTCAAGTCCATGCCTTCATACAAGTGTGCCACTTCCTCAGCATAACCATTGAACATGAGCGTTTCACGGCGCGAAAGTTCGCCAATGCGGCGTTCCGTAGCCTGCGACCAGCGCGGATGGTCCACCTGTGGGTTGACATTTGCATAAAAGCCGTATTCGTTAGGCGCAGCACTTGACCAGAGTGTAGAAGGCTGCTCGGCCACCAGTTCAATTTTGACCACCGATTTAATGGACTTGAATCCATATTTCCACGGCACTACCAGCCGGATAGGCGCGCCATTCTGGGCAGGCATGGGTTCGCCATACAAGCCGGTTGCCAGCAAAGTCAGATCGTGCATGGCCTCATCTAACCGTAAGCCTTCCTGGTACGGCCAGGCATACCAGGGTTGTTTCAGGCCGGGCATTTGCTCCGGGTCAAAGAGCGTCTCAAAGCGCACATACCTTGCATTGCTGGTTGGCTCCACCTCACGTAATAGGCTGGCAAGCGGAAAACCATTCCACGGGATAACCATACTCCACGCCTCAACACACCGCAGACGATAAATGCGCTCTTCCTGTGGGAACAGACGCAGCAAATCCTCCATCCCAAACGTGCGCGGACGGTTTACCAGCCCATAGACTTCCAGTGTCCAGGGGGAGGTGCGGAAATTTTCGGCCAGCCGCGCCACAGCAGCCTTGTCGGTACTGAACTCGTAGAAATTGTTGTAGTGGGTAATATCTTGATACGAATTGACAGGATTGCCCATCTCATCCTTTTTGACAACACCCTGCGGCTCATTTGCCGGACCTGCGGCCTGATCAACATCATCCGGCAGAATACCACAAGCCGAAAGCAAAGACGCGCCCGCCAGCGCACCAAGCCCCTTGAGAAACTCGCGCCGTGAGAGATACATGTGCCTGGGCGTAATTTCAGAAGATTGAACAGGAACAGACTTGAAATTTTTGGTCATCAGAATACCCTTAAAACAAAGATAAAAAAGGTGAACAATCTCATAATATTTTAGATGAGAATGATGATATAAAAGTGACAGAGGGCTGAGAAAAGGCTTAAAAATTGCCCTGTAGTTCTATATCACCTACCCCCTACCAACCCCTGATCAAAATCTTCAGGACGAGGGGTGGATTCAGTCTGCAGAAATGGGGTCGGCGTGTCTGCAACCGGCAGTATTGCTTTTCGTTCGGTTTCCACCCACAGAGATTGGCCATCACTTGCAAGGTGAATCCAGCCATTCAAATCTGTACGCAGAAGATGGTAATCCATCAGGTTTTCAAGAGTCGCTTTGTCAGGTTGCCCATAGGGGTCGTCGGCAGCCACGCTGATAATCACCACCTGCGGATTGAGGGCTGCAATCCATTCTGGCGGATTAGCCGGAGCATACCCGCGCTCGGCCAATAGAAGCGCCGAGACCGGTCCAACTGCACGGCCAGAATCCAACATTTCAATTTGGTCAAAATCCAGGCCGCAGGGTAAAAGCACGCGGAACTGCTCCCATTCCAACAGCAAGGTAGCCCCACGCGGCCCAACGGCTAGAACGCGAATTCGGGCACCCTGTCCCAAGTCTAGTGTTTGACCGGCTTCTGCCTGGGTGACCGGCACTGCCTTCTCGGTCAGCCAGCGGTCCAGGTTGCGTGCCGCGTAGGAGGCCTGTGGGTTACCGGCCCAAAGCACATGCCGAGGGGGAAAACGCTCCAGGACGCGCGGTAAGGCCGCAACTTGTTCTTCCTGAGTCGAAGCAACCACCAACCAATCCAGGCGTCGGTCAAAGGGAGACAGACGACGTCCCAGTCCATCAGAAAGCAGGGAGGGGCTAGGCCCGCCGTTAATGAGCACATTGCGGCCCGAAGGCGTTTGAACCAATATGGCATCACCAGAGCCAACCTCCAGAAAAATCACGTGCACTTTGCCATCAGGCGCAGCAAACGCATGCCGCCAAACCAGAAAAGTCAGCAAGGTCAGTGAGGTCAGCACAGCCGCAGGACTCAGGGCGAGGCGAAGCCTGTCTAAATGGGAACGGCCAAAGGTCCAGAAAAGAAGCGCAGCATAAAACAGGATAACGAACCACAGGCTGGCATTTCCCAGCACAATGACGCCATTTGGCATCTGATGAAAAAATTCAACCATCCGGATGGTATAGGCGCTGAATGGCCAAGCGGCCAAAGCCACCATCTGACCCAGCGGCAATGAGACCAGGCTGGTCAAGAGCGCCAGTCCGCTGACAATCATGACGGGCGGCTGAACCGGCAAGATAAAAGGATTGGCAATCAGGGCAATCAGCGAAATACGCTTGAAATGGTACGTCATAACAGGCAAGGTGGTCAGTTGCGCTGCCAGTGTGAAGAGGAAATATTCCCCTACCCCTGCGGCAATGCGGCGGGCCATACTTGGTTCAAAATGCCTGGTCATAAGAGCAACAAACCAGTCTTGCATGGGCTGAGCATAAAGTATCAAGCCAAGTGTGGCCCCAAAAGAAAGTTGAAAGCCAACATCGCCCAGCACAAGCGGATTCCAGGCAGCCATCAGCGCGCCGGTAAAAGTCAGGGTGTTCAGCCCATCTTGCCGGCGGCCTATCTGCCGGGCAAAAAGCGAAAAGGTTCCCATAATCGCGGCACGGACTACCGCTGCATCAGCCCCAACAAGAATGGTGTAAATGACAATACCCAGGACTGCCGTCAACGCGCCGCGCCGCTGTCCAAGCAGACGGCCAAAAAGCGAAAAGAACAACCCTGCAATAATCGCGATATTGAAGCCGGAGATAGCAATAATATGCGCCGTGCCGGTATCTTTGAATGCTTGTTGTAAACCAGGCGGCAGGCCATTATCTACGCCCAGCAAAATGCCGGCCAGCAGGGAGGCCTCTGGATCAGGAAAAATGCGATAAATGTTTTCCAGTGCCCGCGACTTCAGGGCATATACCACCGTCATCAGGGCATTTCCACCTCGGCCAGGCAAACGCGTTGCCTCAGCATTCGTCATCAGGCTGTGAATGCCATAACGGGCCAGATAGTCACGGTAAGAAAACTCCTCGTTTTCCGAAGGGGTTTTCAGGCTGCCGCGCAGGCGCAAACGGTCGCCGTACCGATAATTTTCATTGGCCGGCAAGCGCGCCAAGAGCAAGCCAGAGACAGGGAGCGGTTCCGGGTTGCCTGTGTCCACGCTCTCCACCTGCAGACGCAGATTCTGGTAGGTATCGCGCACATCGGGCGGCTCAATCAACACACCTGTAACCAGCGTCTCATAATCCCGGTCGTTGTACCACGCAATAAAAGCGGGGGTAATTTCGGGTATGTTCATCTGATAGCGCGCCGCCCCCAGAAAAAATGCGGTCAGCATAAAAAGAGGCAGGGAAAAGCGACTCCTGTGTTGTGTCAGACGCCGGGAAAAAATGTAAGCGACCAATCCTGCGAGCAAACACACTCCCCCAAGGATAAGCCACCCAGTCGCAGAATAGGTCACTTGCACTGCTATCAAAATGCCGGCGAGAAAAGCCAGTGAAAGCCAGAACAAGGGAAAGGTTTGCACAGCCTGATTGTACAGCAAAAATTGCCCTGCCAGGAACAGCAGAGCAATTTTAAGCAAACATTTACTGCTGAATTGAGTTTACTTCAGGTATTTTTCGATGCCGGGGATTTTGACCAGTTTGCCAAAATCGCTATCCCAAAGTTCCAAAAAGCGGCTGAAATTCGTCTTATCGTAATCGCCCGAATACCAGGCCTCGACAAAGAAATCGGCATCTTTGTCACAGTAATAGCGAGAAACTCCTGCATTGGCATTGGCCGTGTTGATAAACTCAAGGTATCCAGCCCGATCGCGTTTGGCCGCATCGTTACAACCGTAAATCGCCGTAACCAAAGCGCCTTCCGTGAAAACTTTGAGCATCATATTCGGCTTATTAGGGTGGCGGGCAAAAATGGTCTTGTCCTGCAGGTTGACATCATAACCCAGAAAGCGCAGGTGATTACTCATCTGCTCACGATTCTGGTCAAGGGTGGGGGTGGTCATAGTTCCTCCTGAAAATATATTAAGATTCGGTTTCATTAGTGAAACGGTTATTACAGATTGTCACCCCATACCTGACAGGCTATAATAGCCGCCTCTTATGTTGCATTACTATGTTGATTATATTACAAAAACTAAAATGCAACTCATGCACTTTGCAGCAAATTTATCCCAGCATTCCATGATAGACTAGGACTATGACAGATTTTCATTGCGGTTTCGTGGCGGTTATTGGCCGACCAAACGTTGGAAAATCAACGCTCATCAACACTTTGCTTGGTCAAAAAGTAGCGGCGGTTTCACCGCGCCCGCAAACGACCCGCCGTTCCCAATTGGGCATTCTCACCACAGATTCGGCACAAGTGATATTTGTTGATACGCCCGGTTTACATATACCACGTCACAAACTAGGCAAGGTGTTAAACCAAACTGCAGAGGAAGCCCTGAAAGAAGTGGACAGCATCCTCTGGCTGGTGGACGCTTCCACGGATCCGACCGATGAGGACCGGATGATTGCATCCCTTCTGTCCAGCCTGGCGGTTCGGACTCCGCTCGTGCTGGCGCTGAACAAAGCAGACCTGGTCCAGGCCCAGGCATTGGAGGCGCGTCTCCGGCTATACCAGGCACTGGTCTCGCGTGAGGTCTTGGCTCTATGTATCTCAGCCACAACCGGTTCAGGGTTGGATAGTTTGCTCTCTGCCTTAATCGAACGTTTACCTGTACGCCCGGCAGAATTCCCTGAAGAGCAAATCACCGACCTGTATGAGCGCGAAATCGCCGCCGACCTGATTCGGGAAGCCTGCCTGTTGCACTTACGCGATGAGGTGCCGCATTGCATTGCAGTACGTATCGATCAGTTCAGCGAGCGTGAAAACGGCAACGCCTATATTGCTGCCACCTTGTTTGTTGAGCGCGAGTCACAAAAGGGCATTGTCATCGGACAAGGCGGAATGATGCTCAAGAAAATTGGCTCAACCGCCCGGCAAGAAATTGAAGCCATGAGCGGGCGCAAAGTGTTCCTTGCCCTGCGTGTTAAAGTCTTAGAAGGCTGGCGCAACAAAGAAGAATTGCTCAAACGTTTTGGTTACCGCTTAAAGAGGACGTAATGGCCTTCATTTTTCTTGGACTATCTTTCGTCTTTGCAATCCTGAACTGGATTGCCGTATATGACGCCTATAAGGTCAACCGGCCGCTGGAAATTATTGCTAAACCAGGCATGATTATCTGCCTGTTACTCTATTTCCTGACAGCACGCAGCCAGGCACCTGTCCTAACCTGGTTTGGATTGGGCCTCCTCTTTTCGGCAGCAGGCGATATCTTTTTGCTTTTGCCGGGCAACTGGCTGATGGCTGGCTTATTTGCTTTCCTGATCACACACATTTGCTACATCATCGGCTTCAATACCCCTTTACCACAACTGACATCCTGGAGTCTGCTTTTTGCGCTTACCTATGCGCTAACGGCTACACGTGTCTATCGACGCATTGCCGCCGCCCTGACCGGGAAAGGCCTCCGGCATCTCAAAACACCGGTATTGGCGTATATCGTTGCTATCACTCTGATGCTGCTTTCGGCCACCCTGACTCTTTCGCGCCCCAACTGGAAAGCCGGCCCGGCAGCAATGGTCTTTTTGGGAGCCGGGCTATTTTTCTTCTCGGATATCAATCAGGCGCTCTACCGTTTCGAAGCCCCAACGCGACGCGGGCGTTTCCTCATCATGCTTACTTACCAATTGGGCCAAATCAGCCTTGTCACAGGAGCCATTCTACAATTTCAGTAATATCACCCAAACAACCGCCAGACTCACCTCGAGCAAATAACGAAACCAATTATTTTTTGCTATAATGGACTTGCATATCATTCCTATCATTAGGACATTTCAGAATAGTTCTGTATACACAGAGAAGGAGATAAAGAATGTACCGACTCAGCGCGATTGAAGGTATCGGACCCGCCTATCAGGAAAAGTTAAAAAAGGCCGGCATTGGCTCGGCCGACGCCTTGTTGAAACAAGGTGCAACCGCCAAAGACCGTGAAGAACTTGAGAAGGCCACCGGCATTAGCAGCAAACTAATCCTGGAGTGGGTCAATCATGCCGACCTATTCCGCATCAAGGGGATTGGACCTGAATTTGCCGACTTGCTCGAGGAGGCCGGGGTAGACACGGTAGCCGAACTGGCGCAACGCAAAGCCGAAAATTTACACAAATCCATGCTGGAAATAAACGCCGCTAAAAACTTGGTCAACCGCACACCATCACTGGAAAACGTCAAAGACTGGATTGAACAGGCCAAAAAACTTCCTCGCGTGGTCCAGTACTAACCGGCAAGTCCCCCTAAGAAAAAATCGCTCAGACACCCGGCTCATTGTCCGGGTGTCTGAGTTTTAATCAACCTGCTGGCTGCTGTTGCGTGATGCAGTGAATATTTCCGCCCCCAAGCAGAATCTCTCGCGCCGGCACCCCAATTACTGCCCGTTCAGGCAAAGCGGATTGCAATACATCTAACGCAATCTGATCATGCGGATCATCAAAAGTGGGCACCACCGCGCCGCCGTTGCAGAAGTAGAAATTGATGTATGAAGCCGCCATCCGGTCGCCGGCGTTGCGCGGGTAAGTACCTTCCACCGGAATGACACCCGCTGCTTCTTCTTCTGTGATCAAAATTGGATCAGGCTGGTGGATCTTCACCACCTCCAAATGGCGGCCTTTGGCATCGGTGAACTTCGTCAGCCGGTCAAAGGCATCCTTTGAGATGGGATACTGCGGGTCGTTATGGTCGTCTGTCCAGGTCAGCGCCACCAGGCCAGGACGTAGAAAGCAGGCCAGGTTGTCCACATGGCCATCGGTCTCGTCGTTATAGACGCCTTCGCCCAGCCACAGGATTTTCTCCGCGCCGGTGTACTCGCGCAAGTAATTCTCAATCTCCTGCCGCGAAAGGTGAGGGTTGCGATTTTCGTTGAGCAGACACTGCTCGGTGGTCAGGAGCGTACCTTCGCCATCCACATGAATCGATCCGCCTTCAAGAACCAATGGGGCGTCATAATAATCCAGGCCTTCCAGTTCGGCTACTTTGAGCGGCACCACTTCGTCCAATGACCAATCCTGGTATAAGCCACCCCAGGCATTGAACCGCCAGTTCACCAGGCGGACATCGCCACGGCCGTTGACGACAAAGGTTGGGCCACAATCGCGCATCCAGGCATCATTATTTGAGAGTTCAACAACGCGTACTTCGCGCGGGAGAATCTGCCTGGCAATGGCAAATTGGTCCGGATTAGCCCCCATTGTCACCGACTCAAAACGACGGATGACCTTGGCAACCACCGAAAAAGCCTTTTGCGCCGGCTTGCCGCCAAAGCGCCAATTATCCGGCCGTTGGGGCCAGAGCATCCAGGTACAAGTATGGGGTGCCCATTCAGCAGGCATATAGAAACCATCAGCGCGGGGGGTAGAAAGGATGGCCTGTGACATACTTTACCCTTCTAAACTGCAAGTGATGACTTGCTTGCTAGCCAAGCCTTGGTTGATTCAAAAAAGCCTCAATTTGCCCTTTGTAATAAGATTTCAATTCGTCCGAAGGGCGCATAAGACGTGGATAGATAAAGTATACCAGCAAACCCTTTTCGGTATGCAGGCGATTCTCGGATTGGTCGAAGATAATCGAGCGGGGATGGTCCATCACCTCGTCGGTGGCTTCCACGCCGCGCGAGGCTGGCAGGCAGTGCATGAACTTGCAGTGCGAGGGGGCTTTGTTGAACAGATCGAGGTTGACCTGGTATTTGGGCATGAAGGCGGCGCGGCGTTCGGGAATCTGATCTTCCTGGCCGACCCACCACCACAGGTCGGTGTAAATGAAATCGGCCTCGCGCACCGCCGCCACCGGGTCTTCCGTGACCGTGAGGCTGCCGCCCGATTCCCGGCAGTTGGCCTCCGCCCAGGCGATCCACTCGGCGGGCGCCTGATACTTCTTCGGCGCAGCGTGGGTGAAGTGCATGCCCAATTTGGTGCAAATCAGCATCAGTGATGAGAGCACGTTGGTGGCGTCGCCGATGAAGGTCACGTGCAGGTCTTCCAGGCACTTGCCGGCAGGCATGTGTTCGAGCATGGTGGTCACATCGCAGACGACCTGCGTGGGATGGTTGTAGTCGGTCAGGCCGTTGATGACCGGCACGTCGGCGTGTTTGGCCAGTTCGGTGACGGTCTCGTGCTTGAGAGCGCGGCAGAAGATGGCGTCGCACATGCGCGAGAGGACTTTGGCGGTGTCATACATGGACTCGCGCACGCCGAGGTGAATCTCACCCGGCTTGAGATACAGGGCGTGGCCGCCCAGTTCGGTCATGGCCACCTCAAAAGAGACGCGCGTGCGGGTGGAGGGTTCCTCGAAAATCATCGCCAGCGAAGCGCCCTCCAGAAGTTTGGGCGTACAGCCTTGCTTGTCGGCGGCTTTGATGCGGCGGGTGAGTTCGATCATGTCGAGCAGTTCTTGTTTGGTGAAATCTTGGGTGTCAATGAAGTGACGGGGTTGCATGGGTTATCTCTCCTTGTTCAAGAAATCTTCTTTGGGTGGCAGCCATTCGTCAATGTTGCGCAGGATGCGCGGCACGATGGCGTAGCGGGTGACGCTCACGCCGGGGATGGCGGGCAGGGTGCGGCCCAGGAAGTCGCGCAGGGCTTCGTTGTCCTTGAAACGCGCCTCGATGGAAATTTCCGCCGTCTCCTGGCCCAGAGCAATGTAGGTGATTTCGGGCATGGCTCTCAACCGCTCGATGATGTCTGTTTCCAGGTTGGGGTCGGTTTCGAGGAAAATATCGGCTGTGGTGTGATAGCCAAAAGCGCCCGGCTCCAGAATGGCCGTTAAACGAACCGCACCATCCGCCACCAGGCGCTCGATGCGCTTGCGGATGGTGCGTTCGTTGGCGCCCGTCTGGCGGGCAATCTCAGAGGCCGAGGCGCGGGCGTCCTCGTGCAACGCCTGGATGATTTGGTAGTCGAGTTCGTCAAAGTCAATTTTACGTGGAGGCATCTATTGTTCCGTTTCGGAATTATATAATACCGAATTATACATATATTGTACAAAAATATTCCAGCCAATACAAGTGACAGATGTCACCTTTTTTCTTTTGATGTATCTCTGGCCATATAGACAACAATTCATCCTGCCCGGAATCGTTTCCACGCGGAAATCTTGTAAGTTCCACCACTCTGGTCATATCAATCCCCAAAAACAGGCTGTTACGTTGGCCAGTTGAACAATCAACCAGGAGAAATGTTCCGATGATTTCGCTTGCGTTACATTGTATAATTCGGAAACGCATTCCCTTTCCCAGGAGCCTGACCTTGTCCATTTTCCTGATCCTGTTCTGCCTGTTGGCTGCAGTCCTGCTGGGAGCCGGGCTTTACTTTGCTTTACTGGTCATCCGCCCCAAAGTGTTTACGGTGGAGGAAACCTACCGCACCGAGATTGAAACCGGACGGATGAACGAAACCGAATGGTTGGGCTGGGAAAAACAGGAAATCACCACCCAGTCTGTACATGGCTACCCGCTCTTTGGGATTTACCTGCCGCTGAAAGGCGCGCAAAAGACCGTCATCATTGCGCACGGCATTACCTACAGCCTGTTCGGCTCGGTCAAATACGTCAACATTTTCCGCAAACGCGGCTTCAACGTGCTGCTCTACGATCATCGCAATCACGGGCGCAGCGGAGGGCGCTGGAGCACGTTTGGCTGGTATGAGAAAGATGACTTGGCCGCCTGGTATGCCTGGGCGCAAAAAATGTTGCCAAACGGCGGCCCGGTGGGGGTAATGGGGGAATCGTTTGGGGCAGCCACCGCCATTCAGTTTGCGGCGCGTACCCCCAGCGTGGCCTTTCTCATCTCTGATTGTGCTTTTTCTGACCTGAATGAACTGCTGGCCTATCATCTCAAAATAGATTATCACCTGCCTGCTTTTCCGCTGCTGCCCCTGGCCAGCCTCTGGTCAAAAGTGCTATGCGGCATGTCTTTTGCGGATATTTCGCCCGTGCGCGATGCAAGGCGGCTCACCTGCCCAGTTTTGTTCGCGCATGGACGCGAGGACCGGTTCATCCCCGCTTATATGAGCGAAGCGCTACATGCGGCGGCGGGAAGCCCGCTCAAGGAACTTTACCTGGCTCCAAACGCCGATCATGCCGAGGCGTTTTGGAACAATCAGGCCGAATATGACCACCGGGTGGGGGAATTTCTGGCCAAATTGAATCTGTAAAGCAACAGGGGCGGGATTGCTCCCGCCCTGTGTTTTTGGCCGTTTTGCAAGAGATGACTCTACTGAAAAAAGGTCTTAAACCACAAAGGACACGAAGTACACCAAGGATTTCTGAAAGGCTCAATGGAGAATCTTGAATTTCGGCGCACAATGGCTTGAGAAAACTTCGTGCTCCTTTGTGCCCTTTGTGGTAAAAAAGATTTTTGCAGTGGACTCAAGGATGGGTTACTCGACGAGTTTGTAGCCTTGCGATTCAAGGTATTTGCGCTCTTTTTCCTTGTGCACTTCAGCCAGTTTCGCTTTGATATTCAGCCACTCCTGCCCGTCGAGCGGGTACCAGTGCAGGACCACATAAGAGAGAAAGAGCAAAATGCCTGGAACCAGCGCCCAGCCAAGCAGAATGCCCGTTTCGGCACTGGCCGATTGCATCCCCTTGCCCAGGGTTTGATCATAGCCCCAGGCGCTCATAAAGGTCAACAACACCCATTGCGCCAGGCTGATGGCCGGCTTGGTAATCAGGCTGTTCACCCCCGCATACATGCCCTCGCGGCGCAGGCCAGTGCGGTGTTCGTCCATGTCCACCACATCGCCGTTCATGAGGGGGATCAGATACATGCCGCCCGCAAATCCCAGCCCAAAGAGCAGGAAACCGATGGTCGCAGCGATGGTATTTTTGCCCAACAGAACGATGAGAAAACACCCCAGCGCAAAGAGCAGGCTGAACAGACGGGTACTGAACTTCACGCCCCAGGGTTCGCGGCGGTTAATCCACAAAAAGACGCCGCCGATGATGCCCACTGCCAGAGCCACATACAACGGTACGCGGGACACATCAATTTCATCAAAGTAGTACCACAGTCCTTGCATCAGCGAGGTCTGGACAAATATGATCGTAAAACTGAGCACTTCGAACAGGACGAAGGAGCGGTTTTTGAAGCATTGCACCAGCGCTTCCACAATGCCTGGCTGTTGATCTTCCTGCGTGTAATGCTTTTCTTTGTAGAAAAAGGTGCTGAAGTAGATGATCAGCCCCATGGCAATGGCGAACAAAATCATGAACCAGCGGAAGAAACTGATGCCAGCCAGGTCACCCACCTCAGGTTTGATTGTGGCTTCGATGGCAACCGGCACCACAATGGTAAAGACCATGAAGATAATCTTCCAAATGTAAATACTGGAGCGGGCTTTGTTGGAAATTGCCACTTCGTAGGGCATGATGTACAGGCTGGTGGCAATGGCGGTGTAAAGAGCATCGTACAGGAAGAGAGCCAGCAGCATTTGCACGAACAATCCCACCTGCGAGTTGACGCCCGGAATGTCAAGCCAGAACAGGATGAAACTGAGAATAAAAAGCGGCGCCCCATAGCGAATATATGGGATGCGCCGCCCGAGTTTGCTCTTTGTCCGGTCACTGATGTAGCCAAACAAAGGATCGTTGACTGCATTCCAGATACCAAACAGCAGCCAGACAATGCCGGTGTAGTAGGTGGACAAACCGCGAATGTTGACGAAATAATACGTCAACGCCCCGGCAGCCACCAGCGATTGTAGGATGGCGACCGAGGCGTCAGCCAGCGAGATCCAGATTCGGCTGGCGAGAGGAACGCGTTCTTCTTGCAAAGCAGACGTGGTCATAAAACGCTCCGGGGGAGAGGAATGAGGATGTTCCCATTTTACCCTATTTTGTGTGACCGGTCACATCTAGTTTTTCAATCAGTGATTTCCCACTCGAGTTTAGACAAACCATTTTTCCCTGACTGATGCGTCAGGGTTGGAACAGTACCTTACCAATCGAATTTCAAGCGGTTTGGGCAGCAGAAACGCCCTTTTTGACGACTTTGTGCCGCTCTTTG
>Ga0209381_1000803_pt1 | contig 64818 bp, 60 predicted proteins | sample DewCreD2012metaG_FD_184111 | JGI IMG/M metagenome (GOLD analysis project Ga0209381, IMG submission 184111) | Hot spring sediment bacterial and archeal communities from British Columbia, Canada, to study Microbial Dark Matter (Phase II) - Dewar... ... | reverse complement strand
GTAACAAAATGATCAATGCAATTTTTTCAATTCGTGGTGGTTACGGTTCAGGTCGTCTGCTGGATAAAATTGACTATAAGCTAATCCGTAATAACCCCAAAATTTTTGTAGGGTACAGTGATATCTGTGCTCTTCAAATGGCATTTTATTCTAAATGCGGTCTTGTAACCTTTGCCGGGCCAATGGTTGCTGTCGACTTCCATGATGAAGTAAGTCCATTCACAGAAGAAGTTTTTTGGCGAACCATAACATCGAATAAAAAGATTGGGCGACTTGCCAATCCCCGCAACGAAAAATTCTATGTATTACATAAAGGAAGAGCATCTGGTAGGATAATCGGAGGAAACCTAAGCATTCTAACTTCACTTATTGGTACTGAATATTTCCCAAAGATTAAAGATTCGATTCTGATTCTTGAAGATATAAATGAAGCACCGTATAGAATTGATAGGATGTTCAATCAACTAAGACTAAACAAAGTATTTAAGCAAATAAGAGGTGTAATTTTAGGACATTTTGTTAATTGCGTGGAGCCTGACCCTGAAAAGAAATCTTTTACACTTAATGAAGTGATTATTGAATATTTTCAAAACCTAAAATTACCTGTTATTTATAATGTAAAACACGGACATATAAAGGATAATCTTACAATTCCTTTTGGGATTAAATGTGTGCTTAATGCATCTAAAGGTTTTATTGAAATAACTGAAAATGCTGTTGTCTGATAAACGAAAGCAAATTAGATTTTGCTATCCCAAATTACTTAAATGAAGAATTACTACAATTCTTCATTCTCTATTTTAAGAAAATACCTCAAAAATCAGCTCATTTTGCAATTTATTTAATATCAATTAACTCTGGTATGCTTGTTGTTTTGAAATTACATGTATCTTTTAACGACCGGTGTATCCAAATGGAATTTATAAATGAAGAATATATCTATTCATTAATAGATGAAAAAGAACTTAATGATATATCCCTTCAAAAAGAAATAATAGAAAAAGCAAAGTCTGCCAAGGGATTAACTTTAAGGGAAAGTGCCGCATTATTAAATATCACTGATAAAGAAACACTGGATTATCTGTTTCATACAGCTAAAGAAGTAAAAGAAAAAATTTACGGAAACAGACTTGTTCTGTTTGCTCCTTTGTACATAACAAATCAATGTGTTAATAATTGTCTTTACTGTGCCTTCAGAAGAGATAATAAAGAATTAAAAAGAAAAACTCTTACAATAGAAGAGGTTAGAGAAGAAACAGAGTTTTTAGTTAAGCAAGGGCACAAGAGAATTCTTCTTGTAGCCGGAGAGCATCCTAAAAAATCCAGTATGGAGTTTATTGGCGAAGCCGTAAAAACAATTTATGATGTTCACATTAATGGTGGAAATATAAGACGAATAAATGTTAATACTGCTCCGCTTACTTACGAAAATTTCAAAATTCTAAAAAGTTTTGGAATTGGGACTTATCAATGTTTTCAGGAAACATATAATTACGAGACATACAATAAAATGCATCCCGATGGACCAAAGCACGATTACTCATGGCGTCTTTTTGCAATGGACAGAGCTTTACTTGCCGGGATTGATGATGTCGGAATTGGAGCTTTGTTCGGTTTGACCGATTATAAGTTTGAAACACTTGCTTTGCTATCTCATGCATATAATTTAGATAATCGTTATGGAATTGGTCCGCACACAATTTCAGTCCCGCGTTTAGAACCGGCATTCAATGCACCTTTATCGCACAAACCGCCGTTTGCCGTAAGCGATGCAGATTTTAAGAAACTTGTTGCTGTTATTCGTCTTTCTGTTCCTTATACAGGAATTATTCTTTCAACCCGCGAAAGAGCAGAATTGAGAAGAGAATTATTTGAATTAGGGATTTCACAAATAAGTGCCGGTAGCAGAACTTCACCGGGTGCTTACAAAGAATCTCAGGAATCTCTTGAAGAATATGAGATGGAACAATTCCAATTAGGTGATCACCGGGCATTGGACGAAGTAGTCAGAGATTGTTGTCAACTTGGTTATATGCCTAGTTTTTGTACAGCATGTTATCGTTCTTCAAGAACCGGTGACCGTTTTATGGAATTAGCCAAAACCGGTAACATTGGAAAACTATGCACACCAAATGCAATTTCTACTTTTAAAGAATATCTGATTGATTATGCTTCAGATGAAACGAAATCTATAGCTGATAAATTTGTTCAGGAAGAATTGAATAAATTGGAAGGAGCAACCAAAACCAAAACAGAAAAAATGTTAAATCGTGTTGAAAAAGGTGAAAGAGACGTTTTCTTTTAATCAAATTCATCAGAAAGAAAAATAAACAAAATGGATCTTCAGCAACTGTTACATAAAGACGAACTTACGAGAGAAGAGATAATTTTCTTACTCGGTTTAAGTGAAGAGAAAGAAAAGGAATCTCTTTTTAAGAGAGCTGATGAAGTTCGTAAACAATACTGTGGTGATGAAGTTCATTTAAGAGGAATTATTGAAATCTCCAATTACTGCAATCAGAACTGTTTTTATTGCGGTTTGCGCGAAGAAAACTACAATATTACCCGTTATCGTATGACCCCGGAGGAAATAATTGAAACAGCGCGACTTATTACAAATTTTGGGATCAATACAATAGTACTTCAATCGGGTGAAGATCATGTGTTGGACACAGATTTAATTGCCTACATAATCTATTCGATAAAACAGAAAACTGATGCAGCCATAACATTAAGTTTAGGTGAAAGAGGATTTGATGAGTACAGAACCTGGAAAATTGCCGGTGCGGATCGATACCTTCTTAAGCATGAAACTGCTAATCCTAAACTTTATGCAGCTTATCATCTTAAACAAAAATTAAGTGACAGGATTGCTCATCTCAGGTTCTTAAAAATTCTTGGTTATCAGATCGGCTCAGGAAATATGATCGGTTTACCTATGCAGACAATTGAAGACATTGCAGACGATATATTACTTTGTAAGGAATTGGATCTTGATATGGCAGCTTTTGGTCCATTTATTCCTTCCCCCCATACACCATACAGATTGAAAAAACCGGGAGATGTCAGTTTAACACTCAAAACGATGGCTGTTGCAAGATTGGTACTAAAAAATGTTCATATTCCGGCAACAACTGCACTTGCAACACTTGATGAAGAGGGAAGAATCAAAGGGTTAAATGTTGGGGCGAATGTCGTAATGCCCGATTTTACACCCGCTCCTTACAGAGAACAGTACCAGATTTATCCGGACCGCAAATGTGTAAGTCAAGATACAACTAAACTTCATTCCACTCTACAAAGTCAACTTGAATCAATTGGCAGAAGAATATCCTCATCAAGAGGAGATTCATTAAAATTTTCTCCGCAACAAATTACCAACTGGTCATTCAAATAATCTTTCCTACATTAAGATAAGATATTATATTTAGCACCAAAATTAATTAGGAAAACACAATGAGAAAAAATCCAATTCTTTTATTACCGTCTCTGTTATTATTAACATTTTGCAGCAAAGTAAATGATCAGGAATTATTTGATAAAGCGAAAAAGGAATTAGAAGAACAAAAATATGTTGAAGCCGTTGCACTTTTCGATAGTCTTGTAACTGCGGTTTCAAGTAGTGAATTTGCGCCTCAGGCACTTTTTGAATCGGCTAAAATTTATCATAGTGAAAAAATACCCAATCTCTCGAAGGAAGAATCGATGAATAAAGCTGTTGAATATTATAAGAAATTGTATGAAGGATATCCTGACTATAAAGAGTCTGCTTCTGCTATGATGATGACCGGATTCATATTAGCAAATGAATTGAACAGACCGGAAGAAGCAAAAGTTGTATATGAAGAGTTTCTTAAAAAATATCCAAATAGTGAACTTGTCAATTCAGTTAAACTCGAATTAGAATCACTTGGTTTATCACCGGATGAAATTTTAAACAGATTAGCAAAAGGCACTAAATAGTGTTTGTTAAGACAAAAGAATTTAGAAATTATCTTGATCCTTTAGTCATTTCTAAAATAAAATCACTTGAGCTAAAAGCGAGGACAATTGTAGAAGGATTTATGGTTGGACTACACCGAAGTCCTTATCACGGTTTTAGCGTAGAGTTCAGTGAACATCGTCCTTACATGCAAGGAGATCCGATAAAGAATATTGACTGGAAAGTTTTTGCAAAACGTGAAAAGTATTTTATTAAACAGTACGAAGAAGAAACAAATCTCATCTGTAATATTTTTCTTGATATAAGTAAATCAATGAATTATAAACACAATGCACCTTTAAGCAAACTTGAATACGGAATTGCTCTTACAGCCGCCCTTGCGTATATAATGATTAATCAACAGGATTCGGTTGGTTTAATTACTTACTCAGATACTGTTAATAATTACTTACCGCCAAAATCGAGTCGTGTTTATTTGAAAACCTTACTTACATCATTGAATCAAATTCAATCTACCGGTGCTACTTCAACAGCAAAATGTTTGGGCTCCGTTGCGGAGAAAATTAAGAAACGAGGATTGACAATTATTATCTCTGATTTTTTTGATGATATTAATTCTATTATGACTGCACTAAAACATATTCATTACAAAAAAAATGAAGTGATAGTTTTTCAATTACTAGATCCGGTTGAAAAAGATTTTGGTTTTGATCGCGATTCTATTTTTATTGATATGGAAACCGAAGAACAGATTTCAACTCAACCTTATCATATCAAACGTGCATATCAGGAAGCAATGAACGAATTCCTAATTAAGTTTAAAAAAGAATGTCTTAATTATGGAATTGAATACAATCTTATCCAGACTGACCAACCATTTGATAAAGCCCTTTTAGCATATTTTGCGAAACGGGAAAGGATGGGGTGAGAAGGTAGAATTGGGAATTGAGAATTTAGAATGGATAATGGAAAAAAGAGCTAAATAAACTTGATTTGTAATTAAATAATCTAAAAAAATTTACCTTGATTAGGTTATTCTCAAAAACTATGTTAAAACAAATTCCTATAAATATACTAATGGATTGAAGCCAAATTCTATCAATTAATAATGAGGAATATCAAAGTTGTTCACTTCAATAAAAAGAATTGTAGTCGATGAGAAGAATTATGATCCCAATGAAATTTCTACCTGTGTCTGTTCTTAAAAAAATAAAAAGGTAGCAGTTGCTAATAAAATAAAATATTTGGGGGTCGGAGATGAAAATAATATTAGTAATTATTATTAGTCTAATAACGTTTTTGTTTACTAATTGCAAAAAAGAAGGAGTTTCATTAAGTACTTTTCAAGAATCGATACTAGAAGATGCTGTATATACAAATATTCCTCAGCTTCAATCAGATAAAGCATCAAGAATATTAAAAGACAATTCAGTCGCATCAATTTCATATATAAAAGAATATACAAAAGGGGATAGAGTAGATAGCCTTACGTATTTGAGATTTGATAAAGATGGTAAATTGATTCAAAGAACAACTAACGAGTGCACTACTCTTGGTTGCCTACCATATACTGTGGTACAGATTTACAAGTATGATCAAGGTAGACTAACTCGCGTTGAAAGCTATACTTTCAAAAAGAAAGTAAAATCTTTCCTAAAAAAATGGTTGGAAACTGATACTTCCAGATTAAATTTATTTAATTATGAAAATTATCGGTATTCTAATGATACTATATTTGTAGACTCTGGGATTTCTATTTGGAAATGCATAAAAGATAGAACAGGAAATATTAGAAGAATCATTTCATTAATTAAATCAACGAGCCAGGTTGCTGATGTTAGTTATATATCAACTTCTGTTGGCATTAAATTAAAATTGACAAACAATAATAATGAACCGCCTAAAGATTTTGGAGAATACTGGATTGATAAAAATAAAGTCATATTCAAAAGTAGCAGATATGATGGGACAAAAAGTGAAGAATATATTTACGATGATAAGGGCTTATTGATAGAAAAGTTATATGTTAAAGATGGTATTATTACAGCCAGGTTAAAATTAGTATATCAATATTACAATTAATTATTAGAAATTTTTAAGTAATATATCTCTGGTACGTCAAAATAATTGATGGATTTGATTTTGTGTTTCAATAAAAAAGTATTCTAGTTATTTGAAAAAATAATGACGCTACTACTTTTGGAAGATTAGTCGTATATGGATTAGGGTTTGATTTTACAATATGTGTATTACACACTATTATTGTGGTTGCCGTCTGTAATTCGATCTTTTTCAATTAAGAAGATCTGATTAAGTATTACATAAGTTAACCTAATGTTGCCATTTTACCCAAAAGGGAATAAAATTTTTGGGAAATCAGAAGTGGCCATGAAAATACTTGAAATCAATTATATATTTTGTAAAGAGGATAACTATAATTTTTATCGGTTCGAAAAAGTTGAGGTTGTCTCTTTTATTCAGACTATTAAAGAAGTAATCTTGTTTTTAGTTTTCTATCCCTTTTTTCTGCCTTTTTCTTTTAATGTTTCATAAACTGTTTAAGTAAACAGGAGATGATAATGAAAAAAATTAATCTATTATTCGTTATTATTATTATGCTTTGTGTGGTGTTACCAATTAAAGCACAAATGAATATTGGCGTTGTGGGTGGATTGAATCTTGCAAGAATTAATGTAGACCCAAAACCAACTGGTTCAGAGTATTCTACTCAAATAGCGTTCGGTTTCGGTGGAGTTTTTGATTATAGTATCAATGAATTTTTTGAATTGCGCTTTGAACCGATCTACTTATTAAAAGGTGGTAAAATTACTGTGGCTGGTGTAACTGCTGAATCTAAACTTAGTTACTTGGAAATTCCTATTATGGTTAAATATTCTTTAGTTGCAGATCATATCAAACCTTACATTATGGCTGGACCTACAATTGGTTATAATCTCAATTCCAAAATCAAAGCAAGCATGGGAAATATTTCAGTTGAGCAGGACAATAAAGATAATACTAAAAATGTTGAGTTCTGTTTTAATATTGGCGCCGGTATCAGTTTGCCAATAGGAGGTAATTCAATTTTCTTTGAAGCCAGATATTCACTTGGATTAATCGACATTTATGAAGCAAGTCAAAATGATACCAATACAAACGGGATCCAACTTTTTGTGGGACTTACTTTCCCAATTAGAAATTAATCCCTACTTATAAATATTTTTATAGCTCAATAGTTCTGTTTGAGCTCAGTTAAATATAGGTTTGCGAATCTTTCAGCTTCTTCTTTGGATTTCGCTTCTACAATACATCGTATTATTGGCTCTGTATTCGATTTTCTTAAATGTACCCAATGATCGTCAAAATCAATTCTTAAACCGTCGTCTGTATTAATTTTATTTGTACGGTACTTTTCAAAAAGTTTATTTAATAACTCATCCGGATTAGCAGAGCCGATTTCAACTTTCTTTTTAACTATAAAATATTGCGGCAACTTTTTCTTAAGCGAACTCATCTTAACTTTTGCTTTTGCAAGATGCTGTAAAGTAAGTACTGTGCCGACAAGAGCATCTCTTCCAAAATTAACATTTGGAACAATAACACCACCGCTTCCTTCACCACCAATAACTGCTTCAACTTCTTTCATTTTCTTTACAACATTTGCTTCTCCTACTGGAGCGCGGAATACATTACAACCATATTTATTAGCAACATCATCGACTGCACGCGTTGTAGAAAGATTAACGACAACATTCCCTTTTTTCTTGGATAGATAATACTGAACTGCTTGTGTAATTGTGTTTTCTTCACCGAATGGTTCGCCTTCTTCTGTAATTAAAACAAGACGATCAACGTCAGGGTCAACAACAATTCCTAAATCTGCTTTATGTTTTTTTACTGCTTCAAATGTTTCGGTTAAATTCTCAGGGATCGGTTCGGGTAAGCGGGGGAATACACCATTCTTTTCGCAATTAAGCTCAATAACTTTACAACCTAATTTTTTCAACAACTTTGGCATTGAATAAGCTCCTGCCCCATTTACACAATCGAGCAATACCTTGAATTTTTTCTTTCTTATTTTTTCTACCTCAACGTAATCCATATTCAATACTGCATTGATATGATTATCCAATCCTTTTTTATATTCTATTATTTCCCCAAGCTTATTCCATGGTGCAAAGTCTTTAGTAGCATTATCCATTCTCTTCAGAAAATCATTATTTTCTTCAGGACTTAAAAACTCGCCATTTCTATTAAGAAGCTTCAGAGCATTCCACTCATTAGGATTATGACTTGCAGAAATTTGTATCCCACCGGCGGCATTCAAATGTTTTACATTGAACAGAACAGTCGGAGTAGGGCAGATACCAATATCAATAACATCATTTCCCTTGGCAATCAAAGTTCCCAGAACAATATTACGAACCATTTCCCCGGAAATTCTTCCATCACTTCCAACAACAATTTTGCCTTTTCCGCAAAAATCGGCAAATGCAGCAGTGGAACGGACAATAACTTCCGGATCAAGTCCATCCCCAATGATTCCTCTTATTCCGGAAATACTTATCATTAATGTGGGCATCTTTACCTCTTAATTGAAAGTTGCAAAAGAAATCACAAATAAATTTAATAACTTTGTTCTTAAAAATATTCTATTAAATGAACGAAAAAAAAGTATTATTAAAAAAAATAAACCGGCTACTGATCAAACAATTTGGAATTCCTAAAAGGCAAAGTCCTTTACCGAAGCCGATTGATACTCTAATTGCCACTATTCTATCCCAAAATACAAATGATAACAATTCATACAGAGCGTATATTCAACTGAAGAACTATGTTAAAAAATGGGAAGAGTTGAAGAGCATAAAAAGGTCGACCATTGAAAAGTTAATACGAATTGGCGGACTTGCTAAACAAAAGTCCGTAGCAATTAAGAATTTGATTAACCAGCTTAGTATTAACAATGATCTTCAACTTAATTTAGTGAACAAATTAAATAATGAAGAAGCTATTGATTACTTAACAAAATTTGATGGCGTAGGAGTTAAGACTGCTTCATGTGTTTTATTGTTTTCTCTGGATCGGAATGTTTGTCCGGCTGATACGCATGTTCATAGAACTCTTAATAGAATTGGTATAGTTAACGAAAAAACACCGGATAAGACTTTTTTCACTTTAAACAAAATTTTGCCGGATGGAATCGCTCATTCATTACATACTAATCTAATCAGATTAGGTCGTGAAATATGTAAACCTACAAAACCACTCTGTTCTATTTGTTCTTTAAAAAAAATTTGCCAATATTCAGATAAAAATTTCGATATTAAAATTAATTCCACCCAAAAGTCATTCATGCTTCTCGATAATGTTTAATAGAAGTGGGTAACAGGAAATTGCAATAAATTATTCGATTGAATATAATGATGGCATATTACATGTTATATCAAAAGGATATGATGAAGATGTAAATGATGTGATTAATTACTTAAACAATATTGCTCAAAAAGCTCTGGAATATCAATCCCGGTTAATTCTTTGCGATGAACGTGAACTTGAATACAGATTAACAACAATCGATACATTTCAAATAGCATCTTATGCATCAAAATTTTCAAAGTACCTGGTCAAAATAGCTATAGTATTTAACGAAAAATTTTACGATGATATAAAATTTTATCAAACTGTTACAAATAATCGTGGTTTACAAGTGCAAGTATTCAATAATGTTCAGGATGCTGAAAAGTGGTTAAAATTGTCCTTGTAAGATTTGAACGAAAACTCACCAAATATCGTTACATAAATAAAAAGAGCTTAAGTTTGTTTTAAGTAATTAGATGTTTATATTTTCATTCCATAACAAAAAAATTTTCGGATAAAAAATGAGTAAGCAATATGAAATTGCTGTTTTAGGGGGTGGTCCGGGCGGTTATGTGGCTGCAATTCGTGCGGGTCAACTCGGATTTAAAACAGTTGTAATAGATAAGGAAAATTTAGGTGGTATTTGTCTTAATTGGGGCTGCATTCCTACAAAATCTCTTCTCAAAAATGCCGAAGTATATGATATAATGAAGAATCATTCTTCAGATTTTGGAATCTCAGTTCAAGGATTGAGTTTTGATTTCAATAAAATTATTAAAAGAAGCAGAGATATATCAGACAGAATAACTAAAAATGTTGAGTTATTGGTAAAAAAGAATAAAGTTGACAAAATACGTGGGTTTGGGAAATTAGTTTCAAAAAATCAGATTGATATTTTTGATAATGATGGGAAAAAAATAGATTCGATAAATGCAGATCGAATAATTATTGCAACGGGTGCACGACCAAAAGTATTTCCAGCAATACCTGTCGATAAAAAAAATATTATTACTTCTACTGAGGCAATGACATTAGATAAGCAACCAAAAGATTTAATTGTTATTGGTGCGGGGGCAATAGGTGTTGAGTTTGCTTATTTTTATTCTGTTCTTGGAACTAAAGTTACAATTATCGAAATGTTGCAAAACATTCTTCCTATAGAAGATAAAGAAGTTTCAGAAACTCTTGAAAAAAGTTTTAAGAAGAGAGGAATTGAGATTTACACTTCAACAAAAGTTGAAAAAGCAGAAGTAACAAAGGATGGAGTTGTAGTTACAGTTGAGAAAGACGGGAAGAAAATTGAACTAAAAGCAGAAAAAGTATTAAGTGCAATCGGAGTAACAGGAAATGTTGAAGGATTTGGTTTAGAAGAATTAGGTGTTGAGATTGAAAAAGGTCACATAAAAGTTGATAAGAAAACCTATCAAACAAATATTCCGAATATATATGCAATAGGAGATGTAATAGGCGCTCCTTGGTTAGCTCACGTTGCAAGTGCTGAAGGTATTCATTGTATAGAAACAATCAAAGGGCTACATACTACTCCGATAGACTATAGTACAATACCGGGTTGTACTTATTGTATTCCACAGGTTGCAAGTATTGGGATGACGGAAGCTAAGGCAAAAGAATCCGGTTATGAAATAAAAATCGGAAAGTTTCCTTTTATGGCAAGCGGAAAAGCTTTTGCAGCCGGCGATAGAGAAGGTTTTGTTAAACTTATATTTGATGCAAAGTATGGTGAATTGCTCGGTGCTCATATAATTGGCCCGGAAGCAACTGAATTAATTGCTGAATTAACTTTAGCAAAATCGATGGAAGCTACTTATGAATCAATTGTTAAGACAATTCATGCACACCCTACATTATCAGAAGCTTTGATGGAAGCAGCAGCAAATGCATATGGCGAATCAATCCACATATAGAATTCTCGATTATTCCGACCTCGGTTTAGTCGATTATAAAACTGCATGGGATTTGCAGAAAGAGATTTTTAATCTTCGCCTTATGAATGAAATTAATGATACGTTTTTTTTACTCGAGCATCCTCATACTTATACATTAGGCAAGGTAGCAGAAAAAGAAAACTTGTTAAGTAGTAGCGAGCAATTAGAAGAACTTGGTATCAGTGTTTATGAAATTGATCGTGGTGGTGATATTACATACCATGGACCCGGACAAATTGTTGGTTATCCAATTATAAATCTTATTAATTGGAAACAAGATACACATCAATATCTTAGAGGATTAGAAGAAGTTATAATGTTAACTTGCCAAGATTATGGAATAAAAACCGAACGTAATCCTAACTATACCGGGGTATGGATCGGCTCAAGAAAAATTACCGCTATTGGTATTAAAGTCAGCAGATGGATTACAATGCATGGATTTGCATTTAATGTAAATACAGACCTTAACTTTTTCGGCGGAATAATTCCTTGCGGAATAAAGGATAAAGAAGTTACTTCTTTAAGTAAAGAAATTGGTAATGAAATATTGCTATCAGAAGTGAAAGAGAAATTAGTTTCTAATTTTCAGAAAGTTTTCGATTACAAAAAAATTATTATCCGGGAAAAAGACAGTTATTTAAAAACATTAATTAATATTTCTTAGTCTTTGTTGCTTGATGTTCCCATTTCTTTTTAGACACAAAGGCACAAAATAGAGGGAAATGATATGGCAAAAGAAAAACTAGAAGCACAAATAGATAAATCGAACGGTAAAACCCCAACCGGCAAAATCGATTCGTTTGGCGGCTTAACAAAAGATGAATTGATGAATGCACTTCGTTTAATGAGTATCTCCCGAGCTATTGATCATAAAGTAATGACTCTTATTAAACAAGGTAAAGCGTTTTTCCTAATATCTGGTGCCGGACACGAAGCTACACAGGTTGCTTTTGGACTTGCAATGCAGAAAGGGATCGACTGGGCTTATCCATACTATCGAGATATGTGTTTTTCTATTACCATGGGAAGTAAACCTGAAGATTTGTTCCTCGCTTTCTTAGGCAAAGCCGATGATCCGCTCACCGGCGGTCGTCAAATGCCATGTCATTGGTCCTCAAAAGAAGCTAATATTCCGACACAATCAAGCCCAACCGGTACACAATTTTTACAAGCTGTCGGTACTGCATTAGCATTAAAGAAAAAAGGTATCAACGGAGTTGTTTATGTAAGCGCCGGAGAAGGAACTACATCTCAGGGAGAATTTCACGAAGCTGTCAATTGGGCATCGCGAGAAAAATTACCCGTAGTATTTGTAATTCAAAATAACAAATGGGCTATTTCAGTTCCTGTTCAAGATCAAACAGCCGGTAAAAATGCTTCAGTATTGGAAATGATGAAAGGTTACGAAAATTTGTTACGTTTAGAAGTAGATGGAACAGATTTTCTGAAATCGCATTCTGTTGCTCAATCTGCATTTAAATATGCGCGACAAGGAAAAGGACCGGTTCTGGTTGAAGCACACGTAGTTAGGTTGTTTTCTCATTCTTCATCAGATGATCAAAAGAAATATCGTCCCGATGAATCATTACAAGAAGATTTAAAGAAAGACCCAATTAAACTGTTCAGTGATTTACTTATTAAAAAAAGTGTTCTTACTGAATTAGCATATCAGGAATTCCAAAAAGAAATTAATGATCATATTACTGAAGCAGCAGACTGGGCATTAAAACAACCTGATCCTGATCCTGATACAGCAACACGATTTGTATTAGATGAATCAGGAAAACGTGAACGTTTAGAATATGAAAAACTTTCTCACCAGGGAAATCCGATTGTGATGGTTGATGCAATTAATCATGCTTTGCGTGAAGAAATGGAAAGAAATGATAAGATATACGTATTTGGCGAAGATGTTGCAGACGGAAAGGGCGGAGTTTTTACAGCTACAAAAGGTCTTTCTACTAAATTTGGTAAAGAAAGAGTTTTTAATTCTCCTTTGGCAGAAGCAAGTATTGTTGGTGTTGCCACAGGTATGGCATTAGCCGGATTAAAACCTTGTGTCGAAATTCAATTCGGTGATTATATCTGGCCGGCATTCATGCAATTCCGTGATGAAGTTGTAATGTATCGTTACAGATCTAATAATTTATTCGAAGCACCTGTTGTTACACGTGTTGCTGTCGGAGGATATATTCATGGTGGATTATATCATAGTCAAAACATAGAAGGCTTTTTTGCTCATATGCCTGGGATTTTAATCGCTTATCCATCCAATGCTGCAGATGCAAAAGGATTGCTTAAAACCGCATTGCGTATTAACGACCCTGTTCTTTTTCTTGAACATAAAGGGTTATATCGCCAAAGTTATTCAACATCACCGGAACCCGATGCGGATTATTTAGTGCCGTTTGGCAAAGCTAAAGTAGTCAAAGAAGGGAATGACCTTTCAATAATTACTTATGGCACTATGGTTCATGAATCAAATTTTGCTGTAAAAAAATTAGAAGAAGAAGGATATTCAGTAGAAATTATTGATTTAAGAACTATTGCACCTCTTGATGTTGATGCGATTTATAAATCTGTCAAAAAGACTGGTAAGGTTTTCGTGATTCATGAAGATACATTAACTGCCGGTTTTGGTGCAGAAATAGCTGCATTGATAACTGAAAATTGTTTTGAATCCCTTGATGGTCCGGTTAAAAGAATTGCTGCAAAAGATACTCCTATTCCTTACGCTCCAAATCTTGAATATGCAATTCTGCCAACAAGAGAAAAAATTTATAAAGAAGTAAAGCAATTATTGGAATACTAAATTCAGAAAAATATTTTACTAATTATTACTTAGTGAATATTTCTCTTACTTAGTAAGTAGAATGAAAAGGGAGAAGAAATGAAAGTAGAAATTGTAATGCCTAAAATGGGTGAAAGTATTAATGAAGGTACTTTAATTAAATGGCATAAGAAAAAAGGGGATAGAGTTAAAAAAGATGAGATAATTTATGAGATCAGTACAGATAAAGTAGATACTGAAATTCCAAGCCCGGAAGACGGAGTTCTTGTAGATATAAAAGTTTTTGAACAAGAAACAGTGGAAGTTGGAACTGTCGTTGCAATTTTAGAAACCGATCAGGAAAATGCTTCAGTTAATGTTGAAGCTGAGCAAACTGAAGTTCCTTCCACGACTCCTGTTGGCGGAGATTTGATTGATGTACCGATGCCCAAAATGGGTGAATCTGTAATGGAAGGAATTATAATTAAATGGCATAAAAAAGTGGGTGATGCCGTTAAACGGGATGAAATAATTTTTGAAATAAGTACGGATAAAGTTGATACAGAAGTTCCTTCTCCTGTTGATGGGACAATTACAGAAATCTTGTTTAAGGAAAATGATACTGTCCCAGTAGGCGTTACAGTCGCAAAAATTTTAACTTCTACCGGTATTGCAAAAACAAAAATTGAAAGTAAGGAAAAAGAAACTAGAAATGATGTTGATAAATTAGTAACACCTGAATTTTCTTCACCTATTCAAACACAAAATTATCAAGAACTAAAAACAAAAGACCAACCACCAATCACTAATCACCAATCACCAACATCCCGTTTTTATTCACCGTTGGTTCTAAATATTGCTCGTCAAGAAGGCATTTCGATGTCTGAACTCGAAATGATACAAGGGACAGGAATTGGTGGAAGGGTTTCAAAGAACGACATATTAAATTATTTACAAAATAAAAAATCCGGTAAGAGATTATCAATTCCAACTGAACAGATTCAACAAAGAACCGAAGAAAAGAAAGAAGAATTTAGATTTACAAGTGGTGAAAAAGTTAAAGTTATTCCGATGGATAATATCCGTCAGCGTATTATGTATCATATGGTTAACAGCAGAGATACGTCAGTTCATGTTACCGCAATGATTGAAGTAGATATGTCCCGCATACATAATTTTATCGAAAAGAATCGTGATGAATTTTTGCAGAAGGAAGGACTTAAGCTTACTTATATGGCATTTATTGCTTATGCTACAATAAAAGGTTTGAAGGAATATCCTTTGATGAATGCTTCGATTGAAGGTAACAACATTTTAGTAAAAAATTATATTAATCTTGGAATTGCTGTTGCTGTTGAACCAAATGGTTTAATTGTTCCCAACATAAAAAATGCTGATGAAAAAAATATCAGAGGATTAGCAAGAGCAATCGCGGATTTAGGTAACCGTGCAAGAACAAAAAAACTTGTACCGGATGATATTATGGATGGAACATTTTCAATTACCAATTATGGTGTATTTGGTTCATTGTTTGGTACACCAATAATAAACCAACCTGAAGTTGGAATACTTGGAGTTGGAGCAGTAACTAAAAAACCGGTTGTTGTTGAGAATAATGGTATTGAAAGCATTGCTATTAAACCAATGATGTATTTGTCGTTAAGTCACGATCATCGTTTAATAGATGGAATGCTCGGTGGTAAATTTTTGAAGTCTGTAAAAGAGACATTAGAAAGTTTCGATACAAGTATTGTTTAAAATCTCCTTACTGTTCTTGATCTTAAAATGAGGAAAATATGATTAACCAACATCAAAAAAAGTTTGCTGAAGAAATTGAAAAACAAAGACCAGAACTTGGTAAAAGACCGGATTGGCTTAAAGTAAGGTTACCAAGTGGGGATAATTATAAAAAGGTTTACGAGTTGATGCGAAAAAGTAATCTTAATACTGTTTGCGAAGAAGCCAAATGCCCAAACTTGGCTGAATGTTGGAACAGGAAAACTGCAACATTTATGATTCTTGGTGATACTTGTACACGTAGTTGCGGGTTCTGTAATGTTAAAGTTGGATTACCTACCGAATTAGATCTTGATGAACCAAGAAGAGTTGCTGAATCTGTTGAAGTAATGGGACTTAAACATGCAGTTATTACATCAGTTAACCGCGACGAACTGAAAGATGGCGGAGCTTCAATCTTTTCTGAAACTGTTAGGTTAATTCGACAAAAAATGCCCGACACAACAATTGAAATTCTTATACCTGATTTTAAAGGTGAAACGGAAGCATTCGAAATTATTATGCAAAATCCACCCGACATTCTTAACCATAACCTCGAGACTGTAAAAAGACTATATCATGCGGTTCGTCCTCAAGCCAAATACGAAAGAAGTTTGGAATTAATTCAGTGGTTTAAAAATAGAGGACTTAGAACAAAGAGCGGTATAATGGTTGGTATAGGTGAAAGTAAAGAAGAAGTATTTGAATTAATTGAAGATCTTTATAACCGCGGTTGCGATATAATGACTATCGGTCAATACCTTCAACCTACAAAAAATCATTTACCTGTTCATCGCTTTGTTACATTGGATGAATTCAAATCCTACAAAGAATATGGTCTGAAAATCGGTCTTAAAGCAGTCGAATCTTCTCCGTTGGTCCGAAGTTCTTATCATGCAGATAAACATGCTGAATTAGTGTGAAAATTTGGAATCTTTTCTTAAAAAATGCTTTAATTCTCATATCTGGAAACCAGTATTAATCTCTTTACAGTTTATAAGAATATTACCGGAATAGATGTTTGTTTTTAAAAAATAATCCTTATTTTTAAGCTGTAAACGAGATAATAGTAGTAGATTTTTGGCACGTTAGTTTCTATTAATTACCAAAAAATGAGTAATATGCCAAGAATTCTAATCGAAATAACAAATTTTTTTAATTCACCTTAAAGGTTATAGATATTCTATAACCTTTTTTGTTTTAAATAACTGATGAGGTAATAAATGGCAAAAGTAAAAGGCGATATCATAGTTGATATCGAGAAATGTAAAGGTTGCGAACTTTGTGCCGCTGCTTGTCCTCAAGGTTCACTTGAGCTTTCTCGAAAACTTAATTCAAAAGGATATCACTATATTGTTCGTATTGAGGACAATTGTACTGGATGTACCAACTGTGCTCTGGTTTGTCCTGAAGGAATTATTAAAGTATATCGAAAAACAGATAAAAAGAAAGAACCTGTTGCTACAATATCAAATGTTACTGGTGATATAACAATTACGGTGCAGTCATGAAAGAATTAAAATTAATGAAAGGGAACGAAGCCCTTGCAGAAGCAGCCATAAGAGCTGGTTGCGATGGCTATTTTGGTTATCCTATTACTCCTCAATCAGAAGTATTAGAGTATTTAACACAACATGCTAAAGCTCGGACTGGTATGGTTGTACTTCAGGCAGAGAGTGAAATTGCATCAATTAATATGGTTTATGGTGCTGCTGGTACAGGTAAAAAAGTTATGACCTCTTCATCATCACCTGGTATTAGTTTGATGCAAGAAGGAATCTCATACATTGCATGTGCTGAATTGCCATGTTTGTTAGTAAATGTTGTTCGTGGCGGTCCGGGACTCGGAACAATTCAACCATCACAAGGAGATTATTTCCAAGCTGTTAAAGGTGGTGGGCATGGTGACTACAAATTGATTGTGTTAGCTCCCTCTACTGTTCAGGAAATGGTTGATCACGTCAAGCTCGGTTTTGAACTTGCGTTTAAGTGGAGAAACCCTGTTATGATTCTTACCGATGGCGCGCTTGGACAAATGATGGAGAAAGTTGAACTGTTTCCACAAATGCCAAGAACTGAAGAAATTTATCCATGGGCAACAACAGGTAAAACAAAAGACAGAGAAAGATCAATTATAACTTCTCTTCACATTCAACCTGATAAAATGCAAGAAATTAATTTGCATCTGCAGAAAAAATATAAAGCTATTGAAGAAGAAGAAATCCGTTATGAAATGATCGATTGCGAAGAACCTGATTTAATTCTTGTGGCATTTGGACTTGTTGCAAGGATTTGCCAAAAAGCCGCCCAGCTAGCAAAAGAAAAAGGAATTAAAGTTGGAGTTTTTAGACCAATAACTTTATTCCCATTCCCTTATAAAGCACTGAACGAATTGGCAGATAAAGTAAAATCATTCTTAACAGTTGAAATGAATGCTGGTCAAATGGTTGAAGATGTTCGGCTTGCCGTTAATGGAAAAATTCCGGTTGAATTTACGGGAAGAATGGGTGGAATAGTTCCTACACCGGAAGAAATATTACAAAAGATTGAAGAAATTTATGTAGGAGAAACAGTATGAACGAGAAAAGATTGTTAGAAGAAGAAAAGCATTTTGAAACTATGATTGCTGAAGAAAGTATCTGCACAAATGACAATTTGGTTTACGAAAAACCAGATACTCTTACAGATACTCCAATGCATTATTGTCCTGGTTGCGGACATGGGGTAGCACATCGTTTAATTGCCGAAGTAATTGATGAATTAGGTATTCAGGATAAGACTATTGGTGTTGCACCTGTCGGCTGTTCTGTGTTTGCTTATAATTATTTAAATATTGATATGACCGAAGCTGCACACGGACGTGCTTCTGCAGTCGCAACTGGTATAAAAAGAATGCTGCCAGATAAATATGTTTTTTCATATCAGGGTGATGGTGACTTAGCTGCTATTGGTACAGGTGAAACTATCCATACTTGTAATAGAGGAGAAAATATTTTAATTATTTTTATTAACAATGGAATTTATGGAATGACAGGTGGACAGATGGCTCCAACTACTTTAATTGGTATGAAATCGACTACTACGCCATTTGGTCGCGATGTTGAAATTATGGGTAATCCATTGAAAATAACTGAACTTATTGCACAACTACCTGGAGTTTATTACTGTACACGTGTTGCGGTTAATACACCGAATAATGTTCGTAGAGCGAAAAAAGCTATTTACAATGGATTTAAGTATCAGGAATTGAAGAAAGGTCTTTCCTTTGTAGAAATTGTTTCTAATTGTCCATCAAACTGGAAAATGACACCGGTTGAATCAAACAAATGGCTTGAAGAACATATGTTGCCATATTACCCGTTGGGTGATTTAAAGGTGCCACAAAATCCACAAAAGACAGATAAGGAGAAATGAGATGACAGAAGAAATTATTATTGCCGGATTTGGAGGACAAGGTGTTTTGTCAATGGGGCAAATTTTATGCTATGGCGGAGTGATAGAAGGAAAAGAAGTCAGTTGGATGCCTTCTTACGGACCTGAAATGAGAGGTGGTACCGCTAACTGTATTGCAATTATCAGCGATTCTAAAATTAGTTCTCCTATTTTAACACGATTCGATACTGTTATTGCACTTAATCAACCATCACTTGATAAATTTGAACCGGCTGTTAAACCCGGAGGTCTGTTAATTTATGAAGCCAGTACAATTATTAATCCTCCCAAAAGAACAGATATTGAAATAGTCCCGATTGAAGCAGCAAATGAAGCCACAAAACTTAATAATAATAAAGTAATGAACATGATAATTCTTGGTGCATTCTTGAAAAAGAAACCCGTAATTAGTTTTGAGAGTGCTTTGGAAGGATTAAAAAAAGTATTGCCTGAAAGATATCATAACCTTATACCTCTCAATAAAACTGCAATGGAAAGGGGGATGGAATTAGCAGAGAGTCTAATTACTGCCAAATAATTCGTTACTATAATTGAACCATGTGATTCGGTTCCTTAAAACGGGACCGAATTCTTTTTTCGTTTTAATTAATTTCTTCGGTTTTGAAAGGGGTTGCTGAATAGTAAAAGTTGAATGATGGTTTTCCCTTTTGTCTTAGACTAAATTATGTGACATATATCTATTTGATATTTGGTTTTATTTATTTACTATGATTTTCTAATAACTGAACTATGAACAAATTATTATTGTTCGAAACATATTTAAAGTAGGTCGCTTTGATTGCATTAGAATTAATATATGATTTATCTCTTCTTGCAGCAATTATTGTTTTCTCAGGTTTCATAAGTGAGAAATATGATCGGAGTGAACTGACTGGTAAAATACTTCAAGGAATTTTGTTTGGAATAGCTGCAATTGTCGGAATGCTCCATCCTTTTGAATTAGAAAAGGGTCTTTTTTTCGATGGTCGTTCTATTGTAATTAGTTTATGTACTTTGTTTTTTGGTTCTCTCTCAGGTTTTATTTCTTTAATTCCTGCTTTTGTTTATCGACTTATTGTTGGTGGTGCCGGTGTATATATGGGTACAGGTACCGTAATTAGTTCTTTTCTTATTGGCTTGTATTTTCATAAAAAAAGAAAAGAAGGATTTGTACTTACCAATTTAAGACTCTATCTGTTTGGTCTGTTGGTTCACTTTGCAATGCTCTTACTTGTTTTAACTCTTCCCTCAAATAAAATTATATCTACTTATCAGAGTCTTTCTTTTACTATAGCTGTTATTTATCCTTTAATAAGTTTTCTAATTAGTAAAGTCTTGTTAGATCAAGAAGAGAAAAAAAATGCAACAAAACTTCTTGAGAAAAATGAAAAACTATTCCGGACAACTTTATATAGTATCGGTGATGCTGTTATAACAACTGATATTAATGGAAGGATTCAAAATATGAATCCCATTGCTGAACAATTAACCGGATGGAAAGAATCTGAAGCTCGTGGACAATTCTTAAGCGAAGTATATGTAATTGTTAACGAGGATACTAACATTATCCAAATAAATCCATTCGAAGAAATAATCAATTCTGGCAAAGTAGTTGAATTAGCTAATAACACAAAATTGATTTCAAAAAACGGTGCCGAATATCCAATAGCTGATAGCGGCGCACCAATAATTGATGACAAAGGTGAAATTCAAGGTATTGTTCTGATTTTTAGAGATCAGACCAAAGAAAAAGAAAAACAAAGACTTATTTACGAAAGTGAGTCGCGGTTAAAAAGAGCTGAAAATATTGCACGTGCTGGTAATTGGGAAATTGATTTAACCACCGGTTTAATTTATGGTTCGGAAGGAGCACAAAAATTATATGGACTTGAAGGTAACGTATGGAAACTTGAAGAGGTCCAAGAATTACATTTACCGGAGTATCGAGAATATTTAAGCAACTCAATTACAAACCTGATAAAAAGTAATATCCCTTACGATGTCGAGTTCAAAATTAAACGACCCGACGGTAATATCCTTTATATTCATTCTATTGCAGAGTATGATAAAGAGAAAAATAGAGTATTTGGTGTAATTGAAGATATAACTGACTACAAAAATGTAATTAAAGCACTTAAAGAGAGTGAAGAAAAATTCAGAGCTATTTTTAATCGTTCGTTTGGATTAGTTGGACTATTGACACCTGATGGAAAAATATTGGAGTCAAACGAGACTGCATTAAAAATGATAGGTAAGTCCATATCCGAACTTTTATATACACAGTTAGAAAAATCTCCATGGTTTAGTCATTCTGAGTCCGAGCAGAAAAAAGTACTGGATGCAATTAAACAAGCGGCACAAGGTAATTTTGTTCGATTCGATACTACACATATAGATTATCAAGGGAATTTGCATTATATCGATTTTTCCATCAGTCCGGTTAAAGATGAAAACGGTAACACAATACTGCTTATTCCCGAAGGCAGAGATGTAACAGATGTTATTAAAGCTGGGAACGAACTTAAAGAACGCGAAAGAGTTTATTCAACACTTCTAAGTAATCTTCCGGGGTTTGTTTATCGATGTCGTAATGACAAAGATTGGACTATGCTTTTTATAAGCAACGGTTGTGAAGAAATTACAGGATATAAACCAGAAGAATTTATCAATAATAATGTAATCGCTTTTAATGAAATAATTGGAAAAGAATTCCAGGATACTTTATGGAATGAGTGGCAACGTGTTCTGAAAGAAAAAAGTGTTTTCGAGTTTGAATATAAAATAAAAGCAAAAAATGGTAGCATAAAGTGGGTTTGGGAGCGAGGAAGAGGTGTTTACGCAGAAGATGGAGAGTTAATGTTTCTAGAAGGTTTTATAACTGATATTACACTAAGGAAAGAATATGAAGAAGCATTAATTGAAAGCGAAGAATTATTCCGTAACCTTGCTGAATCTACTTCGACAGCAATATTTATTTATCAAGGTTCTAAATTTGTTTTTGCAAATAAAGCTGCTGAAAAGTTAACCGGTTATTCATCGGAGGAATTGTTACAGCATGATTTCTGGGAATTCGTCCATCCGGAATTCAGGGAGATAGTAAAGGAAAGAGGTCTCGCAAGGCAAAAGGGTCTGGATGTTCCAAACCGGTATGAATTTAAAATTCTTACAAAGGATAAGAGGGGAATATGGATCGATTTTGCAGCTGGAAAAATTAATTGGAAGGGTCAACCCGCTGCTATCGGTTCTGCTTTTGATATTAATGATAAAAAATTAGCTGAATTGAAATTACAAGAAGATGAAGAACTGTTTAGAGCCATTTCGAATTTAACTTCAGATTATCTTTTCTCAACAAACTTTGACTCTGATGGGAATTTAATTCACACCTGGGTTGGTGGTGCATTCGAAAAATTAACTGGATATGCTATTGAAGAATATAGGAGTATAGGGGGGTGGCGTGCTCGTGTTCATCCTGATGATTTGGAAGAAGATAATGAAGCATTACAAAAATTAATGAGAAACGAAAATGTAATTTCTGAACTCAGAACGATTCATAAGAATGGAAATATAATTTGGGTTCGTATTTATGCAAAACCTGTTTGGGATAAAAAACAAAACCGGCTTATTGGTATTCAAGGGGCTGTACAGGATATAACTGAAAGCAAAAAAGCGCAATTAGTTCAACAAATTCAATACAATATTGCTAACGCTGTTACCAGTTCAATTAAAACTCACGAACTATTTGATATTGTAAGAAAAGAATTATCTCAATTAATGAATACCAAAAACTTTTTTGTAGCATTCTATGATGAAAAAACAAATACACTCACTAGCGATGTCGACAAGGATGAAAAAGATACAATCAAAACATGGTCTGCCGAAAAATCTTTGACAGGTTATTTAATAAAATCTCAAAAAACTTTGTTGCTGAAAGAAGAAGAAATTATTGAACTCAACAATAGCGGTAAAATTGAATTAGTTGGAACGTTGCCTGCAATCTGGCTCGGAACCCCTCTGAGAGTCGGGAATAAAATTATAGGCGCTGTTGTAGTTCAAAGTTATGATGATCCTAATGCGTATGATCATTCTTCTCTAAAAATATTTGAAGTGATCGCGAATCAATTATCTCTCTATATTCAAAGAAAAAGATCAGAGGAAGAACTTACAATTCTTGCACGTGCAATTTACCAGACTCCGTTAAGCATTGTTGTTACAGATACCTCCGGGAATATTGTTTATGTTAATCCAAGTTTCGAAAAAATATCCGGTTATTCGAAGGATGAAGTTTTAGGTCAGAATATCAGGTTCATGAATTCAAGCTATCACGAATCTGAGTTTTATAAAAATCTATGGGATACAATTCTTTCAGGAATAGATTGGGAAGGAGAAATTCTCAATAAAAAGAAAACTGGAGAATTATATTGGGAACATCAAATAATATCTCCGGTTTTTAATGATGAGAATACAATCACTCATTTTGTAGCTATAAAAGAAGATGTTACAGAGAAGAAAAAAATGATTCAAGAAATTATAGATGCTAAAGAAAAAGCTGAGGCATCAGAAAAATTGAAAACTGAATTTCTTGCTCAAGTATCTCATGAAATAAGAACTCCAATAAATATAATGACAAGTAACTTCCAGTTGATAAAAGATGAAGTTGAAGATAAAATTGACCCTGAGTTTATGGAATTATTTTCAAGTATATCACGTGCATCTCATCGTATAATTAGAACTGTCGATTTAATTCTCAATATGTCAGAAATTCAAACGGGTGCATATCAACCAAAAATAAAACGACTTAATCTTGACGCGGAAATATTACAGCATTTACAGATCGAATATTTGCATCTGGCTCAAGGTAAAAAGATTGAATTGACTTATAAATGCAATTCTGATGATCCGATTATCTATGCCGATGAATACAGCGTTATGCAAATATTTGCAAACCTTATAGACAATGCAATAAAATACACTGATAAAGGGAAAGTAGAAGTAATTTTATATGATGAAAATAACGGGCACAAAGTTGTTGAAGTTACTGATACTGGTATTGGTATGAGCGAAGAGTTCTTATCAAAATTATTCCAGCCATTTGTTCAGGAAGAACACGGATATACACGTTCTTATGAAGGTAATGGTTTAGGTTTGGCATTGGTTAAAAATTACTGCTCATTGAATAATGCTTCGATAGAAGTAAAAAGTAAAAAAAATGTCGGAACAACCTTTACAGTAAAATTCAAAAACCAATCTGATAATTCATAATAATATTTATTCTTAATTCTGATCAACCTTATTTGTTCGAAATTCTTTTAATAAATGATAATATTGTTAAGTGCATCTCCACAGTTTAGTGAAATCACTTTGTCTAATAGATTATAAATGACTCAGCAAGGATTTAATAACAAAAAATTATTAAAAGAATTTATCCATTATTTGTATATTCAACTTCAAGTTTACCAGTAATAAAACAAAAGGGGCGAATCATGAAAAAGAATATATTATTTCTATTCGTTATTTACTTACTGATCTGCCAATCAAATATTCTTTCACAAAAGTTAGATATGGATTTATTCAATGGGTTAAAACCAAGAAGTATTGGTCCGGCTGGTATGAGTGGAAGAGTAACTTCAATTGATGTAGTACTTAAAAACACAGAAATAATTTATGTCGGAACAGCAAGCGGTGGATTATGGAGATCTACAAGTGGCGGAATATCATGGGAACCAATATTTGACGATCAACCCGCTGCTTCAATTGGTGCTGTAGCAGTTGATCAGAAGATCCCTGATATAATATGGGTAGGAACCGGAGAAGGTAACCCGCGTAATAGTCAGACGAGTGGAAATGGTGTTTATAAAAGTATCGATGGCGGTAAAACATGGAAACATTTAGGATTAGAGAAAACTTTTAATATCCACAGAATAATAATAGACCCAACAAATTCTAATGTTGTTTATGTAGCTGCGCAAGGTTCAGCATGGGGCGAAGGAACTGAACGCGGAATATTTAAAACAAACGATGGTGGAAAAACCTGGAAAAAAATTCTTTATGTTGATGAAAAAACAGGTGCAGCTGATTTAATTATGGACCCTTCCAACCCGAATAAACTTTTTGCCGCAATGTGGCAATATAGAAGATGGCCCTGGTTTTTCAAATCTGGTGGTCCGGGTTCTGGATTATATGTAACATTTGATGGTGGCGAAACATGGCAGAAACGCACCGACAAAGATGGTTTGCCCAAAGGTGAACTTGGAAGAATTGGTTTAGCTATTGCCCGAAATAATCCAAAAGTTGTTTATGCTCTAATCGAAGCGAAGAAAAATGCATTATATCGTTCCGATGATGGTGGATTTAACTGGAAAATGACGACAGATGAAAATGTAAGTAATCGTCCTTTTTACTATCATGAAATTTATGTCGATCCCGAAAATGAAAATAGGGTTTATAATTTATTTACTGTTGTATCTGTAAGTGAAGATGGTGGTAAAACTTTTAACACTCTTATTCCGAGTAACGAAGTTCATCCCGATCATCATGCTTGGTGGATTAATCCCAATAATGCAAATCATATAATTGATGGTAATGACGGTGGAATGGCAATATCTTACGACAGAGGTAAAACATGGAGATTTGTTGGGAATCTACCTCTTGGTCAGTTTTATCATATTAATGTTGATATGGAAACTCCATATAATGTTTATGGCGGTTTGCAAGATAATGGTTCTTGGAAAGGTCCAAGCAAAGTAAATGCTGCCGGAGGAATTCGTAATTCTTATTGGGAAGAAGTGGGATTTGGTGATGGATTTGACGTTGCCGCTGATTATGCTGATTCAAGGTATATTTATTATATGTCACAAGGTGGTAATCTTGGAAGATATGACCACATAACCGGAGATCGAAAAATAATTCGTCCTGTTCATCCTCAAGGCGAAAAACTCAGGTTCAACTGGAATGCTGGATTTGCTCAAGACCCGTTTGATAAAACTACAATTTATTATGGCTCGCAGTATCTTCATAAAAGCACAGACAGAGGTAATAACTGGACAATAATCTCACCAGACCTAACAACAAATGATACCACAAAACAAAAGCAACTTGATAGTGGGGGTTTGACTTATGATGTAACAAATGCAGAGAACTATACTACAATTATTTCGATTGCACCAAGCCCGGTTAAACAGGGTGTCATTTGGGTCGGAACTGATGATGGAAATCTTCAACTAACAAAAGATGGTGGAAAAACCTGGGAAAATGTAATTAAAAATATAAAAGGAGTTCCGGAAGGTTCTTGGATTCCTCAAATAAGAGCTTCCACCTACAATAATGAAGAAGCATTTGTTGTGATAAACAATTACAGAAGAGACGATTGGAAACCATATCTCCTATATACAAATGATTTCGGTAAAACATGGAAAAATCTTGTTAAAGAATCAGATGTATCCGGATATCTATTATCATTCATTCAAGACCCAATTGAAAAAAATCTATTTTTCCTTGGGACTGAATTTGGTTTGTATGTAAGTATTGATGCCGGAAAGACTTGGACTAAATGGACAAAAGGTTATCCGACAGTTTCAACTTATGATATGGTTATTCATCCTCGCGAACATGATCTTGTAATCGGGACCTTTGGTAGATCTGTATATATCTTTGATGATATTCGTCCTTTAAGAAGAATTGCTAAAGAAGGGATAAAATTGTTCGATAAAAAAGTTGTTGCATTCGAAATCCCTGATGGATATCGTTATATTCAGAAACAAGCACAGGGCTTAAGATTTGCAGCAGCGGCGGAGTTCAAAGGTGATAATCTTCAGCAAGGAGCAATGATTACATATTATCTTGCTCCAGACACCGCAAATGCAAGTGATAAAGTAAAAATACAGATTTATGATTCGGATAATAAACTTATAAGAACATTAGTAAACAAATACGAGAAAGGTTTCAACAGAACCTTCTGGGGTTTTGAGAGAAAGGGTGTTAGATTCCCGGGTATGCCAAAATCAACGGAAGAATCAGAACCTTCAGGTCCTATTGTACTTCCCGGTAAATATAAAGTAAAGGTTATTTATAAAAATAATTTTGACTCGTCTTATGTCAATGTAAATTATGATCCTAGGTTGAGTATTGATATATCACATCTTAAAGAAAGAGAACAATTATTGAATCAGTTGAACAACAAGATTGATCTGGTTACAAAAGCATCCGATAGAATAGATGAGGCTATAAAAACAATAAATCTTGTTGAAGAGAAGTTGAAAGATAGAAGAGATTCTTCATTTGAAAATATTGCAAAGTATTGTAAGACATTAAAAGACGATTTAAAGAAACTTACTGAACTTATAAATCAACCGCGTGTTCAGGGAATTAGAACTGACGAAAATAAATTAGCCGCAAGATTAAGAAGAGCTTTTTCAGCTTTATCAGGTTATTGGGATAAACCGGGTGATAGTGAAAAGGTAAGCCTTAAATTAGTCGATGAATCGATTAATGAAATATTACCTAAAATCAATTCGTTCTTTGAACAAAAATGGAAAGATTTCCGTGATAGTGTCGAAAAGGTGAATATCAAGCTTTTTGAGGATTATGAAGTACTTAAATTCTAACGAGACTTTAATTAAAGGATTTTAAGCATTGTCCGGATAAGAAAGCTAAATGCTTTCTTTTTCCGGACATTAATATTTTTCTTGAATTATTGAAACACTATCTGCCTCTATTTATATTTCACACTCAAAAAAAGGGGATGCTATGGTCAACGATGTTTTAACAATTACAAATTTTGAAGGGATGACTCTTTTTAAGAGAGGGAAAGTACGCGACGTATATGATTTGGGAGAATACTATTTAATTGTTTCTACGGATAGACTTTCTGCATTTGATGTTATTATGAAAGAAGGTATTCCATACAAAGGAAAAGTGTTAAACAGAATATCACAATTCTGGTTTAATTATACTAAAGATATAATCGAAAATCACATAATTACTTGTAATGTAGATGAATATCCGGATAGTTGTAAGCCATATAAGAATATTTTAAGAGATCGTTCGATGCTTGTAAAAAAAGCAGAGTTAATTCCTTTAGAGTGTATTGTCAGAGGTTATATTACCGGTTCCGGTTTGAATGATTATCAGAAAACAGGTAACATTTGTGGTATAAAGTTACGGGAAGGTTTGGTAGAATCAGAAAAATTGGATGAACCAATCTTTACACCCTCAACAAAAGCTGAAATTGGATTGCATGATGAAAATATAACTGAAGAACAAGCTATATCTATTGTTGAAAAAGATGTTTATAATATTCTCAAACAGACAACTATAGAAATTTATAAAAGAGCTTCTGAATATGCTTTGAGTAAGGGAATAATTATCGCAGATACTAAAATGGAATTTGGTTACTATAATGGTAAAGTAATTCTTATTGATGAATTATTAACACCTGATTCATCACGCTTCTGGCCATTAAAGGATTATAAAAAAGGTTTCCCACAAAGTAGTTTTGACAAACAATATGTAAGAGATTATTTGATATCAATTAAATTCAATAAACAACCACCTCCTCCAGACTTACCGGATGAAGTTATTATTAATACAAGTAAAAAGTACCAAGAAGCTCTGTTTATGCTTACGGGAGAAACAATTTCATAATGTTACCCACAAGTATTAAAATAGTTGAGAAGGATTACCTAAAAATAGAATGGAAAGATAATAACGTTAGCTTAATAAAGCTTTCGACCTTACGCCATAATTGCCCGTGCGCCTTATGTGCATCTGAAAAAGAAAATAGAGGTGATAAATATTTTCCCATTTACAGTGTTGAAGAATTGACAATATCTAATATTAACATAATTGGTAATTATGCTTTAGGTATTACATGGAAAGATGGTCATAATACAGGTATTTATGAATTTGGTTACTTAAAAAAAATCGATAATTCAAAGTCAACTTAATGATACTCCCAAATCAACTTACGGTTTTAAGAATTATTTTAACACCAGTCTTTCTGATTCTTTTTTTATCTGAAGACCCGTTATTGATTCAAATATCGATAGGTGTGTTTATTATTGCAGCAATTACAGACTGGTACGATGGCTGGCTTGCTCGAAAGTTTAATTATATTACAGAGTGGGGAAAGTTTTTAGACCCTTTAGCCGATAAGGTTTTAACTTCCACTGCTTTTATTGCTTTTGTAATTTTAAATGTATTAGACCTTTGGATGGTTTTATTAATAATAATACGAGATATTATAGTTACCGCACTACGACTTTTTGCTGAACAAAGAAAAATATCATTTAAAACTAGTTATACGGCTAAATGGAAAACATTTCTGCAAATGTTTTTTTTGTATTATCTGTTAGTTGTTTATACTGCAAATAAAATAGACTGGATAAAAAATATAAATCCGACATTAGTAGAAAATCTTTTTAACTCTCATTTAATTTATTACAGTATGCTTTTTATTACTCTGTTTACAGTAATCACAGGTGTCATTTATATATTATCCAATAAAATATTAATAAAAAAGTTATTCCGAGTTGAAAATCAATCTAATTGAAAAAATTATTGGATCAGGATTCTATACTGGTTATATTCCTAAGGCTAGCGGAACATTTGCAAGTCTATTAGCTTATATTATTTTCTTAATCCCGGGTTTCGAAAATCCAACTTTTTTAATGCTTCTGATTTCTGTATCAATTGTTGTTGGAGTAAAAATTGCGGATAAGTTTGAATCAATATATGGAAAAGATCCATCTCAATTCACTCTTGATGAATTTATAGGTTCATGGATTTCGTTACTTTTTTTACCTAAGAAAGTATGGTTTATTTTTCCAGCATTTTTTGTTTGGAGATTGTTAGATATTTATAAACCTTTTCCAGCTAATTATTTCGAAAAATTAAAAGGTGGTTGGGGAGTTATTTTGGATGATGTTATTTCCGGAATTTATACATTTATACTAATTCAGTTGTTAAATCACTTTATTGTTAGATTAATCTAATAGAAATAACTATGAAAGCAGAAATTATTACAATCGGTGACGAAATTTTAATTGGGCAGACACTAAATACCAATGCTGCTTATATTGGTTCAAAACTTACCGAAATTCAGGTTGATGTTTCTTTTACATGTGTTGTCCCGGATAAGGAAGAAGAAATAAAACGTGAATTTAAAAATGCATTTGAGAAATATGATATTATTATTGTTACAGGTGGATTAGGTCCAACCCATGACGATGTTACAAGAAAGTGTGTTGTTGATTTCTTTAAAACAGAACTTGTTCAGGATAAAGAAGTTCTTTCTGATATTAAGAAATTTTTTGAAGTTAGAGGAAGACAATTAACCAAAACTAATGAAGATCAATCTCTTATACCTAAGATAGCAACTCCAATAAGAAACAGTAGGGGTACTGCCCCCGGTTATTGGATCGAAAAAAATAAAAAGTATTTTATTGTGATGCCCGGTGTTCCCTATGAAATGAAAGGGATGATGGAAACTTTTGTTTTACCCAACCTAATAGAGAAAATTGGAAGTCAGAAAGTATTTAAGGTTACATTAAATTTACTCACAACAGGTATTCCTGAATCTGTATTATTTGATCGCCTCGGAAATTTAGATGAACTCTTAAATGGAGCAAGTTTAGCTTTTCTTCCAAGCCAATTCGGTGTAAAAATGCGTATCACTGTACAAGGAGATTCAGAGGATGAATCAAAAAATAAGCTTGATGTTATCGAACAGAAAATAAGAAGTTTAGTAGGGAAATTTATTTATGGTAAAAACGATGATAATCTTGAAGGGGTAGTAGCTAAGTTATTAATCGACAGGAATTTAAAGATTTCAGTTGCTGAATCTTGTACGGGTGGCTTGATAGCAAATCGATTGACTAACATTGCCGGTAGCAGTAAATTCATGGAGCGTGGGGTTGTTGCTTACAGCAATGCTGCAAAAGTAGAAATATTAAAGGTCAATGAAGATACCATTGCAAAACATGGGGCAGTAAGTCTTGAAGTTGCTATGCAGATGGCAGAAGGAATAAAATCTGTAAGTGGGTCAGATATCGGACTTGCTACAACCGGTATTATGGGGCCAACGGGAGCAACCCCAAGCAAACCAGTTGGGTTAGTTTACATTGGTATTTGTGATGAGAAAATTTGTACGGCTAAAGAATTTCGATTTGGTGATGATAGACTTCTCAATAAAGATAGAACTTCACAAGCTGCATTAGAAATGCTTCGGAGAAATTTATTAGGTATTTCTTATGATGATTAGAAGTTTTATTTCACTTGAAATTCCTAACTTTGTGATTGAAGAAATAATTTCCACAAGAGAAAAAATATTTACATCAACAGGAAACTTAAAGTGGGAAAAAAAAGATAAGTTACATGTTACACTTAAATTTTTAGGGGATATTGAGCAAGAAAAAATCGAACCTTTATTTCTCAAGATAACTAGTCTTGGAGAAAAGTATAATAAATTCAGTTTAGAACTCGATCGATTCGGTTTTTTCAAATCAAACGGAATCCCTAGAGTACTTTGGGCAGGTCTCAAACAAAATATTGAATTAGAAAAGTTTGTAAAGGAAATCGATATATTATGTAGTGAATTTGGATTTGAAAAAGAAAAAAGAAAATTTAATCCACATATTACTATGTTAAGAATAAAACCTCATTATGAGATAAAAAATTTACTTGTATTTGATAATTATAAATTACCGGAAATAAAATTTGTTGGTGAAAAAATAATCATGTTTGAAAGTAAACTGACACCTTCTGGTTCAGTATATAACCCACTAAAAAGTTTTATTATATAAAATATCGGAGGGAAAAATGGCAATAGAAAAAGATAGCCGACTAAAAATTTTAGAAGACACAATTTCGAATTTGGAAAAACAATATGGTAAAGGCACCATAATGAAATTAGGCAATGGTGTTATATCTGAAGTAGAAGCAATCTCCACGGGTTCTTTATCTTTAGATTATGCTCTTGGAATAGGTGGTGTGCCAAGGGGCAGAATAGTTGAAATTTACGGACCTGAATCGTCAGGTAAAACAACTTTATGTCTTCATATTATAGCAGAAGCTCAGAAGAAAGGTGGACTTGCAGCATTTATTGATGCTGAACATGCAATGGACTTAAATTATGCCAAAAGATTGAATGTAGATACAGCTAATCTTCTTTTATCACAACCGGATTTTGGAGAACAAGCCCTTGAAATAGTTGATACACTTATTAGAAGTAACGCACTTGATGTAATTGTAGTTGATTCTGTTGCTGCTCTTGTTCCCCGTGCCGAAATTGAAGGTGATATGGGTGATCCTCAAATGGCGATGCAAGCACGATTAATGTCCCAAGCACTTCGTAAAATTACCGGTGCCATTAGTAAATCCAAAACATGTGTCATTTTCACAAATCAATTAAGAAGTAAAATAGGTGTTATGTTTGGTAACCCTGAAACTACAACGGGTGGAAATGCTCTCAAATTTTATGCTTCTGTAAGACTCGATATTAGAAGAGTAGCTGCAATTAAAGAGGGTAACAATGTCATTGGCAATAGAACTAAAGTTAAAGTAGTGAAAAGTAAAGTTGCACCTCCGTTTAAAGAGGTTGAGTTTGATATTTTATATAATGAGGGAATTAGTAAAGCCGGAGATATTATTGATTTGGCAACTGAGCATAACATCCTTAAGAAGAGTGGCGCTTGGTTTACTTATAAAGAAGATCGTTTCCAGGGAAGAGAACAACTAAAACAAAAAATGCAAGAAGATCCCCAATTATTTGCTTCATTAGAAAAAGAAGTAAAAACTGCTTTAGGAATTATAAAAGAGGAAGCAAAACCTCAAAAAGAGGAACAAAGCGAAACAAAATCTAAAAAGAAATAAATGATTGTCGCTTCATTAAAAAAAAAGAATAATGATGTTGAAATATTGTTTGAAGATGGAAGTACTATAATTGTAGATTATAATGTTGTTGTTAGTAATGGTATAAGGAAAAATGATAATTTAAGCGAAGAGAAAATAAAATACTTACTTGATCGTAGCGAAATAAATAAAATCAAAAAATATGCGTTCAGGTTTTTAGGTATAAGGAATCATTCGTCTTTCGAAATAAAACTCAAACTTTTAAAAAAAAATTTCCCAAAAGAACTGGTAGATATTGCTGTAAAAGAATTAATTGATAATGCATTTATAAATGATCGCAATTATGCTTTGCAATATTTGGAAGAAAAAATAGCAAAAGGGAAGTCGGGTCCAAATAAAATTAAAAGTGAACTTATAAAGAGAGGCATATCTAGAGAAATAATAAAAGAAATATTTACTCAAGTAGATAATTCCTATTCACTTGAAACAGCGTTCAAACTTGCTCTTAAAAAATTAAAAAGCTTGAAAGAAACGGACATAACAAAAAGTAAACAAAAAATATTTTTGTTCTTACATTCTAAAGGATTTGATACAGAGGTTATATCAAAAGTGTTAAGCAAACTTAATTATGATAATGATTAAATTATATATCTAATTTGGCGGGTATAATTGTTTTAACTATTTTTACTTGTAAAAATATTGGCTTATCAAATTATTTTTGTTAATTAGACTCAATATTTATCTTTCTTTTATGAAGCTATACAAAAACAAAATAATCATATTTAATAAATTCTAAGTCGTTTAAAAGTGAGGCCACCTTGTGTGGTCTTTTTTGTAATTATCTGAGGGCATTATGAAAAATAACAAAATTACTTTCGAAGGATTAACATTTGATGATATATTGTTATTACCGGCTCGCTCAAACATTTTACCACGTCAAGTTGATATTAAAACTAAGCTTACAACAGATATCAAATTGAATATCCCATTCTTATCTGCTGCAATGGATACTGTGACCGAATCACAAATGGCGATTGCAATGGCTGCACAAGGCGGTATTGGAATTATCCATAAAAATATGTCGATTGAAAAACAAGCAGACGAAGTTGATAAAGTAAAAAGATCTGAAAGCGGAATGATTGTAAAACCGATTACTTTATCTCCCAACCAAACTATATTTGAAGCAGAAGAGATTATGAGTAAATACCATATTTCCGGGATTCCTGTTGTTGATGAAAACGGGAAATTGATTGGTATTCTTACAAATCGTGATCTAAGATTTGAACACAACAGAAATTTGCTGGTAAGTAGATTAATGACAAAGGAAAATTTAATAACAGCTCCGGTTGGAACTACTTTGGAAGAAGCCGAAAAAATTCTTCATAAACATAGGATTGAAAAATTACCAGTTGTTGATAAACGTGGAATTCTTAAAGGATTGATTACTTATAAAGACATAATGAAGAAAAAGAAATTCCCAGATGCAAGTAAAGATAACCTTGGAAGATTGAGGGTTGGTGCTGCTGTCGGTGTATCAAAAGATACTTTCGACAGAGTTGAAGCACTTGTTAATGCTCACGTAGATGTTATAGTGGTGGATACAGCACATGGTCATTCTGTTGGTGTATTGAATACTATAAAAAGTATAAGAAAAAAATATAGAGATATACAACTTATTGCTGGTAATATTGTAACTAAGGAAGCTGCATTAGAGTTGGTTTCATGTGGTGTTAATGCAGTAAAAGTAGGTATCGGAGCTGGTTCAATTTGTACTACAAGAGTAATTGCAGGAGTTGGCGTTCCACAGATTTCTTCAATAATTAATGTAGCAATTGCGTTAAAAGATAAAGGAATTCCGGTTATTGCCGATGGTGGAATAAAACAGACTGGTGATGTAGCAAAAGCTATTGCTGCCGGGGCTGATTCTGTTATGATGGGCGGTATGTTTGCAGGATGTGATGAAGCTCCCGGTGAGAAAGTATTATATGAAGGAAGAAGTTTCAAAGTATATAGAGGAATGGGTTCCTTAGGCGCAATGAAACAAGGAAGCAGCGATCGTTACTTCCAGGATATGGAAGACGATATTAAAAAACTTGTTCCAGAAGGTGTTGAAGGAAGAGTTCCTTATAAAGGTCCTTTATCAGAAACTATTTATCAGTTTGTTGGCGGACTCCGGGCTGCTATGGGCTACTGTGGTGTAAAAAATATTAAGGAATTAAAAACAAAAACAAAATTTGTAAAAATATCATCAGCGGGATTACGTGAGAGTCATCCGCATGATATACTTCTTACTGAAGAAGCACCAAATTATCAGATTGTTCAAAAACTTTAATAAAAAATTTCTATTTCCTATTATTGTGATGAGTTGAAATATGTTCAAAGTTCTTGTTTTAGCTTATTATTATCCACCTATGGGATTAAGTGGCGTACAACGTACATTGAAATTTACTAAATACATGCCACAATTTAATTGGGAACCAACGGTTATTACTGCTGGTAATGTTGCTTACTACGCCCACGATTTTGCCTTACTTAAAGAAGCTGAAGATGCTGGAGTAAAAATTATTAGAACTGAATCTCTCGACCCGAATTCAATTATCGGGAAGAAATATGGCACTGTAAATATGCCTAAAGAATTTGTAAGAAAAATATATTCGAATTTTTCCAAATCTTTTTTTATCCCTGATAACAAAAAATCATGGGCTAAAAGGGCATATGAAAAAGCAAGAGAGTTACTCAAACAAGAACATTTCGATATTATTTTTGTTACTATTCCTCCATACTCAAGTTTTGTATATGCTGCTAAGTTAAAAGAAGAATTTCAAATTCCTTTATTCGTAGATTATCGCGATCTATGGTTTGGTAATCATTTTGCATTTTATCCTACTCCATGGCATAAGCTAAAACATAAAAAATTGGAGTACAATGCATTACATAAATCGAACAAAATAATTGTAATTAACAGAAAGATTAAAGAAAAATTACTGACCACATATAATTTCCTTAATTTCAATGAAATTGTTATTATCCCTCATGGTTATGATCCCGCAGATTTCGAAATAGAATATCCCAAGCATAACCTGGCTGGAAAAATTAAACTTACTTATTCCGGTATTTTTTACGAAAGTATAACTCCACTTTATTTATTAAAAGCTTTTAAGGAACTATCTATTGAAAGACCCGATATAACTGCAAAATATCAGTTGGAATTTGTCGGTTTACTTCGAAAAGAGAACAAAAAGATCGTAGCTCAATTAGGTCTTTTAGATTTTATTAACGAAGTCGGTTATATAGAACATATAGAAGCAGTTAAGAGAATTAGACAAAGTGATGTTTTATGGATGATGATTGGTAATTCTCCTAATTCAGATACTATTTCAACAAGCAAATTATTTGAATACTTTGGTTCAAGGAAACCGATTCTTGGTTGTGTCCCGGATGGCGCTGCAAAAGTTGCATTAGAAGAATATGGTGCCTCTTTTATAACAGCACCTGATGATATACCTGATATAAAGAAAAAATTAATCGAAATTCATGACCTTTTCATCAAAAATGAATTACCGAAACCAAATGAAGAATTTATAGAAAAACATAACAGAATAAAACTAACTGAGCAATTAATTACACAATTCCAATTTTTCTTAAAGACTTAATATGAATGTTGCAATTATCGGTTCAGGGGGAAGAGAACATGCGCTTGCTCTCGCAATTTCTAAAAGCAAAAATTTAGATAAGCTATTTGTTCTAACTGGTAATCCCGGGACTTCTAAATTAGGCATTAATTTCAGTATTGATATAAATGAACATCTTTCCATTCTTAATTTCTGTAAAGTACATCAAATTGATCTTGTAATCGTTGGTCCGGAGCAACCTCTTATTAATGGTTTAGCGGATGTATTGAGAGCAAATCAAATTAAGGTTTTTGGACCTGGTAAAAATGCTGCCAGATTGGAGGGAGAAAAATCATTTGCAAAATCATTAATGAAGAAATACGGTATCCCTACTGCATCCTATGAAATATTCGAAAAAGAAAATTATGAGGATGTGTTAACTTACCTCAAAAAAACAACTTACCCGGTTGTAATTAAAGCAGATGGTATAGCCGCCGGGAAAGGAGTTATTATAGCCGATAGCTTTTCAGTTGCCAAACAAACGGTTGATGACTGTTTTATTAACAATATTTTTGGAAAAGCCGGAGAGAAAATTGTAGTTGAAGAATATATGACAGGGCAAGAAGCTTCTGTTTTTGCGATTACCGATGGAAATGAATTCATAATTTTGCCACCGGCACAGGATCATAAAAGAATATTTGATGGAGATAAAGGTAAGAATACAGGTGGTATGGGTGCTTACGCTCCCACTCCGTTTGTAGATGAAAAAATTATAAGTTCGATTTCAGAAAAGATTATTAAACCAACTTTAGCGGCAATGCAAGAAATTGATGCTCTTTATTCAGGTTGTTTGTATTGTGGTTTGATGTTAACTAATGATGGGCCAAAAGTTGTTGAATTTAATTGCAGATTTGGCGATCCTGAAACACAGGTTGTTTTACCATTATTAGATGGTGACATATTAGATTTATTTTATAGTGTTGCATCAGGTAAAATTAATAAAAGTTCTGTATGGTACAATGGTGGAGCTTCCATTTGTGTTGTATTAGCATCTGCTGGATATCCTGATCATTATAATAAAGGAAAGTTGATAGAAGGACTTTCTGATATTGTGAATGACAATATTATTGTATATCACGCCGGAACATCAGAGAAAGAAGGGAAAATTATTACTAATGGTGGAAGAGTGTTAAATGTAACTTCTGTTATAAAAGAAAATAATCTTCTTTTGGCAAAACAAATTTGTTATGACGCCGTTTCAAAAATCAAATTTGACGGTATGCATTATCGTAAAGATATAGGTGATAAAGCTATTAAAACTATCCTTTAATCAACCCGGAGGCCAATTCATCTTTCTTCCGCCAAGTAAATGAAAATGAAGATGGGGAACTTCTTGTCCGGAATCGGGACCTGAATTGATTACTATCCTAAATCCACTTTCAAAAATTTCTAATTTCTTAGCAATGGTATTTGCAGCTTCGTAAAGTTCACCAAGTAATTGTGTGTGTTTTTCTTTAGAAATATCCTTCACAGATGAAATATCTGTTACTTTGGGAATTATCAATATATGAACTGGTGCTTGCGGTCTTATATCTTTAAAAGCAAGAACCGAATCTGTTTCGTAAACAATATCAGCCGGAATTTCTTTACGAATTATTTTTGCAAATATTGTTTCTCCCATTATAGCCCCTTTTCTATTTCGTATTTCTTAAGTTTATTATAAAGATGACTTCTCTGTATTCCAAGAATTTCTGCTGTCTTACTTATATTCCAGTTATTGAGTGAAAGCTGCTTAAGAATGAATGCTTTTTCAGCTTTCTCCTTAAATTCCTGAAATGTGTTTGAAGAATTTAGAATCTCATCAACTGCAGAAACAGATGCCGGAAGGAATGAATTAATTTCTTTCTCGCTAATAATTTTATTTGGAACCATTATTACTATTCTTTCCACAAAATTTCTGAGTTCACGAATATTTCCTTTCCATGAAAAATTTTGCAAAGTTTTAATTGCAGATTCTGTCCATTCTTTTTGAGGGAATTTGTTCTTTTCACAAATAATCTTTGAAAAATGCACTACAAGTAGAGGGATATCTTCCTTGCGTTCTCTTAAAGGAGGTACATGAATTGGAATTACATTTAATCTGTGGTATAAGTCTTCCCGAAAATTACCTTTCTGAATTTCCGAAAGAAGGTCTTTGTTTGTTGCAGATATTATTCGAACATCAACATTTATTTTATATGTTCCGCCTACACGTTCAATTTTTCCTTCTTCAATCGCTCGTAATACTTTAGCTTGAGCATGAAGACTCATATCACCTATTTCATCAAGAAAAAGATTTCCTCCATCTGCTAATTCAAATTTGCCAATTCTTTGTTTAACTGCGCCGGTGAAAGAACCTTTTTCATGCCCAAATAATTCTGATTCTATAAGCTCGTGCGGAATAGCAGCGCAGTTTACTTCAATTAATTCCTTGTTACTTCTTAAGCTTTGTTTATGAATTTCTTGGGCAACTAATTCCTTACCGGTTCCATTTTCTCCTGTTATTAGAATGCGTGCATCTGTTTTTGCTACCCGTGTAATTGTTTCCAAAATATTTTTTATTGCCGGACTATTACCAATTATAACTTCAGCTGAGGAGAGTTCTTTTTTAAGTTTTTTATTTTCTTTTATTAGGTTCGATTGTTCGCATGCATTCCTTACGGAAATTAAAAGTTTATCTCTGTCTATTGGTTTTTCTAAAAAATCGAATGCGCCTAATTTAGTTGCTGTAACAGCATTCTGAACAGTCGCATGTGCTGAGATCATAATGACTCTTATTTCACTTTCCTTTTCTTTCAACCACTTTAAAATTTCAAAACCATTTTTCCCGGGCATTTGTATGTCAAGTAAAAGAACGTCGTAACTACCATATTCAAGTTTTTGTATTCCTTTGGTTGAGTCGGTTGTATAATCGACTGAATAATCCTCATACTCAAGAATCATTTTGATACTTTCACAGATTTCAAGTTCGTCGTCGATTACTAATATTGATTTCATAAGATTATCCTGAGATAAAGTAAATTATAAAGCTTCAATATATCCGAAGGAAGAATATTTTTATTTTCTTTCAATAGTTTGCCAAACAATTCGCCAAGATTATTAGCGATTATATCACGAAAACTGTAACCACCTTCAACAAATAAGCCCTCTTCAACATTCTCCACAAAAATACCCATAAATTTAGACATATTAAAAAATCCAAAGTTGTATTTAAGAAATGCATTCCCAAAAAAATGTGATAATTTATCTTTGTCACCAAAACTTGTATTTGGCGAATCAAAGAAGAGCTTAGAAGGTAAGTTTTCGAGTCTTTTGTCAAAGATTTTTTTTGGCGGAGAAGGTAATGGTATTTTTAATTGAGAACCAAATAGAAATTTTACTTTGATATGGTTAAATGGTAAGCATGTAAAAGTTAATGCGAGGAGGGCTTCTGAAATATCTCCTTCGTAAAAGTTGACCGCAACTTTAAAAAGCTGATCGATTTGATTTTGTTCGTCATTAGTTTTTTTATAGAAATCAAATTCATCTGATATGATATATTCAGATAAATAAAAAATTCCACCGTAAAAAGTTTTTTCATATTTCGATTGGGCAAAAAAACTTTTGCAAAAAAGAAGAGGAGATAGAAGGGTTATGAATAAAATACTTTTCAAAACAATTACAATCTTATGTTTGAATTACACCGGTCGAAAACTTTTTGATTTCCGGATTGTTGTTAGCACATTCAATAGAGAACGAAATATATTCACGCGTTTGAGCAGGATCAATAATTTCATCAATCCAAAGACGAGATGCGGCGTATAATGGAGAGCTTTTCTCTTCGTAAGACTTAACAATATCATTCAATAATTTTTCTTTTTGTTCTTTTGTGAATTCCTTACCGGATTTTTCCATTTGTTTTAAGCGAATATCGAGTAAAACACTACTTGCTTGAGCGCCTCCCATTACGGCAATTTTAGCATTAGGATATGCATAAATAAAACGGGGATCATAAGCTTTTCCACACATTGCATAATTACCGGCACCGAAGCTATTGCCGACAATGATAGTAATTTTAGGAACCACAGAGTTAGCAACGGCATTAACCATTTTTGCACCGTCTTTTATTATTCCTCCATGTTCCGCTTTGCTACCGACCATAAATCCGGTAACATCCTGAAAAAATACTAACGGCATCTTCTTTTGGTTACAATTCATAATAAATCGTGTTGCTTTATCTGCGCTATCGGAATAGATAACACCACCAATTTGCATTTCACCTTTTTCTGTCTTAACAACACTTCTTTGATTTGCAACAATACCAACTGCCCAGCCATCAATTCTTGCATAAGCAGTTATAATTGTTTTACCGTAACCGGCTTTATATTCATCAATCTCTGAATTATCAACAATTCTTGCTAATAATTCATAAGTATCATAAGGTTTAGTAGTATCCTCAGGTAGTATTGAATAAATTTCTTGAGATGAAAATTTTGGTAGTGAGGGGGAAATTCTATTGAAACCAGCATTTAAATTATTCCCATATTTGCTAACTATGCTTCTAATTTGGTTCAGGCATTCTTGATCGTTTTTCATAATATAATCAGTAACACCTGAAATATTTGATTGAACACGTGCGCCGCCTAAATCTTCGTTATTTATTTCTTCACCAATTGCTGCTTTAACAAGATGTGAACCGGCTAAAAATACTGAACCTTCACCTTCTACAATCAAAGCTTCATCACTCATAATTGGTAAATAAGCACCACCGGCAACGCAAGGACCCATAATTGCGGAAATTTGAGGAATACCCATTGCTGACATAATAGCGTTATTTCTAAAAATTCTTCCGAAATGTTCTTTATCCGGGAAGATATCTTCTTGCAATGGTAAAAATACTCCGGCACTATCAACCAGATAAATAATTGGTAAACGGTTTTCCATTGCAATTTCTTGAGCTCTGAGATTTTTTTTAGCTGTAATTGGAAACCACGCACCGGCTTTAACAGTAGCATCATTAGCTACAATTACGAAATTTTTCCCGTGAATTTTTCCAATGCCAAATATTGTTCCTGATGAAGGTGCTCCACCGAATTCCTCATACATTCCGTATGCAGCAAAAGTATTCAACTCAAAGAATCGTGAGTCTTTATCAATTAATAAATCTATTCTTTCACGGGCGGTTAATTTCCCTTTTTCATGTTGTTTGGAAATTTGACTCTTTCCGCCACCAAGTTTTATGTTTTCTTTAATAGCTTCAATTTTTCTGACAAGATTTTTTTGATAATCTTCTTTACGAAGAGTCGCTTCATTTTGTTGTAACGGATTTCCAATGAGTGTCATAATTATCCTTTAATCTTGTAAAAGGTCCCGTGCTAAGACAATTCGTTGGACTTCTGAAGTCCCTTCACCAATAGTAAGAAGTTTTACATCTCTATAAAATTTTTCAACCGGATAATCTTTTACGAAACCGTACCCGCCAAAAATCTGAACTGCTTCGTTAGCGGCTTTTGTTGCAATTTCGCTTGCGAATAGTTTAGCTTTAGCAGCAATTGAGAAAACTGATTCCCCTTTATCTTTTTGAAAAGCAGCTTTATATGTCATTAATCTTGCAGCTTCAATTTCGGTAGCCATATCAGATAACTTAAATTGAATCCCCTGAAATTCAGATATCGGTTTGTTGAATTGTTTTCTTTCTTTTGAGTATGTGATAGAAGCATCAAGACAGCCCTGTGCAAGTCCTACACTTAAAGCAGCAATTGATATTCTACCGCCTTCTAAAATTTTCATTGCCTGAACAAATCCTTCACCTTCATTGCCTATCAAATTTTCTTTTGGTACAATACAATTTTCGAATAGAAGTTGTGTCGTTTCACTTGCACGCATACCAAGTTTATTTTCTTTTTTACCAGCACTAAATCCCGGAAAACTTTTTTCTACAATAAATGCAGAAATGCCTTTTTTACCTTTTGATTTATCTGTAATTGCCATAACAACTGCCGTATTACCCGAGGCACCATGAGTGATAAAATTTTTTGTTCCATTTAAAATGTAATTGTCGCCTTCAAGAATTGCAGTAGTTTGCAGAGCGGCAGCATCGCTTCCTGATGATGGTTCTGTTAAACCCCATGCGCCGATTACTTTACCACTTGCAAGGTCGGGAAGATATTTTTTTTTCAAATTTTCATTTGCATGCATTAGGATATGATTTGTACATAATCCATTATGAGCAGCTACAGATAATGCAATGGAAGGATCAATTCTTGCTAATTCTTCTACTACTATTGCATACTCAATATAACCTAAACCTGCACCACCATATTCTTCCGGTACAAGAATTCCTAAGAATCCCAATTCACCAAGTTGCTTCATTATCTCTATCGGAAAGGTTTGAGATTCATCATAATCCATTACAACAGGTTTAATAATATTTTCAGCAAAATCCCGAATTGTGTTTCTGATTGTTTTTTGATCTTCAGTCAGCTCTATTAAAAATTGGGTGTTAATGTTTTCCATATTAGTTCCTGTTTTTATCTCTGGCTTTAAAGTTTTTGAAAAGCATTTCCGAAACTTGATAAGGTGAAATAGAACCGTCCATTACACTTTTCACAGAGTTATTTAAATATTCTTCTGCTTCAGTAGACCATAATTCATTTTTCAAAATACCTTCTGTAATCTCTTTTATTCGAAGTTTATAATTTTCTTCGCGCTTTTCTTTCAGAAGATTATGAGTAATTAAAAAGTTGTAATGCCGGTTGATTTCTTCAGCAATTTCATTTGTGCCAATATTTTCAGATGCAACACATTTTATGATAGCTGGTAACCAATCATTTTGAGTATGATCTTTAAGCATAAGAATAGTTTTCAATGCAGTTAAAGCAGTATCCGCACCGGGTCTATCACTTTTGTTAAGAACGAAAAAGTCAGCTATCTCCATAAGACCGGCTTTCATCGCTTGAATTGAGTCGCCCGACTCTGGAACTAATACAACAATTGTTGTGTCGGCAGTCTTTGCAATATCGAGTTCAGATTGGCCGACACCAACTGTTTCAAAAATTATGTAATCGTATCCGGCAGCATCCAATACATCGGCTGCATCAATAGTTTTTTTACTTAATCCTCCTAAACTTCCACGTGTTGCCATACTTCTGATAAATATCCCCGGATCATTTCCTATTTCAGTCATTCTTACACGGTCGCCTAATAATGCTCCACCAGTAAAGGGACTTGTAGGGTCAACTGCAATGATTCCAACCTTTTTATTCTGATTCCTATAATATTTTGCCAGCTGATTTGTTAAAGTAGATTTCCCAGCACCGGGAGGACCGGTTATTCCGATTTTATAAGCACGACCCGTTTTCTTATGAAGTTCTTTTAATAATTCGACGGAAATAGAATTATTTGATTCAACAATAGTTATAGCGCGGGAAACGTATCTTTTATCATTATTAAAAACTTTTTCAACTATCTCACTTAAATTCATAAGGTTACTTTCCAATTAGCAGTATAGTTTATAAAAGAAAAACTAAGACTTGTACAAGTTAGTTTCATAAATATATTTTTTAACACTCTCCGGAACAAGAAAATCGATTGGTAAATTATTCCGAACCCTTTCTCTAATATCTGTTGATGATATTTCAATAGTCGGAGTATCTACAAGAATTGCTTTATCAAAAAATCGATTTCTTTTTTCTTCAATATCTGTTTTTCTTTTCATTACTACAAGAGTAGCAAGTTCAAGAATTTCATCGGGTTTATTCCATTTGTCAAATACCAACAGGTTATCATAACCAATAATTAATTCTAATGAACTATATTTTTCGCTCAGGTAAAGGAGAGTATTGTAAGTATAAGATATTCCTTCAGATTTCAATTCATAATCAGAATAATCGAAATAGGGAAGACTATCTATTGCGAGTTTAATCATTTGCAGCCTATGTATAGGTTCAGATGAAACTAAATTTGTTTTGTGTGGCGAAATAAAACAAGGAATAAAAATTATTTTTTCAAGATTCCTTTTTTCAAGAACATATTGAGCTGTTATTAAATGTCCATTATGTATTGGATCGAATGTGCCGCCGAATATTCCAATTTTATTTTTCATTAATTACCAAGTGTGTTAATTGAAAAAAAATTACGTATTGTATTGCGAAGTAATTCAACTTCATATTCATTTATTGCTTTTAAGTAACCAATGCTATTTTTACTCTGCATTTTTTTGAAAGCAAGTCTAATTGCAGTCCTAAAATATTGTTTACGTATCTTTTCATCAACCCAGCCTTTCCTAAATCTGAGTGGTGAGCTTATAATTTTAATATGATCCTTGGGAAAATTTAATAACTCGCTTTCTTCAAGTAATTCGTTTTCTATAATTTCTTTCTCCTTTCTTATAGCATACTTAAAAAGTAGGAAAAAATAAATTATTAATCCCATCATAAAAGCGAATCCAAACCAGAATGTACTCGGGAAACTAACAAACAAGTTCCAACAAAAATGAAAAAGAATAGCAAGCAGTAATCCCGTAACGGGTAACAATGAACGAATAGTTTTCAGATTAAACTTTGCCATTCCAAGAAAAGCACCAAAAGTTGCAGTTGATATCATATGCATAACTGCGGAAAATAGTGATCGTACAAAAACCAGATACAACCAGGATGAAAAAGTATCACCATAAGTAATGAAGTAAGTAAAATTTTCTGTCATTCCAAAACCTAAACCAATAGCACCTCCATAGACAAGCCCATCTGTAATATTATCAAACTTTTTTGAATTAACTGACCACAATAAGAAAATTCCTTTTGCAATTTCTTCAGATATGGGTGCAAAAATAATCGTTTGTATTAATGTATTGTTTAGATTTCCATTTTCTGTTATCCCGGTAAAATTATCTAATATTGCGCTTCCTAAAATTCCAAATAAGATTGCTCCGAAAGCACCCCATAGAAAGTGCAGAACTACAAATCGAATCGGTTCCCTATCATATTTATCCATTCTCCAGATAATAACAAGATAAATTAACATTGGGGTAAGAGCAGCTAAAAAGGAAGCATTGGTGGACATTTTAAAATCTCATTTAGTTTGTTTATAATTAGATAAAAAGAAAATATTAAGTTAATTGTTATTGAACGATATTTAATCTATTCTTGATTATAAACGATTTGGTAGCTATATTTTGACCCAATTTTTTCGCTCTTTGTTAAAATGATAATAAAATATACAAATTTTTCAGACGGCATCCATCAAATTATCTTTGAAGAACCGGTCGAAAAGGTTGGTCTGGATAATCTATTTACCGGGACTGTATATGTTAATTGCAGAATGGATAAGTCGCCGCATCAAATAGTTTTGAACTGTGATACGATAGTAAATTCAAATTTGGTATGTGACAGGTGCGGAACTGAATTTGTAGCAACGTTGAATTCTAATTTTCAGATGAGCTATATTTTTTCCAAGGGTCCGAAAGTAAGTGAAGAATATAATGTTAAGTATCTTACTTCAGAACAGGATAAAATTGATATTAGTGAAGATGTTTATGAGTATGCGGAGCTCTCAGTTCCTATGAAAATATTGTGCAATGAAGATTGCAAAGGTTTATGCCCAATTTGCGGAAAAAATTTGAATATTGAAAAGTGCAATTGTCACTTAGAAAAAAATACAGATATTTGGGAACCATTAAAAAAATTAAAATCTAAAAACTAAACAAAGGTTAAACGATGCCTAATCCGAAACGTAAGATGTCTAAGAGTAGAAGGGATAAGCGCAGAACACATTACAAGGCAACTGTTCCTACCTTAAGTCGTTGCTCAAATTGTGGCGAAATAAAGTTAAGCCATAGAGCATGTCCGAGCTGCGGTTATTATGCCGGCAGATCGATGTTCGTACCTGAATCCTAACATTCTTAATTATTTGTAATGACACAAAATAATAATGACATTAAATGCGTAATTGCAGTTGATGCTATGGGGGGCGATTTTGCCCCTAAGAATGTTATTCTTGGTGCTCTCGATGCTTTAAAGGAATCAAATGATTTTCAGCTTATTCTTATTGGCGATAAAGAAAAAATTTTATCTGTCGCTAAAACTGAAAAAATAGACATTGATGAAAATTTGATTCTCAATGCTTCCCAGGTAATTGAAATGGGAGATTCTCCAACTCAAGCATTAAAATCTAAACCCGATTCTTCTATTGTTATAGGCGCTAAATTAGTTAGGGAAAAGAAAGCCCATGCCTTTGTAAGCGCCGGAAATACCGGTGCTATGATGGCTGCTTCTACTTTAATAATGGGAAGGATAGAAGGTGTTAGCCGACCAACTATCGGTGCATCATTCCCGACTACCCAAAATAAATTTTGTCTTCTCTTTGATGTGGGTGCAAGCGTGGATAGCAAACCCCAGCATTTGTTTGAATATGCAATTCTTGGTTCCATCTTTGCGAAGGAAATTTATGATTGCTCTAACCCATCTGTAGGTGTTTTAAGTGTAGGCGAAGAAGAATCTAAAGGTAATGAATTATCCTTAGCGGCTTACAATCTATTAAAAAATTCCAAACTAAATTTTGTTGGAAATGTAGAAGGTCGGGATATTGTAAAAGGAACAGTTGATGTTATTGTATGTGACGGTTTCCTTGGTAATGTTATCTTAAAATTCGGGGAAAGTGTTCTTGCACTCTTAAAAGCAAGAATTAAAGACTATGCAAAGAAAGGTTTGCTTAACAAAATTTATGCTCTTATCGTTAAGAAAGTATTGAAAGAATCTCTTAGCGATATGGACTATCAAACACATGGGGGCGTTCCTCTTCTTGGTGTAAATGGAATAAGTATTATTGGACACGGATCAAGTACACCGTTAGCAATTAAAAATATGGTACTTCGCGCCAAAGAAATGTACCACAAAAAATTAATTCAGAAATTTCAGGATGCATTAAAAGAATATGCCATTACAAAATAAAAAAGTAAATGCTACAATTACTGCAGTCGGAATGTACGTTCCCGAAAAAATTCTTGATAATAAATATTTCGAGTCGATAGTTGATACAAGTGACGAATGGATTATTACACGCACCGGAATAAAAGAACGTAGAATGATGGAAAAGGGTGCAACCAGTGATATGGCTGCTCTTGCAATTCAGGATCTAATCAACAATTCACATCTTAAAGCTGATGAGATAGATGTGATTATTGTTGCAACTGTTACCCCCGATATGTTTTTCCCAGCTTCTGCATGCTTGGTTCAAGAAAAAATAGGTGCTAAAAAAGCTTGGGGTTTCGACTTGTCTGCTGCATGTTCTGGTTTTTTATTTGCCCTTGAAACCGGTGCTAAAATGATTGAAAGCGGTGCGTATAAAAAAATAATTGTTGTCGGCTCAGATAAAATGAGTGCTATTACCGATTATACTGATCGAAATACATGTATATTATTTGGTGATCTTGCCTCGGCTGTTTTACTTGAACCTACTGAAGACATCAATTATGGTATTAAGGATTCAATTCTATATGTCGATGGAACGGGTAAAGATAGTTTACACATGAAAGCGGGTGGAAGTTTGAGACCGGCTTCCCATGAAACCGTTGATAAGCGATGGCATTTTATTTATCAGGATGGAAAAGCAGTCTTTAAAGTAGCTGTTAAAGGAATGGCGGATGTTTCCTATGAGATTATGAAAAAGAATAATTTATCGTCTGATGATGTAGCGTATTTGGTTCCACATCAAGCTAACATGAGAATAATTGATGCAACAGCCGAGAGAATGGGAATTTCCAAAGAAAAAGTTATGATCAACATTGATCGTTACGGAAATACAACCGCAGCAACAATACCTTCCTGTATTACAGAATACTATCGTAATGGTAAACTTAAAAAAGGTGATAATCTAATTCTTTCAGCGTTTGGTGCCGGCTACACTTGGGGTGCTATCTATTTAACCTGGAGTCTTGATTAATGGGTAAAAAAGCTTTCATATTTCCTGGGCAAGGTTCGCAATATGTCGGAATGGCTAAAGACTTGTATGAAAATTCCGTTGAAGCAAAAGAAATGATTCAGACTGCTGAAGATGCAATTGGTGTACAGCTATCGCATATAATGTTCAATGGTCCTGAAGAATCATTAAAACAAACTGATATTACTCAACCGGCAATATTTGTTCATAGTGTTGTACTTTCAAGTATTATCAGAACTATTCAACCGGATATGGTTGCCGGACATTCATTAGGTGAGTACTCTGCTCTTGTTGCAGCTAATGCCATTCAGTTTTACGAAGCTATCAGACTTGTTCATACCCGTGGGACTGCTATGCTTCAAGCCGGAATTGAACAACCGGGAACTATGGCAGCTATTGTTGGATTATTACCGGAAAAACTCGAGCTAATTTGCAATGAAGCTTCGTCTGCCGGAATTGTTCAATGTGCTAACTTTAATTCACCCGGACAAATTGTTATAAGTGGTTCTGTTGATGGTGTGCATAAAGCTATGGAATTAAGTAAAAAAGAAGGTGCTAAACTTGTTAAGGAATTAGTTGTAAGTGGAGCATTTCATTCTCCATTAATGGCTTCCGCTAAAGATAAATTAAAAATTAAACTCGATACTACACCTTTCTATGATGCGAAAATTCCGGTTTATACAAATGTTACTGCTAAACCGGTTTATGATAAAAATTCGATAAAAGAATTATTGTTTGAACAACTATCTAATCCTGTTAGATGGGAAGAAACAATTATTAATATGATAAATGATGGTGCTGATGAATTTTACGAAATTGGACCGGGTAAGGTTCTTCAAGGTTTGGTAAAACGTATTAATCCAGATGTAAAAATCTTTGGTATTGATAAATATAGTGATGTTGAAAGGTTTTTATAATGCAAAATAAATTTCAAAAGAAGATCAACGGATTATTTATTGATCCTCAAATCTTCACTGCAAAATTTGTTACAGCTTGCAACGCATGTATCTGTAGTGGTGAGTGCTGTTATTATGGAGTATATACAGATAAAAAAGAATATGAAAAAATTATTGAGATCAAAGATAGAATTATAAAGTCAATGGATGATTCTCAAATAAAGGATCCTTCTAATTGGTTTGAAGAACCTGAAGCTGATCCTGATTTTGAATCGGGCATTGCTGTCGGAACGGAAGTATATAATGGAAAATGTGTCTTTTTAGATAAACAGGGATTTTGTACACTACAGAAAATTGCAATAGAAGATGGTGAATTCAAGTGGAAATATAAACCATTGTATTGTATATTATTCCCGCTTGTTATATTCGAAGGGGCACTTACAATAGACGACGAGCATATTAACAGAATGCACTATTGTAACTTAGCCAAGAATCATACTGTTACTATTTTTGAACATAGTAAAGAAGAAATTAAATTTTTATTGGGTGAAAAAGGATTTGAAGAATTACTTCAATATAAAGATGAATACTTAAACTCAATTAAGGAAGAAAAAATTGCAATCTAAGAATAAGAGAGCTATTGTAACTGGCGGTACAAGAGGAATTGGAAAAGCCATTGTAAAAGAATTAGCATCCAAAAGTTGTTGTGGTGTATTATTTTCTGATGTAGCTTTTATTTATAATAGTTGTGATGAATGTGCCGCAGAAATTGAAAGAGAAATTGGAAGTTTAGATACTAAAATTTTTGGCTTCAAAGCAGATGCTACATCATTAGAAGATGCTCAAAAAACAGTTGAAGCAGCCATAGAAAAATTAGGTGGCGTTGATATTTTGGTTAATAATGCCGGAATTACAAGAGATAATCTTCTGTTAAGAATGTCTGAAAAAGAATGGGATGACGTTATTAACGTCAACTTAAAAAGTGTTTTCAATTACACTAAAGCTGTTCTGAAATATATGATCAATCAACGTTATGGGAGAATAGTAAATATTTCATCGGTTGTTGGATTGATAGGAAATGCCGGTCAGTCTAATTATGCTGCTTCGAAAGCCGGAATAATCGGTTTTACTAAATCAATTGCGCGTGAAGTTGCTTCACGAAATATTACTGTTAATTGTGTCGCTCCCGGTTTTATTGAAACTGACATGACAAAAAATCTTACTGAAAAGCAAAGAGAAATCCTTGCTCAAAATATACCAATGAAAAGAATGGGTAAACCTGAAGATATAGCCCGTGTAGTTGGTTTTCTCTGTAGCCCTGATGCTGATTATATAACCGGTCAGGTTATTGCCGTAGATGGTGGAATGACTATGTAATAAATTAATTAATTGTTATCTATCAACATTAAAGGAGTATTAAATGGACGTTGAAGCAAAAGTAAAAGAAATCATTATGGATAAACTGGGTGTCGAAGAATCTCAGGTTACACCTGAAGCATCATTTACAAACGACCTCGGTGCAGATTCCCTTGATATCGTTGAGCTTGTTATGGGTTTTGAATCTGCTTTCAACATCTCTATACCCGACGAAGATGCTGAAAAAATCTCAACTGTAGGAGATGCTATAAAATATTTGAAAGAAAAATTAGGTTAATTCGTTTTCTCCGGAGATTGTCTTAAAATTGTTTTGACATAACTGATATGATTTTTTGTATCACTATGATAACAAGATTAAGACAATCTCTAATTTCTTTCCTTAATAAATCATGGAGATATAATGAGTAAAAGGCGAGTGGTAATAACCGGTCTTGGAGCAGTTACTCCAATTGGAAATAACACTCAAGATTTTTGGGATAACATGATGTTAGGCAAAAGCGGAGCTAATTTAATAACTCGCTTTGATGCATCATCCTTTCCGACTCAATTTGCTTGTGAGGTAAAAAACTTTGATCCTCTTACTTATATAGACAAAAAGGAAGTCAAGAGGATGGACCCTTATACTCATTATGCACTTGCTACCGCTGCTATGGCATTAGAGGACTCTAAACTTGATCTTTCAAAAATTGATAGAGAGCGTGCTGGAGTAATTTTCGGCAGTGGTATAGGAGGCATTTTAACTCTTACAGATGTTCATTCGCAGTTTCTTGAGGGAGGACATAAAAGAGTTACCCCATTTTTTGTCCCCATGATGATTCCCGATATTGCCGCTGGTCAGATCTCAATTAAATATGGTTTGAAAGGTCCGAACTACGCAACTGTTTCTGCTTGTGCAACATCATCGCATGCTATTGCAGATGCATTCATTTTGATTCAACGTGGTTCAGCAGATATTATTTTTAGTGGTGGTTCTGAATATTCTATTACTCCACTTGCTGTAGCGGGATTCTGTGCTGCCCGTGCACTTTCAAATTGGAACGATCGCTACCTCGAAGCATCTCGACCATTTGATAAAGATCGTAATGGTTTTGTAATGGGCGAAGGTGGTGGAACTATAATTTTAGAAGAATTGGAACATGCATTAAACCGGGGTGCAAATATTTATGCTGAAGTTGTAGGAATTGGTTTGACAGGAGATGCATTCCATGTTACAGCTCCTCCTCCCGGTGGAGAAGGTGCTTTCAGATCTATGCGCGAAGCTTTGAAAGATGCAAATGTATCACCCGAACAAGTTGATTATATTAATGCGCATGGAACTTCAACTGAATTAAACGACCTTAACGAAACTTTGGCGATTAAAAGTCTATTTGGTGATCATGCATATAAATTGGCAATTAGTTCCACAAAATCAATGACAGGTCATTTATTAGGGGCAGCCGGTGCTGTTGAAGCTATTGCAACTGTCCTTGCAATCAGAAACTCAATAATTCCACCAACCATTAACTTAGATAATCCGGATCCGGCTTGTGATCTTAATTATACACCTAAGGTGCCAGCTAAAAGAGAAATTAATTACGCAATAAGTAATACATTTGGATTTGGCGGACATAATGCAAGTATCCTGTTTAAGAAGTTTGTAGGTTAATTTTGTTGAAAAACATTTTTGAAAATCTCACAAAGGTTTTCAAACGTAATAAAAAAAAATCTTTCACTGCAGAGATTCAAACAAAAATTGAATCACTTCAAAATTTGCTTGGCTTCAGTTTTGAAAACCCAACCTATTTTGTTAAAGCTATAACACACCGTTCATATTTGGAATTAAATCCGGATTTGCAAAAATCAAATGAAAGATTAGAGTTTTTAGGCGATGCTGTTTTAAATATGGTTGTTGCAAAATATCTCTTTGAAGAATACCCAAATGAAGGTGAGGGTTTCCTTACAAAAGCACGTTCTTCACTTGTTAATCGAGAACGTTTATTTCAAACAGCCGAAAGCTTACAGCTAAAAAACTATTTGATGTATAATCATCGCTATCTTGGTGATTCGATAGAAGGACTAAAAACAATATTAGCCGATTGTCTTGAAGCACTAATCGGTGCAATATTTCTTGATAAGGGAATTGAAGTAACAGAAAATTTTATTTTGGAAAACCTTCTTTTTCCAAATGAAGAAAATTCAAGTTATCTGATTGACAGAAATTATAAAGGGCAGCTTCTTGAATTTACACATGCTAAAAAGTTAGAACAACCAAGATATGTAGTTTCTAAAGTAGAAGGACCTGAACACAAAAGAGAATTTACAATAGATGTATTTATTGGTGATAAATTGTATGGAACCGGAAAAGGTGGAAGCAAAAAATCGGCAGAACAGGATGCTTCAAAAATAGCCCTTTCACATTTAAAATCGTTGTTTTCCAAGAAAAATTAATAAAAAATCTCACCTTCGATTTCTATCCTTTTCCTTATATTTGATAACAAAATTAACTATTTATCGAAAAAACTATCACTTGTGAGTAATCTTTATGAACAATTTTAAGTTCTTCGACAAATTTGTTGACCGACATATTGGTCCAAATCAAAATGATGTAAAAAAAATGTTGGATGTTATTGGAGTTGGTTCGCTTGACGAATTGATTGAGAAAACAATTCCTTCATCTATAAGGTTAAAAAAAGATTTAAAACTTGACGAACCGATGTCAGAATATGAATTAATCAATCATCTCAAAGAAATTGCTTCAAAAAACAAAATTTATAAGAGTTATATCGGCTTAGGATATTATCCAACAATAACACCTGGTGTAATAAGAAGAAATATTTTAGAGAATCCGGGATGGTACACTCAATACACACCTTACCAGGCAGAAATTTCTCAGGGTAGATTAGAAGCACTTTTAAATTTTCAAACGATGATTATTGATTTAACTGGTTTACCAATTGCTAATGCTTCGTTATTAGATGAAGCTACTGCTGCTGCAGAAGCAATGGGAATGCTTTATGCAGTTAGAAAACCAAATAAGAAAAATGCAAATGTATTTTTTGTAAGCAGTGAAGTCTTTCCACAAACGATAGATGTACTCAAAACACGTTCAGCTCCTTTGGGAATTGAAATACGGATTGGTGATCACAAAACAGTAGAATTAACCGACGATATTTTTGGTATTCTGGTACAATATCCCGCATCCGAAGGAGAAATTTACTATTACTCCGAGCTTTTCAATAAAGCAACTGAAAAAGGAATTTATAAATCTGTTGCAGCTGATCTTCTAAGTTTAGCACTCTTAAAACCACCCGGAGAATTTGGTGCGGATGTAGCTGTTGGTTCTGCTCAAAGGTTTGGTGTACCAATGGGTTATGGTGGACCACATGCTGCATATTTTGCTACAAGAGATGAGTTTAAAAGACAAATCCCCGGAAGGATTATTGGTGTTTCAATTGATGCACAAGGTAAACGTGCCTTGCGCATGGCTCTCCAGACCAGAGAACAACATATTAAACGTGAACACGCAACGAGTAATATCTGTACGGCACAGGTTCTTCTTGCAATTATGGCAAGTATGTATGCTGTTTACCATGGTCCCAATGGAATTAAAGCAATTGCCGAGAGAGTAAATAATTTAACATCACTCCTTAATAGTAATTTGAATGAACTTGGAATTGTTCAGAAGAATAAATTCTTTTTCGATACTTTGTATGTAGAATTTAACTCCAATGATCAGGCTAAGTTAGTTTTTCAAAAAGCATTAGAAAGAAAGATTAATCTTAGATTGATCAATGAAAAATCGATTGGTATCTCCATATCAGAACCAAATACATTAGATGATATTAATGAACTTACTGAAATATTTGCTGACTCTTTAAATAAAAAATACGATTTCAGAAAGTACAATAAAGAGATAAAGAAAAGCATACCTGAATCATTAATCCGAAAGTCGGAATTTTTAACACATCCTGTTTTCAATTCCTATTACTCAGAAACTGAGATGCTTCGTTATATAAAAGGGCTTGAGAAAAAGGATCTCTCTTTAACTCAGTCAATGATTCCACTTGGTTCATGTACGATGAAGTTGAATGCCTCAGCGGAAATGTTTGGGATTACTTGGAGCGAATTTGCTGATATTCATCCTTTTACTCCGATGGATCAGGCAGAAGGGTATAAAGAACTTATTTCAAAACTGGAAAAAGATTTAGCCGAAATTACCGGTTTTAAAGCTGTTTCTATGCAACCAAACTCCGGTGCTCAGGGTGAATATACCGGATTATTAGTGATCAGAGCATATCATCATAGTCGGGGAGACTATCAAAGAAATGTAGTTCTAATTCCTTCATCGGCACACGGAACAAATCCGGCAAGCGCAGTTATGGCGGGTGGAAAAGTTGTTGTAGTTAAATGCGATGATAAAGGGAATATTGATCTACAGGACTTAAAAGCTAAAGCTGAACAATATAAAGATAATTTATCAGCTCTTATGGTTACATACCCCTCCACACATGGAGTATTTGAAGAAGAAATTATCGAGATATGTGAAATAATTCACAAAAACGGTGGACAGGTTTATATGGACGGAGCTAACTTAAATGCTCAGTTAGGATTGACCAGTCCGGGTTTAATTGGCGCAGATGTATGTCATCTTAATTTGCATAAGACCTTTACTATTCCACATGGTGGTGGTGGACCGGGTATGGGGCCGATTGCAGTTGCTGAACATTTGATTCCTTTTTTACCAGGTCACTCAATAGTTAAAATTGGTGGAGAGAAAAGTATAAGCGCTGTATCAGCCGCACCTTGGGGAAGTGCAAGTATATTGGTTATTCCTTATGCTTATATAAAAATGATGGGAGGCGAGGGATTAACTTACGCAACCAAGATAGCTATTCTTAATGCAAATTATATCAAAGCAAAACTTGCTGGATATTATCCGACACTTTATTCGGGTAAAAATGGATTTGTTGCGCACGAATTGATCTTTGATACGAGAGGATTTAAACACTCCGCCAATATTGAAGTAGACGATATTGCAAAAAGATTAATGGATTATGGATTCCATGCTCCTACCGTTTCTTTCCCTGTACCGGGGACATTAATGGTTGAGCCGACAGAAAGTGAATCCCTTTATGAACTTGATCGGTTTTGCGATGCGATGATTTCTATTAAAAAAGAGATTGAAAATGTTGAAAGTGGAGTGTGGGATAAAATTGATAACCCGTTAAAAAATTCTCCTCATGTTGCTGAGGTTGTAACAAATGATGAATGGAATCATAAGTTTTCACGTCAAGTTGCAGCTTTTCCGGCTAACTATGTTAAAGAAAATAAGTTCTGGCCAACTGTTAGCAGAGTAAATAATGCTTACGGGGATCGTAATCTTGTTTGCAGTTGTCTTCCCATAAGTGAATATGAGGAATCTCATATAAATTAAAGGGCAATATGTATAATATCTGTGAATTATTATCTAAGTCAAAAACTATTGCGGTTGTTGGAATTTCACACAACCCTTCAAAAATCAGCAGAAAGATTGCCAGATTTCTTTTTGATGAAGGTTATGAAGTCTTTGGTGTGAACCCTTCATTAGCTGGTAATACAGTCGATGGGATCAATGTTTATAAATCAATTACGGATATTCCGCATAATATTGATATAGTTAATGTATTCAGAAGATCAGAAGATATTCCTGAATTGATTGATGATGTATTGTTAAAAATGCCTAAAGCTTTGTGGCTTCAACAAGGTATAAGAAACGACATCGCGGTTAAACCTGTTATTGAAAAGGGAATTATTACAATTCAGGATGAATGTATTTTTGTTCAGTATAATTATTGTAAATCACAAAATAAGATTGAAAGAAACCGATTGTGAAAAAAATGACTTACTGCAAATTTGTTTGTTTTGCAATCGGTTTATTCTTTTATTCTAATCTTTTAGCCATTCCTGATTCAACTTCAGTAAACGAAAAATTCTATTTGGTCGATTCGATTGCTGTATCCGGTAATAACATTACAGAAGATTTTATAATATTAAGAGAACTTAACTTTGGACCGGGTGATATTGTTTCAGAAACTCAATTACAATTCAACAAAGAAAGAATTTTCAGTTTACGTCTTTTTACAAAGGTTGACCTCTATCCCGTTACTGTTGATGATAAAATTATCATTCAAATAGATGTCAAAGAAAGTTGGTATATCTATCCAATACCTTTTATCAGGCGGCAAGATGGATCGATGTCTAAACTATCTTATGGAATTAATTTTTCATTTAAAAACTTTAGAGGAAGAAACGAACACCTCAGGGCAATTATTGGACTTGGTTACGATCCGTTTCTTGCCTTAGTGTATCAGAACCCGGCATTAGATTATAAAAGAAATCTTCTTTTAGGATTTAGTTTATTTCTTCTCAAAATGAATAACAAAAGCAGTACAGCTCAAAAAATTTATGGAAGTGATTTCAAGTATAAATTTTATTCTTCGGAAATTGATTTAGGAAAAAGAATAAATCAATTTAATGAAGTGTTTGTTGGCGTCGGTTACGACTACATCGAAGGACCGGAATCACCTTTGCCCAAAATTACCGCATCAGGTGATAAAGTTGATCGGGTTTTATCACTCACGTTAGGTTACAGCTATGATACACGCGACTTAAAACAATTTTCGCAGAACGGAATATTCAGTTTCATGTACCTTAAGCACAAAGGTTTTGGTTTATCAGATATTAACTATTATCTGCTTGGATTTGATTTCAGAGAGTATAGACCCGTAATTGATGATTTTTCTGCAAGATGGAGATTTGTAATTCGACATACATTTGGCAGATCCGTACCATTCTATGATTATTCTTATTTGGGTTTCGAAGAATATGTAAGAGGATATAGCAATGAAAATTATGAGGGGAACAATTATTTACTTTCTTCAATTGAATTTAGTTATCCGATACTGAAAGAATTTGATTTTAGTATCAAACTTCCATTAATTCCCCAACAGTTGACTTCAGCAAGAATCGGAGTTTATCTTTCTGCATTTGCTGATGCCGGACAAGTTTTTGATAACAATCAAAGATTCAGATTTAGTAGTTTTAATACCGGCTATGGTTTCGGTTTAACATTTTTAGTATTACCTTACAATGCAATTCGTTTTGAATATGCTTTTAATAAATTAGGAAAAGGAGAATTATTAATTGGCACCGGATTTTCTTTCTAACATCGACCTGTTTTATACTAACGAACCTGTCGTTGGCAATCTATTAAAAATTGTAGGTGAAGAAGTTCATCATATTAAAGATGTTATGCGTTATAATGTTGATGATATTATTTATGTTACAGATGGTAAAGGAAGTATCTTTAAGGCAACAATCAAATCAATAAGCAAATCAAATCTTCAATGCTCAATTAACCAAACATATCGGTATAATAATCCGTTTGACAATATTACATTTTGTATCCCACGACTCAGAACAATGGATCGGTTGGAATTTGCTTTGGAAAAATGTGTTGAACTAGGCATAACAAATTTTATTGTTTTCGATTCGATTAGAACAGTAATTAAAGGAGCTAAAATTGACCGCTGGCAAAAAGTTTTACTTGCCGCAATGAAACAATCTTTAAGAGCTTGGCTTCCTACTATTAATTATGTCCGAAGTGTATCTGAAATTGCATTACTTCCCGGAAGAAGAGTTGTATTTGAACAATCTTCCTCAATTCCTTTCAATAAATTTATTTCGAAACCCGATTTTTCAGCCAGAGTAGAAAATATTTATTTTGTATTTGGTCCGGAAGGCGGTTTCGCAGATGAAGAAATCGCAATGACTAAAAAATGTTCTTTTGTAAAATTAACGGACAATAGATTAAGAACCGAAACTGCAGTAATTACTGCAGCAAGTTTAATTGCAATGGAGTTAGTATAATCGTAATCAAAAGATACTTTGTTACTATAGTAAGTCAATAATTTTTTTTACTAACCTTTCAAAATCGTGTTTTACCTTTTCAGCGGTTTCCATTACTTCTGTGTGAGATAATTTAGTGGGGGAGAGACCGGCGGCAAAATTTGTAATACAAGAAATTGCTCCGACTTTCAAACCAAGGAACGACGCATATACTGCTTCGTGAAAAGTTGACATTCCGACTGCATCGCCACCAAACTTTTGCATCATTTTAATTTCTGCTTTTGTCTCATAACTTGGACCTTTCGTAAACCAATAAACTCCTTCTCTTAAAACTATCTGTTCCTCAATTGCAGCCAATTTGATCTTATTATTAATTTCTTTTGATGGGAAATCAATAAAGTTGTTTCTCTTATCAATTGTTGTTAATCCCAACACCTCGGTAATTTCTTTTTTTATTGCAATACCATTAAAAGAAGAAATTAACATTAAGTCACCCGGTTTGAAATTAGTGTTAATTCCACCGGCTGCATTTGTTAGTATTATTTTTTTGCAGTTTAATTTTGCTGCTAAATGAATAGGTACAAGACACTCTGATAGTTTATATCCTTCGTAAAAATGAATTCGTCCCTGAACAATTAGCAGGTTTTTATTTTGATATTTTGAGAAATGTAAAAATCCTTGATGACCTTCAACTGTTGATTTGGGATAACCCGGTAATGAAGTTGTTGGAAATGATTTCACTGTTTCTACTTTATTAGCAAAATCACCTAATCCGCTTCCAAGTACAATACAAATTTCAGGTTCAAATGGAATTTCAGTTCTTATCGATTCGACTATAGATCGGTATTTTTCATTTAGATTAACCATTAAAAAAGTATCCCCGCTAAAGTTGCTGTAAGAAGTGTAGCGAGTGTTCCTCCAATTACGGCACGAATACCAAGTTTAGCCAAATCTGTCCTTCTGTTAGGTGCTAAAGGAGAAATTCCACCAATTTGAATAGCTATAGAACTGAAATTTGCGAAACCGCATAATGCATATGTAGCCATTAATATTGCTTTTTCATTTACAAGTGATTTTAATTCAACAAGTTTACTCATATCTAAATAAGCTACGAATTCATTTAAAACTACTTTTGTTCCAATCAGACTTCCAAAGTGATAAGCGCTATCCCATGGTACTCCAATGCCATAAGCAATAAACTGAAGTATAGAACCAAAAATTAGTTGTAAAGAAAATTTATGTCCGAATTGTGAAACCAGAGCATTGTTAAATCCAAAAACATCACCAACCCATCCAAGGAAATAATTTACAAGAGCGATCAATGCGATAAATGCAATAAGCATAGCTGCAACATTTAGTGCTAAAGTCATTCCTTCACTTGCACCAATAGCCGCGGCTTCAATTACATTCGATGCATTTTTTTCAACGGAAACTTTTACTGTTCCTTTGGTTTCAGGTTCTCCGGTTTCCGGATACATTATTTTAGAAATTAATAATGCCGCCGGTGCAGCCATTACACTCGCACCTAATAAGTGAGTTGCAAAAAGTAATTGTGCTTCACGGATTGGAATATTATTAGCTTGTGCAAATGCAGTTCCTAAAATTTGTATGTAAGCTGCCATTACACCGCCGGCTATTGTTGCCATACCTCCAACCATTATTGTCAACAATTCACTTTGTGTCATTCCTTTTAAGTATGGTTTAATCATTAGTGGTGCTTCAGTTTGTCCGACAAAAATATTAGCAGTGCAAGAAAGTGATTCCGCTCCGCTTGTTCCCATTACTCTTGCCATAAACCAAGCCATTCCTTGCACAACCTTTTGCATCACACCTAAGTAATAAAGAAGTGACATTAAGCTTGCGAAGAATATAATTGTAGGTAAAACCTGAAATGCAAAGAAAACACCAAGACTTCCTTCGTTTCCCGGACCTAATCCTAAAGATCCGAAAACAAATTTTGCTCCTTCTGTAGTGAAGTTCAGAATTAATACAAAGAAAGAACTGACAAACCTGAAAAATTCTTTTACCCATCCTAATGGTGCAAAGAATTGTCCTAATTGATCACCTTTGATAATAAAAATTGCTAATGTTATCTGTATGGCTAAACCGCTTAAAACAAGTCGCCAGTTTATTTTTTTCTTGTTGTTAGAAATTAAAAAAGCAATTCCAAGAATGATTATTATTCCAATGATTCCACGAAAGAGAGAAGTTAAATCCATTTGTCACCAGAATTATTTTATTATTTATTCTTTTTTTAAATCAAAGATTTCAAAATACTTTTACGAATTTCCTATTACCAAGTACCAACCACTAATCACCAATCAGCAACCACTACGATTTGAAATTATATGTTTTCTACTCCGGTATATAATGACATTTTCTGCATCTTGCCTCGTAACTATCAGCAGTACCGACTAATACACGTTCGGATGATACAACCTTTCTTTGGGTTTTATCAGCGGGGTTTCCGCAATTAACACATATTGCAAGTGTTTTGGTTATATATTCAGCAATTGCTAAGAGTTGAGGCATTGGTTCGAACGGAACACCTCTGTAATCCTGATCTAATCCGGCTACAATAACACGTTTACCTTCATTAGCTAGTTTATTACATACATCAATAAGATTGTTATCAAAAAATTGCGCTTCATCAATTCCAACGACTTGTGCATTTTCAACATAATCGAGAATTTCCTGAGCGTTTTCAACAAGTATTGAAGGCATCGATTGCTCACTGTGAGAAACTATATCACCAACGGAATAACGGTTATCAATTTTTGGTTTGAAAATCTTTACGTTCAGCTTGGCAATTTTAGCACGTCTTAAACGGCGGATTAACTCCTCGGTTTTTCCACTGAACATGCAGCCGGCTATAACTTCAATCCAACCGGTATTCTTTGGGGTTGAGTGTGGTTGAAATTCCATCATTTTCTTAAAAACTCCTCACCAAATGAATAGGGAAGCAGCTCTTTTAATTTGAGCGTTTTACTTTTTCCTTCTTTGTTTACAAGAATAACATCAATGTCTAAACCGCATAGATCAGCTAAAACTTGTCGACAAGCACCACAAGGAGATAAATATTCCTCTGTATCACCCGCAACAGCAATGGCTTTAAATTTTCGCTCTCCTTCCACTATAGCAGTAAAAACAGCAGTTCTTTCTGCACATATTGTCAAACTATAAGAAGAAGATTCAATGTTTGCACCCTGATAAATTTTACCATCTTTGGTTAGAAGTGCAGCTCCTACATGAAAGTTTGAATATGTTGGAAGGGCTTTAGATTTAGCTTCAATAGCTTTCTGGATAAGTTCTTTTTTACTGTGCATTCCGTATTAGATTTTTTATGCAAAGATAGTTGATTACTATTTAAAATGGAATTGGAAAGTGGATTTGAATCTCTTTCCCACAGCCGGAAGAGTAACTCTAAAGCTTTATGATGTATTGGGAAGAGAGAGGAGTACATTGGTGGATGAATTCAAATCGGCGGGTAATCATACTTTTATTTTTAATTCTAATACAGAATTTGCATCCGGAGTTTATTTCTACAGATTACAGGTTGGAGATTTTTCGGCAGTCAAGAAAATGATTCTCGTAAAATAAATTTTAGAGATATTTTGTTTATTATTATGGCGGTTTAACGGCGTTGTGCTTAACCCGCAGCCAAGAACAAGACTGCCGAACAGAAGCACAAACATTGATGATTTAAAAAATTTTGTTTGGTAGAACCAAGCTGAACAAGTTAGCCGAAACGGAGTACCAAACATTAAAATTATAAAAATGCCGAATGCGAAAACGCTGTCGGGTTGAGTCCACCATTACAACTTGCCCCGCTTTGCGGGGGCATTGCTTTAAATCTCTTATTTAATGAACTTACTTTTCAATAACAAGCAGTATGACAGTCTGCACACTGGTGCTATCTGCCCGTGGTTGAGTATTGTTCCGATGAGTTTTGTATCTCTTATTGGTGACTCCGATTTATCGGAGATCCCGTTTAGCAATCTAAATAGTATTTCTAGCTCATCGGGCTTGTTAAGTTTTTCTTAACCATTAATAGGTGATTTATGGCTAAGCTTAAAAACAGACTATAAGTTATCAACGAACATGCTGCCGGAATCGATATTGGCAGCCGTCAGATTTTTGTTTCTGTTGCTAACAAAGAAGTAAAATCATTCAACACATTTACTTCATCTTTCAAAAGTGCAATTGCATATCTCAAAGAAAACAATGTAACTTCAGTTGCTATGGAGTCAACCGGAGTTTATTGGATTACTCTTTACGATATGTTAGATCAAGCCGGTTTTGATGTCTGTCTCGTAAAAAGTACCATGGTTAAAAACGTTCCCGGACGCAAAACCGATGTTGCTGATTGCCAGTGGATTCAACAACTTCATTCTTATGGTTTACTCCGCGCTTCTTTTATTCCGGATGACTCAACCAGAAAGATTCGTTCTTATGTCCGGCTTCGCAGAACAAACATTCGTCTCGGTTCCGATAACATTCAAAGAGCACAAAAAGCTTTAGACCTAATGAACATCAAACTTCATTTTGTTATCAACCAGATCAACGGTGTAAGTGGTATGAAAATCATTAAAGCTATTCTTTCTGGTGAACATGATCCGCTTAAACTTGTTGATCTCTGTGATAACCAAATACTCAAGAAGAAAAGGGAACTGGTTATTGAATCTCTTTACGGTAACTTCCGTCAAGAACATCTCTTCGCTCTCAAACAAGCTATTGATGCCTACGAGTTTTATCAAAAACAAGTTCTTGATTGTGATAAACAAATTGAATCTCTTCTCAACAATCTTACTCTTAATTCGCCTTCTCCAGATGTAATTAAAAAACCAAAACCGATTCGTCACAACAAACCTCAGATTGATAACCTACATTGTAACCTTATGAAGCTTACTAACGGAAATGATCCCTCGCAAATTACAGGGATGACTGATTCTACTCTTCTTCAAATTATCTCTGAAGTTGGAACTGATATGAGTAAGTGGCCTACTGTTAAACATTTTACTTCCTGGCTCGGTTTAGCACCTAACTCTCATCAGTCTGGTATTACTAATAAGAAAAAATTATTCCGTCACAACTCCATTGCCGGGCAAATCTTCCGTATCTCTGCTCAAACTCTTGTCCTTAGTAAATACAATGCTCTCGGTGCTTTTTATAGGAGACTGCAAGCAAAAAAGGGGAAGCTTACTGCCATGAAAGCTACTGCCAGAAAACTTGCCGTCATCTACTACAATGTTATGACTAAAGGTGTTGAGTATGTTGAATATGGTATCAACAACTACGAACAAAAAATCAAAGAACAACGTATTAAATACCTTCAAAAACAAGCCGTTCGTTACGGCTTCTCGCTTACTCCATTGCTTGAATGAGTAAGTTCATTAGCAGTTGCTGGTTAGGTGCCTTTTATTAATTAATAGGTCCATAACCATCTTTATTTAATGGAATTGGTAATACTGCTTGAATTCCAAGATCAGTGTTTAATTCTCGACCAATTAGAAACGAGGCATTTAGAAACAGACCAAAGCCAGTAAATAATGATCCTCGAAAAGCGATTTTATCGTTTTTGTTATCATCTAAATATGCTATACCTAATCCCAGTCCATAAAATATTTGGATCTTACGATATTCTAAGGGTTTACTTAAAGAACCTATTTGTGGTTCGATGTAATAATACGAGTTACCTTCAGAGCTTGACGAAACGCGCCCTAAAGTGATGTTGATAAATTGCATGTTTTTATAAAGACCAAAGCTAATTTTGGGACTGAATAAAATATTACCTTTTATATCAAGTGAAATACTAAAACCAGGGCTGAAATATAATATTTGATTCGATTCCGCTGACAAAGACATTTGCCAAAGAATTACGAAAGAAATTATAAAATACATCTTCTTCAAATGGCACCTAACGAAGTTGCGTTTAAGCGGACGCCACGAAGTGTCCGCTACTAACAATCTGATTTATTAATTATAAAATTCATTTGCACGAAACCAGAACAAAAACTAAATCAGCTCAAACTACAAATACTAC
>Ga0209381_1000801_pt1 | contig 64963 bp, 48 predicted proteins | sample DewCreD2012metaG_FD_184111 | JGI IMG/M metagenome (GOLD analysis project Ga0209381, IMG submission 184111) | Hot spring sediment bacterial and archeal communities from British Columbia, Canada, to study Microbial Dark Matter (Phase II) - Dewar... ... | reverse complement strand
GCATCACAGCGACCGGGGCGTGCAATACGCCAGCGGCGAACACCGCTCCCTGAGCGTGGCGGCCGGGCTGGAGTTGAGCATGAGCCGGGCGGGCAATCCGTATGACAACGCCACGATGGAAAGCTTCCTGGCCACCTACAAACGCGAATGCGTTGGCCTGGCCGAAGAAGCGGGCGGTTACGCCACGCGCGCCGCGGCCCAACTGGATTTCTTCAACTACGCGGAAACGTACTACAACCGGGCGCGGCGCCACAGCGCGCTCGGCTTCAAATCCCCTGTGGACTTTGAACGCCAACTAAACTAAAACATCCATGCGCACCACCCCTCTGAAGGTGTCCATCAAACCGGGTGAGGCCCAAGGCGCTGTTGCAGGAGCATTGGTTCGAACTGCAAACCTTGCGCCGGCTGCTCTTGGAACTGTCGCGCCAGCCTCGCCTCAGCGCCAAGGATGCTTGGCGATTGCGTAGCACGAATCTTCGCTTCCGGGGTATCCTCGGCAACCTCAAGTGGCGTCCGGGAGGTGACCTGAAGCTGCAACGGGCACAGCTTTGCGAGAAAATCACTCGCTGCGTCAGGACCTTGATTCAGCCTTGGAACGGACGAAACACCCTATGCACTCTGTCGGTGGTGGATGTGAACAACGAGGTAAAGATCGAGGCCAGCAGCCCACCGCTGTCCACTAACCCGGAGCCGGGCATCGTTTCCTACGTGGCCCGCACGGGACAGCTTTTTTTCATCGGCGACGTGCAGGAGTACCAGCGGATGCGGAACCGGTTGGGGAGGGAGGTCCCGGATTTCCTGCCGCAATACGTGGAGTGGAACTCCAGGACCCGCTGCGAACTAGCCGTGCCCTTGGTGGTCCAGGGAAGGGTTGTGGGAGTAATCAACCTCGAAGCCGACCATGCCGGTGCCTATGACGACCGCCAGGTGCTCATGCTGTTCCAGTTCGCTTCGACCGTAGCGTTGCTCATCCGCATGTTGGGGCTTTTCGACGATCTCAACGCCGCCCTGGGATTGCAGCAACGGATGCTCACCTTCGAGTCCGAGCGGGAGGTGTTCCTCTGCACGCTGCGTGCCTTTGAAAGCATCGGGTATAGCCTGCCGGCCTTGTGGGACAACCAGACCGGGGAGTGGATCAAGCTGCCCGGCGACAGAAGCGAGCGGCAGCCGCCGCGCGAAGGCGGTTTCACCCGCTGGGTGCTCAACTCCGGTTGCGCGGTGGCCCTGGCCGATTTGGTGCCGCCCAAGGACAACAATCCGGTCTATCCGACGAGTTGTTACGTCGGTCACCTCGCGGCGGAGACCCTGGACTTCCTAGAATGGACCGAGCCCGTGGCGAAGGACGCCATGCCCAGAGGACCGGTGAACCCGGACATCTTCCGGCTGGCGGGACCGCACGCGCGGGTGGTCACCGACTTTGCTTTTCCCATCTTTTCCGGCGCGAGTGAACCGGCAAAAAAGGAGGTGCGGGCCGTGCTGTGGGCCAAGTGCCGCCGGTTCTTCCGCGCCGTGCTGGCAGACGAGTGGTGCTGTCTGGCTCTGTTCTGCAAGAGCGCCTCGGAAGCCTTGAAGGTGTGGCGCACGCTTTACGCCAGCTGCGCTCCGGCCCGGCAGATGGTGCTGGCATATCATTTCGGCGAGCGCCGCGGTGGTGAAATTCTGGAATTGCTAGAAAGCAATCCGCACGCCTTGGAGGCTAGGCTGGCGGAAGATGTGGTCTGCCTGAACCTGGACATACGGGGATCAACAGGCTTCACCCGTGCCATGGCCAGCCAACGCCGCGCGGCGGAATTCGTCAGGTTCTATCGGGACTTTCACGAGATGACGCACCGGGCCGTGCTGGGCGCGCAGGGAGCGTTTGACAAACACACGGGCGACGGGGCGCAGGCGCTCTTCAACGTCTTTCGTGGCGAGGTGCTGCCGGGTTATGCCTGGTCGTCGTCCGACCGGGTGGTGGAAATGCAGCGGGCGCTGCATTGCGTCGGGAACGTGTTCCGGAAATGGCACGACTTGGTGCGGCGGCACCTGCCGCTCCTGCCGATCGAGCCGCCGCACGATTTCGGTTTGGGCGCCGGTCTGGCCGTTGGGGCAGTCTTCGTGGGCGTTCTCTATTCGCCACAACAGGTGCCGGGTTTCGAGTACAGCGCCCACGGCGATGCCATGAACACCGCCGCCAAGCTCCAAGGTGAGGCGCGAGCGAACCCGTTACAGGCGCTGTTGCGTGCCGCTTACCACAGGAACCCGGAGTCCATCTTGGCGTATCCACGCAAGGAAGCGATGACCGAATCCGCGCTGGAGGAACTGTTGGCGCGGCTGGGCGATCGCTGGCGGTGCATCCTGCTTATGGACATAGAGTTTGAGGCCGCCATCCAGGAAACATCGCTGGAATTCCGTTTTTATCGTATCCCGCTGGAGGGGCCCGGCAAGCCAATGCGAATTTTGGGCATTCTGGCCGAAGGCGGATTTGGAACATCCGGTACTGGCGGTTCGTGAAAACCCGCCAGCCGCACTGGACAATGACGCCTGATGCAGCGGCGTGCAAGCATCCGCGAACGCCACGAACCCCTTGGTTTTGTTTGTCTGCCAGAACCCAAGTTACACCGCAACCGGCCGTCTTGGTGGGCGGGACATTGTCCCGCCTGGCCATTTCTCAGGCCGGGCTTGAGCAACTCTCGCCCCATCGCGAGAGACCTGGGCATGGTGTTACAACGCACGACGAACCCCATTTCGTTCGACGCCCGGTTGGCGCGGCGGCATGCTGCGCGCGCCAGATGACACGCCGTCAGTGGACATCCGATCAAGCCGGCCCGCCGCGACTGCATCCCGGCCGATTAAGCCGTCGCGAGCCGCGGGAAGACCACGCGGCGCCGGTTCAAAGGCACGTCGCGGCCCGGCCCGAGTCTGTGGCCGCAGAGCAGAGTCGGCGGGAACAGACCGGTGAGTTGGAAACAGACTCCACTTCGCCCCCAGCCGACCAGGCCGTGGCCGCGCCGCGCCAAAGCCCATGGGTGCAGCTCAAGTACTTCAGCTTCGCATCGCAGCTTTACCCGGCCATGATTCGCGAGGCGTCGCCCGACGCCGCGCCGGGCAGTCTGGTGGCCGTGTACGACAAGGAAGGCCGGCGGTTCGGGACCGGCATTTTCAACCCGCACGCCCGCGTACCGCTGCGAATGTTCCATCACGGCGAGGCGCCTTTCACGGAGGCGGACTTTCTGCCTCTGCTTGACCGGGCGCTGGACCTGCGTCTGGACCGGCTGCGGCTACCCGAAATGACGGACACCTTCCGCGCCGTGCATTCCGACGGTGACGGCTTGAGCGGGCTGATCGTGGACAAGTTTGCCGACGTGCTCAGCGTGGAGGTTCACAGCCTGGGTGTCTGGCAGCGCCTGCCGCACTGGCTGCCGCACCTGCATGCGCGCCTGGGCACGCGCCGGGAGGTGGTGGACGTGAGCGATCTGGCGGCGCGGCTCGAACGGATTTCCAGGCGCGAACTGGCCGCCCGGCCGGCCGGCCCGCCGGTCAAGATTCGCGAGCACGGCGTACGGTACGAAGTGAATTTCGCCGAGGGCCACAAGACCGGGTTCTTCTGCGACCAGCGCGAGAACCGGCTGCGCTTCGCCCGGCTGGCCGGTCCCTCCACGCGCGTGCTCGACCTGTGTTGCTACACCGGTGGCTTCGCGCTCGCCGCGGTCGCGCTGGGCCGCGCGACCGATGTGACCGGCGTGGACCTGGACGAAACCGCCATCGCGCAGGCGCGCCGCAACGCCAATCTAAACCAGGCGCGCGTGAACTGGGTGCATTGCGACGCCTTCAGCTACGCGCGCCAGATGCAGCGCAACGCGCAGCAGTGGGACCTCATCGTGGCCGATCCGCCCAAGTTCGTTGCCAGCCGGGACGAGTTCCGCGAAGGCCAGCGCCGCTACGAAGACCTGAATGGCCTGGCACTCACGCTGCTCAAGCCCGGCGGCCTGCTGGTCACGTGCTCGTGCTCGGGGCTGGTGTCGGCGGAGGACTTCGAGCAGTTCGTATGTCGCGCCGCGCACCGCCAGGGACGCCGGCTGCAAATCCTTGACCGCACCGGCGCCGGGCCGGACCACCCCGTTATGTCCAACTGCCCGGAAGGCCGTTACCTGAAGGTGCTTTGGGCGCGGGTGGCGTGAGCACTGCCCGCCGCGTGGCTTTCAAGGCGCGCGGTCGAATTCCTCAAGGAGCTGCCGAACCAGTGTCTCAGCGGACGCTGGCTCTGGCAGCAAAGCGAACAGCGCCGGCAGCCAGGGATCCAGCGTAAAGGGCCATTCCCGGCCGTAGCCCAGGTCTTTCCCGGACCGCAGATCGTAAATGTGCTGCGCGGGAGCCGGAGCGGACAATCGCGCTGTCAGCTCGATCGGCTGCTCCAAGGCTTCGTTGCCGCCGGACTGCCTCAAATCCTCACTCATCTGGTACTCAATGTTCCGCTCGACCGCCACGAGCGTCGCCGTTCCCGCCCGGAAGCGATGCACCCGCGCCCGGAGCGACGGTGGCAGCCTGATCGGGCCCGACCCGATCTCGTCGGCCAGCCAGTGCCAAAAGTCTGCGCTAGGTGACACCGCCAGCCGCTGCTTGGAAAACTGCGTCAGGTCCGTGCTGAAAGCGCGCGCAGTATGCTGCACGCCACGCCGGGCGAAGACGGTGTTGGCAGCGTTTACTGGAACCCACCGCTCGAGCCGATTCGTCGCCCGCAACCGCCCGTGTTCGTCAAACAGCCCCGGCACGCCTTCGCTCAAGACCAGCCGAGTGGGCTGGGCAGTGGCGGGCGGGCTGGAGAAAATGGACTCAATCGCCACGGCCTCATGATCCGACAAAGCCAGCGATCGCGGCAGCACGAGAGTAAAGGGTTCCTCCGGCTTGAGCCGCAGTCGTTCGAGCTGTTCCGACGAAATGAATTGCGGGCTGAAGCCGAGGTCTTGCAACGCCTTGAGCCAGGCGTTGCGCACTCTGGCGTGGCGGTTGTGCTCGGCCTCGAAACTCGAAAAGCGCCGGGGCCACGTCGAGCCGTCCACGGTGGATTCCAGCAACCACGCGACCTGGATGCTCGGCTGTGAGTAATGGAGGTAAATCGGGTCGCGCACGCGCTCGGCGCGGAGGAAGAGTCGCGTCAGCGGCGACTTGAGTTCCCGGAGCACCGGCATGAGCGCGCGGGCCTTGGGCGTGAGCGCGTAGTCCGGACTGTCCCAGTCGAGGCAGTCCTCGCTCCACCAGATGATGCAGCCGCGGTCTCCTTCGAGCAGCAAGTGCCAGAGCCGACGGCGGGCGGCGTTGGTTTCATTCTCGAAGACAGTGGTCAAAATTGGCTTGCCCGACATGAACGAGCCGAGGATTTCGCGCGCGTTGCCTATATCGTATGGCTCCACCCAGTCGAGCACCTGCGCGAGCCGCCAGAGGTCGTACCCGCCCCAGGCCGAGGGCATCTGCGTGCCTTCGATGCCGACCGGCGTGGCCGGATCCACCTCCCGTGCTGCCTGGCGAAGTTCGCCCAGCACGCGCGCCAACGACACGTCCATGTATGTGCGAAAATCACCCCACGGAGCGAAGTTCCACCGGGTTGGCTCGCGGCGGGCGGTGGCGGGATCGAACTTCAGCCGCTGCAACGTCTGCCAGTCCGGTTGACCGCGCGGCTGCGCCTCCCCGCTGGCCATGCGGTGCTTGATTTGGTCCGTGCTGAACGGCCGCACTTCGTCCCACGACGCGAATCGCGTTTGCCAGTGCGTGTTCAGGGCGGCCAGCGCTACAGCTTCGTTTGGCGGGTCGAAACTCCGGCGATTCTCGGATCCGGACGCAGCATTTGTCGGGGTCGGAGAGGCCGGTACTGTGGCCGCTGCCGTCGGCACCCCGGCGTTCTGAACGTCCCGGCGGTTGGTTCCAAGAAAGGCGGGGCTTGAAGGGGGCTCATCCCGCCGAGGCTGCGGGGCATACAGTACTTTCAGCCAGTCACGGAAGCCTGCCAGTGCCGCCGGCGCGAAGTCGTAGTCGAATGGATTCGCGGAGATCGTGACCGACAGTTCGTCACGAATGTTATAGGCCAGTGGGGTGTGCGGCCCAAAACGCCGCGCCGCCGTCTGCATCTGTTCCTTCGCCCAGCCGAGCCATTGCGGATCGTCCAGGCAGTACGGCCGGATGAACGCGCTTTCCGCCCGGCCGATCTTCGCCCAGTCGGTGACGAACTTCTCCCAGTCGGCGACCGGCGAGTTCCACTTCAGGCAGAGGCCGCGGTTGACGATGTTTTCGACATAAAACGGAAACCGGCCGGCCAGCCACGGCTGCGGATCGGCGCCGACGCCGTGGACCATTGCCGTATCCACGCCCATTTCCCGGAGGCGTTCGAGGAACAAGGGCACCTTGTCCGGCCGCTTCCAGACCGAGTCACCCACCCATAGGATGACGCGATACTCGTCCCATGACCGCGGCTCAGCGAGACTTTGAACCGCGAAGGTGCAGAGGGCGCCGAGGAGCGCCCCAAACTTTGAGGTCCCAAACCAAGGCCGATGAAGGTGTCGTCCACCGCGCTGGTCAAAACCGGGCCGCGGGGCCGGGTGCTGGGAATTCATCCTGGGCGCGTTGGACTCCGTGGCGGATCGTCACTTCCCCAGCTTGAATGCGCCTTTGACGCGCGTCTTTACCGCGTAGAGGCCCTTGCTAGCGGTGATAAACAGTGTCTGGCGGTCCGCGCCGCCAAAACACACATTGGCCGTCCACCCCTCCGGCACGGGTATGTTCTCGATCTGCCGGCCGGTCTTGTCGAAGACCGTCACGCCGCGACCGGTGAGGTACAGGTTGCCCTCCGCGTCCAGCGTCATGCCATCCGAGCCCAGTTCGCAGAAGAGCGTCCGGTCCGCGAGCGAGCCGTCCGGCCGAATGGAAAAGCGGTAAGTCTTGCGGTCGCCAATGTCCGCCACATACAGCGTCTTCCCGTCCGGCGTGCCTACGATGCCGTTGGGCTGCTTCAGCGTGTCCGCCACGCGCGTGAGCGTCTGGCGGTCCGGCGCCGCGCGATAGACGTGTTGGCCGTCCTGCGGCATTTGATCCCAGGTCCACCACGGGCGCTTGTAGAACGGGTCGGTGAAATACAACGAGCCGTCCGGGTGACACCACACGTCGTTCGGGCCGTTAAGGCGCTTGCCGGCGTACTCGCTGAACAGGACACGTTGGCCGTCAAGGGTGCCTTTCGCGACCGATGCCGCCGGAATGAGCCACATCTCGTTCTTTTCGTCGGCGCAGACAATCAGGTTGCCCTCGGCATCGAAGCACATGCCGTTCGCGCGGCCGGCAGGCTGGGCGAAGGTGCTCAGCCGGCCGTCCACGCTCCATTTGAGGATGCGGTTGTTCGGCTGATCCGTGAAGAACACGTTGCCGGCGGCGTCCGCGGTGGGGCCCTCGGTAAACTGGAACTCCCCGGCGAGCTTTTCGACTTTCGCGCCGGGGGCCAGGATGGTGTCGGCGGTGAGGATGGGCATGGCGACAACCAAGGTAAGGGTGAGTATTGGAAGGATGGTTTTCACGGGAAGTTTTGTTAAAAGGGACCAGGAATCAAGCACTGCAACCGTTGCCAGACTGAATCGGCTGGTCGTTCAAGGTCACTTCAGTTTTTTCGCTCGCATGCCGGGGTCCTCGCCCACGGAGAAGTATGCCACGTCCTCGCCCCCTTCTCGCTTGAACTCGACCTGGATGTCCGTGGTCTTGGCGAAAAAGCGATTGGTGGTTGTCGCGAACATCAGAAAATCCTCCCCGGCCCACTGAAAGAACAGATTCGGCCCGCGTCGCGAGACCTCCACGGTCCAGTCCCGGTTGACCTCGTACCGGCCCACGTAACCGTCGAGCACTTTGTCCGCCAAGTACAATTCCGGCCGGCCGGGCCGCCCCAGTTCCCGCACCCAGATGTTGCGGAAGCGCACGGGATTGCCGTGGTCCTGGATCGAGAGAGGCAGCTTCTCCGGGTGCGGCCGGTAAGGCCCGCGCGTGACCCAGCCGGTGTCGCCCAGGAGTTCCACGTTGTTGTGCACCAGCACGCCGTTGTGGAAGAGCGTGACGCGCGCGGGCGAGCGCAACCGGCCGTCCGGCTCGAAGCGCGGCGCGGTCCAGATGATGTCGTAGCTCTGCCACTGGCCGGGCGGGCGGGAGGCGTTCACCAGCGGCGGATACTGGTTGTAAATCGAGGCGCAAGAACCGTCCGCGTAGGTGGCATTTTCGTAGCTGTCGAGGATTTGAATTTCGTAGCGGGTCAGGCCGAAGAAGAAGCCGCTGTTGCCGCGACCCTGGCTGGCGCCTTCCGGCTTGGCGGGCGTGGCGAACTCGACATGCACCTGCGCGTCGCCAAAGCACCGCAGCGTGCGCACGTAACCACCGCCCGGCACACATTCCATCGCGCCGTCTTTGACGATCCATTTCGTCGGCTCACCGTTCATGGCCACCCAGGCGGACAGGTCCGAACCGTCGAAGAGCACGATGGCATCGGCGGGCGCCTTGCCGGCCCGATCCGGGGTGCTGGGGTGGCCGGGATCCACCACCGGCGGCAACGGTCGGGTGCGATCGTGGCCGATCCACAGGCGGGGGTCGAGGTCGTCGGCTTGGGCAAACAGTGTGCACGCGGCGACGCTGGCGAGAAGGAAGGAGGGTCTTTTCATGTTCGGAATATGGTCTGGCGATGTGCCGGAGAGTCAACCAAGCCCGGCTGGAAAATTCAACTGCACCGACGACCGTCGCCCGGTGCAGTAGGCGAGCAAACTTGTAAACCGGCCTTAAGGCAGCGCCCGGGACATGTACACGGTCCGTGGCGCGCGCTCGCCGCTTCGTTCCAGTTCGGTGAAGCCCAGTCGGTGGTAAAAGCGGTAAGCCCGCTCGTTGGCGGCGCTCAGCCCCAGATGCACGCCGGGCGAGCCCCGCGCGGCCAGCAACGCCAGCAGATGCTCGATCAGGCGCCGGCCCAGGCCCCGGCCCTGCGCGCGCGGCAGCAGGTCAATGTGCAGATGCGACGGGAAGGCGTGAAACGCCGGCGGGTAGTGCGGCGCGTAGTGGTGAAATTCGTGGTACAGCCATTGCGTGGGCGCCCAGCGGGCCGGGTCGCCGCCCGGGTCGGGATGCCGGGCTCGCAGGGGTGGCAGCCATTCCGCGAGCAGGCGCTGGTAAAACCGCGCGGAGTCCAGCGCGCCCAGCAGGTAGCCGCACACACCGGCGTCGTCCTCCAGCACGAAGGCCAGGTCCGGCTCCAGGCTGAAGTACGGCCCGACGTAAAGGTTGCCCAGCGCCGCCGGATCCTCCGGGTACAAGTGTGTACCATCGCGGCCGGAGTCGCCGGTCTTCAGGCAGACCTCATACGAGGCGGCCTGGTCCGCCGCCCGGGCCGGCCGCAAGACGAATCCCGCGTCGAGGTGAAGGCCGTTCACGAGGCCGGTTGGAAATTGCCTTGCTCGTCCATCGGCAGCAGCCGCTCGAGTTCGGCCGTGAAGCCACCACGATAAATGCGCGGCCGGAACCCCGGCGAGGAAAACGGCTCATGCGCCTCCGGGTGGGCCTGCCGCCAGCGCGTCCATTCGGCGACGAGCCCGGCGTTCTCCTTGATTTCCCAGAAATGGTTGTAGAGGGCATAGGCCAACGGGCGGTCAGCCAGCTCGGTGACCTTCTCGTAAATCGCGACGATCTGGCGGGTGGTCTGCTCGACCCGGGCGGCAACCTCGCCCCAACTGTTTGGCGGCGAGCGCAGGATCACGCGCAGATCGGCGAGATAACGCCGCGCCGTCTCGCCGTGCTCGGTGGGCAGATGAAAGATGTCCGCAGCCAGGCGGAGGTCGGCGGCGGTGAAGTCGCGTTTGCCGCGGCTTTTGAAATGCGGCAGCCAGGCTTGCAGCGCCTCCTCGTAGGCCCGTAGCGGCGAGTAGTTGGCACCCTCGCGCACGTAAGCTGCCAGTGTGCGCACGGGGATGAAGTTGGCCTCAAACTGGCAGTTCGGGTTCTGGAGAATGCCTGTAATCTCGCGCAGCAGTTCGCCGGGCCGGCCCGCATACGGCCCCAGGTATAGCCGGCGCATGTCGTAATCGTTCGCGTGCAGGTTGTCCCAGAGCATCGGTCGGCGGCGTATCACGCGCTGCAGCTCGCGGATCGAATCCACCGGAATAACCTCAGAAATGATTTCAGGACCGGTCCACAACACGTCCACCTCCGGCGCGAGTTGCTCGCCCAGCGTGCGCAGGTATGGCGATCCGGCGACGTTCGGCTCCGCAAAGCGGCCGCAGTACTCGGTGGGGCAGAACAGCACGCGGCCATCGCGGGTCCAGTCCCGGGCCCAGCGGAGCACTTCGTTGCCGATGTAGGCTTGGGCGGCAGCCGGCGTGCCGAAGCGCGTTTTGTCCGCAGGGCTCAAGTCCGGATTGATGTCGTCGAACAGCACGGCGAAGTCGCGAACGCCCAGGCCGTGGACTTGCTTGAGCTTGGCCTTCAGGGCGGCCAGGTCCGCTGCGTCCGTGAACCGAATGTCCAGGCCCGGTGAAAGCGCGTAGATGAACCGAATGCCCTGTTGCCGGCATTCACGGACCAGCGCCGCGAGGTGGGCGGCCTCCGCTCGGTCGTAGCGCTCACGCCAGACGGCGCGGTGTTTGGCATCGTCTTTGGGTGCGTACATGTAGGCGTTGAGGCCGCCGGTCGTGAGCCAGCCGAGCAAGGTGCGGCGCTGGGTGGGATTCCACGGCCGGCCGTAAAAGCCTTCCACCACGCCGAACAAGCCGGGGGTTGTGGGATTCATCGTGGGTCGGATTGTTGGTGCCGCGCAATCTGCCTATTCCCAGCCCGTCGCGCAACCCGGCACGTGGTTCTCCGGCGCGGGGCTTTGTCGTTGACGCTTCCCACCCCCCCGATAAAGTCCGCTCCATTCTGATCGGTCACCGATTAGTTGAAACACGAACTTGAACTCGAAACCTACTATGCCAGTGAAAGTTGCAATCAACGGCTTCGGGCGCATCGGGCGCATGGTCTTCCAGGCGCTGTGCGACCAGGGGCTGCTGGGCCAGCAGTTTGACGTCGTGGCGGTCGTGGACATCTCGACCGACGCCGACTACTTCGCCTATCAACTCAAGTACGACTCCGTGCACGGGAAATTCAAACACACTGTCGCAACCGAGAAGAGCGACCCCGCACTCCCCGAGGCCGACACGCTGGTGGTGAACGGCCACAAGATCAAATGCGTGATGGCCGTCAAGGACCTCGCCACGCTGCCGTGGAAGGCAATGGGTGTGGAACTCGTCGTCGAATCCACCGGCTTGTTCACGGACAGCGAGAAGGCCAAGGGCCACCTTGCCGCTGGCGCGAAGAAGGTCATCATCTCCGCCCCGGGCAAGGGCGACGTGAAGACGCTGGTCATGGGCGTGAACGAAGGCGAGTACGACCCCGCCAAACACGTCATCGTCTCGAACGCCTCCTGCACCACCAACTGCCTTGCGCCGCTGGTGCATGTCATCCTCAAGGAAGGATTCGGCATCGAGACCGGTTTGATGACCACCATCCATGCCTACACCGCGACCCAGAAGACCGTGGACGGACCGTCCAAGAAGGACTGGCGCGGTGGCCGCGCGGCGGCGATCAACATTATTCCCAGTACCACCGGCGCGGCCAAAGCCGTCGGCGAGGTGCTGCCCGCCACCAAGGGCAAGCTCACCGGCATGGCCTTCCGGGTGCCCGTGGCGAACGTCTCCGTGGTGGACCTCACCTTCCGCACCACCAGGGACACCTCAATCGAGGAGATTGACGCCGCGCTTAAGAAGGCGAGCCAGACCTACCTCAAAGGCATCCTCGGCGTCACCGACGAGGAAGTGGTCTCGACGGACTTCATCCACGACGAGCGCAGTTCGATTTACGACAGCCTCGCCACGCTCCAGAACAACCTCAAGGGCGAGAAACGCTTCTTCAAGGTCGTGAGCTGGTACGACAACGAGTGGGGCTACAGCAACCGCGTGGTGGACCTGATGAAATACATGGCCGGCAAGGGGCTGTAATCCGGTTCGGCACCTTTCGCGAACGGCGGCCCGGCCAAAGGGCCGCCGTTTGGCTTTTCGCGACCGGCGACACATGCTTCACTCCCGCCATGCGCATCACGGGTGGCAGTTACAGCCGGCGCCAGCTCAAGGTGCCCCACGGCTTCGCCGTCCGCCCCACGCCCGACCTCGTCAAGCAGGCCATCTTCAACAGCCTCGGTGAGCGGGTCGCCCGCGCGCGGGTGTTGGAGCTGTTCGCGGGCTCGGGTGCGCTGGGCTTCGAGTGTCTCAGCCGCGGGGCGGCGCTGGTGGTCAGCGTCGAGAAATCCTCGAAACACGCGGCGTGGATTCGCGAGAACCTGGCCGCTGCGGACCTGCCGGCGGCGCGGTTCGAGTTGCGCACGCAGGACGCCTTTGCCGCCATCCGGCAGCTTGCCGCCACCGGCGCGCAGTTCGACCTGATCCTTGCCGACCCGCCGTTTGGCGAGAAGAACGTGGGCCGCCGCTCGCAGTCGTACTCGCAGCAACTGCTGGACAACCCCGCCCTGCCGGGACTGCTGGCGCCGGGCGCGTTGTTTGTGCTCGGCCACGCGCGCCGGGACACGCTCACCATTCCGCCGCCGTGGCGGGAGGTGAGGTCACTCAAGCACGGCGACTCCGTGATGACCTTCCTCGCCGGCGACACCGCCCCGGTTGACGACGTACCGGTGCGCGGCACTTAACCGGCATGGGACTTGGGGTCGCACTGTTCACCGTGAGCTAGGATATGTCGCTCATGTTGGCAACGGGGCTGAAGCTCCGGCCGCGCCCGCCCCGGTCAACCACAACGCCTCAGGCAATTTGCAGCCGGTTATCGCTTTGCAGGAGCCGTTCGAGGTTGGGCCATTTGACGCCGCTGGTAGCGTGAATGGCGTTGAGGTACAGGGCCACCTTTTCCCGCGGGTATTTCGCCAGTACCGCTTCCACGGCTGCTAGCAGCTTGTCGTCGGGAACCGCTTCCGGGAATTCCTCCACTGCGCCGTTCTCGTGCGGGATGCCCAGTGTGTCCAGGAAGTCGGCCAGCATCGCGGTCTGCGCCTTGAGCAGCCAGCCGCGGATCAGGCCGGCGGCGGCTTCTTCCATGCGGGGCCGGCCGAGCACGCTGATCATGTCCAGGTGCCGCTGGGCACGGGGCTTCTTTTCCAGAAAGGCGGGGCGCACGCGGGTGGCCTCGGCCACGGCCGCCAGCACGGCTTTGTACAGGGGTTTGTCATCCCGGTACGTGGTGTCGAGGATTTCCTGCGCCAGGGTGGCGGGCATGAAGCCCACCAGTTCGTAACATTTCAACATAAGTGGCGTGTGGCCACGCGCAGCCGTTGGGCCGGGCATGAACGCGGGCTTCGCGATACTGAGCGGCCGGGACCTTAGCAAGGCTTTTCTGCGGGGGCCGCGGGCGGGAACGCACTTGCTGGGCCCTTCGCGGCTTTCCTAAAGTCCGGCCATGCCTTTCTGGGCGTATGTTTTCGCCGCCCTCACCGGATATCTGCTCGGCAGCCTGCCCACCGGCTACCTTGTCGGCCGCCTGCGCGGCGTGGACATCCGCACCGCCGGCAGCGGCAACATCGGGGCGACGAATGTTTTCCGCGTGCTGGGCAAGCCGGCCGGCGTCTTCGTGCTGGCTGTGGATGCATTGAAGGGCTTCGGTGCCGTGGCGTTGCTAGGGTATTTTCTGCCCGAGCTACAATCCGCTCTGCCGCCCCTCTTTGGTACCGATGCCCCGGGGCCGGTAAGTGAAACCCTCGGTACCGCCGCGGGAGTCGCAGCCATTCTCGGCCACAACTATACCTGCTGGCTGTGCTTCAAGGGCGGCAAAGGCATCGCCACCAGCGCGGGCGTGCTGCTGGCGCTGATGCCGGCGGCGCTGGGCGTGTGCTTTGTCGTCTGGTTGGTGGTCTTTGCCGCCAGCCGGTACGTCTCGCTGGCCTCGATTGTCGCGGCGGCGATCCTGCCCTTGGCCGTCTGGTTCACCGGCCGCGGGCTGGTCCTGACGCTCGTGGGTCTGACGCTCGGCGCGCTCGCCATTTACAAACACGGGCCCAACATCCGCCGGCTGCGGGACGGCACCGAGCACCGCTGGCGCCGCGCGAAACCGTCCGTTCAAAACCCGCCATGAACCTTGCCCTCCTCGGCACCGGAGCCTGGGGCAGCGCGCTGGCCCGTCTGCTCCTGGCGGACGGCCACCGCGTCACCGCCTGGGACCACGACACCGCCAACCTGCGCGTGGTCGCCGCCACCGGCCGCAACGACAAATACCTGCCCGGCGTGGAAGTCGGCCCCGGCCTGCGCGCGGTGGACCGACCCGAAGCGGCCTGGCCGGGCTGCGATTGTGCGATCGTGGCCGTGCCCTCCAAAGCCATCCGAGCCGCGGCGAGTGCGTTGGCCGGCTTCGAGAGCACGGTGGTGAGCGTGACCAAGGGCATCGAGTTCGAGACCGGTCTCACCATGACCGCGATCCTGCGCGAGGCATTGCCCCGCGCGCGGGTGGCGGCGTTGTCAGGACCCACGCTGGCTTTGGAAGTCGCGCGCGGCGTACCCACGGCGGCGGTGGCCGCCAGCGAGGACGAATCCACCGCCCGGTTGGTGCAGCGGCTGTTTCACCGCCCGGCCTTCCGCATTTACACCAGCACCGACCCGTTCGGCGTCGAACTCGGCGGGGCGCTAAAGAACGTCATCGCCATCGCCGCCGGCCTGGGCGACGGCCTGGGCTACGGCGATAACTCGAAGGCGGCGCTGGTCACGCGCGGCATCGCGGAAATGCGACGCCTGGGCGTGGCGTGTGGCGCGCGGCCGGAGACCTTCAGCGGCCTGAGCGGGCTGGGCGACCTGGTGGTGACGTGCTTTTCGCCGCTGAGCCGCAACCGCACTTTGGGCGAACACCTCGGCCGCGGCGCAAAACTCGCCGAGGTCCTGGCCCGGTCGGTCAGCGTGGCGGAAGGCTACCCCACCGCGCGCGCAGCCCGGGCCCTGGCCCGGCGGCGGGACGTGCCCGTGCCGATCACCGACGAGGTGTACGCGGTACTGTACGAGGCCAAACCGCCCGCCGAAGCGGTGCGCGACCTGTTGGCCCGCGTATCGAAACCGGAAGATTGAGCCGCAGCCGGGTCGGGGTACGGGGGAAGACATACCACCCCGCGGGCGGTCAATGCCCCAGAGCGGAGGTATCGCGGCTGGCGCGAATCAACGCCAGCAGGTCCGCGTACGAATCCACCGCGCGGAATTGCGGGAACTCACGCCGCACGTTTTCCGGCGCGCGGAACAGGATACCCACGTGCGCCTCGGTGAGCATCGCCGTGTCATTGTACGAGTCGCCAGCGGCGATGACGCGGTAGTTGAGCAGCTTGAGCGCCGCCACGGCCCGCTGTTTCTGCTCGGGGATGCGCAGCCGGTAATTCACCACGCGGTCGTTCTCCACCACCAGCCGGTGGCACAGCAGGGTGGGCCACTCGAGCCGGCGGAGCAACGGCTGGGCAAATTGCTCGAAGGTGTCCGAGAGAATGATGACCTGCATCTCCGCCCGCAGAGTACGCAGGAAATCGAGCGCGCCCGGCAGCGGATCAAGCGTGCTGATCACCGCCTGGATGTCCGAGAGGCGCAGGCCGTGCTCGGCCAGCAACGCCAACCGCCCGCGCATCAACACGTCGTAATCCGGCTCGTCGCGCGTGGTGCGGCGCAGCGCCGGGATGCCGGTCTTCTCGGCCACGGCAATCCAGATTTCCGGCGTCAGGACGCCCTCCATGTCCAAGGTGACGATTGATTGCTGCACGGGCGCGATGGTTCCAGCAGACACGGGAACTGTCGAGTGCGCGCGGCCACGCGGCTAGCGGCTGCCGGGCTTCTCGGCCGGCAACGCCGCCAGGTCGGGCGGCAGGCGGTCGGGCGCGAAGGTCTCGATTTCAATCTGAATCAGGCTGTGCAGCGGCACACCGAAGTCCACCGCGCCGGCCGAGCGATCCACGAGCACCGCCACCGCCACGACCTCGCCACCCCGCTGGCGCACGATATCCAGCGTCTCCTGCACGCGCCCGCCTTTGGTGATCACGTCCTCGACCACCAGCACGCGTTCGCCGGAGGTGATTTGAAAGCCGCGTCGCAACGTCAGCCGGCCCTCCTCCTTTTCCGCAAAGATGAAGCGAATGCCCAACTGCCGCGCCACCTCCTGGCCGATCACCAAACCGCCCAGGGCCGGGGCGATGACCGTGGCGGCGCCCAGATCGCGCACCTTTGCGGCCAGCGCGGCGCCGAAGCGCTCGACCACCGGCATCTGCTGTAGCGCGAGCGCGCATTGGAAATACTGGCGGCTGTGCAGGCCGCTGCGGAGGATGAAGTGCCCGTCCAGCAACGCGCCGGTGTCACGAAAAAGCTGCAGGGCTTCCTGACTAGTCATGGTCTGGCCTCGGCCGGGACGCAACGGCGTTCCAGCCGCGCTTTGGCTATCAGCCGGGTCGGAACCGCGCAAGGCGGCAGTGTGCGACGCGGCCGGGCTCCCGGTACGACACCGTTGAAGATGGCTAGCACTCGCGTCCGCGTGTACGGTCCGGGACCCCAGCCGGTTGGAATTATTTTCGGGTGAAAGCCACTAAGTACGGCGCACCACTGCTTAGCAGTGGTGGGCGAGGCACCCGCCACCGCAACCGAAGGGGCTTGTTCTCTGGTCCGGCGGAGTCGTTCCGGCTTCAACCGGCCGGTGGTTCGATGCGGGGCGGACCGGCTTTGAGCGGATTTTGCCGCCCGTTTTCCGCGCGCCCCAGCCATTCAGTCACCTGCTGGCGCACCCTTGCCACATCCAGGCCGAGGTGCGTGGCGGGATAACCGGCGAGGTGCTGCCGGCCGCTCCTGAGCAACGCAACTCCCGGCCCGCGACGATCGCCCCGAAAATGCACAAAAGCGCCGGCCACCTGGATCAAACCCTGGTAAAACCGCGCGTCTGCGCCACCCCGCATCGGCAGCCAGAGGCTTTCCAAGGCCTCGTGGGCCTCGAAGAACCGGCCCGCATTGAACAATTCGAAGAAGTCACGATATGGCTGGGGCCGGGTGGCGGTTGCCAGCGGGGTGGTCGTGCCAGCCGGGGATTGCGCCTGTTCAGTCACGCCAGCAACGAAGCGTGTTCCCGCCGCAAGTCAACCGCGGGCGCGCTCACTTGTTTACAGGAATGCCAGCAGCCGTGGCAGCGGCGGGCTTCCAGCCAGCCTAAAACCGGGCATCCGGCCCGGCGGCTCACGGCCCTCGATTCCGGGCGGGAGGATGCCACCCTCGACGGCAGTCGGGATGACGGTCGCTACGACCGGCGACAACCGTGCTTTCCGGGGTGCAAACAAGTGAAATGGGCCCGTCACCCACCCCGGTCTTGTTGGCCGGCGGTGGCAACCCTAGACTCGGGCATGGACCTGGCCGCGAATCTCGAAAACGTCCGCCGGCGCATCGCCGTCGCCTGTGCCCGGGCCGGTCGCAATCCGGCGGAGGTCACACTCCTGGCCGTGAGCAAGGGCCAGCCACCGGAGGTCGTGCGCGCGGCCGCTGATCTGGGCCTGACGCTCTTCGGCGAGAACAAGGTGCAGGAGGCCCGGGCCAAAATCCCGCTATGTCCGAGCCGGCTGCGCTGGCACCTGGTGGGCCATTTGCAGTCGAACAAGGCGCGTGAGGCGGTGCATTGGTTCGAGATGATCCAGAGCGTGGACAGCCTGGCGCTGGCGGCCGAGCTGCAGAAGCAGGCGGACAAGGCGGCGAAGACCGTGCCCGTGCTGATCGAGGTGAACGTCGCGGGTGAGTCGAGCAAGTTCGGTTACCGACCGGAGGCGTTGCTGGCGGAGCTAACGGCGCTCAACACCTTTCCCCGCCTCGAACTCCACGGCTTGATGACCCTCGCACCGTGGACGCCCGACCCGGAGAAGGTGCGCCCGGTTTTCCAGCGGCTGCGCGAGTTGAAGACCGAGTGCGAACAGCGGCTCGGCGCGTCGCTGGCCCACCTGAGCATGGGCATGAGCGGCGATTTCGAGGTGGCCATCGAGGAAGGCGCCACGCTGGTGCGCATCGGCACGGCGCTGTTTGGTCCGCGTCCGGCCCGCGCCGTCACCCCCGCCGCGCCGGTTTCCCGTTGAAGCCGGCCCCGCCCCCATTACCCTGCCGGCCGTGACAGTGGACGAGTTTCAAGCCGAGATGGCCGAGGCGTTGAAGGCGTATGACCGCCACATCGTGTGCTTGGAGAAAACGCCCGAGGAGGCCCGGGCTTCGCTCGAGTCGCTCATGCTCAAGGCGATCAAGGCCTACCAGAACCGCGCCCCCGGCCTGCGCCACGGCATCGCCCTGGATCGGCACCTCACCATCATCCTGAGTCAGACCAACGGCGAGCGCCCACTCTGTGGCATCTATTTCAACCTGTACTCGCCTTACCAGAAGCGCCCGGGCAACACCGCCGCACCCGCCGGGGACTGAGACCGCGGCCATGATTGAATTTCTCGTGGAATGCGCGCAGGCCGGCGGGGCCGTACTCGAACGGCACTTCGGCCGGCTCTCGGAAGTTCGCACCAAGGAAAACGTCTCCAGCGTCGTCACCGAGGCGGACCTCGCCTCGGAACGGTGCATTTTCGACCGCATCCGCGCGCGGTTTCCCGACGATGGTCTGCTGGGTGAGGAATCCGGTTACGCGCCGGGACGCTCGGACCGCGTCTGGGTGGTGGACCCGCTGGACGGCACGTCGAACTTCGTCGCCGGGTTGCCGTGGTTCGGCGTGATGATCGCGCTGCTGGAACACCAGACGCCGGTGCTGGCGGCCTTGCACCTGCCGGCGATGAACAGCCTCTACACCGCCGAACTGGGCCGGGGCGCGCGGCGCAACGGCGAAGCGGTGCGCGTGACCACCGAAACCGACCTCGCGCGGGTCCTGATGGGCTTCGGCTTCGATGCGTCCGCCGACGCCGTGCGGGCGCGCCGCGAGGCGTTGCTAGTGACGGAAGTGGCGCGGCGCGCCCGCAACATCCGGGCCACGAACTCGCTCGTGGATTTCTGTTATACCGCGGACGGCCGGCTCGGCGGCGCATTAAACCTGGCCTGCAAACTTTGGGACATCGCCGCGCCGGTGCTGCTGCTGCGCGAAGCGGGCGGCGTGGTCACAAACCTGGCGGGACAGGAACCGGACTTCCGTCTCGACGACGCCGCAGCCCTTCGCACACATACGATGCTGGCCGCGCCTCCGGCCCTCCACCGGCAGTTGCGTGCCCTGGTGGCGGAAGTTCAACAGGCTGAAATCGAGCGGTAAGGCACGAGCGCGATCTACTGTCTGACAATCGCAAGCGAGGACGCTCGCGCGGTTTCGGCCCGTGCCACAATCCTCGTTTGATCGCGCCACTGCACTGCGGCGGCCCGGGTTGTCGGCGCCATTGCGGACCCTGTTTCAGCCTCAGTGAAAACCCGCCGGCAATCTCAACTCCCATTCCTCCACCAAGTCGCGCGGCAGTTCGCCGAGAAACCGCGACGGATGTTGCAGCATGTCGCCGCCCTGCGCGCCCGCAGTACGCACCAGTGGATAGCTGAGGTACAGCTCGTTCTTGGCGCGGGTCACCGCCACGTAAAACAGGCGGCGTTCCTCCTCCTCGTTGGCCGGGTCCTCGAGCGAACGCGCGGACGGAAAGAGGCCTTCGCACAGCATGATGACGAACACCACGCCGAACTCGAGACCCTTGGCCTGGTGGATGGTCGAGAGCCGCAGCCGCTCGTCGTCGCGCGCGGTGTGGGTCTCCGCCTCGGCTTCGACGCTGCTGAGCAGCGCCAGTTGAGCCAGGAACTCCTCGGGCGTGGCAAACTGCCGGGCAAAGGCGGCCAACTGCTCCACATCCTCGAGCCGTGCCTCGGCGTTCTGGTAGGTGGCGTGAAGGTAATCCTCGTACCCCGCCTCGAGCACCAACCGGATCATGCCCGCCGTGTCACGCCGGACCGGGTCCGGCTCCAACTGCGCCACGGTGGTAGTGAACTGCGCCCAGGCCACCTGTGCCTTCTTCGGCACCACGGGTGCGAGGGCTTGCAGCGCGGCCGCGAGTTGAAATGCGTTCACAGCCGCCGGCGGAAGCGCGACCGGGGCGGCGGGGAGGGCCTCGCCTTCCGGATTCCAGGCAGCCGCCACGTCTGCGTCGGGCTCGGACGCGGTGCCCGCTTCGCCGGACGGCACCGGGGGCAACTGGATAACCAGGGCATTCCACAGTTTGTCCGCGGCCTTGGGGCCGACGCCGGGCAGCAACCTGACCAGTCGCTTGAAGGCCATTTCGTCGCGCGGATTGCAGACCAGCTTGAGCCAGGCCGCCACGTCCTTGATGTGCGCCTGTTCGAAGAAGCGGATGCCGCTGGTGATGCTGAACGGGATGTTGCGCCGCGTGAGTTCCATTTGGAGTTCCATGGCGTGGAAATGCGCGCGGTACAGCACCGCCATCTCGTCCAGGGCCACGCCGGACTCGCGCAGCTCCAGCACCCGCTGGGCCACGAAGGCGGCCTGCCAGTGTGCGTCGGCGCAGACCGCGAGCACCGGTTTCGGGCCGCTGGATCGGACGGGGCGCAGCTCCTTTTTGTGCTGGTTCACGTTCGCCGCGATGGCGGCGTTGGCCAGCGTGAGGATTTCCGGCGTGCTGCGGTAGTTGGTCTCGATGCGGTGGATCGTCGCGCCCGGGTGGCGCTCGGGGAAGCGCAGGATGTTCAGGAAGTTCGCCCCGCGCCACGAGTAGATGCTTTGCGAGTCGTCACCCACGGCCATCACGTTGTGGTGCCGGGCCGCGAGCAGATCCACGAGGTCGCCCTGAAGCTGGTTGGTGTCCTGGTATTCATCCACAAGCAGGAACCGGAATCGGCGCTGGTAGTGCTCGCACACCGCCGGGTGTTCCCGCAGCAGTCGCAGCCAGAGCACCAGCAGGTCGTCGAAGTCCATCACGTTCGTGGCGCGCTTGCGTTCGGCGTAGCGCCGCGCGAGGTCTTCGATTTGCGGCGCGAGCGGGAGGAAATGGCGGTATTGCCGCTCGAGCACCTTGACCAGCGGCTGCGCGGTGTTGACCGCCAGCGAAAAAATATCGCCCAGCACGTCCGCCTTCGGGAAGCGCGTGGCCTTCACGTCAATCTCCGCCCCGCCCAGGCAGGCGCTGAGCAGGTCCCGCGCGTCTTCGCGGTCGAGGATGGTGAAATCGCGGCGGTAACCGAGCAATTCGGCGTGGCGGCGCAGGATACGATGACCGACGGCGTGGAAGGTGCCCCCCCACAGCGCGGCGAGGTCGCGGCCCACCAGCTCCGCGACGCGGTGCATCATCTCGCGGGCGGCCTTGTTCGTGAAAGTGAGCAACAGGATATTCTCCGGCGCGACGCCCTGTTCGAGCAGAAACGCCACACGATAGACCAACGTGCGGGTCTTGCCCGCCCCCGCGCCGGCGATCACCAGGGCCGGGCCCGGTGGCGCTGTCACGGCGGCGAGTTGCTGAGGATTGAGTTCCGCCGCGTAGTCAATCTGCAGATTGACCTCCGGGCGGAAGGGTTGCATCACGTACTCGCGCGACACGCGTTGGATTCAACCGCACGCGGCCCGGCAGACCAGCCGAAATCCGCGGGAGCGTCCGCTTCGGCCGCCGACGTAACCGTCCGCAGCCCCGGGAATTGCTGGGGCGACGGATTGTCGCCCCGCTCTGCCAGGGAACGCCGACTCCCAAGCCGGGATGTGCCCGCGGCATCAGGTGGTGAAGCTCACAACCCGCGGACGGACCAGCCGGGCAAAGTCCTCGTACGCCATCTGGATGACCTCGGTGTGCGAGCCGGCGTTGAAGGCGATCCGCTCGGCAGCGGCCAGCGCGGGAGCCACGTACACGTCCATCCCGTAGAGGTTGCCGAATGGCGGCATCGCGCCGACCTCGCAATCCGGGAAGCGGCTGGCGAACTCGGCTTCGGTGGCGAACCGCACATCCTCGTTCCCGGTCAGTTCGATCAGGTCATGCAGCACCACCTTGCGGTTGGCGGGCAGCACCGCCATGGCGAAGCGGTCGCCGACGTGGATGATGACCGTCTTGGCCATGTCGCGTCCCGGCACGTGCGCCGAGGCGGCGACCTCCTGCGCGGTGTACGCGGGCGAGTGGGTGATGGTGACATACTTCACCTTGTTCTGGTCGAGATATTCCTTGAGTTTGCGTGCGATCATAACGTGCTCCGGGTTGGTGATTCTGTCTTCAAACTACGCGCGACCGGCCCGGAATCAAGGGGATGACCACCTGTCCTTCGGAGTCCCTCGTCCCCTCCCCGTACCCCATGGCTGCAAGCGCCCCTGGCGGCCGGGCGAAAGCTGCGCCCGGGTTTGTACCGCGCCGGAGTGCGCGTAGTCTTGTGCCGTGACCTTCGAACAAATCGTCGGGCTGGTACTGACGCTGTTGATCATGGCTGTGGGTCTGGCGGGCAGCATCCTGCCGGCCATTCCCGGTCCGCCACTGGTGCTGGCGGCGGCCGTTGGCCACCGGCTGTGGTTCGGCGAACACAGCGTGAGCAACCTCGTGCTGGCCACGTTGGCCGGGCTGGTGGTGGCGGCCCTGGCGCTGGATTACCTGGCCACGCTGGTGGGCGCGCGCAAGCTCGGCGCCACCTGGCGCGGGGTGACAGGCGCCGCAGTGGGTGCCGTGCTGGGCCTTTTCACCGGGCCGCTGGGCATCGTGGCCGGGCCGTTCGTGGGCGCCACCGCGGGCGAGTTGCTGGGTGGCCGCGAGTTGCGCCCGGCTTCCCGCGCGGGTGTGGGTGCAGTGCTCGGGCTGCTGGCCGGCGCGGTGGGCAAGCTGGCGTGCTGCGTCGCCATGATTGTGCTGTTTGTGGTGAACGTGGCGTGGCGCTCATGAAGCCGCGCGGCAATCAGATCCCGGCCAGTGAGGGCGCCGGCGGCACCCGGACAGGACCGTGATTGGTTAAAGCAGAGTGAAAGGTTGAATGGCGCCGGCGGCGCAGCCCATTGAACCGCGCCACCTTTCCACGTTTTTCTCGCATGATCTGTGCCACGTCGTCCCGGCCACGGCGGCTGGCAGATTCAGCCACCGATCCCATCGGCCTACGCCCCCACCAGCTCGCGCTCGTAGAGGCGGTAGGTTTTGAAGACGCGACCGCCGAAGATCTCCATGAACCGGCACATGGCCACGTTGTCTTCGAGCACCCAGGAGGCCTCGGCACTTTTGAAGCCCAGCCGGAAGCCGGTTTTGAAGCCCTCCGCCAGCATCACCGCCTCGAGGCCACGGCCGCGGTAGGGCACCTTCACGCCCAGGGTGATCACCCGGCAGTGGCGCGTGCCTTTCCAGCCGAGCGCGTACGGCAGGAAATGCAGGAGGTGCGGCGTGAGCAGCCGACCGCGCAGCGGCTTGAGCGCTTCATTGAAGTCCGGCATCGCCAGCATAAACGCGACCGGACCCTCCGCCGGCGATTCCACCAGCCAGACCAGGCCCTCCACCAGCAGTGGCTTGAGCCGGGCAGCCATGAAGTTGATCTCAGCGTCGGTCATCGGCACGAAACCCCAGTTGTCCTCCCAGGCGGCGTTATAGACCTCCTTGATCAGGGCCAGGTCGCCGGCCAGGGTCTTGCGGCGCACCGGCCGGAAGACCAGTTCGGGATTGCGTCGGCGCGTTTTCTCGGCCACGCGGTTCAGGCGATCCAGCGGCGATTCGGCCAGGTCAATGTGAAAGGCAAACAGGTCCTTCGCCTTCCGGAAGCCATCCGCCGCGATCAGCTCCGGGTAATAGGGCGGGTTGTACGGCATCATGAAGGCGGGCGGCTCGTCAAACCCGTCCACCAGCAGACCGCACTCGTCATTGGTGGTGGGGTTCATCGGCCCGAGCAGCCGGCGCTGGCCGCGCGCGCGCCCCCAGTCCGCCACCGCCGCCAGCAACGCACCGCTCACCCCGGGATCCTGGACGGACTCGAAGAAACCGAAGAAGGCCGTGGGCACGGGCTGCCGCTGGTTGAAGTGATGATCGAGAATGGCGGCAACGCGGCCAACGTCCGCGCCGTCGCGCCGCGCCACCCAAAGCTGCATCTCGGCGTGGGTGAACAGCGGATTGGCGCGGGTGAAAACCTTCTTCAGATCCAATTCGAGTGGCGCGACCCACAACGAGTCCGGGCTGTACAAGCCGTAAGGCACGCGCAGAAAGCGGCGGATATCCCGGGCTTTGCGGGACAGCGGCACGAGCTCGAAAGCGGCACTCATCTTGAGACAAGTCCCGCCAACGGCCGGGCCGCAGCGGGCTGAAAGGCAGGATGGTTCCCGAGCGGCGGGCTGGCGTCAATTCGGCGGCTGGCCGGCTCGCAGCGTTCTTGAGTGCGACGGTTCATCGCCACTTTTCGGGACGCAAACACACGTTGCGCGTAGCCAGTTCCACCACGGCAAGGCACACTGGCGGGCATGAACACGCAGGAACTTCAAGGACGCGTTGCGGTGGTGACCGGCGCCAGCCGCGGCTTGGGCCGGGCCATCGCGCTGGCCCTGGCTGACGCGGGCGCCAACGTGGCCTTGCTGGCCCGCGACCCGGCCGCGCTGGAAACCGTGGCTGCCGAGGTCAACAAACGGGGGCGCGAGGCGGAGGTCTGCCGGTGTGATGTCACCGTGGAAGCCGCCGTGACGGCGGCGGCGGAACGGATCCAAAAAAGGTTTAACGCCGCGCACATCCTGATCAACAGCGCCGGCACCAACCTCCGCAAGCCGCTGACCGAGTTCACGCTGGACGAATGGCGGTATGTGCTGGATACGAATCTGACCGGCGTGTTTCTGGTCTGCCGCGCTTTCGTGCCGCTGCTGCGCGGGCAGGGTTACGGCCGCATCATCAACCTCACCTCGATCATGAGCCACGTGGCGCTGCCCGAGCGTACCGCGTACGCCGCCAGCAAGGCGGGCCTGCTGGGCTTCACGCGGGCACTGGCGCTGGAACTGGCCCCGGAAGGCATCACCGTGAACGGCATCAGCCCCGGCCCGGTCGCCACCGCCATGAACCGGGTCATCTTGGACAACCCCGTGTTGAGCCGCGAGTTCGCCGCGCGCATTCCGGCCGGGCGTTGGGGCTGCGAGGAGGAAGTGGCCGGCCTTGCGGTGTTCCTATGTTCGGCGGCGGCGGGCTGGATCACCGGCACCGACGTGGTGATGGACGGAGGCTGGACGGCGCAATAATTGCCTTGAACAAACCGACCGGGAACAGGCCTTCGGCATCGGCCGGGGCGCCACAGTTCCGGCCCTTGGCAGGAACAAACCGCTGTCCAAGGCCCGGTGTTATCCCGTCATGCTGGTCTTCCGCGCAGGTGCGGAGATGCGCGCACGCGGCGGTGAATGGCGCGGTCCGGGGTGCTGGTTGCCCGGGCGGCAGCACAGCCAGCGATTCGGCGGGAACTACATGAGATGGGGGAGACGCAACTGGACTGCAGGCAGATCGTTTTCTGGTCCGGAGCTTGCACTGCTCCGCTACAACCCCGGATGCACCCCCTTTTACACCAACCGGCAAAATGCGGTTGACGCGACCTCCGCCCGATGCTTGCTTGTCCGCGCTCCTTCGAAAGTGCTGGTTGAATCGAATGACTTTGGGCTCCCCGGGGAGCCCTTGTTTTCTTTGTGGAACAATGCGCCGGGTTTGCGAACCTCCGCTGGCTGGCCTGCCCAACGCTTCAGCCCAACCGGGCTTCCGCCCCGGGGTCGGAAGCCCTGCGCGCGCCAACCCTCTCCGAACCGTGACGCTCGCGCGCTCCCGCCTGACTCTTTGATGCCATGATCGAACAGATCGTCATCCTCGACTTCGGCTCGCAATACACCCAGGTCATCGCCCGGCGCATCCGCGAGTGCCAGGTGTACTCGACCATTCTGCCGTACGACACACCCGCCGCCGAACTCGCGCGGCTCCAGCCCCGCGGTCTGATCCTGTCCGGCGGCCCGGCCAGTGTGTACGATCCGCGCGCGCCGTTGCCGGACCGGGGCATCTTTACGTTGGGCGTGCCCATCCTGGGCATCTGTTACGGCGTCCAACTTTTCGGTCAGTTTCTGGGCGGCAAGGTGGAGCCCGGTGACAAGCGCGAATACGGCAAGGGCACGCTCACCGTCACCGACCGGAGTTGCGCGCTGTTTCACAAGCTGCCCGCCACGTTGCAGGTTTGGAATTCGCACGGCGACAAGCTCACCCGCCTGCCCGCGGGCTTCCGGCCGGTGGCGCGGACGGAGAACTCCGAGTACGCCGCCATCGCCGACGCGCGGCGCCGGTTTTACGGTATTCAATTCCACCCGGAGGTCGTCCACACGCCGCGCGGGCGGGAGGTACTGGGCAATTTCGTCCACGGCATCTGCGGCTGCGGTCGCCACTGGACGATGCGCAACTACATTGACCAGGCCGTGGAGGAAATCCGCGCCCGGGTCGGCTCGGAGCGGGTGATCCTGGGACTCAGTGGCGGGGTGGATTCGAGCGTGGCGGCGGCGCTGCTCCACAAGGCCATCGGCGACCAGTTGACCTGCATCTTCGTCAACAACGGTGTGCTGCGCGCCCGCGAAGCCGAGGTGGTGCGGGAGGTGTTCGGCCGGCACTTCCACATCCGGCTCCACTACGCCAACGCCGCGCCGCTGTTTCTGCGGCGGCTGGCCGGCGTGACCGACCCCGAGCGCAAGCGCAAGATCATCGGGCGCACCTTCATCGAGGTGTTCGAGGACGCGCTGCGCCACGTGGGCCGGGCGAAGTTCCTCGCCCAGGGCACGCTCTACCCGGACGTGATCGAGTCCGTGCCCATCGGCGGCAACCCGGCCGCGCTCATCAAAAGCCATCACAACGTCGGCGGCCTCCCGCGGCGGATGCGCCTCCAGTTGGTCGAGCCGCTGCGCTGCCTCTTCAAGGACGAGGTGCGCCGGCTGGGCCAGGAGCTCGGCCTGCCGGACGAGATCGTCTGGCGCCAGCCCTTCCCCGGGCCGGGCCTTGCCGTGCGGATCATCGGCGCGGTCACGAAACGGCGGCTGGACATCCTGCGCCGGGCGGATGCCATCGTGGTCGAGGAAATGAAAACCAGCGGCTGGTATCACAAGATCTGGCAGAGCTTCGCCGTGCTGCTGCCGGTGAAAAGCGTGGGGGTGATGGGCGACGAGCGGACGTACGACTACACCATCGCCGTACGCGCGGTGGAATCCCAGGACGGCATGACCGCCGACTGGGTGCGCCTGCCGTACCCGCTGCTCGAGCGGCTGGCCAACCGGATCATCAACGAGGTCAAGGGCGTCAACCGCTGCGTCTTCGACATCACCAGCAAGCCGCCCGGCACCATCGAGTGGGAATAAAGCGGCCGCCCCGCCCTGACGGCTGGCCGAGCCCGAATTGGATGCAACTCAATTGTTGACATCGAAACAATTGGGTTTATCTCTTCCGGCATGCCACCGGTCGGCCCCGACCCCCGCTATGCCGCGCTGCTGGCGTTGTTGCGCGCCGCGGACACGATCTGGAGCGCCAGCCACGCGCTCTTCGCCCGCTGGGAGCTGAGTCCCAGCCAGTTCAATGTGCTCAATCTGCTGGCCGACCGGCCCGAGGGGTTCACGCAGACCGAACTGGGCCGCGCGCTGATCATGCACCGCTCGAACGTCACCGGTCTGGTGGACCGCCTCGAGCGCCGCGGCCTGCTCGTTCGCCGCGAGGCCGCCGGCGACCGCCGCGCCTGGCGGGTGCACCTCACCCCGGCGGGCCAGCGGTTGTGGCGGGAGGCCCACCCGCATTATCTTAAAGCCGCGCGGAAGGTCTGGGGAAACACCGCGGCAGGACGCGCGCGGGAATTGACCCGCGTCTTTGACACCCTGGCCGCCAACGCCCGTGCCCTCGCCGCCCAGCTCGAACCGACCCGCTCATGAGTGCCCGTCGCAACTACCCGCTGCTGCTCGCCGGCCAGTTTCTCGGCGCGTTTGGCGACAATTTTCTCCTGGCGGCCATTCTGGGGCCGCTGACCTTCGCCCAGAGCGCGGGTCACATCACGGAGCAGCAGGTCAACGCGCAGAACGCCCTGTTCAGCGCCGTGTTTTTCCTGCCGTTCATCCTGCTGGCGCCGCTGGCGGGGTTTTTGAACGACCGTTTCCCGAAGACCACCTGGCTGGCCGGCGGCAACCTCCTCAAGCTCCTGGGCACGGCGCTGGGGCTGTGCGGCATCCTCCTGCATCCCACCGACGCCGCGGCGAACCTGCCCTGGCAGGTGGCGGGCTACACCGTCGTGGGCATCGGCGCGTGCGTGTACTCGCCGGCCAAGTACGGCATCCTCCCCGAGATCGTCGCCCGCGAGCGGCTGGTGAAGGCCAATGGCACGGTCGAGATGCTCACGCTGGTGGCCATTCTTTCCGGGTTGGGCGGCGGCGCGATGTTGTACGACCGGGTGCGTTCGCTGGTGCCGTGTTATCTGGCCGCGGCCGCCTGGTACGGCCTGGCGCTGTTCTTCAATGGGCTGATGCGCCGCACCCCTCACAACGCCGCCGCCCGGCTGCGGACCAGTTTCACGGATTTCGGTCGGGACCTGTGGGCCCTGGTGCGGCACGTGCGCATGGGGCGGATTCTGCTCGGCTGCGGCGTGTTTTGGTTCGCCGGCGCGGCCATGCGCAACAACCTTCAGGCCTGGGGGCTGGTGGTGTTCGAGGAGGCCGGGGTGGCGTTGGACAAGATCACCAACACCAACCTCACCCTGCTGAAGGTGGGCATGGCGCTGGGCATCGTGGCCGGCAGCCTCCTGGCGGGCAAACTGCATCGCGTGGGCGACCTGACCTGGACGCGACGGTACGGTTGGGCCATGGCCGCGGCCGTGCTGGGCCTGGGGCTGCTGGGCGGCACGCCGGGACTGGCGGTGGTGGTGGGCGTGTTGGTGGCTGCGGGTGTCTTTGCCGGGCTGCTGCTGGTGCCGCTCAACGCCGCCTTGCAGTCCGAGGCCAATCCGGAGCGGCTGGGCAAGACCATCGCCATCCAAAATTTTGTGGACTACTGCGCCATGCTGGTGGGCGCGGGCTTTGTGGGGGCGCTGACCGCCGCCGACGCCAGCCCCCGGGCGGTGTTTCTCGCGCTGGCGGCGGCACTGGGACTGCTGGCCCTGGCGTTGAAGTTCTCCAAACCCGCACCGCTGGCCGGGCCGGTGCCGGTGGCGCCCGAGCCGGGAGCGCCGTGATGAAGAGCGAAGTCCGAGGTGCGAAATTCGAAATGCCCAATCTCCCATCGCTGGCCGCGGGAACCCATTGCCCATCTCATGAACCCGAGACTTCCATCCGCGATTCCACTTGATCACCAGCAGGCCCGCTCGCCGTCCTTGCGACCGCCATCATCGTGGTCCGGCTGGCCCTGGCCCAGCGCCGCGCCCGGCGCTTGCCCCCTTCCGGCCCCTGACTGCTGACTCCTGACTCCCGACTTCTCCCGACCATGCTTCGCCAAGTCTTCCACCTCCTGCTCCGGGTCTGCTTCCGTTTCCGCGCGTATGGCATCGAGTCGCTCAAGACGTCCGGCCCGGTGCTGCTGGTACCCAACCACGTCTCCTGGCTCGACTTCCTGTTCCTCTGGGTGGTGCTGGACCTGGACTGGAAATTCGTCGTTTCGCGCGTGGCCGCCCGGCTCTCCTGGTTGCACCGCCAGATCATGCTCAACCGGCGCACGTTCCCGATTGATCCGGCCTCGCCCTACGCGCTCAAGCGCATTGCCGAGCACCTGCAGGGCGGCGGCCGACTGGTGCTGTTTGCCGAGGGCCAGATCAGCCGCACCGGCTGCCTGATGAAGCTCTTCGACGGCACGGGCTTCCTGCTGCACAAGACCCGCGCGCGGGTCATCACCTGCTACCTGCGCGGAGCCAACCGGCTGAAGTGGTCGCGCCAGCCCGGCTGGCGACGCTGGTGGCCCACCATCACCGCGCACTTCAGCGAGGTCCTCGACCCGCCGCGGCTCGAGGGCGTGAGCACCGCCCGTGCCCGCGCCACGCTCACCACCTGGCTGCGCGACCGCATGGTGGCGCAGCAGTTCGCCACCGAAATGGCCTTCGGCCCGGCCACCGTGCCGGGGGCCATCCTCGAGACGGCGTGCCGCGTGCCCAACTTTCGCATCCTCGAAGACGCGACGATGCAGCCGATCACGTACCGGCGGCTGCTGCTCGGCGCCGAGCTGCTGGGTGCGCGGCTGGCGGCGCGGCTGGGCGGGGACGAGCGCGTGGGTGTGCTCCTGCCCAATGTCAACGCCCTGCCGGTGACGCTGCTGGGGCTGTGGGCGCACGGCCGGGTGCCGGCCATTCTGAACTTCACCACCGGCGTCCCCACCATGCTGGCCTGCGCACAACTGGCCGGCTTGAGGCAGGTCGTCACCTCGCGCGCGTTCCTCGAACGGGCACGGCTCAAGCCCGAGCCGCTCGCGGAAGCGGGCCTCGAGCTGGTTTACCTCGAGGACCTGCGCGCGGAAATCCGCGGACCGGCCAAGCTGGTTGCGGCGCTGCGAATGCGCCTCGCGCCCGGCTCACTGCTGCGCCACGCAGCTCGGTCCGCAGGTCGAAGGGCGAGGTCCAAAACCCCGCTCTCAGCACCTGAGAACCGGGGACTGGAAGCCGAAAGCGCCAGTCCGGCATCTGGCATCCGGCGTCCGGCATCCGAGGGCAGCGCGCCAGCCGCCAGCCAGCAGCCGGCCGTCATCCTTTTCACCAGCGGCTCGGAGGGCGTGCCCAAGGGCGTTGTGCTCACGCACGCCAACCTGCTGGCCAACATCCGTCAGATGCTGGCGGTGATTGACGTGACGGACCACGACCGCGTCTTCAACGCCCTGCCCACGTTCCACAGCTTCGGCCTCACCGTGGGCCTGTTGCTGGGTCTGGTGCGCGGCCTGTACGTGTTCCTGTACCCCTCGCCGCTGCACTACCGGCTGCTGCCCAACGTGCTCTACGACCGGCATTGCACGGTGTTCCTGGCCACGAACACGTTCCTCAACGGTTACGCCCGTCGGGCGCATCCGTTCGACTTCCGCGCCCTGCGCTACCTCTTCGCCGGCGCGGAGAAGGTGCAGGAGGAGACTGCGCGGGTGTGGGCGCAGCGGTTCGGCGTGCGCATCCTCGAGGGCTACGGCGCCACCGAGTGCAGCCCGGTCATCAGCGTGAATATCCCGATGGCGCCCAAACATGGCACCGCCGGCCGGTTATTGCCGGGCATGGAATTGCGGCTGGAGCCGGTCGAGGGCGTGCCCGACGCCGGGCGCCTGTGGGTGCGCGGTCCCAACGTGATGCGCGGCTACCTGAACCCGGAGGCCGACGCCGCCTTTCGGGCGCTGGGCGGCTGGTACGACACCGGCGACATCGTCAGCGTGGACGAGGAAGGCTTCCTCACCATCCGCGGCCGGCTCAAGCGCTTCGCCAAGGTCAGCGGCGAAATGGTCAGCCTGACCGCGGTCGAGGACGCGCTGGCCGGGGCCTTCCCGCAGTACGGTCAGCGCTGTGAAGTGGCCGTGCTCGCGCGGCCGGACGAGGACAAGGGCGAGGCGCTGGTCGCGGTCACGAACGAACCGCGCCTGCGCCTGGACGAAATCCGCGCCGCGCTGCGGGCGCGGGGCCTGCCCAACCTCTGCGTGCCGCGCGAGGTCGTGGTGGTGAAGGAAATCCCCAAGCTGGGCACTGGCAAGGTCAACCACCGCGAGCTGGCGAAGCGGGTATGAACCGGGCCGAAACTTCGAGGAGGGTTGGATGCGCCGCCGTTTCTCGGAACGCTAAATGTGTCGCCCCGCCTGGCTCAGCCCGCGGCGTTCAACAGCCGGAAATACTCGTCGCGCGAGATGCCCGCGGTTTTCAGGTTGGTCCGGATGACAAACACCGGCACCTCGGCATAGGTAGGAATGACCACCGGCCGGGCCGTGCCCGCCCGCACGTACGAGCGGTGACTGCCCTCCTGCCGGGCAAAGCGAAAACCTGCCGCCAGAAACACAGCTTCCAGCTTGCGCCAGTGAACGGGTGTGAAGCGCGGCATGGCGGCCGTTCAAACGGCGAGCGCCGCCGTGGAACGCTCCACTCCCACCCACTCCGGGCTGCGCCAGCCCGCTTCCCCGGCCACGTAACCGGCCTCCTCGAGCACGTCCGTCAGTGTTCCCTGCTCCGCAGCCGTGCGCAGGAACAGCCGCACGGCCTCGTCCAGGGCCGCCCGAGCCGCGGCCGGGGTCGGCCCCGAACTGGCCACGTCCAGCGGCATGGCGTGGGCGATGAACTGATCGCCCTCTCGCCAAATTTGCACCGTGTATTCAATTTGCACGTTCGAACATTACGGGCGGGTAGCGGGTGTGGCAATGCCGGCGCGTTCTCCACCGGCGGCGCCCCTGTACCTGATCGGCGTGCAACGGCTTACCATGCCTCCAGCCCACCTCCACCCGGCTGAAACCTCCACCGCCTCACGCCGCCGGCGGTTTCTCCGCCGGTTGTGCCGGCTTGCCCTCTTGGGTGCCGGCCTGCTGGCTGCGCTCCTGCTGGCCCGGCTGGCCTTCTTTGCCGGGCCGTATCGCGCCCCGCAACCGCTGCCGGACTTGCCCCTTGTGGACCTGCACTGCCACGTGGCCGGGCTGGGCGCGGGCGGCAGCGGGTGCTTCATCTCGCCGGCGCTGCGCGACAACTGGCGCTTCGGCTTTTACCTGCGCGCCTTCGGGGTAAGCCGCGCAGAACTCGAACGCGAGGGCGACGCACTCCTGCCCGCCCGCCTCTCCGCCCGGCTTGCGCAGAGCCGCCACGTCCAGCAGGCGGTCGTCCTGGCCCTGGACGGTGTGGTGGATGCCGCCGGCAACCTCGACACCAACCGCACCGAGTTCTATGTGCCGAATGAATTCGTCGCCGCCGCCGCCCGCCGGCACACCAACCTGCTCTTCGGCGCCAGCATCAACCCCTACCGGACCGATGCCCTGGCCCGGCTCGACTGGGCCGCCACCAACGGCGCGGTGCTGGTCAAGTGGCTTCCCGCAATTCAGGAGATTGACCCCGCCGACCCGCGCCTCGAACCGTTTTACCGGCGCCTGGTGGCGCACGGCCTGCCGCTGCTCACCCACACCGGCTCGGAAAACTCGTTCACCCACAGCGCAGAGGACTCCGCCGACCCGGCGCGGCTGGAGTTTCCGCTGCGGCTGGGCGTGACGGTCATCGCCGCCCACGCGGCCGGGGGCGGCGCTACCGCCGGCGAGCGCAATCTGGACCGGCTGGCGCGCCTGATGGTCGCTCATACCAATCTCTTCGCCGACCTCTCCGCCCTGACCCAGTTCAACCGGCTCGGCCGCCTGGGCGAGGTGTTGCGGCGGCCGGAATTTCGGGGCCGCCTGGTTTATGGCAGCGACTTCCCGCTGATCAATCTGCCGATGGTTTCGCCGTGGTACTTCCCGCTCAACCTGCGCCTGGCGGAGATGGGACGGCTGGGCCGCGTGCCGAATCCCTGGGACCGCGACGTGGAACTCAAACAGGCCCTGGGAGTGCCGGCGGACGTGTTTGCGCGGCCGCGACAGTTGCTCCGCCGGCCCCGAGTCGGGCAGTTGCGCAAGGGGTGTACAACTCGTGTGCCTCGCCCGGGTCGCCGCTAAGGGGTTTGTCAGGACCTAGCGGCAGCCATCCGGGCTGTCGGCGTAGGCCCCGCCGCCGAAGTCCAGCGGCAGAGCGAAGAGGCCGTCGGTGACCGTGACCGTCAGCGTGGCCGGCGCGTTGTCGGCCACCTTGCTCCCGCCGCTTTCGGCGTGCCAGAGCGTGGGGCGGAACTCGGTCGCGCCGCTGTACGGCGCGCCGCCGCGGTCCAGCCGGCCCTGGTAGGTGAAGGCCGTGCCCCGGGCACGGGCGGTGAGAGATTGCAGAATTAATACAAGGGCTGACCATATCGCCAGCCCACTGATCAGGGTAGATGAGACTGTTTGCGCGGATTGGGAGGTTGGAGGTTTACGATTCCAGGTTCTGCATTCGAGAAAGCATGTTTCGGGGCGAGGTCACGGCTGCCGCAATTGGAAGAAGAGATGCTCGTGGCCCGGCACGGGGCCGCGGACCGTGAGCACCCCGCCGTTGCCGATCATGTTGGTGAAGACGCCCCACTGCGGTGAGCCCAGGTCGGCGTTGGTCAGCACGGTGTAACCCAGCCCGGCCAAGGTGGGGAACTCCGCGACGAAGCCGCCATCCGCGCGCCGGACCGCGGTGAAGCGCAGCGGCGGCGCGGCCAGCAGCGCGGGACCGAACTCACTGGTGTCCCCGGCGGCCTGGACGGTGGCGGTGGCGGTGAACCACCAGCCCGCCCAGTTGCCCGGCACGTCGAACTTGAAGTCCGCGTTGCCCGCGCCGTCCGTGGTCACGGCCTGGCGGGCGACGAAGACCTCGCCCTCGCCGTGGCCGCTCGGGTCGGCCGCGGCGCTGCGGAACAGCTCGATGACGAAGGTCTGCGCCGGCGTGGAGTTGAGCCGGCCACCCACCACGGTGTTAGGGCCCAACGTGGCCTGGCCGAGCACGGGGAAGTTCTGGAGCGCGTTGGAGCCCACGTCGGGGTCGAGCGGGTCGTTGGGCGTGACGCCGGAGGCCGGGTCGCCGGCGGCGAAGAGGTCAATGCCCAGCCCGCCGTTGGCGGGAATGGAGTTGCCCTGGATGCGGTTGCCGGTGCCGCCGCGGACCTGCACGCCGTGGCCGGCATTAAAGGCGATGCGGTTGGCACGGTCGCCCAGCACCGGGTCGCCCACGGAGACGCCGGTGGTGTTGCGCAGATGCACACCATCTCCGCCATTGGGCAGCGGGCGAACGCCGGCGGCGTCCGTGCCGATGAGGTTGGCGTGGAGCGTGGCGTCTCCGGTGAACTCGATCTCGACGCCGTGGTGGGTGTTGCCGGCGATCTGGTTGGCCTCGAGCAGGCTGCCGGGCGCGCCGCTGATGAAGACGCCGTTAGTGGCGTTGGCCCGCGCGCGCTCGCCCGCGGCGTCGGTGCCGATGCGGTTGCCGAGGAGGCGGTTGTTGCGCGTGACCTGGCCGACGGTGGGCGTGGCAATGACGGCCACGCCGTGGCCGGCGTTGCCGGCGATGACATTGCCGCGCTCGTGGTGACCGATGGCATTGTCGTGCGCGTCGCGCGTGAGGTGGACGCCGTCGCCCGCGTTGCCCAAGGCGGCGACCCCGGTGGCGTCGAGGCCGATGAGGTTGCCGAGGACCTCGTTGCCGGCCGCGGCCGGGCCGGCGATCAGGACGCCGTGGCCGGTGTTGCCGGAGATGACGTTGCGCGAGTTGAGGCCGTGGCCGCCGATGACGTTGCGGGCGGCGCGCACCTCGATGCCTGCCTGCTGATTGGGCACGCGCGCGCCGCCGCCGACATCCGTGCCGATGAAGTTGTGCTGCACGCGGTTTTCGTCGCCCTCCAGCAGCACGCCGGGGCCGGCGTTGCCGGAGATCAGATTGCCGCCGGCCGACGCGTCCACACCAATGGAGTTGCCGTGAGCCGACACACGCACGCCGCCCAGGGCGTTGCCCAAGGCCGACATCCCGTCCAAGTCGGTGCCAATGAGGTTGCCGGCAATTTTGTTGGCCGTGGTAGCTTCTCCCGGTGACTGGACGATTTCGACTCCGTAACCGCCAGCGCCGGGGCCTCCGTTGGCGGAGATCAAGTTGCCTTCGCCCTCGCCTGTGCCCCCGATCAAATTGCCCGAGGCTCCACCGGAAATGCGCACGCCGCTGAGGACGTTGCCGCGCTCGGGGAAGAGCGGGGCAAGATAGGGCAACCGCTGCCGGCCGGCGCGGTCGGGGCCGATGATGTTGCCGCGCACACGATTGTCCTGGGTGCCGGCGCCGGTGAGGTGGACGCCGTGGTTGTGGTTGCCGGAGATGACGTTGCCCTCGCCCTGCTTGGGGCCGCCGATGTCGTTGCCGCGCGCGCCTTCGGCGAGATGAACGCCGTCTCCCTCGGCGGCAAACGTCCCGTTGGGCAACGCCTCGGCGCCGGTGATGTCGGGGCCGATCAGGTTGCCGAGGAGGCGGTTGCGGGTGGTCTCGGCGCCCAGCAGGGCCACGCCGTGCTGGCGGTTGTTCGAGATGAGGTTCCCTTCGCCCGCGGCCGGGCCGCCGACGAGGTTGTCGTGCGCGCCGGCGCGGAGCAGGACGCCGTAATTGTTGCCGCTGCTTTGCAGGACGCCGGTGGTCAGCGCGTGCGTGCTGGCGGCAGTGCCATCGGGATGCGTGCCGATGCGGTTGCCCTGGATGCGGTTGTTGAACGAGCCGGCACCCTCTAGGCGTACACCGGAGCCGCCGCCGGCGATGACGTTGCCCTCGCCCGGGCCCGGGCCGCCAATGCGGTTGTCATGGGCGTCCTCGAGCACGACACCGGAGCTGACACCCTGAACGCCCAGTCCGCACGGCATCCAACCTTCGGGAAGCCGACAGAAGGTCTCCGGCGGCACCAGGCCGAGCCAGTTGCCGAGCACGGCGTTGGTGTGCGAGCGGCGCAGCAGGATGGCGCCTTCCATGTCGTGCAGGCCGCCGCCGGGGGCGGGCGGCGGTCCGCCGACACCGCCGAGGTAATTGCGCGCGCCGGGCGCCGCGCCGCCGATGCGGTTGTTGTGGCCGCCTTCGAGGACGATGCCGGGGCCCTGGTTCAGAAACGCCGCAGGCGCCAGGCCCGGCAGGCCGATGAAGTTCCCTTCGACCACGTTCGAGACCGAGTTGATGAAGCGCACCTGCCAGGCCGTGTTGTCGGAGATGAGGTTGCGCTGGGCGACGTTGGTGCCGCCGAGGCGGATGTGGGCACCGTTGGTCACCGTGAGGCCGCCCCAGTTCGGCTCGCCCAGTGACGTGCTCGGGTCCACGCCGAAGACGCAGGCCTCGACCACGTTGCTGCGCACGTCGGCCATGAAGATGGCGCTGCGGTTGTTGGTCAGGCTGCCGCCCTGCAGGAAATTCACGAAACGCAGCCCGCGGATGGTGACGAAGTCGGCGCGGATCTCGAGGCCGTGGATGAGGTTCGTCGCGCCCGGCAGGCCGGGGCCGCCAATGCCGCCACCACCATCTCCCGGTCCGATGCCGCCGCTCCCGCCGCCGGGGTCCACAGGGATGTTGCCGCCGTGGAGCGTGACGAGGTTGGTGGCGTTGAAGCCCTGGGCGAGCGAGTTGGGTGCGCTGCCGGGCTGGGTCAGGCCGTCAATCGTGACGGCTTCGGCGATGCGCGGAAGGCCGGTCGCCAGGTTGATGACATGCACCACGTTCGACGGCGGGATGTCGAAGCGGATAAAGTCGTGGCCTGGGCTGGCGTTGGCGGCGAGGATGGCCTCGCGCAGCGAGCCGGGGCCGCCGTCGCTTGTGGTGGTGACCACGAAGGTAGCGGCGGAAGCCGTGCCGGTGGCCAGCGCGGCCAACTTCAAGCAGATGGCGATGTGATTGTGTTTCATGGCGCGTGGATGGTTTGACCTGCTGCGGGGAACGCATTGGCTATCCTTAGCGGGGGACCTCTGACGGCCGGGGCATTCGCGAACAGGCGCAGTCACTTTTCCCAGTTCTTACTGCCAGGGCAACCAATGCACCGTCCCGGTCAGTCGTGTCTGCTGCTGTTACGGTGTTGCGTCGTGCTTTCCGTTAGGATTGCTAAGTTCAATGTTTATTTGAGCTCGTGAGCAAAACCTGTCAAGCCCGGTGATAAGAGGCCTTGTTCAACTTGCCTTTTTCGCTGCCGGGCCGGCGGTTCGGCGGTAAGCTGCCCGCGGTGGACACCAAGTTGACTGCACTTTGGACCTTGTCTGTGCTCGCCGTGAGGCTCGGGGTTTTCTGCGCCCCGCTTCCCAGTTCCGAGGCCCGAGCTGCCGAGCCGCAAATCAGCGGGCCGACCAGCCCCGGCTGGCGCCTGCCGCTCTTGAACGTGCCCGCCGCCGGCCAAACCGGCTTCACCCGCCTGCCCGCGGCCCAGACGGGTCTGCTCTTCACCAACCGCCTGGGCAACGAGCGCAGCATCACCAACCGCAACCTGCTCAGCGGCGCCGGCGTGGCGGCCGGGGACGTGGACGGCAACGGCCTCTGCGACCTGTTTTTCTGCGGGCTGGACAGTGACAACGCCCTGTTCCGCAACCGGGGCAACTGGCGCTTCGAGGACATCACCGCCCGCGCCGGCGTGGCGTTGCCGGGCTTGGATTGCATGGCCGCGGTGCTGGCCGACGTGGACGGCGACGGCGACCTGGACCTGCTGGTGAACACGCTCGGGCAGGGACCGCGCCTGTTGCTCAACGACGGCTCGGCGCGCTTCACGGACGCCACCGACGCCGCCGGTTTGCGTGCCCGCACCGGGGGCATGTCCCTGGCGTTGGCGGACGTGGACGGCGACGGCGACCTGGACCTGTACGTGGTCAACTATCGCGAGACCACCGTGATGGACCGGCCCACCACCACCTTCCGCATTCAGGTGTTGGACGGCCGGCCCACCGTGGTTGCCGTCAACGGCGAGCCGGTCACCGCGCCGCACTTGACCAACCGTTTCGTGCTTGCGCCGGACGGCGAGGTGCTCGAGCTGGGCGAGCCGGACGTGCTTTACCTCAACGACGGCCACGGCCGCTTCACCTCCGTGTCATGGACCGATGGCACGTTTCTCGATGAAGACGGCCGCCCGCTCGAGGACGCCCCGCGTGACTGGGGGCTTTCGGTCCAAATGCGTGACGTAACCGGCGACGGTGCGCCCGAGATTTACGTGTGCAACGACCTGTTCAGCCCGGACCGGTTCTGGGTCAACGACGGCCGCGGCCGCTTCCGGGCCATAGACCGGCTGGCGTTGCGCACCACCTCGACCTTCTCGATGGGCGTGGACTTCGGCGACCTGGACCGCGACGGGGACGTGGACTTCATGATCGTGGACATGCTGGCCACGGGCCACAAGGACCGGCACACGCAGGTCAGCACGCAGAAGCCGGTGGTCTGGCCCATCGGGCTGATTGACAACCGCCCCCAGGTCTGGCGCAACACCCTGCACGTCAACCGCGGCGACGGCACCTTCGCCGAAATCGCCTTCTACGCCGGCGTCGAGGCCTCGAACTGGTCCTGGATGCCGCAGTTTGTGGACGTGGATCTGGACGGCTTCGAGGACGTGCTCGTGCCCAACGGCCAGATGCGCGATTTCCAGAACGTGGACATGCAGCACCGCATCGAGGCCGCCCGCGCCGCCCGCCAACTGACCCAGGCGGACATCATCGCGATGGTCAAGATGTTCCCCGACTTCAGCACCCCCAGCCTCATCTTCCGCAACCGCGGCGACTGGACCTTCGAGGAAATGCAGGGACGCTGGGGCTTCGCCGACAAGGGCATTTCCCAGGGCACCGCGCTGGCCGACCTGGACGGCGACGGCGACCTGGACGTGGTGGTCAACCGGCTCAACGACGCCGCCGGCGTGTACCGCAACGACTCGAGCGCCCCGCGCCTGGCCGTGCGGTTGCGCGGGCCGCCGGGCAACGTGCAGGGCATCGGCGCGCGGGTGCGCGTGCGCGGCGGCCCGGTGCCGCAGTCCCAGGAATTCATCAGCGGCGGCCACTACCTGTCCGCATCCGACCCGCTGCGCGTGTTTGCCGCCGGCAGTCCCACCAACCGGCTGGAGGTGGAAGTGCTCTGGCGCGACGGCCGCCGCAGCGTGGTGCGCGACGTGCCGGCCAACAGCCTGCTCGAAGTGGACGCTGCCGGCGCGAACGCCCCGGCCGGGGAACCGCCGCCGCCCCCGCCCCGGCCGTGGTTCGAGGACGTGAGTGACCGGCTCAACCATACCCATCACGAGGACCCCTTTGACGACTTCGAGCGCCAGCCGCTGCTGCCCCATCGTCTGAGCCAGCTCGGCCCCGGGGTGGCCTGGCACGACTTCGACGGCGACGGCTGGGAGGATTTGGTCATTGGCTCCGGTCGCGGTGGCGCGCCCGCCTTTTTCCGCAACGACACCCGCGGCGGCTTCGCACCGGTGCAGCTCCCCGCGCTCACCCGCCCGGTGGCGCGCGACCAAACCGCTGTGCTGGGCATCGGCGAAACCCTCTTCATCGGCTCGGCCAACTACGAGGACGGCCGGACCAACGGCGGCTGGTTGCGCGTGTATGACCTCCGCCGCGGCGTCGCCGGCGAGAGCGTCCTCGGCCCGCGCGCCAGCACCGGGCCGCTGGCCTTCGGGGACGTGGACGGCGACGGCACCCTGGAGCTGTTCGTCGGCGGGCGGGTCGTGGCCGGCCGCTACCCCGAGCCAGCGGACTCGCTGTTGCTGCGCAACGAGGGCGGACGCTTTGTGCCGGCGCAGCACTTCGACAAGCTCGGCCTGGTCAGCAGCGCGGTCTTCACCGACCTCACCGGCGACGGTCGGCCCGAGTTGGCACTGGCCTGCGAGTGGGGCCCGCTGCGCCTGTTCCGCAACGTCGCCGGCCGGTTGGAGCCGTGGAATCCACCCGTGCTGGACCCGCGCCGCCCCGCGGAACGGGTCACGTTTGCCGACCTGACCGGCTGGTGGACCGGCATTACCACCGCGGACCTGGACGGCGACGGCCGGCAGGACCTCATCGCCGGCAACTGGGGCCTGAACCACCGCTGGCGCGACGCCAGTCCCGAGTCCCCGCGCCGGCTTTACTTCGGCGACCTGGACGAAAGCGGCGGCGTGCAATTGGTCGAGGCCCGCTTCGAGCGCACCCTGAAGGCCTGGGTGCCCGAGCGCGGCCTCATGCCCGTGCTGGCTGCCATGCCATTCGTCCAGGAGCGCATCCGAACGTTCGAGGGCTACGGCACGTCCAGCCTCGAGCAGATTTACGGTGAGCGGCTGGCGCGGGCGTCATGTCACGAGGTGAACACACTGGCTTCGATGATGTTTTTGAACCGCGGAGACCACTTCGAGGCGGGCGCGCTGCCCGCCGAGGCCCAATGGTCGCCTGCTTTCGGCGTGACCGCCGACGACTTCGACGGTGACGGCCACGACGATGTGTTTCTCAGCCAGAACTTCTTTGCCGTGGCGCCGGACTACACCCGCTACGACGCCGGGCGCGGCTTGCTGCTGCGCGGCGACGGCCGCGGAAACCTCACGCCCGTGCCCGGCCAGGTAAGCGGCCTCAAGGCGTATGGCGAGCAGCGCGGATGCGCCGCCGCGGACTTCGATCACGACGGCCGGCCTGACCTGGTGGTCACCCAAAACGGCGCTGCCACGAAGTTGTATCGCAACCTGCGAGCCAGGCCGGGTCTGCGGGTGCGCCTGGCCGGACCGCCGGGCAACCCGGCCGGCTTCGGCGCGGTGCTGCGACTGGGCAACGGCCGGGACTGGGGGCCGGCACGCGAAGTCCACGGCGGCGCGGGCTTCTGGTCGCTTGACGCCGCCTCGCCGGTGCTGGCCTTCGACGGCGAGCCCACGCATTTGCACGTGCGCTGGCCGGGAGGAGCGACAGCCACGCTGCGCCTGCCCACCGGCGCGCACGCGGTGGAAATCAAGCCCGACGGCTCAATCCGCGCGTTGTAGGCGGCGGGAAACTCGATGAACGTGCGGGCTGCGGCAGCGATGTGGTCGGAGCTTCCAGTGGTCCCGGGAATTCGCGGAATATATTCATCCGCCACCCTCCTGGCCGGAAATCGGCGAGTCCGCGCGGAAGTTGCCGGCACTACTCCGGCGTCAGCCTGCAGGCATGGTCGGCTTGTAAAATCGCGGTCAAATCCGCCTTAACCTCTGGTTGGGGATTGACGGTTACGGCGATTTTTCATTGGTGCCCGAACCGCGCCCTTACGCATTACTCGCCACCCTCGGCCTGGTTGGCTTTGCCGTCGCCCGCCGCCTACGCCGAGAGAATTAGAGTTGGGTGGCGTGGAATTGACCGGCACACGCTCCGACAGGTCCCGGCATAGCTTCATCCATCGCCGATCGTTTGCCGCCCATTACGGAAGCGCGTAGGGAAGTTTTATCGGTGCTGGCCGGTGGTGAAGTGGGGTCGTTTCTCCGAAACGCCCGCCTTTCGCCCCTCCGAACGCCTTGTTTAGCAGGCTGGAGCTCAGTGAGGTCCTTGTTCAAACATGGTGGTCAGTCGTCGTCGTCTTCGGTCAGCGTGACCGCCCAGTGCGGGAAGGGCGCGGCGCTGCCCTTGACCGCGTGCCAGAGGATGCGGTTGAGCACGCCTTCCGGGCAGGCGTCCACGCGCTTGAAGTTCAGCCGGGCCGAGAGCAGCGCGTGTTTCTTGAGCAGCGGGTCGGTGAGGGCCTTCGGGTCGGGGTTCATCTCGTCCAGGGGCACCTGGTTGGGCACGGCCACGAAGGGCGTGTAGTCCGGCGTGTCGGTGAAGCAGTCGAACATGGGCGTGGCGGCGGCATCGAACTGGTTCATCGGCGGCAGGCCGAGGATTTGCTCGATGGTGCGCAGCAGGCTGACGGTGTTGTACTGGGTGCTCACCACCGCCTTGCGTCTGGCCCACGGGCTGATGACGTAGGCGGTGGTGCGGTAGCCGCTGACGTGGTCCCAGCCGTTCTGCGGGTCGTCCTCGATGCCGAAGATGACCATGTCCCTCCAAAACCGGCTGTGGCTGAGCGCCTGCACGATCTGGCCGAAGGCCAGGTCGTTGTCCGCCACGCACGCCGCGGGCGTGGGCGAGCCGCGGCTGGTGCCGCTGGTGTGGTCGTTGGGCAGGCAGATGAGCACGAGCTGCGGCATCTTCCCCTCGCGTTCCCACGCGGCGATCTGGTTGGTGATGTAGCGCGCGCGCCAGACGTCGGGCACTTCCATGATCCAGCCCACGGTGTTGGTGGGCGTGAAGGGGCGGATGCTCTCGATGCTGGGCTGGCTGGCGATGCGCACCGCGCCGCGGCCGTGGAGGAATTCCTCCCAGTAGTCGCGCCACGCTGGCTCGCCCTTGCGTTGGGGGTCGATCCAGCCGCAGGCGGGCATGGCGAACTCGCCGAAGTTCCAGATGGAAACTCCGTGTTTGACGGCGTTGTCCCAGATGAAGCCCGCGGGCGAGTAGGCCAGGGCATCGTTTTCGTCCTCGCCCATGCCGTCCGGGTAGCTGCGCGGCCAGCCGGCGAAGGACCTTTCGAGGTAGTCGGTGCCGATGGCGGTGGTGCTCCACTGGTGGCCGTCCGCGCTCAGAATCCCGGCGCAGTAGGTGTTGTCCAGCAGCACGAACTCCCGGACCATCTTGTGCTGGTTGGGCGTCACCCGCTCGCCGAAGATGCACAAGGACGGGTCGCCCCGGCCCTCGGGCACATCGCCCAGCACCTGGTCGTAGGTGCGGTTTTCCTTGATCACGTACACCACGTGCTTAATGGGGCTGGGCTCGCCAATGCGCTCCGGCACCGGCCGGGGCGGCTGGCCGGGGCGCGGCGGCAACAGGGCCTCGGCGATGCGCTCGCGCCGGTAGTTGTCATAGACGGTCTGCGAGAGCCGCGGCAGGTCGGCGGCCCGGGGCAGGGGCACCAGCGAGACCGAGCCGAAGTAGTGGTGGGAGTTGAAGCCCCGCGCGTCCGGTCCGGCGCCGGCGGCCCGGTACGGCCGGGGTTCGACCGGGTGGCCCTTGATATTGGCCACGCAAAGCTGCTTGCGGGCGGCGTCGAAGACCACGGCCCCGGGGAACCAGCCCACCGGGATCAGGCCCTGGAGTTTCGAGGAGCGGTTGCGCGGCGAGAAGCGGATCACCGCGATGGCGTTCTGCGTGCCGTTGGCCACGTAGAGCGTGCGGCCGTCCGGCGCGAAGCACAGCGCGTTGGGCTGGGCGCCGAACAACTCGGCCGGGCTGGCCTTGGCCCAGATGGTCTCGACCACCCGGTCGGTGCGCGGGTCAATGACGCTCAGGTTGTCCGAGCCGGCGTTGGCGCAGACCAGCCAGCGCCGGTCCGGCGACACCGCCAGCGCGCAGGCGTGCAGGCCGGTGAGAATTTCGGACTTCGGACTTCGCCCTTCGGGCTTGGCCCCGAGGTCCAGAACCGTCACCGAACCTTCGCTGGCGATGTGGCGCACCGGGTCCACGCGCACCTCCGTGCCGCGGCCGGCCGGACCGGTGAGGTCGCCCGGGCCGGGCCGGCGGCCGCCCCAGTTGCTCACGTAGGCCTTGTCGCCCAGGAGCACCACGTCGTACGGCGCCACGCCCACGTCGAAGGTCCGCAGCACGCGGCCGGTCTCCGCGTCCAGTTCGAGCAGGCGATTGGACAGGTTGCCGCACACGTACAGGCGGCGGCCGTCCGGCGCGAGGGCCAGGCCGGCGGGGATTTCCTCCTTGCGGCGCGGCGCGCCGGCCGGGGGCAGCGGCAGCGAGTGCGACGGCCGCACCGTGCCGTCGGCCGCGACGGTGAAGACCTTGATCGAGCCGTTGACGTTGCTGAGGTAGATGCGCCGGCCGTCGCGCGAGAAAATCAGACCGGTGTAGCTGAGCTGGCCCTTGGTGTCCGGCTGGAGGATGTTCGCCGAAGGGACGGCCGGCTGCGGCTCGCTGGCTTGCTCCGAGGGCAGCGGAACGCGCTGGCGGATTTCGCCGCCGGCCGGGTCCAGGATGAGCAACTCGCTGGTCTTGCCGGAGACGGCCAGCAGGCGTCCGTCGGGCGAGAGCGCCAGCGCCTGGGGCCGCAGTCCGGCCAGATCCACCTGCCGACCCGCCGGGGTCACCTCCTGGTGCACCGGCAGCACGGTGCGGCCGGCGGAGGCGCGGCCCACCCGTTCGGTATCCGGCGGCGACGCGGCAAAAACCGGGAGGGCCAGGCCGATCAGCGTGGCCAGAGTGCCGAAGCGCGCGAAGCCGTGACGTGAACAAACGGCAGGTTTTAACTTCATGGATTGGCTTGCGGAGGATTTTTATGCGGCGGGTGGGCGCGCGACCAGCCTGGTTCGGTGATTTTTCGGTGAACTGCGGCGGGGCGAGCCCGAAATCGCGTTTCGCGGTGGTCAGAATCCGAGCCGAGACAGCTCGCGCTCGAGCGCGGCCTGGAACTCGGCCACGTCTGCGGCGGGCGGCCGATAGCCCGGTTCTGAGGCCACCAGTCCCAGTCGGCCCATTTCGTCGAAATACCACGCGGCCTGCTTGCCATCGCTGAACCGCACCTGGCCGCTGGCCAGCGCGCCGGGCCGCGCAAGCTGGTCCACCGTGACACTCACCTTGCCAGCGGTTGGCGGGGCGGTCTGCTTTTGCGGCGGGGTGGCGGACTGCGGCGGCTTGGCGGTGCCGGCCTTTGCGGCCGCCGCGGGAGGCGCGGGCTGCGCAGGCGGCGGGGTCAACTCCGGGGACTGCGGGCGTTCGCGGTCCTTGGGCAGGACATCCAGTTCACTCACCGCGAGTTTGAGTTCCATGTAAGTCAGGTGCGCGCCCTGTTCGGCAGCCAGGCGCTTCTGAATTTCGGACAGTTGCAGCCCTTCTTGGAGCCAGGCGCGGACCACCTGTTTCTGGGCGTCGGTCAAGGTTGTCATCGCGGACCTATTCGGCGCGAACCTCCCTTTGCCTTCAACCTTTTTTCACGCCATCACGGCCAGGCTGACCCCACAAGCCCGACGGTGAAAGAATCCAGCGCGGCAGAATCGCCACCGCGGGACCGCGGCCGGGTTTTGCGGGACCAGCCGCGCCCGCGCCGGTCAGAAGATTGATCCACTTGCTGCGGCTGTGCTTCGCAATCAACCGCGCTCCAAAAACGCGCACAGCCGGTGGAAACTCTCCTTGATGGCAAAGAAGAAAACCGCAGCGACCGGTTGCTCCGAAAATGGAAAAGCGCACGCGGTGGGCGTGCGCTGTTTCGTGCGAACGGATCGTGGGCTCAGGCCTCCAGGGTTTCGCTGAGCAGCGAGCCTTCCTCGGCCGGCGGGGGTTCCTCCTCAACCTCGATTTCGACCAGCGGCTTGATGCGGATGTTGCGGTGCAGGCTGTAGCCGGTGCCCGCCGGGATGATGTGGCCCATGATGACGTTTTCCTTGAACCCGCGCAGGTAGTCCACCTTGCCCATGGTGGCCGCCTCGGTGAGCACGCGCGTAGTGTCCTGGAACGACGCCGCGCTGAGGAAGCTCTCGGTCTCGAGCGAGGCCTTGGTAATGCCCAGCAACACCGGCTGCGCCTCGGCGGGCTTGCCGCCCTTGTCTTCCACCCGCTTGTTCTCCTCCTCGAAGACCAGCTTGTCCACCTGTTCGCCCCAGAGGAATGTGGTGTCACCCGGCTCGGTGATGCGCACTTTGCGCAGCATCTGGCGGATGATGATCTCGATGTGCTTGTCGTTGATGGTGACGCCCTGGAGGCGATAGACCTCCTGGATTTCACTCACCAGCCGCGACTGGAGTTCCTGCGGGCCGCTGACCTCCAGGATTTCGTGTGGCACGACCGAGCCTTCCGTGAGCTGCTGGCCCTTGTCCACACGGTCGCCCTTGAAGACGATGACATGCTTACCGATGGGAATGAGGTGTTCCTCCTCCGCCCCGGTCTGGGGATCGCGGATGATGATGCAGCGCTTGCCCCGGACGGTCGGGCCGAAGTCCACGATACCGGCGATTTTGGCGATTTCGGCGGCGTCCTTGGGTCGGCGGGCTTCGAACAGCTCGGCCACGCGCGGCAAGCCGCCGGTGATGTCCTTGGTCTTGACCGTGCGACGCGGTGTCTTCGCCAACAGCGCGCCCGGCACGATCTTGTCGCCCTCGCTCACGGTGATGTGGGCACCGGACGGGATCGGATAGCTGGCGGCGTTGCCGCTCTTCTCGTCGCGGATGATGATCTGCGGGTGGAGGTCCTCCTTGTGCTCGATGACCACCATGGACTCCTGGCCGGTCGTCTCGTCCATGACCTGCTTCATCGTGACATTCTCGATGATGTCGTGGAACTGCACCCGGCCGGCGCGCTCGGAAATGATCGGCACGTTGTACGGATCCCACTGCACGAAGGTTTCGCCCTTGGCCACCCTGCCGCCGTCGGGCACGGAGATCACCGCCCCGATGACGACGACATGGTTCTCGAGCTCGCGGCCCTGGGCATCCAGAATGGACACGGAGCCGTTTTTGTTGAGGACGATGTTGTTGCCGTCCTCGAGCTGGACGACGCGTAGTTCGTTGTAACGGACGGTACCCTCGAACTTGGCCCTGATCTGCGGCTGCTTGAAGACCTGCGAGGCCGTGCCCCCGATGTGGAACGTGCGCATGGTCAACTGTGTGCCCGGCTCGCCGATGGACTGGGCGGCGATGATGCCCACCGCCTCGCCCAGCTTAGCGAGGCCGCCGGTGGCCAGGTTGCGACCGTAGCAGCAAATGCACACGCCGTGTTTGGATTCACAGGTGAGGACGGAACGGATCTTAATGCGCTCCAGGCCGGAATTTTCGATCTCCCGGGCCTTGACCTCGTCAATGAGTTCATTCGCCCGCACCAACATGCGGGAGGCGTCGCGCGGGTCCGGCACGTCGTCGCAGGTGAAGCGGCCGACGATGCGCTCGCTGAGCTTGACGATCTCGTCCTCGCCCTGCTCGATGGCCTTGACCCAGATGCCGTTGGTGGTGCCGCAATCCTCCTCGCGGATGATCACGTCCTGCGCCACGTCCACCAGCTTGCGCGTCATGTAGCCGGAGTCGGCGGTCTTGAGCGCGGTGTCGGCCAGGCCTTTGCGGGCGCCGTGCGTGGAGATGAAGTACTCGAGCACCGAGAGACCCTCGCGGAAGTTGGCCAGAATGGGCTTCTCGATGATTGAGCCGTCGGGCTTGGCCATGAGGCCACGCACGCCGGCCAACTGGCGCACCTGGGCCTTATTACCGCGCGCGCCGGAATCCACCATCAGGTAGAGCGGGTTGTACTCGCGCTTGCCCTGGTTGGCCTCGAGCGTACGGATCATGACGTTGGAAATCTGGTCGGTGCAGTGCGTCCAGATGTCCACGATCTTGTTGTACCGTTCGCCCGGCGTGATGATGCCGCGGCGGTACTGCTTTTCGACCTCGGCGATCTGTTTCTGGGCGTTGCTGATCTCGTGGTCCTTCTCCTTCGGGATGATCATGTCCTCGATCCCGATGGACACGCCGGCGCGGGTGGCCTCGCGGAAGCCCATTTCCTTGAGCCGGTCGAGACTGAGGATGGTCTTCTCGTGGCCGCAGGTTTTGTAGCAGTTCCAAATGATGTCCCCGAGCTGGGTCTTGCCGACGACCTTGTTGAAGAAGCCCAGTTCCGGCGGCCAGATCTCGCTGAAGATCACCCGCCCGACCGTGGTTTCGATGACGGTTTTGACCGGGTCGCCGTACACGGTGGTCTGGCCGCGGTCCGGATTAGCCAGCAGGACGCGGTCGTGCGTGCGGAGCGTGCCGTCCGCATGCGCGAAGAGCACCTCGCTCTTGCTGCTAAAAAGCATGAGCCGCTCGCCGTCCTTCCTGGGCTTGCGCGGTTCCGCGGTGAGGTAATAGCAACCCAGGGTGATGTCCTGCGTGGGCGTCATGATGGGCCGGCCCGAGGACGGACTGAAGATGTTCAGCGGCGCCATCATCAGGAGGCGCGCTTCGAGCTGGGCCTCGACCGAAAGCGGCACGTGGACGGCCATTTGGTCGCCATCGAAGTCCGCGTTGTACGCCGTGCAGACCAGCGGGTGGATGCGGATGGCCTCGCCTTCGATGAGCACCGGCTCGAAGGCCTGCACGGACAGGCGGTGCAGCGTGGGCGCGCGGTTGAGCAGGACGGGGTGGCCCTTGGTGACCTCCTCAAGCACGTCCCACACCTCCGCGGACTGGCGCTCGATGAGCTTCTTGGCCGAGCGCACCGTATGCACGAAACCCTTTTCCTTGAGGCGGCGAATGATGAAGGGTTCGAAGAGGACCAGAGCCATCTTCTTGGGCAGACCGCACTGATGCACCTTGAGTTCCGGGCCGATCACGATGACCGAGCGGCCGGAGTAATCCACGCGTTTGCCCAGCAGGTTCTGGCGGAAACGGCCCGACTTGCCCTTGAGCATGTCGGAGAGCGATTTGAGGGCGCGGTTGCCGGCGCCGGTGACCGGGCGCCCGTGGCGGCCGTTGTCGAAGAGCGCGTCCACCGCCTCCTGCAACATGCGCTTTTCGTTGCGGATGATGACCTCGGGGGTCTTGAGCTGGAGCAGGTTTTTCAACCGGTTGTTCCGGTTGATGACGCGGCGGTACAGGTCGTTCAGGTCCGAGGTTGCGAACCGCCCGCCTTCCAGCGGCACGAGCGGGCGGAGGTCCGGTGGGATGACCGGCAGCACGGTGAGGATCATCCATTCCGGGCGGGTCCGGGAGGCCAGGAAGCCCTGGAAGAGCTTGATCCGCTTGGCGAGTTTCTTGCGGATCTGCTTGCTCTTCGTGGCGGTCATGGCCTGCTGCAGCTCGTCAATATTCTTCTGGAGGTCGAGCTGGGACAGGGCATCGCGCACCGCCTCGGCGCCCATCTTGGCCGTGAAGGCGTCGGCGCCGTGGGTTTCGCGGGCGTCGCGGTACTCGCTTTCGCTGAGCAACTGGTGCTTCTGCAGCGGGGTGTTGCCCGGGTCAATGACCATGTAGTCCTCGTAATAAATGACCCGTTCGAGCGCGCGGGCCGTCATGTCGAGCATGAGCCCGATGCGCGAAGGCATGCACTTGAAGAACCAGATGTGGGAGACCGGCACCGCCAGGTCAATGTGCCCCATCCGCTCGCGGCGGACGCGGGAGAGGGTGACCTCGACGCCGCAGCGGTCGCAGACGACGCCGCGGTGTTTGATCCGCTTGTACTTGCCGCACGAGCATTCCCAGTCCTTGACCGGCCCGAAGATGCGTTCACAGAACAGGCCGCCCTTTTCGGGCTTGAAGGTGCGGTAGTTGATGGTCTCGGGGTTCTTGACCTCGCCCTTGGACCACGACCGGATGGTTTCCGGCGAGGCGATGCTGATCGCCACGTGGTCCACCTGGTTCACCTTGTCGAGACCGAGCAGTTCGCGGGTTGACTCTTTGGTGTTCATGCGCGTGTCGGACGGAATGCGGTGGGGACGATGACGGTTAACCCAGGATACCCAACTGGCTCGCGGCGGCGGTGGCCGTGGTGGTGGTGGCGGCCTGTTCGGCCGGGTGGGTGTAACCCACCTTCACGTCGAGTCCCAACGACTGCATTTCCTTGACCAGCACGTTGAAGGACTCGGGCACGCCGGCTTCGAGGGCGTTGTCGCCCTTGACGATGCTCTCGTAAATCCGCGTGCGGCCCTGCACGTCGTCGGATTTGACCGTGAGCAACTCTTGCAAGGTGTAGGCGGCGCCGTACGCCTCCATGGCCCACACCTCCATTTCGCCAAACCGCTGGCCGCCGTACTGGGCCTTACCGCCCAGCGGCTGCTGGGTGACCAGCGAATACGGACCCACGGCCCGGGCGTGAATCTTGTCCGCCACCAGATGCCCCAGCTTCATCATGTAAATGTAGCCCACCACCACCTCCTGGTCGAAGGGTTCGCCCGTGCGCCCATCGTAGAGCACGGTCTTACCGTTGTCGCCGATGAGCGGGGTCTCTTGCTTCGTCTTCTGATGCTCGGCGGCTTCGCGGAGGTAGTTGCGGATGTCCTTCTCCTTGATGCCGTCGAAGACCGGCGTGCAGAACTTGAGACCGAGGATTTTGGCGGCCCAGCCGAGGTGGGTCTCCAACACCTGGCCCACGTTCATGCGGGACGGAACCCCCAGCGGGTTGAGCACGATATCCACGGGTGTGCCGTCGGCCAGGAAAGGCATGTCCTCTTCCGGCACAATTTTGGCAACCACACCCTTGTTGCCGTGGCGCCCGGCCATTTTGTCGCCCACGGAGAGCTTGCGCTTGGAGGCGATGTACACCTTGACCGACTTGATCACGCCGGTGTCGGTCTCCTCCCCGGACTCCACGCGCTCCATTTCCTCATCAAACTGCATCTGCAGGTCGTCAAACTTCTTCCGGAAGGTGCCGATGATCTCATTGATCTTGTTGCGGATGGGCGAGGGATCGATCTCGATCTTGTCGTACACCTGCGCCAGTTTGCGCAGCAGCGTCTTGGTGATCTTGCGATTGGCCGGGATGATGATCTCGCCGCTCTCGGCATTGGTCACGTCGAGCGGAATCTTCTCCCCGAGCAGGATGTTGCTCAACGCCTCGGTCAACTGGTCGCGCAGTTCCTCGTTCTTGTTCTTGTATTCCTCCTCGACCTGCTTGGCATGCTTGCGGGCGTCGCTGCTGGCTGTCGCCTTTTCCTTTTCGCGGTCCGAGTCCTTCTTGGAGGAGATTTTGACATCCATCACGATGCCGTAAGTGCCCGACGGCACCTTCAGCGAGGTGTCCTTCACGTCGGCGGCTTTCTCGCCAAAGATGGCGCGAAGCAGCCGCTCCTCGGGCGCCAGCTCTGTTTCGGATTTGGGCGTGATCTTGCCGACCAGGATGTCGCCGGGCTTGACCTCCGCGCCGACGCGGATGACGCCGTCGAGCCCCAGATTCTTCAGCGCCTCCTCGCCCAGGTTCGGAATGTCGCGGGTAATCTCCTCCGGCCCGAGCTTGGTGTCCCGGGCGCTGACCTCGAATTCCTCGATGTGGATCGAGGTGAAGACGTCATCCTTGACGATGCGCTCGCTGATCATGATGGCGTCCTCGAAGTTGTACCCGTTCCACGGCATGAACGCGACGAGGACGTTGCGGCCCAGCGCCAGTTCGCCGCCGCGGGTGCAGGGGCCGTCGGCGATGACCTGCCCCTTCTTCACGGTCTCACCCTTCTCGACCAAGACCTTCTGGTTGATGCAGGTGGCAGCGTTGGAGCGCATGAATTTGCGCACCGGATACACGTACACGCCGGCTGCCGGGTCGGTTTTGATCTTCTTCTTGCCCTCGGGCAGCTTGCCGTCCGGCGTCACGATCACCTGACTGGCGGTAACGGAGGCCACCTTGCCATTGTCCTCGGCGATCAGCACGGCGCGCGAGTCGCGGGCCACGCGCTCCTCCAGGCCGGCCGCCACCAACGGAGATTCAGTGACCAGGAGCGGCACCGCCTGGCGCTGCATGTTCGAGCCCATCAACGCGCGGTTGGCGTCATCATGTTCCAGGAAGGGAATGAGGCCGGCCGCGACGGACACGAGCTGCTTGGGCGAAACGTCCATGTAGTCAATCCGCGAGGGATCAACGTCCACGAATTCGCCGCCCTTGGCGCGACAGGTCACCGTCGGCGTCAGGAAGTGTCCTTTGTCGTCCAACGGCGCATTGGCCTGCGCGATGACGTACTGCTCCTCGCGATCCGCGGTCAGGAACTCGATTTCACTGGTGACGCGTCCCTTCACAACCTTGCGGTACGGCGTTTCAATGAAGCCAAAGTCGTTGACGCGCGCGAAGGTGGCCAGCGAGGCGATGAGGCCAATGTTGGGGCCTTCCGGTGTCTCGATCGGGCAGATGCGACCGTAGTGCGAGGGATGCACGTCGCGGACCTCGAATCCGGCCCGGTCGCGGGACAAACCGCCGGGGCCCAGCGCAGAAAGTCGCCGTTTGTGCGTCAGCTCGGCCAGCGGATTGATCTGGTCCATGAACTGGCTGAGCTGGCTGCGGCCGAAGAAGTCGCGCACCACGGCGGAGAGCGCCTTGGGGTTGATGAGCTTCTGCGGCGTCATCGTGTCCACGCTCTGGTCGAAAAGCGTCATGCGCTCCTTGACCAGGCGCTCGGTGCGGGCGAGGCCCACGCGGCACTGGTTGGCGAGGAGTTCGCCCACCGTGCGCACCCGGCGGCTGCCCAGGTGATCAATGTCGTCCACCGAGCCTTCGCCGCGCTTGAGCCGGAGGAGGTACTGGGTGGCGGCCACCAGGTCCTGCTTGGTGAGCACGCGGGAATCGTTCTTGTCGCCCAGGCCCAGCTTCTGGTTGATCTTGTAGCGGCCCACCCGACCCAGGTCGTAGCGCTTGGGATCGAAGAACAACCGCTTGATCAAGGCGCGGGCGTTGGCGGCGGTGGGCGGGTCGCCGGGGCGCAGCCGGCGGTAAATGTCCTTGAGCGCCTCGTCCTCGTTCTTGGTGGGATCCTTCTTGAGGCACTTGATCATCAGGCCTTCGTCCACCGCGGTATCCACCACGCGGATTTTGGTCACGCCGAGTTCGGCGATCTGCTTGACCACGGCCTTGGAAAGCGGCTCGAAGGCGCGCGCCGCGACGATGCCCTTTTCCGGGTCCACCACGTCCTGGATCAACACCAGGTTCGGCAGGTTTTCCAGCGCCTCCGCCTGCTTCACGCCAAGTTCCTTGATCTCATAGAAGAGGCGGATGATATCCTCGTCCAGCCCGCGGGTTTTCTCGATGTCCTTGCCTTTGGCTTCGCCATCGAGGAAGGCCAGCGCGCGGAAGAACGTCGTGGTCAGGAATTTTCGCCGCCTTTTCTTGCGGTCGAGATAAACGTACAGCAGGTCGCTGGTGTCGAACTGGGCCTCGTACCAGGAGCCACGGTCCGGGATGATCCGGAACGAGTGCAGCATTTTGCCGTTGGCATGCTGGGTGGCCTCGAAGGCGATGCCCGGGGAGCGATGAAGCTGGCTGACGATAACGCGCTCGGCGCCGTTGATCACGAAGGTGCCCTGCGGGGTCATCAAGGGCAGCTCGCCCATGAAGACGTCCTCTTCCTTCGAGCCGGTTTCCTCGCGCAGTCGGAACTTGACATGCAACGGGGCGCCATAGGTCAGGCCCTCCCGGAGGCATTCCAGCCAGTCCACCTTCGGCTCGCCGATCTCATAACTGACAAATTCCAGCTTGGTCTTGCCGTCGTAGCTTTCGATGGGGAAGACCTCAGTGAAGACCGCCTGGAGGCCAATGTTCTTGCGCTTGGACGGCGGGACCTCCGCCTGGAGGAACTCCTTGTACGAGTCGCTCTGAATCTCGATGAGGTTCGGCGGCGGGACCACTTCACGAATCCGGCCGAAATTGATGCGTTCAGTTCCTTTTGCAGGCATAGGTTTCTTCGACTTACCGCAAGTTCACCGGAGGGACCGCTCCGGCACAAACGACAAAACACCGGCTTCCCCACCGCGGAGCAGGGCGTTCCGGCTGAGTGCCGCACCGGCTGACGTAAGGCGCTGTCTTGATCGCTGTCTTAATGTGTCTGAAATAAACCGCATGGAAAGGGCGCGAGGAAAGGCCGCCCTCGGGCCTCTCCCCGCCCCAATCGGAGAATGCACTACTTGACCTCGACCTTGGCGCCGGCCTCCTCGAGCTTTTTCTTGGCGGCCTCGGCGTCGGCCTTGCTGGCGCCTTCCAACACCGGTTTGGGCGCCTCTTCGACCAGCTTCTTGGCCTCCGCCAACCCGAGCCCGGCCTTGATCTCGCGCACGGCTTTGATCACAGCGATCTTTTTGTCCGCGGGCGCGGACGCCAGGATGACGTCAAACGTGGTCTTGGCCTCCTCGGCCGGCGCGGCGGCTGCCGCGCCACCCGCCGGCGCGCCGGCGGCGGCCACGGCCACCGGGGCCGCGGCGGTAACGCCCCACGTTTCTTCGAGCTTCTTCACCAGCTCGGCGGTCTCCATAACCGTGAGCTTGCTCAACTGATCCACCAACGTTGCGATGTCTGCCATTGTCTTGCCTTTCAGTCTCGTCGTCCTTCGCGGCCACGAAGGGTTTGAGCCCACGGCCCGTGGGCCGACGATTTACTTTTGGGTTTGTGTTGCCTTCGCCTCCGTCAGCCGGCGGCGAAATTCGTCACGGGTCATGCGCCTTTCTCGATGCGCGCCTGGAGCACGCGGGCCAGTTGCGTGGCGGGCGTGTTGAGCAGGCGCACCAGTTGGGCAGCCGGCGCCTGCAGCAGGCCCAGTAACCGACCCCGAAGCACCTCCAGTGACGGCAGGTCCGCCAGCGCCACGATCGTCTCGCGGTCGAGCCGCTGGTTGCCCAGATAGCCGAACTGGATCTTCGGTTTTTCAAATTCCGCCTGGAAGGTCTTGAGCACCTTGGCGGCCACGCTCACGTCCCGCTGGCCGGTGACCACGGCAAGCTGGCCCGCCAGCATCCCGCCCAGGTCGGCCAGGCCGGCCTCCTGCGCCGCGACGCGGAAGAGGCTGTTCTTCACCACGTGGACCTCGGCCCCGGCCCTGCGCAGCCGGGCGCGGAGCTCCTTGAAGTGCGGTACATTCAGGCCCTTGTACTCGACCACCAGGAAGAACGGCGAGGCGTTCAACCGGGCCAGGTATTCTTGCGTCAGGAATTTCTTTTCAGCGCGCATGGGATGAGCAGTCAGGCGGTTTGGCCAAGATTGCGGACGTCCAGCCGGATGCCGGGATTCATGGTGCTGCTCAGGGTGCAGGAATGCACATAGGTGCCCCGCACGCTGGCCGGCCGCGCCCGCACCACGGCGTCAATCACCGCCTGGGCGTTTTCGACCAGTTGTTGCGGCGGGAAGGCCAGCTTGCCCACCGGCACATGCACGTTGCCGGCCTTGTCAATCTTGAACTCGACCCGGCCGGCCTTGACCTCACGCACCGCCTTGGCGGTGTCCTCGGTCACCGTGCCGGTCTTGGGATTGGGCATCAGGCCGCGCGGCCCGAGCACCTTGCCCAGCTTGCGCACCTCGGTCATGGCCTCGGGTGTGGCCACGGCCACGTCGAAGTCCGCCCAGCCTTCCTGGCACTTCTTGATGAGGTCCTCGAAACCGACATGCTCGGCGCCGGCGCTGCGGGCGGCGTCTGCCGCGGCGCCGGGCTTGGCAAAGACCACCACGCGGACGACCTTGCCACTGCCGTGTGGAAGCGGCACGGTGCCGCGTACCATCTGGTCCGATTGCTTGGGGTCCACACCGAGCCGGAAAGCCAGCTCGACCGTTTCGTTGAACTTCGCCCGGGGAAACTTGGCCAGGAGGTCCACCGCTTGGGAGAGCGGGTAGGCCTTGCTGGCGTCGTACATGCCGAGCGCCTTGCGGTAACGTTTGCTGTGTTTCTTTGCCATAGGAAATGCGGTACCAGCGAGCCGGCGGCTCTCCCGCGTCCGGGTTAATCTACCACGTCAATGCCCATGCTGCGGGCCGTGCCCGCGATGATCCGGGCTGCCGCCTCTTCCGAGACGGCGTTGAGGTCAGCCTGCTTGAGCTTCACGATGTCCAAAATCTGTTTGCGCGTTACCTTGCCGACCTTTTCCTTGTTCGGAACCTTCGAGCCAGAGGCGATGCTGGCGGCCTTCTTGAGCAACGCCGCAGCCGGCGGCGACTTGGTAATGAAGCTGAAGGACTTGTCCTGATAAACGGTGATGACCACCGGGACGATCATGCCCGGCTGGTCCTTGGTCCGGGCGTTAAACTCCTTGCAGAACGCCATGATGTTGACGCCGTGCTGACCCAGGGCGGGGCCCACCGGCGGCGCGGGATTGGCCTGGCCGGCCGGGATCTGCAGTTTGATTTGTCCGACAGCTTTCTTCGCCATAAATAATTGCCTGGCTGCGCGGGGTGGCCGGTCGAACCGGGTACGCCCCCACCCCCTAGACCTTCTCGAGTTGCCAGTATTCCAGTTCCACCGGGGTGCTGCGGCCGAAGATGTTCACGGTCACCTTCAGTTTGCCGCGTTCGGGGTCAATTTCCTCGATCACCCCGTTAAAATTGAGGAACGGCCCATCGTTGATCTTGACCGTCTCACCCACCTCGAAGCTGACCTTGGGCCGCTCAGATTCCTCGGCCTCGGAGATCTGGGCCTTGATGTGGTCAATCTCTTCCTGGCTGGTCGGCGTGGGGCGGTCGCCGCCCACAAAGCCGATGATACCCGGCGTTTCGCGGATGAAATACCAGGGTTTTTCGATCAGCCGCTGGTTTTCATCCAGCAAAGCCATGTGGATGAACACATAGCCGGGATACAGCTTGCGGGTGGAGACCGACTTTTTGCCCGCCCGCACTTCGGCCACTTTCTCCATGGGCACGAGCACCTCGTGGATGTACTCGCCCATCTCCTCAGCCTTGAGACGTTTCTCGATGCTTTCCTTGACCTTCATCTCCTGGCCGGAAAGCGTGTGCAGGACGAACCACTGGCTGCGCATGACGGGGTGCTTTGGTTGCCGCAGGGGCTACAGTTTCGGCAGAATGCCCCGGACGATCTGCAAGATCACGAAGTCGGAAACCATCGTGAACAATCCCAGCAGCGCGATGGTGATCATCACCACCACCGTGGAGCCCTTCAACTCGGCCGCCGAGGGCCAGGTGCATTTCCGCAGTTCCTCGCGCGTTTCAGCCACGTAGGTGCCCAGACGCATGAGCAAGCCCTTGCGCCACAGATAGGCGAAAACGCCCCCGATGACGAGGACCCACAAGGCCAGTGTGATGTAATCTCTCACAAATATCGTGTTGCTGGCGGAGGGGGAGGGATTCGAACCCCCGGTGGGCGCTAACCCACAACGGTTTTCAAGACCGCCGCATTCGACCGCTCTGCCACCCCTCCGGCCGGCCCGGGCTGGCAGGGCGGGAGGGACTCGAACCCCCAACCGACGGTTTTGGAGACCGCTACTCTGCCAATTGAGCTACCGCCCTATCTGCCAGATTGCTGATTGCAAACATGCATTGCCGGCCATCGCTTCGCAACGGCCTTATTCGATGACTTCGCTTACGCGGCCCGCCCCGATCGTGCGGCCGCCTTCGCGAATGGCAAACCGTTGACCTTTTTCCATCGCGATGGGGGCGATCACCTTCACCTCCACCGAGACGTTGTCCCCCGGCATCACCATTTCGACGCCCGGCGGCAGCGTAATCGTGCCCGTGACGTCCGTTGTGCGGAAGTAGAATTGCGGCCGGTAGTTGGTGAAGAACGGCGTGTGCCGCCCGCCTTCTTCCTTGGACAGCACATACACCTCCGCCTTGAAGTGGGTGTGCGGGGTGATGGTGCCCGGCTTGGCCAGCACCATGCCGCGCTCGACCTCTTCCTTCTTCGTGCCGCGCAGCAACACACCCACGTTGTCGCCGGCCGTGGCCTTGTCCAGCAGCTTGCGGAACATTTCGATGTCCGTCGCCACGGTCTTGCGCGTTTCGCGCAGGCCGACGATCTCGACTTCCGACATTCGCTCGAGCACCCCGCGCTCCACGCGCCCGGTGACGACCGTGCCGCGACCTTCGATGTTAAACACGTCCTCAATGCTCATAAGGAACGGCTTGTCCACCTCACGGGTGGGCAGTGGGATGAACTCGTCCACTGCCTTCAACAAATTCTGGATGGACTCCTCACCCTTCGGGTCGCCGGCCAGGGCCGCCTTGGCGCTGCCGCGTATGATCGGCGTCTTGTCGCCGGGGAACTCATACTTGTTAAGCAGGTCGCGCAATTCCATCTCCACCAGGTCCAGCAATTCCGGGTCGTCCACTAGGTCCACCTTGTTCAAGTAAACCAAGATGGCTGGCACACCGACCTGGCGAGCCAGGAGCACGTGTTCCTTGGTCTGCGGCATCGGGCCCTCGGAGGCATCCACCACCAGGATCGCACCGTCCATCTGCGCCGCGCCGGTGATCATGTTCTTGATGAAATCGGCGTGACCCGGGCAGTCCACGTGGGCGTAATGGCGCTGTTCGCTCTGGTACTCCACGTGGGAGATGGCGATGGTCACGGTCTTGGTTTCGTCGCGCACCGTGCCGCCCTTGGTAATGTCCGAGTACGAGATCGGCGTGGCCAGGCCCTTGCGTGCCTGGGTGGCAACGATCGCGGCTGTCAGGGTGGACTTACCGTGGTCAATGTGGCCGATGGTGCCGATGTTGACATGCGGCTTGGTTCGTTGGAATTGCTCTTTAGCCATTGTGCTTCCTGCTGTTTTTTCAGTCGCTTATCTGTGGAGCCCATGACCAGGGTTGAACTGGTGACCTCGTCCTTACCAAGGACGCGCTCTGCCGACTGAGCTACATGGGCAAATTGTCGCCGGTTACGTGCGCAAACCCTTCTGCTCTAAAATGACAAGCGACTGTTCGCCCCTCACCGGCTACCGGGACGGACAGTCTTGTCAAACCAGTAACAGGAAGAAAAAACTAGGTGGCCCAATTCTCGCTGTCAACGCCTTTTGAGATTTTTTTTTGGGAAACCTCAATCATTACGATGCGAATAGGGTTGACGGATTGAGGATGCGAAGTGGAACGCATGGAGCACGATGCGGGGGAAGATTTGCTTGCGCGGGGGGTGTCGGACGCGGTCTGCGCCGAAGGTCAGCGGTTTTTGGGCGGACGGGCTCCTCGGCGGGCAAAGCTCCGCCCGGCCCGGCGTCTGCCGGGCAAGGCAAGCGTGCCTTTCGGGAGGGAACTCAGCCGCTGGCGGCGACGAGCCGGGGGCGGCCCGGCCCGCTGGTCGGCCACACGCGTTGTGCCCAGCGCTGCCACCAGCACAGCCACGCCCCGGGCACCAGCACCCGCGCCACCCATTGCCGCGAACGCCGGCCCATCCGCCCGGGGAGCAGCACCAGTTTCTTCATCAGGGTCTTGATCCGCCAGCCCTGGCAGTCGTCGTTCAAGTCGAGCAGCTTGATCGCCACCATCAGGTCATAGGCCAGCGCCGCGATGAGGTAGTAAATCTGGTTGGCGATCAGGGCCGAACAGGGCGGCCGGGGCAGGTCCAGTCCGTTCAGCACTTCGCTGAAGAGTTGTTCCTTGTCGCCCTTCAAATGATGGCGCTCACCCACCCGCGCGGCGTCGGTCTGCCCGTCGTCGCAGGCGAGGAAGCCGTAGCAGTCAAAGAGCCCATCGCGCCGCCGGCTCACGGCAAAGAGTTGCGGCGCGTTCCGGCCCTCGGGCTGGTGGCGCAGGAAGGCGTGGGCGGCGTCGCCGTTCTCCTTCCAGGCGGACGCGGGCAGTGCCTGCGCGGTGCGTTCCAGCGGGCCGGTCCACTTGTTGTAGCTCACGGTGTAATGCCAGCCTTCGGCGGCGATGGCGTTCAAGTAAACCCCCGCGCTGCTCCCGCTGTCGGCGTAGAAATGCGCGGGCTTTCCTTTCCAGAGGGAACGGTGGCGTTCGAGCATGGGCAGGGGTTGATCGCTCACGTCCCGGGGGCTGCCGACGTGGCTGTCGGTCAGGAGCGGTCCGACCCAGAGCGTCTGCCAGGACAGCGCCAGGTCGCCCTTGTCGTTGATCGCCGCCCCCTCAAAGTGCTTGCCTGTGACCTCCAGTTGGGTGTCATCGAAGAACACCTCGCGCTGGCCAGCATGGAGCAGCCGGTGGGGGGGCGGCCTGCTGCCAGACCCACCTCACGAACTCATGCAAGAGCCGCCGCAACGCCGCCACGCTTTCCTCGGACTGCTCGCGCAGCCACTCCCCAACCTGCGATTGATCGGCGAACTGGCCCACGCCGAAGAGTTCGCGCGCCAGCGGGTCGTCGTTCAGCGCCTCGCTGTCGGAGAGACAGCCCCCGCCCGAGCACAAAGCGTAGATCAACTGGCCGACGATGACCTCGGGACCGTAACCGCGCTTCCAGTCCTTGCGGGGGATCCAGGCAGGCGAGGTTGCGGAGTTTGTTCCAGAGGTCGAAGCGGCGGGCCATGGCCTCGACGCGACCAGCCCCGCGTGGAGGGAATGGTCGGTGTTGGCGACGAACTGGAGTTTGAGCCGGGTGTCTTTCTTGGTGATGGCAGCCATGCGTTTGAGACAAAACGCGCCGAAATAAATTCACCACTTTTGGCAAGCTTTTACCTCACTTGTAATGATTGGGGCGCGTGACGCCGGTCATTACGATGCAAATGAAGTGGAAGGCTCGAGGCGGCGAACGTGGGCGCAGGGACGACCAAACTCGGGCGATCCGTTGGGCGCAGGAGACGGCCGGAACGTTTGCCCTTGCGGCGTTCCAGCCCGGTTGTGGCCGATGAGACCCAACACCCCGAGTTCCAGCACTTCATGCGCTGTCCGACGAGCCCCCGCCGTCGGGTCTTTCGTGACCTGCCCGCTCGTGTGCTTCGCTGACGCGACGCGAACGCTTTCACGTCCATTTCATTCTCACCTCCGCCTCCTAGCTCAACTGGGTCGGACGCTTCTTTGGCGAGATCAACTGCCGCCCCACCTGCCTGGGCAGTTTCCGCAGCGTCGCCGGACTGCTCGCTCGCATCTACCAGTTCCTCGACCACCACAGCCTCCAAGCCACGCGCTTCACCTGGCGCGGCGGATCCCAAGGCGGTTCTCGACCAGATCCACCGTGCCTGGAAGGCCATGCTTAAGGCTATTTGCAATCCTATTTCCGGGACCATGCGGTAGGACAGCGGCAGCGTTGTCTTCGCCGACGCCCGCTTGTCAATCGGCGGATGGCCAACCAAACCGGTGAATGAGCGGTTCCCAAAACGGCCCGCGGCCAAGCGCACGTTGCGTCGGAGCGTTGCGCAAGTCAGTCAACCCGTCGGTTGGCATGCAACTTGAGGTTTTCCGCCGATAAGGGCCGGTGGTGGGTTCACTGGCTCTGACCCGCCGATCTTTTGGCCACGGTGTTACCCCGCCCGATTACAAAACTGTAATCCCGCCCAAGGCCGTAGGTTCATGTTGGTCGCGTCTGCTGTTTCTGAAGCGGCGCGATGGACCGCGCCACGAACGACAAACTGGAACGAAACAAAACGAAGAGCCATACGTTATGAAGACAAACCAAATCACGACAACATTGCTGGCCACGGCGCTGCTCGTCGGCACCGGGAACCTCCTCCTGGGTCAGGACACCATCCCCTGTCCGTTGGGATACCATGGGCAAGGCCGAGACGCCGGCGCAGGCCGGGGCCACGGTCCCAAGGCCGGTCATGGACTGGGTCAGTGTCAACGCTTGGGTCAGTGTGACGGCAGCGGCCCGCAGAACCGGGAGAACGCCTGTCCCCTTGGTCGAACCGGCCAAAGCGTCGGGGAAATCACCACCACCGATGCCAACAACATCCTGTTCATGAAACAGGAGGAAAAGCTGGCCCGCGACGTGTACCAGGCGCTGGCCCAGAAGTGGGACCACCCCACGTTTGTACACATCGCTACCGCCGAGCAGCGGCACATGGATGCCATGGACCGCCTGGTCGGAGCGTTTGGCCTGACGGACACCACTCCCGACGAATCCGGGAAGTTCAGTATTCCGGAATTGCAGGCACTGCACGACAAGCTCGTGGCGCAAGGCAGCGAGTCGCTGGCCGCAGCCCTCGCCGTGGGCGTGCTCATTGAGGAGACGGACATCGCCGACCTCGACGAGGCGCTGGCCGGGACGCAGAACGCGACCGTGCTGCGGGTCTTTACCAACCTCCACCAGGGTTCTGCCAATCACCTGGCCGCATTTAAGCGGGCCATCACGGCCCTCGGCGCCCGCGGTACCGCGACTGCCGGCCCGGCCGGCAAAGGCCCGGGCGGGCAGCAAGGCAACAAGGCTCAGCCCGCCAATGGCACCCGGACGCGCGGAGGCCGGTGAGACTGACTCATCGCCGTCGCGCCGTACTTCCGGCTGTGCAGACTCAGCGCACGAACTGTGGATTTCGGCCGATCGCGTTGCGTGTTTGAGATGGACAGCACGGCCCCTCATCCCAACCCTCTCCCATGCGATGGGAGAGGGTTGCCGATTGTGGCACAGTAGTCGGCCGACTTACGGCGAAAAGAGCTTTGAAGGTTAATTTATCGGGAATCCGGGGAACTCCGCCGCAATTCGTTGTGAAAGTCTTGGTCGTCGAAGACGAAAAGAAGATCGCGTCCTTCATCCGGAAGGGGCTCGAGGCGCGGGGGTTCACGGTGGAAGTGGCCCACGACGGCGACGACGCTTATGCGCGGGCGCTGACCCGGCCCTACGACGCGTTGGTACTCGACATCATGCTGCCCGGCCGCGACGGGCTGAGCATTCTGCGCAACCTGCGCGAGCGGAAGCGGTCGGTCCCGGTGATCCTGCTCACGGCCCGGAGCGAACTGAACGAGCGATTGGAGGGATTGAATCTGGGGGCGGACGATTACCTGACCAAGCCGTTCTTCGTCGAGGAACTGATCGCCCGCCTCCACGCGGTCACCCGGCGGGCAGCCGGCACACCGGAGAGCCTGCTCGGCGTCGAGGACCTGACGGTGAATCTCCTCACGCGCGAGGTGCGGCGGGGAGAGCGGAAGATCGAACTGACAGCCCGCGAGTTTGCGCTGCTCGAACAGTTGCTGCGCGCGCCCGGTCGGGTTTTCACGCGGGTCCAAATTTTGGAACAGGTTTGGGGCTGCGATTTCGATCCCGGCACGAATGTGGTGGACGTCTATGTGCAGCGGTTGCGGAAGAAGATCGACGAGGGAGAGACCGTCAAGCTCATCGAGACCATCCGTGGCGTGGGCTACCGGCTGAAGGCATGAAGCCAATCCCGTTCCGACTCCGCATCGCATTCTTGTCGGCAGCGATTTCCGGCAGCGTGCTCCTGACGTTCGGCGCGACTGGCTGGTTCCTGCTCCACCGCGAACGGGTGGCAGCCCTGGACCGCGAACTGCGGGCCTTGGCGTATCGTCATCCGGGCTGGATGGGTGGCCGGGCCAACTTCGAACGGCTGGCCAGCGCGATCGAGTTCGTCTTCGGCGAGGACCGCAAAGATCAACTCATCCTGCTCGTGGCGGATGTTTCGGGCGAAGTGCGCTACCGGTCGCCGAACTGGCCGGAAGAACTGGCCATCGGCCCGGCGGAGCTGCGACTGGCTGACGATCCCTCAACCGCGGGCAGCCGCCGCCTCGTCGGGCGCGGGCCACCGTGGGCGGAGGGGACATCCGGTGGGTCTGGACGCGGAGCCAACGCCCCCGTGGCCGCGTTCTCGAAGGTTCCGCGCTTTCGGACCTTTCGCACCGCAGCCACCCACTGGCGGGTGGGAGTTTTGGGAGAGGGCAACGACCGGTTGGTGATCGGGCTCAATGGCGCTGAACTTGACCGCGAGTTAAGCCGGATGCGCAACGCATTTCTGATCGCGCTCCCGTTCGCCCTGTTGACCATCGGCGGGGGAGGATGGTGGGTGGCGGGCCGTGCGCTGCGGCCGTTGCGTCGAATCTCGCAGGTGGCCGAGGGGATGACAGCCCGCGGTCTGGACCAACGCATCACCTGGTCAGCAGAGGATGCGGAAATCGCGCGGCTGATCCGGGTGCTGAACGGCATGATGGACCGGCTGCAAACCAGCTTCCAGCAAGCGACGCGATTCAGCGCCGACGCCTCGCATGAATTGAAGACACCGCTGGCGGTGATGCAGGGGGAGATCGAGGCCGCGTTGCAGGCGGCGGCGCCGGGCTCGCGGGAGCAGCAGGCGTTCGTCGAGTTGCTCGAACAGACTCAGCGGCTCAAGACCATCACCCGGAGCCTGCTGCTGTTGGCCCAGGCCGATGCCGGTCCGCTGCCACTCACTCGGAGCCGCCTTGACCTGAGCTCCGTGTTGAACGAACTCATCGAAGACACGGAGATCCTGGCAGCCGACCAGAACATCAGGATCGAGCGGCAACTCCCGCCCGGGTTGTCGCTCGACGCGGACTGGCCGCTCTTGCGGCAGGCCGTCGGCAACGTCTTGCAGAACGCCGTCCGCTACAATGAACCTGGCGGGTGGATCCGCGTTTCGCTCGAAGGCAGCGACCGCGAAGTGGTGCTGGAAGTCTGCAACGGCGGCCCGGGCATTCCGGAGGCGGACCAAGCACGATTATTCGACCGTTTTTTCCGAGGGGCTGCCGCCCGCAGCGGGACCATCGAAGGGACCGGTTTGGGTCTGAGTCTTGCCCGGGAGATCGTCCGCGCCCACGGCGGCACCCTTCACCTGAAGGAGAGTCGCCCGGGGCATACCTGCTTCCGCCTCGTGCTCCCCGCAACGCCTCCGGCGCATCTCCACTCGAGCTAAGGTTGGTATTCCGACGCCCCCACTACTACGCCTGAGATGAAAAGCGGCAAACGGTGGTGAATTCCCCGGGCCCGGTTCCGTTCAGCGAGCGCCCTTCCATTACCAAGCAAGACGCCGGGCTCCAACTCCCGTTCGTCCCCAACGCCGGCCACTCGATCCACGCCGGCCTCACTGCCGTCGAGGCCCCGACCCATTGCTCGACGTGGGCCGGTTCACCGATCAATCGCAGGTTGGCGAGTGGCTGCGCGAACTAGCAGGCTGTTGAAAAAGGGGCGTTTTCCGGGCCGCGCCGTTCGGATGATGCGTTTTCTTCCCGTGATGCGTGAGCCGAGGTGGATTTCCGTCCGCGCGCACCGCGCGCGGCGGCACTTTGGCGTGCGGCCGCCGCGTT